>Ga0209693_10000909_pt1 | contig 12276 bp, 13 predicted proteins | sample HubBroMetageWRM3_FD_188345 | JGI IMG/M metagenome (GOLD analysis project Ga0209693, IMG submission 188345) | Warmed soil microbial communities from the Hubbard Brook experimental Forest, New Hampshire - Hubbard Brook CCASE Soil Metagenome WRM 3... | ecosystem: Environmental > Terrestrial > Soil...
GGTTGCGCGCCATGATTTCGCCGAGCAGACCGTCACTTTTCCCCTTACCGTAATCCCATGCCGTGTCGAAGAAGTTGCAGCCCGAATCGATGGAGAGCTGCAGGGAGGCGAGCGACTGCTCGTCGTCAGAGCCGGTCCATCCGCTCATGCCCCAGAGCCCGTAGGCGATATCACTGACGTCAAAACCGGTCCGGCCCAGCTTGCGATATTTCATGAAAGGTCTTCCTTAAGATTGTCATCCTGAGCGGAGCCGTTCTTCAGGCGCAGCGAAGGATCTCCCGCTCAACCAGCCCAACGCCTATGCCAAACTGAACGACTTCTCAATCGGACATCCTAGCAGTTCTATCAAACGCCCGAAATCATGCCCTGGCAGCGAAATGCCCAGCTGCTGATTTTTCGATGCAAGGTATCGGGATTTTGCAGTCTCCCAATGATCCTTTAAGTGTTTCAATAAGAACAGATCATCAAAGACACTAGAGGCCCTCCTCATGAAATCAGAATATCTTTCTCCTTTGCCCCCGTCGTGTTGCCAGGAAGATCTTCAGGCACCATCGTCCCGCTTTCTGGACGAAAAAGTCTCAGACGACTCGGGAGCCGAAGCGACCACCGACAGCGCGCTCGCGCCCGCCGGGCTGAAAAATCCCTTCTGGAGTAAAGCCAGCTAGCAGTTCACGGCTTGTCTTCCCGAGCAGAGCGAGGGATCTTGGTTCTTGTCCGCGCCATCATGGTCGCCGCTGCGGGCAAACACCAGGATCCCTCGCTTCGCTTCGGGATGACAAGCCTAGCGCAGAATCGGCAGGCACAGGCACGGGCGGAGCGCGAAGGGCAGCGCCGACATTTCCTGAAGCGCGGGGTGCAACTGCGCGTCGCGGCAGGGCTCGAGCGTAATCACGAAGGGCAGCGCGCTCTTGTCGAAGCCAGGATTTTGCAGCACGGCATCGATATTCAGCTGATGAGAGGAAAGGATCGCGGCCAGGCTCGCGATGATGCCAGGCTGGTCCTTCACCAGAAAGCGCAGATACCAGGGCGTCTCGAAGTCGCAATTGACTTCTGGCGACGCCAGTTGCAGCGGCCGATGCGGGCCTGATCCAACCGAAGAACTTCCAGCGGTCAGTTTCTCCGCCACAAACATCAAGTCCGAGACAACCGCAACCGCTGTAGGATCTCCTCCCGCGCCTGCGCCCAGGAAAGCCATGTCTCCGCCGTACTCTCCCGAAGTCAAAACCAGATTCAGATTTTTCTGCACGCGTCCGAAGGGAGATGACGTGGGAACGAGGCTGGGGCCAACATCGGCAAATAAGGTGGTTTCTTTCAGATCGGCGCGCGAGATCTGGCGGATGGTGCAGCCCAACTCGGCAGCGTAGTCAAAATCGACGGCGTCGATGGGACGGATGGTGCGGGCGCGAATGTCTCCCGGGGAAACGCGGACGTGCAGACCGGCCAGCGCGAGGATGGAAAGCTTGGCGCGGGCGTCGCCGCCGTCGAGATCTTCGCTGGCATCGGCTTCGGCGTAACCGCGCGCCTGCGCCTCTTCGAGCGCTTCGCTGAAGGGAATGCGATCGGTCTCAATGCGGCTGAGTATGTAGTTGCAGGTGCCGTTCAGAATGCCCGCGATGCCGTGCAGCCGATCTCCACAGAGACCGGTGCGCAGTGCGGGGAGAACGGGAACGCCGCCGGCGACGGACGCTCCAAACTCAAGCTGGCAGCCGTTCGCGCTGGCCAGTTGCAGCAAATCCGGGCCGTGGCGAGCGATCAGTTGCTTGTTGGCGGTTACCACCGATTTGCCCGCGTTCAATGCGCCTCGCACCAACTCTTCTGCAGGCGTCAAACCTCCGATCAGCTCAACAATAATGTCAGCGTCGGAGTTGAGAACCGCGCGAAAGTCGTCTGTCCAGACGGCGTCGGTAGGAAACCATCGCTCGGTAACCCAGGGCTGCTTTTTGCGTTCGAAATTGCGATTGCAGATGTGCGTAAGGTGGAGCAAGCCGTCACCGTCGCCGCGTTCGCCGAGAATCTTGGCTACGGCGCGGCCGACGGTTCCGAAGCCCACCAGGGCTACGCGGCGCGCGGAAGTGCGATCCCGTTGAACGGCGGGATTGGCGTCCGGTGCTTGTTCTGGCGGAGTCTTTTGCAAGGATCTCTCGAAAACGGAAAGTCACTTTATCATACGTGGGACTTATGACTTGGCGAAGTGGAAAGCGATTCAGGCGGAGCGCCGAAACCTCTTATGAGTCAGCTCTGCTGGGCGCTTTCAGGCTTTCGAGGTCTGCGCTGCTCAAGCAGGGCAAGTCCCGAGGATGTAATCCTCACAATGCAGCGTTCCTGCACTTGCTCTTTCATAACCAGTCCGCGATCGTTCGCTTCTTCCCAAACCGGCAGTCTGGGGCACGACGTGCGCCATGCTTCCATCACTTCTTCATAGCTTCAATCGCATCTTGTCAGCCACTCAAGAAGATCCAGGATCAGGCTCTCGGTTACGAAGTCCACGATTTTCGTCAGGAGGGTTGGTCCCTGTGCCCTTGTCTCTCGAAGTAGAAGGCCACGGCAAGCGCTAAAATGACGGCCGCGACACCAAGCATGGTTGACCCGGGAACTGCGTTTGGTTCCAGGACGATGACTTTTCTTGCCATGGCAATCAGGGCCACTTCGAGGACGATCCGAACATGAATGACGTCCTTCCTGAGATAGGCTTTGAGGGTCTCAATCAACTCAACGCCAATAAGAACCAGCAGGAAAAACGAGAAGATCTCGATGAGGCCTTGCACCGGGATGAGAAACCTTGGAGGCGCCCAGATTTCCTGCGCAATCAGCAGGCCCAGATGCGCGGTGGAAAGCGCTACCACGACGATCAGCATAATTCCCAGCACGAAAGCAACAAACTTTTGAGCCCTGGTCAAAAAGGTTTCCATATCGTTTCCATTCCATGACGCGGCTGCGGGCGACGACGATATTTACATGGCTTGCAGAAAACTTCAAACCTGAGATTGAAGACGAGCCGACTGAAAACCATCCCACAACCCTCCGGGGCGGCTTGCCAGGCAGAATCAGCATCAAAGTTGGTAATATAACGTGATCCCGCTGCAACGGCCGAAGCCTGCTTGCGAGGAATCACAAGCGGAACCTTTACCAACGGCGCCTCTCGCCTCTTCATGCCGAGCGCTACGGTCCGCCACCACGCCCGGTTATGGGAGGAGAACGGATGATGGCAAAGTTCGCGAGTGTGACCGCGACTGCGAGTCTGCTGACGCTGCTGGTCCTGACAATTCTGTGGGGAGCACAAGGATTTGCCCAGGCCACGCCGCCTGAGCAAACGCCCGCGGCAGCGCCTGGGACGCAAGCTCCTGACGCGCAACAACCTGCCACACCGCCTCCTGCCGCAGCGCCTCCCGCGACACAAGCTCCTGCCGCGCAGCAGCCGGATACCAGCCAGGAACCTGCGGATGAAATATCCAGTTCGCGCCGCAAGAAGCCTCACGACTACAAAAACTGGAACTTCAACGTCGGTGCCGGCGGCAACATTGACAGCGGCTCTACCCGCACCTGGGTGCGAGGTGGAGGCCCGGTGGGGGCGTTCGGCGTGGCCCGAAACGCGAACAAATATTTGGGACTGCGAGCCGACGCCGTCTTTGCCTACCTGCCCCTGCGTGACTCCACGGAGGAACTGGCGCAAGCGACGGGAGCCAGAAATTACGCTTACGCGCTCACGCTCAATCCCATCATCAACCTTCCTGTAACCAAGCTCTACAGCGGCTATTTCACCTTTGGTGGCGGGTTCTACCATCGCGCCGGAAGTTTGAGCGGCAGCACCGCCGTTCCCGGTTCGCCGTGCAATGAGTTCTGGAGTTGGTGGGGTGCATGCATAAATTCGAATGCCTTCATTCCACTCAGCGGCAACTTCGTCGATTCCAGCCTGAATCAATGGGGCTACGATTTTGCGGGGGGAGTGGCGCGCAAGATGCCCAGCGGCGTTGAAATCTACGCGGAATACCGCCTGATGCACGGAACGGCCAGCAACATCACGACCGACTTTCGCCCAATCACGATCGGGCTGCGCTGGTAGGGTTGGCGGGTTAGTCAGGATTGGCACGATAACTCCAGAGCCTTGCAGCGCGCTGCTGCAACTGCACGAATGATGCGGCGGCAACGGGCACGGAAACCGCAGCGCTGGAATTGGCTTCGGCCAACGCTGCCTCGACGATGTGGTGGGCCGGCGCCAGCGAACAGGCAGGGTCGGTTGCGGCCGCGTTGCCGGTGAGCAGCAGGGCCTGGCAGCGGCATCCGCCGAAATCTTCGGCGCGCTGGTCACAACTGCGGCAGGGTTCCGGCATCCATTCTTCGCCGCGAAAGCGCTGGAACGAGGAAGACTCTCGCCAGATAAAGTCCAGCGTCTGCTCGCGAACATTCTCAAACGCCAGGCCGGGGATGACTTCCGCGGCATGGCAGGGAAGCGCCTTTCCGGCGGGATTGATAAGCATCAATCTACGACCCCATCCGCCCATGCATGCCTTGGGAAAGCGCGCGTAGTAATCAGGGACTACGGAATCGACGCGGATGCGTCCGGCGAGGCGTTTTTCGGCGGCGGCCACGGTGGCCACGGCTCTATCAAGCTGCGCGCGCGTGGGCAGAAGCGCGGCCCGGTTCCGCAAGGCCCAGCCATAATACTGCGTGTGGGCAATTTCCATGCGCTCGGGCGCCAGCTGCTCGATGAAAGAGATCATGGCTTCGAGATGGTCGATATTCTGGCGGTGGATCACAAGGTTTACGGTGAAGGCAATCTTGTGGCGGCGGATGATGCGCGACAATTCGATCTTGTGCGCGTGCGCTTTGGCTCCGGCGATCCAATTGGCTGCATCCTCGCGAGAATCCTGAAAACTTAGCTGGATGTGATCGAGTCCGGCCGCGACCAGGGCTTGCAGCCGTGCTTCGGCAAGTCCGAGGCCGGAGGTGATGAGGTTAGTGTAAAGGCCCGCGCCTCGCGCACCCGCGATGAGCTCCGTGAGATCGGGACGAGCCAGCGGTTCGCCTCCGGTGAAGTGCGCGTGAAGCATTCCGAGCTTGCCTGCCTGCTGGAAAACGCTGATCCATTCCTTGGTGGAAAGCTCTGAGCTTGCGGCGGCCAGCTCCAGCGGATTGGAACAGTAGACGCAATGGAGCGGGCAGCGGTGGGTGATCTCGGCGATGAGGGCTAGCGGGTTGGGAATCATCAGTGCTGCTGGAAGGTTCCTGTGGATTTGTCGTTGAAATAATTTTAGTAGCGGGACGAATCGGACTTGCTCGGGGTCCTCAATCTGGCTCCTGGAGGTCTTATCGGTTGGGTACCCCCCTCCCCCCCATACCGCTGAAAGCCTTGTCCAGTGAGGGTTTCGCAAATCGTGCGTGTCAAAATCCTGATGGCAAAGGATTTAGATATCAAAATCTAGACAGCAAACGATTTACGGGTTTCCGCACATCACTCGAGCCTACCACCTCCGCCTTGACCATGATGACTTGAGTTTGAGTGGAAGGCAAGGTTGGATGTCACAGTGGGTTGTGGATTCAGTGCTGGTCCCGCTAATAGTCTACGATCCGTTTGTGCTTTAGTTGTTCCAGGAATTGACTGATGTCGGCGCGAATCTTGGCGGGATCGGCGTCGGCGAACTGGGCTTGTAGTTCTGCGATGATCGCGCCGAAGGTGCGGTGGCCGTCGCAGCGCTCCAGCACCTGGCGTCCGGTGCCTTGCAACTTAATGGCGCCTTCAGGAAACAGGATCATGCGGTCTTGTTCGGTGCCGCCCCAGCGGCAACCGGTGGCCAAGCGGGGCTGGGCGGAGTCTTCAGGCGGCATGCTGGCGTCCTGTCTCGGGCGTTCGTCGAATAGCTCGGGGCGCGCGTTCTGGCATTTTCATTGAGTACCTCAGGGGCTGAAGCCCGTCATCATTGCACAGCTTACGCGGCGCTGAAGCGCCGCTCTTCCCCGGTGCTGAAGCACCGCTCTTCCACTTTAGTCGGTGCGGTGGAGCGCGAGGCGCGGGGGTGCTGCAAGCGACAGCAGGTTCCTCCGCTTCGCTGCGCTCCGGTCGGAATGACAAGAGTTAGTGTCATGCTAAGCGCCCTCGATGCGGAATGCGCCGGGCGGGGGCCAGGCTGGCTGCACGTAGGCGAAGTAGAGCGCGTCGAGCTGCGCCCAGAGAATGTCGCACTTGTCGCGCAGGGCCTGGATTGCCAGTTCCTGCTCGGCGCGCGTCTTCGCGGTGTCGTACACGTAGTTCAGGGCGAATTGCGAATCTTCGGGCGCCTGATAAAGTCTGGCTTCGAAATAATCCAGACCTCCCGCGAGCCAGGGATAGTGCTGGCGCAACTTTTCCACTCGCAACGTGATCAGCTTGGTGGAGAACAGTTCTGTCAGGGAGGAAGCGACCGCTTCCAGCAAGGAACGGCTGCGAACAATATTCACGTATTCATTAACCGCGAAGCGCGTCGCGGGAAGAATGCCTTTGCCGGCGCGGACCTGTTCGGGATTGAGACCGGTGGCCTCGGCTAGCTTTAGCCAGCGCTTGATGCCACCTTCGCTGGTGGCGTCGCCATCGTGGTCGACGACTCGCTTGCGCCAGGCGCGGCGGAAGACGGGATCGGGGCCGCGGGAGAGGATGATGGAATCTTTAATCGGGATGATGCTTTGATAGTAGTAGCGGTTCAGCGCCCAGGCCTGGAGTTGTCCGCGGGTGAGTTTGCCTTCGTGCATCAACAAATGGAAAGGATGCTGGTGATGATAGCGCTCCTCGCCCGTGGCCTGCAGTTGCGCGCGTAACTCCTCGAGCGAAAGCGGGCGGGAGGTCGTGGTTTCGGTTTCTACAGGTCGAACTGCCATCCATCCTCCGCGATTTCCCAGCCTGCGTCCCGCACCTGGCGGTGTTCGGGACTCGCCTCGTCCAGCATGGGATTGGTGTTGTTGATGTGCAGAAATATTTTACGCGGGCGGCGGATGCCCGCCAACTTTGTCAGCACATCCTCGACCGGGATGTGGCCCATCTGGCGCGCGGTTTGTCCGCTGCCCTGTATGCGAATCAGTTCGTCGTCGCTCCAGAACGTGCCGTCGAATAGCAGGAGGTCGCAGGAGTCGAGTTGTTGGAGGAGTGTGTCGTCCAGTTCGGGGACGGCTGGCATATAGGCGAGGCGCGGGCGTGAAGGAGAATCGCTGCGGTGCGAATGAATGATGAAACCCAGGGATGCTTCTCCGGGATCGAGTTGAGACCGTCGGTCTGTCGCGACGTAGGCGGGATAGTGCGTCCCTAGAGACAACGCCCGGCAGCGGAGGCCGGAGTCTTCGCCTGCGGCGTTGCACAGGGGGAATGGAGTCGGGGATGCAAAGTCGGTCCAGGCTGTTTGATTCGGGATGCGTTGCAGCATGCCGAACATGGAGTTGTCTTCGCGGAGAATGCGGCGAACGGATGCAGTGGCGTGAACGCGCAGCGGCTGAAGTTCGCGCAGGAGAAGCAGGCCGAGGACGTGGTCGAGATCGGCGTTAGCGAGCACCACGCCTGCGATGGGCGATTGGCGCAAGCCGTCGCGGGGATGCAACTCGGGCGTAGATTCGATTTGAGCTCGCAGGTCCGGAGACGCACCGAGAAGAAACCACGAGCGGCCGTCTTCTGTGATCGCAACCTGGGTCTGGCTGCGCGGCTTTCCTTGGAATGTGCCGGCCCGCAGGGCGCGACAATTTGTGCAGGCGCAATTCCATTGCGGAAACGCGCCTCCGGCCGCGGAACCGAGAATCTTTACTCGCATCTCTGGTGAGTTTACAACCTGGGATTGAGGCTTGAGCTAATTTTGGCGGGAAGATCGTGGAGGATGCGGAGTTGTTTCCGCCGGCATTGCGGGAGTCGACAGGATGACAAGAAGTTGCTGCTTTTGCGCGAATCAGGTGCGGTAAGTGTGAAGGTCACTGCGACGCGAGGAAGAAATGAGTGCGGCACTCCGCATTCTGCTTGCGTTCGCCGGGCTGCGGCCTTATGCTGCAAATGGCCCGCGCAACGCGGGTTTCAGCCCTCTCCGCCCTCCCTCTTCCGCTACCCTTGGCCTACCGAGGCGGCACAGCGCAACACATCGATATCCCAGAACATCGTGCCGGCGGAAAGGTTTTCGACTCCGACTTCGCCAGCCATTTCGGTTCCGGGCTTGCCGCACCACACGATGCGGAATTGAGCTCTCGTCCCTTCGTAAAGAATGTCGACTGCTTCTCCCGGTTTCAGTTGAGCGTCGACACACTGGAGGGTGGCTCCGCGTCCGCTGATGGTGCGCAGGCTGGCCGGCTGAGAAAAGGGCCGGGAGTATGCGTCCATGCCACAGATCTGGACGGGAAGATCAACGAAGACGCGCGATTGCTTGCGTCGATCCATGCGATGCTCCTTTGGATTTTCGGGGAGTGTAGGCATGGTAGGCGGGGTGGACGGGGAAACATAGGTAACCGCAGTCACCGGCAAGAGGGTGCCGAAAGTTTGGGTTGCTACAGGACCAAGTTAGAGAACCAGAATTAGTCGAGGTCGCCGAGCGAGCATGCGCCCGCGCCGCGAGGATCGCCGCAGGAGCCGCATGCGCCTGCTCCCGGCGATGCGCTCGCGGAGCTTTTCGCGGACACGGCGAAGACACTAAGCTGCGGGCTTAGCTTCTGGCTTTGACATTTGGGGCACCTGGCTTTGTCGCGGCCGAAGACCAGAGATTCAAACTCGTGCTGGCATTGCTGGCAGATGTATTCAAAAATCGGCATGAGGATCGCTCCCGCGGATGGCTGCTCCTATTAGAATCAATTTGCGGGAACTTCGCAAACTTGCGGATGGTGATGCGCCGTTTTGTAAGGAAGCAAGCCAAACGCACCCTTCGGTCGCTTGCGCCTCTCTCGGGGCAGGCTCCGTGGAGACGCGCGGCTCGCATGGATCCTTCGCCGCGCAAAGAACGCTTGCTCAGGATGACAACCAAACCGCCCGCGTTCGTGCCGACGGCCTTCCGGCCGCATCCCTGGCTGCGTGGCGGGCATGTGCAAACCCTCGCTGCCTTCTTTCTTCCCCGCCGAATCGATTTGCCCCCCGCGGAAGAGCGCCTGATCGAGGTGGAGCCGGGCATTCCGGTGCTGTGCCATTGTCACTGGCAGAAAGACCGGAATGCGCTGACGCTGATCGTGGTGCATGGATTGGAAGGGTCGAGCGAATCGCAATACATGCTGGGAATCGCGCGGAACGGTTTGGCCGCGGGCATGAACGTGGTGCGCATGAACCAGCGCAACTGCGGAGGCATGGACCATTCCGCGGCCACGCTCTACAACTCCGGCCGTTCGGCCGATGTTGCCGCGGTCGCGCGCAACCTTGTCGAGCAGGACGGAATTACAGGGTTCGTGCTGATTGGTTTTTCCATGGGAGGCAATCTGGTTCTGAAGCTGGCGGGGGAGTGGGGAAGCGCGGCTCCGGCGGAGTTCCGGGGAGTGGCGGCGGTTTGTCCTGCGGTGAATCTGGCGGCTGGAGCGGACGCTCTGCATGAACCCGGCAATCGGATTTACGAATATTACTTTCTGTTGCAATTGTTCCGGCGCTTTCGGCGCAAGGTGCGTTTGTTTCCCGGCGACTTTGATGCTTCGCGTCTGCGCGGAGTTAAGACTTTGCGAGGGTTTGATGACCGCGTGACTGCTTACTATTGCGGGTTCACCGGCGCGGATGACTATTACGACCGAGCTGCCGCTGCCAGCGTGGTCAGCCGCATCGCGCGTCCTGCGCTTGTGATTCATGCGGCTAACGATCCTTTCGTTCGGATTTTGCAGGGAACGCGTCAGGCGTTGCTAGCTAATCCCAACATTACTTACGTTGAGACTGAGGATGGCGGGCATTGCGCCTTCGTGGGCGCGGGCGAGGGTGATTACGATGGGCGCTGGGCGGAGCGCGAGGTGGTGGAGTTCGCTAAGCAGTTCCGGTAGGGCTGTGGTTCGTGGATGCATTTCTTACGAGTTGTGTCAGTGCTGGTGGTTGCTTTCGGCCGGGATGGTGATGGTGCAGGCGAGAACCAAGATCCCTCGCTTCGCCCGGGATGACAGGGGAGGTTGTCTCGAGACGTCAGGGGCTTGCTCGGGTTGACAGGGTTTGCTTGTGGTTAGATTTCGCGGGCAAGAGTGCCCGCGCCACACGTTCAATTGGCGCGGGCTGGACTGCGAAAGCGGGCTAGCATTTCGTTGCCGTGGCCTTTTAGTCTTGTGCGCAGGAAGGCGAGCAGAAGCATGCTGAGGAAGATTGCCAGCAATCCCAAGGACGCCGTGCGGATGCTTTGGACGTGTTTGTGCAGGATGGAGAAGCGTCCGTATACCAATTCGATGTGCACCCAGTACACCAGCAGGGAAGCCTGGCCTAGTTGAATTAGAGGGCTGAAACTCCAGCGTGCAGGACCCCAGTTCCCGATGGTCCATTTTCCGATGACCCAGCGGCACCAGGCGTAGCTTGCCGTCAGAATCGCCAGCAGCATGCCTAGGCGAATGAGAAAGAAGTTCGGGCTGGTGTGCCAGTAGTCATAGACGGCATAGAGCTGACGCGGCTGGGCATCGAGCCAACGAGCGGCTGAGACGAATACCAAGCCGGTGGCGCCGGCCAATAGAAAGATCGGAGTTTCGTGCTTGCGCGCCCATTCGCTTTGCAGAATAAATCCGGTAGCCAGGCCGGCGAAGGCGAAGGCGGCCCAGGGAAAAATCGGGAAGATCCAAGCCTGGGGTGTGCCGAGATTGTGGACGCCGTTGATGTAGGACTCCAGCGGCCAGGGCAGCCAGTCGGGGCGCCATGTGGTCCACAGGGGTGGTGTGAGGAGGGAAATCAAGGCCGCAGTGCCGGCAGAGGCAATCACAAGTGGGAGCCTGGCTGGCGCCCCGCGAGTAACGGACAACACAAACCAGCAGAGGACGCCCATCAGGATCATGGAGAGGCCGATGGTGTTTAGGATGTCGACGCGCAGCAGGTCGCTGAGCGGCGCCCATCCCCAGGCGATCAAATATTCCTGCAGGCGAAAGAGCAGGCCAAAGGCAAAGATCTCCGCGCCGCGGCGGATGGTGGTGCGGGCAATTTGCGTCGGCTGCAGATTCTTCTTCCACAGCTTCTCGGTCACCAAGGCGAACGAAATACCGGCCAGGAACAAAAATAGTGGAGCCGGGAAGGTTCCGCCGAGTTGCGAGTACATGAAGAACCTGCTCTGGCGCGCGCTCGGGCTGAGCCAGGCGTCGTAACAATGGGTCTGGAACATCAGGAGGCAGGCCAGGCCTCGCATCCAATCGATGTAGGCCAGCCGGGATGGAGCAGCGGAGGTCAATGCGAGAACGCATGATACTCCACTGGGTGGCGGCGGCCTATCTGGTTCATCTCCGGCGGTGGCTTGGCTTACGCGATGGGCCGGTGGAGAGGGAGATCCTTCGCTACGCCTGAAGAACGGCTGCGCTCAGGATGACAATTGCGGACGTATTTAGGTTGCTCAACTCCTGGAGTAGTTCCTTCGGAGTGGTTCCTCTGCGCGCTGCGAGGGTGTATAAGGCATACAAATAAGTGCGCAGTTGATTCGGAGATTCGGTGATGGAAATGGATCAGATTTGCGGGGAGAACGTTGCGGAGAATACGGAAGATGCCTGGATCGAAAAGTATAGATCTTCCGTAAAGGTTCCTACGATTCAGCAGTCACGTCTGATGAAGGTTCGTGAGGCAATTCACAGTGCTTACAACATTGTCATGCTGCGCGCTCACAAGATTCTGAACCGTTGGACGCAGGTACGGATGCAAAAACCAGCTCCGTCGCAACCGATGCTGGTTCCAGAACCGCAGACTCTGGCTCTCACGACGAACGATGCCGCGACCACCCGGCCCAAGATGAACCAAGCCACGGCGAAAAAGGCCACGATCAAGAAGGCCACGATGAAAAAGGCAGAGTCGAGCGCTGCGCCGCGTTCGAGAAGGCGCCGGCAGCCAAGGCAAGTTCAAGGTCAAGTTCAAGAACTGCCCGCTTCAACCACCGAGTATCGTGCCGGATAATCCGCAAGAGAATCGATGATCAGTTATGAGGACGCACCTTCCGGTGCGTCCTCTTGCTTTAGCCCAGTTCAACCCTTCCTCAGTTCGCCCCTTCCCACGAAACGACCGGAGTGCCTCAATCCCCGGTGCCTCAGTCTCCGGTGCCGCAGGTGCAGACGCCGCCGCCGCTACCGAGCGACTGGACGAAGGAACACGTGGTCTGCAAGCTGGATTGGGTAGTGCTGTTGAGGAGGGCAGGATCGAAAGTGGTCTCGGTCTGA
>Ga0209693_10000910_pt1 | contig 12275 bp, 9 predicted proteins | sample HubBroMetageWRM3_FD_188345 | JGI IMG/M metagenome (GOLD analysis project Ga0209693, IMG submission 188345) | Warmed soil microbial communities from the Hubbard Brook experimental Forest, New Hampshire - Hubbard Brook CCASE Soil Metagenome WRM 3... | ecosystem: Environmental > Terrestrial > Soil...
GCCGAGAACGGGATACCAGCTGCGGTAGGCCTCCGGCGACCGGACCTGGTGCAGCAGCGCCAGGTCGCCAGAAGTGGCCGCATCGGCCCATGCCGACGGAACGTTGGCGGCTATCCAGGCCCGAACGGCGCGGCGCAGGCCATCCCGGTCGGCCGGGTCGGCCGGGTCGGCCGCGTCGACATCCGGCTCATCACGCGCCCGCATGGCTATTTAGCATACTCTATTAGCCAGCGGCCCAGGGCGCGGCATTGGCCAGCGGGCCGGGCGCGCTGCATTAGCCAGCAGGCCGGGCGCGCGGCTGCGGCGATCAGGTGGCAAGCCCGCTGACCGCGGATCACTCAGGCTTTAGCGGCGCGGGGCGACGCTCGATCTCCTGCAGGTAAGAGCCGATGCCCTGGAGGTGGCGGAGCATCCTGTGCCGGGCCAGGGAGCTGTCACCGGCGACGATCGCCTCAACGATCCGCTCGTGTGCGTGCCGCACATCCGCCTGGCGGGCAGTCGCCGCGGCCGGGTCGGCCGGAGGTATCCCGGGCGTCAGCCGGGCCAGCACTTCCACGAACAGGCGCAATGCCGGGTTGCCAGTCAGCTCGGCGATGATCAAGTGGATGTGGCTTGAGCCTAGGTGGCCGCCTTCATCCTGCAGCTCGACTTCTTCCTCGAGCGCAGCGCGGAGCATGTCGATGCCCTTTTCGTCGATGCGCTGCGCCGCCAGGTCAGCGGTCTGCAACTCCAGCGCGGTTCGCGCTTCAAAGATGTCGTCCGCGCGAGCGCCGAAGAACTGAAGGTGCAGAGCCGCCGCTCGCGCCACCGACGACGCGCGGGGGGCGGTGACAACCAGGCCGCCGCCGGGTCCGCGGCGCATCCGCGCCACCTCATCCTGCTCAAGCAGCCGTACAGCCTCACGGAAGACAGCGCGGCTGACGCCAAGCTCCAGCATCAGCCCCGGCTCCGTGCCGATGACCTCGCCCACCGGGAAGCCCTTGGCCGCGATCATCATCTGGAGACGGCGGGCAATAGATCCAGCGAGCTTCCCGCCATCCTGGGGCCCGTCCGCGTGCGCCGGGAGTGTCATCGCTCCTGACTTATTCCTCACCTTATCGGGCACCAATTTAGTGTACAGGACAGCTTTCTCTCGGCCGGAAGACGAGCGAGTACGGGCCATGGCCTGGCCGGTTTGCGCCGGCCCGCGGCTGGCCGGCACCCGGGCCGTGCAGCGCTTCCCGGCGGACTCCCGACGCCGCCGGCGGCTGCGCGCCGAGGGCCGCGCCGGGCACGGCCAACGGCGGCGAGTCAGCAAGCGTTCATACGTCGTGAAGCCCGCGAGCCGTGGCCGATCATGGAAAGTTCGCTGGAGGATGAGGAACGGGCGGACCGGGGACACCGGCGCGGAGCCCGCGGCCGCCCCTTGGCAAGGGTCCGGAAATGAGTATCCTGTTGCCGGAACTGGGAGCGTCATCCCTTGGCGTGATGATCCCTGCCACGCGCGCCTGACCACAGGTGCGCGTTGATCCGGCCGAAGGGGAGGGCGCGAATGCTACCGGCCGATGGCCAGATAAAGTGTACTATTCAAGGCGGCGTAGCCGAGGTCACGCTGGCTAATCCCGGCAAGGGGAACGCGCTGTCGCCCGCGATGCGCCACGACCTGTCGGCACTCTGGCCGAAGCTCGCCGACGACGGCGACGTGCGCGTCGTGATCATCGGCGGCGAGGGAGACCGCCACTTCTGCACTGGCGCAGAGCTCGGGGCGGTCGCGGCGACCGAGAACGCGCCGCTGCCACGGGACAGCGCTCGCGACCACATGAGCTTCACCCCCCACGAGTTCTGGAAGCCGGTTATATGCGCGGTGAATGGGCTCGTGGCGGCGGCCGGATTGCATTTCGTCGCGGACTCCGACATCGTCGTGGCGGCGGAGAACGTAGAGTTCCTGGATTCGCACGTAAATGTCGGCGCGGTCGGCGCTGTAGAGAACATAGGCCTGCTCCGGCGGCTGCCGCTCGGCACCGTGCTGCAGATGACCCTCATGGGCCGCAAGTTCAGGCTCCCCGCCGAGCGCGCCTACAATCTCGGCCTGGTCGACGTGCTGGCGCCGGCAGGCGGCGCGGTCGACGCGGCCCGCGAGATCGCCGCTGTGATACTCGAGAATTCCCCGTCGGCGATGGCGCTGTCCAAGCAGGCGATCTGGCAGTCGCTGGACCTGACCAGCTCCGCAGCGATCGAACTGGGCTGGGCTTTGATCCGCTTGCAGCGCTCGGACCCCGACTACATCGAGGGCGCCCGCGCGTTCCTGGAGCGCCGCGCTCCACAGTGGGGCAGGCCTGGGCCGAGCGAGCGCACGGTGGACGGCTAGGTCCACGCCGACGACCGGGCCGGTCAAACCGGAGGGCGCTGTGACGCAATTTGCAGACACCGACGACGAGCGGTACCTGAGAGAAACGGTCAGGTCGGTGATGAGCTCGATAGATCCCCTGGCCGGGGCGAGGGCGCTGGCCGATGACCCGCGCGGCTTTGCGATGACCGAATGGCTGCGCCTGGCGACCGAGCTCGGACTCGCCGGCCTGCTCATTTCCGACGCGTGCGGCGGAGCCGGCGCGCCGTTGAGCATGGCCGGCGTGGTCCTGGAGGAATCTGGCCGCCGTCTGTACGGCGGCCCGTTCCTGTCGTCGTGCGTCATGGCCCCGCTGCTGCTGATGGCGTGCGACGGCGACGTCTCCGATGTCTGCCAGCGGCTGGCCGGCGGCTCACTGATGACGGTGGCAGGCCTTCGCTGCGGGCCGCCGGCCGAGTGGCAGCCGCAGGTACGGGCGACCCCGACGGGAGGCGGATGGCACCTGAACGGCCTGGCCAGCAGGGTGCTGCACGGCATGTCTGCCGACCAGTTGCTGGTTGTCGGCGCGTCGGAAGACGGGGGCTGGGGGGTGTGGCTGGCCGACTCGCGCGCACCCGGCCACGTGGCCCGCGCCGCGCGGCACTTCGACCTGACCAGACGGTGGTCGGAGCACAGTTTCACCGACACGCCGGCCCGGCTGGTCATGACGCCTGGTGACGGATCCGGGCTCGCCAGGGCAGCGCTGCACGTCATCATCGCCCTGTCCGCGGAGCAGGTGGGCGCGAGCCAGGAGATATTCGCCCGCACGCTCGACCATCTTCGAACCAGGTTCCAGTTCGGCCGGGCGGTCGGGTCGTTCCAGGCCCTGAAGCACCGCTGTGTCGACATGTCCGTCCTGATCGAGGGCGCCCTTTCCGCCTCCCGCAGCGCACTGCGCATCGCGAGCGCGGGTGAAGAGGGCACCGAACTGGCGAAGGCGGCTGCGATAGCCGGGTCGCACTGCTCCGAGACCTTCGTCCGTGTGGCAAGCGACGCACTGCAGTTGCATGGCGGGCTCGGGATGGCGTGGGAGCACGACTGCCACCTCTATCTCCGCCGGGCCAAGGACACGGAAAGCTTCCTGGGCTCCCCGCCGGAGCACCGCCGGCTGCTGCTGCGGGCGCTGACCGGTGCCCCGTTGACAAGCTAAGAGGCGAATAAGTATCCTCATTTATCTCTGGGATTCGCTAACCCGTCGCAGGGGCCGCGTCCTTTGCCGGCGCCGGACTCTGCACAGCCGGGAGGAACCTGGTGACGCCTGGTGAACAGCACGGCGATCGGCGCCGGTGCCGGAGGAGCGCTCCGGGGTTCTGCCGAACCGGAGCGCCGCCGTCCCGCACCTGCTTTCCGTTCAAGCCCCCGAGAAGCAGGAGCGTCGGCGGCCCGATAGGGCCTCGCTGGTGACGTATTGGAGACCGGTCTATGGAAGTCAGCTTCACCCTGGACTTCAGAAACCCGACTCGGCGGCCATGGCGCGAGTTGTGGGAAGACAACCTCTGGCTGATGCGCGAAGCGGAGGCCATGGGATTCAGCCAGCTATTCGTCCAGGAGCACTTCTTCACCAGTGACGGATACGGGCCGTCCGTGCCCATCTTCCTCACCGCGCTCGCGGAGCGGACCCAAACGGTGCGATTGGGCTCCTATCTGTACATTCTGCCGCTGCATAATCCGGTCGCGCTCGCCCAGGAAATCGCCGTCCTCGACAACTTCTGCGGCGGGCGGCTCGACGTCGTGCTGGGTGCCGGCCACCGCCCGCTCGAGTTCCGCGCGTTCAACGTCTCGCCCAAGACACGGCCGTCGCGCATGGAGGAACACCTCGATCTGCTGACACTCGCCTGGTCCGGAGGGCCGTTCTCGTATCAGGGCCGCTACTACGACCTGGCGGATGTCGAGGTCCAGCCGACGCCACTGCAGAAGCCGCACCCGCCCGTGTGGATCGGGGCGACCCGGCCCGCGGCTGCCGAGCGGGCCGGCCGCCGCGGCTTCAATCTTGCCGCCGCGTCCGCCGAGCCAGAATTCTTCGACGCCTACCTGGCCGCACGCGAGGCGGCAGGGCACCCCAAAGATCAGGCCCAGATAATTAAATCCTGGTCCATCACCACGACATACGAGGACCCTGAAGTGGTGTGGGACAGGTACGCCGATCTCCATATCGAGCGATGGGGCTTCTACAGCAAGATCAGGGCAGAGATGGGCGATCCGGAGCTCAACCTGCAAATGGATAAGGCGACGAAGCCGTACCGGCAGAATGAACTCGTCGGCAGCCCTGAGCAGATCGTGGAGAACCTGCAGGAGGTCTGCGAAAAACTCCCGATCACACGCATCCTCAACAGCGCCACGGCGGGAATTCCAGTGCGCGAGGTCCTGTATCCGAGCCTCAAGCTTTTCGCCGATCGCGTCATGCCCGAGCTGGCGAAGCTGTGATGTCGGGGCCGGCCGACTCCGGACGTGTCGACCCGCACGTGCACCACTGGGCGCCGTCGGTGAAGGACTGGTATCCGAATCTGCAACGCGCGGAATTGAGTGCCATCAATCGGGACTATCTGCCCGAGCACTACCGCGAGGATGCGGCGGGCCTGGACATCGCTGCGGTCGTTCACGTGTCCGCGGCCGCGACGCCGCGGTCGTATCTGGACGAGGCGCGCTGGCTTGACGAGATGGCCGAGGCGACGGGCTGGCCGGCCGCGACGATCGCCACCGTCGGCCCGGATCTTCCGTGGCCGGAGATGGAAGCCGATCTCGAGACGCTGCGGCGCAGCCCACGGCTGCGGGGAATCAGGGTCCTGCACGGATTCGATCCGAAGGCGCCGACGGCCGACGGCCTTGCCCGCTGGCTGACCGATCATGAGATGGTTTTCGACGTCGTATCGCACCCGCACGACGCCGCCGACCATCGCGAACTGATCGAACAGCATCCGGACCTGACGGTCGCGATCGAGCACGCCTGCTGGCCGACCGCCACAGACGCGGAGCATTTCAAGGCGTGGCGGCAGGCAATCGCGGGGTTTGCTGCCCGCCCGCTGACGTTCTGCAAAATATCTGGGCTCGCCATGACGTTTGGCACGTTCGATATCGACGTGCAGCGGCCATGGATCGAAGCGTGCCTGGACGCTTTTGGGCCGCAGCGGTGCATGTTTGCAAGCAACTTCCCTGTCGACCGCCGCTTCGGATCGCTTGCCGAACTGTATGAGATGTACGGAGCCGTCGTAGCGCACCTTTCAGCAGACGAGCAAAAGGCGTTGTTTGGCGGCACCGCCCGTGCCGTCTATCGCCTGTAACAGGGGCCTGGCAAAACGTTTCCTTGCCGCCGTGACCGCCACACTGGAGGCGGATTCAGTGCACTGTATCCCGGCACCTAGCCAAGATCGGCGACCGAGTTCGGCTAGGCGCATGATCACTGCGGTGATGTGGCCCCGGATCCCAAAGACTCTTGATACCACGAGTTGGCTGCCGCAAGGGCTGCGTAAATGCATGGCCGAGGCGCGGCTTTGGCTACCGCCGCGTACGGAAGCCCGGTCCCCGCGGCCACCGGGCTACCTATTGCAACGGTCTTCATTTTAGTATACTCTATCGGAACGCTGTATCTAACGGGACGGCCCAGCAGTGCCGACCGGGCTCGGATTCTGGTCGCTGCGCCCTCCACGCTGTTGTGAGGAGCCAAAAGTGAAGCGAAGTACTCTCGCAGTTTCGCTGGTAAGCGCCGTGCTGCTCCTAATCCTGGCAGCCTGTAGCAGCTCGAGTTCCTCGGGCTCCGGCAGTAGCAGCAATGCCGCCAAATCGCCCATTGTGCTGGGTCAGATCACCACGGTTAGTTCAGCGACGTTTGCTTTCCCTAACAGTGCGCAGGCATTCCAGGCCTCGGTAAAGGCAATAAACGCGGCGGGCGGCATTGGCGGTCGCCCGGTCCAGGGAATTACCTGTAACGACAATAACAATCCGACTACCGCCGCCCAGTGCGCGACGAAACTCATCCAGCAGGACCATGCCGTGGCCTTGGGCGGCTACTGGGGCGTCGAGACCGCTGCGGTTTTGCCCGTCGCGCAAGCTGCGAAGATTCCCACGTTCTGCGACGACGCACTTGCGCCCGGGCAGTCGAACTATTCCCAGTTCTATTCATGCGGCCCGGCGACGAACGGTTACGGCCAGGTCGCCATGCTGTTCCAGAAGTCGTGGAAGAAGGTCGCCTACGTCGGCTTTTCAGGACTGCCCTCGGATCTGTCTCTGGTACAGGCCGCGCAGAAAGTCGCCGGTACCAACGTAACCCTGGTGCCGATCAACGTGCCACTGACGATCACCGACTGGGCGCCGGTCGCCGCGCAGATCAAGGCGCTCGGGGCAAATGCGGTAGTCACTCAGCTGGCGACGGCGAACGACGTGGCTCTGGTCCAGGCGCTGGGAGCCGCCAACGTGAAGGTTGATTACCTGCAGCCGAGCGGCTCCGCGTCGGACCAGACCGCGCAGCTTGCCGCGAAAGCCGGAATCACCTACGAAGTCTCAAGCTCGTGGATCCTCGACCCGAGCAAGTCGGCGCTGCGGAAGCAGGAACTCGCAGACTTCACGAAGTACGCCCCGAACATCGCCGCGAACATTTCCGACGCCACGAACAACGCCTGGTTCTTTCCGCAGATCATCAAGCTGGCGGCGAGCAAGGGCCTGAAGGACTTCACCGCGACCGGCATCGCCGCCTGGGCTTCTGCCCAGACAGACTTCACGACCGGCTTCCTTGCGCCGATCAACTGGAAGGACGCCGGGCCGCTGAAGGACTATCCGCGGTTCACGACGCTCTACGCGATGCCCGTCGGATTTAAGTCGGGCGATCCGTACCTCATCAAGTCACAGTTCCAGAGCCTGTCCTACGACACGCTCAAGACCCTGCCGCTGGGCTAGAACGCAGCGGCCGAAGCGAGGAGAAGCCAGCTGGCCTGGCCATGACGGCAGAAGCCGGCAGCCGAAGTGCGGCGCGCGAGCGCATCGGCTGCCGGCTCTTCCACGGCCAGGTGACGCGGCGGGAGAAGATTGGCAGATGCGGTGAGCCACGCCTGGATATTCATCGTTCTCGGGCTGACGTCGGGTTGCGCGTATGCCCTGACAGCCTCCGGCATCGTCACCGTCTACCGCGGGTCAGGGGTTCTGAACTTCTCGCACTGCGCCGTCGGCATGGCGGGGGCCTACGGGTTCTACGCGTTTTACGGAGGCGGCCTCGCGAAATGGCCTGTTGTGCCCGCGATCATCGGCGGCATTGTGTTCAGCATCCTGCTGAATCTGATCATCTACTTGCTGATCATGCGCCGCCTGATACGGGCCACCCAGCTCGCCCGGGTGGTCGCCACGATCGGGGTCCTGATCATCCTGCAGGGCCTAGCGGCGATCCACTACGGCACGTACCCCATCGTGGTCAGCTTCCTGTCCCAGAAGGGCGTGCAGCTCGGCAGCGCCACGCTGGCGTACTCGACGATCGTGGTCATGGTCGCGCTGGTGGTAGCCACAATCTCGCTGTGGGCAATGTTCCGTTTCACGCGCCTCGGGCTGGCCGCCACGGCGCTGCAGGAACGCCCGGACGCGGCGAGGGCACTGGGCATCTCGGCAACGCCGGTAGGCGTGGTCGTGTGGGCGACCGGCGGCGCACTCGCCGCGGTTGCGGCGATCCTGCTCCTGCCGGTCACCCAGCTTTCGCCGTCGCAGTCAACCTCACTGCTCTTCCCGGCGTTCGCGGCCGCCCTGCTCGGCCGGTTCCGGAGCTACGGGATGACCGTCGTAGCCGGGCTGGCCATCGGCATCTTCGAATCGCTGCTGATCGGCTACAACTGGCCGACCTACCTCGTCAACGTCATCCCGTTCGCAGTGATCATCATTGCGCTGATGCTGGGAGGCACGACCATCCCCCGCCGGTCCCTCCTCACCGCCGAGCTGCCGAAGCTCGGCGACGGCCGGCTGCGGCCGATATGGGCGGCGATCGCATTCGCGCTGGCGGTCGGGACCATCTTCTGGAGCACGTCCAGCTGGTCTCTCGCGGTGATCGCGAGCGCTGTCGCAGGGATCATCGGGCTCTCGTTCGTGGTCGCCACCGGCTACGCAGGCCAGATCACCTTCCTGCCGTTCGCGATCGCCGGAGTGGCGGCTGCCACCGGCGCACAGCTGGCTTCGGCGTGGCATTTTCCGTTCCTCGCGAACCTGGTCCTCAGCCTGATCGTTGGCGGCGTCGCCGGGGGCGCCTCAGGCTTGCCGGCGTTCCGTGTACGCGGGATCGAGCTCGCGGTGACCACGCTCTGCGTTGCCCTGGCCGTTGAGACATCGGTTTTCACGATCCCCGCTCTCACCAACGACAATCAGGGCGTCCTGCTGCCGTCGCCCGAGCTGTTCGGGTTCGACATCAACACGACCACCGAGGCATCGCGGTACGCGGTTACATCCCTGGTGATCTTCACTGTGGCGTGCCTGGCCGTGCTCAACCTGCGGCGGAGCCGTTCGGGACGTCGCCTGGTGAGCGTGCGCGGCAATGAACGGGGTGCGCTGTCTCTCGGCATCTCTGTGTTCGGAGCCAAGATCGCCGCGTTCGCGTTCTCCGGGGCCCTCTCTGGAGCGGCCGGGATCATCATGCTGTACCTCTACCCGACGTTCTCGACGGGAACGAACTTCTCGTCACTGCTGTCGATGACGGCTCTCGCGTTTGTCATCGTGGGCGGCGTCGGGATGGTCTCGGGATCGATGTTCGCGGCCGTCCTCGGCGCGGGCGGAGTCGGCGTCTACTGGTTCCGGAACTACTCGGCGGTCGACTCGTGGCTGATGGTAATCGCCGGAGTGTTCGTCATCTACGTGATGCTGACCCACCCCGACGGACAGGCCGACCTTTTCATCGGCATCATCCGCCGGTTCTCCGGCAGGTTCACCCGCCGGATTCCGCGCTTCACCTGGCCCTGGGGCCGACGCTCCGCGGTCACGCCGGCCGCTGCGGGCACACCGGCTGCGGACGACACGCCGCCAGCACCGGGCCAGCGGGCCGGCGGCAGTCCGGCCCTGCGGGCCGCGGGGCTGACGATCCGCTACGGCCCTGTCCTCGCGGTGGACTCGGTCGATCTGGAAGTCCAACAAGGCAGCGTGCTCGGCATCATCGGATCCAACGGGGCGGGCAAGACGACCCTGCTGGACGGGCTGACCGGCTTTACCCGGGTCGCATCCGGCACCGTCTGGCTCGAAGGCGACCAGATCACCTCCTGGGAGGCGGGGCGGCGCGCACGCGGCGGCCTGATCCGGACGTTCCAGAACCTCGAGCTGTTCACCGAACTCAGCGTCCGGGAGAACCTCCTGGCTGCGTCGGATCAGCGAGACCGGAGCGCGTACCTGGTGAACCTGGTGCGGCCCGGCAAACGGCAGCTCACGGTCGATGCCGAACTGGTCAGCTCGATGCTCGGACTCAAGGACCTGCTGGATACGCCCGTCCGGGACCTGCCGACGGGCACCCAGCGGCTAGTGGCCCTGGCCCGGGCCATCGCAGCACGCCCGTCCATCCTCTGCCTGGACGAGCCCACCGCCGGGCTGAACGAACAGGAGCGGGCAGCGTTCGTCGCCGCGCTGCGGCGGGTGGTGCAGACGTTCGGCCTGGGTGTGATCCTCGTCGAGCACAACGTCGACGTCGTCGCCGAGGTCTGCGATGACCTGCTGGTGCTGGACTTCGGCAGCATCCTCGCGGCCGGACCCACCGCCGAGATCTTGGGTTCCGACGCCGTTCGCTCGGCGTACCTCGGCGAATCGGGAGCGCCGTCGCCGAGTCCGGACCTGGCGTCAGACGGGGAGCGGTCATGACGCAGACCAGCCTGGAGGTAGACGGCCTGCGCGGCGGGTACAACGGCGCGGTCATCATCCGTGACCTGTCGATGCGGGTGGCCGATGGTGAAGTGCTCGCGATCATCGGCCGGAACGGCGCCGGCAAGACGACGACCCTGGCGACCATCGCCGGGATTCTGCCGCGCATGGCCGGGACCGTGACGATCGGCGGCGTGCCGTTCAGGAGCACGACAGCGCGCGGGACAAAGGAGGCCCTGGGCATCGTGCTCGAAGGGCGCAGCGTCTTCCCGTCGCTGTCCGTGCGGCAGAACCTGACTGTCGGCAGGGTCGACCCGGACGAGGTCTTCGCGTCGTTCCCGGAACTGAGCCGCCGGGCCGACGTCAAGGCCGGCGCGCTGAGCGGCGGCGAGCAGCAGCTGCTGGCGCTGGCACGTGCCATGGCCCGCAGGCCGCAGGTACTGCTGATCGACGAGCTCTCCTTCGGCCTGGCGCCCGCCATCTGCGACCGCCTGTTCGCGGCGATCCGCGACTTCGCCGGCCAGGGCCGGGCCGTCGTGGTCGTGGAGCAGCATCTGCGCTACGCCGAGATGGTGGGCAACCGGGTGCTCGTCATGCACCAAGGGCGCTTCGCCCTGGAACTGTCCGGCGACGAGCTCCAGCAACGAGCAGGAGAGATCGAGCGACTCTATCTGGGCGGCCCGGAAGCCTGAGCTGCCGACGACCCGAGCGGGTACTCGGGCGAGTTTGCCGAACGAGGTGTCGTATGCCGTGCAAGCTCATGTCAGCTTCGCGCGAAGGCCGCTAATCATCTGATCAGCCTCCTCCCAGGACCCTGACTCCAACCACAGATCCCGCCACTCGCTCGACTTGCCATTGACTCGCACCAGGGCGGCCAAGGCTAGATCCCGAACCTGCACGTCGCCAGTTTCTTCATTGGACTGCACGACAGCGAGGGCCTCTGCGTCGGGGCCCTCGATGGCTTCGCTCCTCGCGGCCGCGATCAGCCCGGCAGCCGCGATCGCCGCACATGCTTCGTGCAGCTCCAGATACCCATCAGACGGAAGAACCAGCGCTGACGTGATTCGGCTGCCCATCCCGTCGGGTGGCAATTCGCTTAGCTCCGCCAGGAAGTCCAGCGCATGGTCGTTCTGATACGGGCCAGCGCCCCACGCACCCATGTGCTGCTCCACTCGTCAAATAGTCAACACGGAGGAGCATGCCAGGCCGCGCTTCGCCATTCATGCCCAACCGGGGCAGCCGCCAAGAATAAACGTTATGCCGAATGGCGTGTGCCAGCGCCTCTTACTAGGCAGGAGCCGGGCGGCTAGAGGTCGAACCGGAAGATCGTTGGCCTCTGGATTGAGGAACTGCCGGTCTCCACTCCCGCATCCAGCAGGAAGGACGTGGTGCCCGGTATCCGGGTCACGCCGCCGTAGCCGCCGGTGAAAGCGGGAACCTGTTCGGCTGTCCATGTGCTTCTGGTCAAGACGGCCTGCGCGCCGAACCAGTAGCCGCCATCTCCGTCCGGGACGATATTCAGCGGGTCGGCGTAGTAGGGGACGGTCACGGTGAGCCAGTGGTGCCCGTTCCAGTGCAGCACGTGCGTACTGGTGTTGTCATACCAGCCGATCCAGACGTTGGAGGGCGACACCGCCGTGACGTCTGGGCCGGCGTTGTTGAGCACCCGACGCGGCATGCTGACCCGGTGCCAGGCGCGGCCGTTCCAGCGGTAGGCGGCCGCCACCTGCTTCGAGCCCGGGTTCGCGAATCCCGACACCCAGACGTTATCTGGCCCTGACGCGGCGATGCCCTGGGCGATGAAGTTGGTGTTGCTGGCGAGGTAGTACCGCCACTTAGAGCCGTTCCAGTGGAAGATGTCGTAAGCGACGGTGCCGGACGACCCGAAGGCCCAGACGTTGTCCGGGCCCAGCGCGGTGACACCCTGCAGGTACGTCATCGCGGGCATCGGGATCTTTGTCCAGTGGGCGCCGTTCCACCGGTACACCACGGTGGTGGAGATCGGGCTGTTGTTGAGCCCGCCGACCCAGACATTGTGAGGCCCCGACGCGGATACCCAGTCGGCGGTGGAGCCCGCGGCATGAGGGATCGTGACGACCTGCCACGAGCT
>Ga0209693_10000912_pt1 | contig 12268 bp, 11 predicted proteins | sample HubBroMetageWRM3_FD_188345 | JGI IMG/M metagenome (GOLD analysis project Ga0209693, IMG submission 188345) | Warmed soil microbial communities from the Hubbard Brook experimental Forest, New Hampshire - Hubbard Brook CCASE Soil Metagenome WRM 3... | ecosystem: Environmental > Terrestrial > Soil...
CCCCCCAGCCCCACCAGCCCCGCCGGTGCCAAACAACCCCGCCGCCCCACCGTTACCGCCGGCCTGCCCAGCCGCCCCGGACCCACCGGTGCCCCCGTTACCGATCAAAAACCCGGCCGCCCCACCAGCGGCCCCAGTCCCGGCCGCCCCGTTGGCGCCGTTACCGATCAACGGCCGGTTGAACAACGCGTTGGTGGGCGCATTGATCACCCCCAACACGTCCTGCTCCACGGTCCGCAGCGGCGACACGTTGGCGGCCTCAGTGGCCGTATACATGAGCCCACCCGAGATCAACGCCTGCACCAACGTGTCATGAAACACCGCCGCTTGCGCGCTCAGCGCCTGAAACTCCTGGCCATAGCCGCCAAACAACGCCGCGATCGCCGCCGACACCTCATCGCTGCCCGCTGCCACCACCTGCGTCGTCGAGCCCGCCGCCGCCGCGTGAGCCGCCCGAATCGCCGTCCCGATCCCGCTCAAATCCCCCGACGCCGCGGCGAAAGCCTCCGGTGCTGCGATCACGAAAGACGACATCGGTTCCTCCACAACTGCCGGCTCACGCGGCACCACCGGTACCTTCAAGACAGTTGAAGAACGCTACACGACCCGATCGGCTTTCGAACCCAACTCCGCGGACTTGATGCCAGTCGCGAACTTGATAGCCGTAAAGATGTGGGTTCGCCGGGCGGCCCGCTGTGCGACCGATCCGCCAGTCATGCGATCGGTGACTGAAAAGTCTTCGGACACATCGAATCTTGCCACTCGAGCGTCCCCGACAACCTAGCGCACCCGAGAGCGAGCCGGACTCGTTGCCGTTCCCGCATCGCTTGTCGGCGCGGCAGATGAAGTCGGTGCAGAACATGACTTACGCCCGGCTAAGGCAACGATGATCACCGCTCACCGCACACCGGCTAATTCGGGCAAGGCGCAGGCTTTGGTCGGGTTGTTTCCTGGCTGCATCGCCAGGATGTCGGCGTGCGTCGAAATCCAGCCGAACGCGCATCAAAAGCACGAGGAATCCCCACCGCTCACAGCGGGGAGGACGTCAAGATCCTGCTGCGCAAAGTTCACTCGTTGAAGTAGTGGCCTTCGTCGAGGTCCGCGATCAGCCCGGGGTGTTCGGGATGCCAGTCCAGCACTTTCTGGGTCAGGGTGTTCGAGGTCGGGTTGTCCAGAGCTGCGAAGGCAGACAGAAATCCGAAGTGGCCGGCCTCTTCGGGGGAAATACCGGCTACCGGCACATTCAGATGCCGGCCGATGACGTCGGCGATATCGCGGAACGGCACGCCCTCGTCGGCAACCCCGTGCAGCCGGGTGCCCGCGGGAGCTCCTTCGAGAGCGAGCCGGTACAAGTGGGCCGCGTCGAGCGTATGGACTGCGGGCCAGCGGTTGGAGCCGTCGCCGATATAGGCGGAGACGCCGGTGTCGCGGGCAATGTTGATCAGGGTGTGGGCGAAGCCGTGGTGATCCAGGGTGCTGTGCACCAGCGGCGAAAGTCGGACGACCGACGATCGCACCCCGCGCTCGGCCAGCGCGATCACTGCGTTTTCTGAGTCGATGCGCGGACCGCCGTCGAATGTGTCGTGTTCGGTCCCGAGGCGCCCAGGCCCGAGAAGCGCAAGCAAGAGAGTTCCCGAGGTGATGACCAGGGGCCGATCAGAGCCGACGAGCGCCTCCCCCATTGCGCGTATGGCTGCCAGATCATCGGCTGCCGCCCCGGCCATGTTCCCGGAGCGCATCTGATCGTGATTGAACGCGAGATGGATGACGCCGTCAGCAGTCGCAGCCGCCTGTCTGAGCCCGTCGAGATCGGCGAGATCACCGGGTCGGGCCTCGGCGCCCAGGGCTTTCAGGGCGGAGGCTGCCGCCTCGGAGCGGGCAAGGCCGACGACCTGGTGGCCGGCGGAGAGGAGTTCGGGGACGACGGCTGAGCCGATGTGTCCGGTCGCGCCGGTGACAAAGACGTGCATGGGAGATTCCTCCTGATTGCTTCGCGTTTTGCTTTGCGTTTCGTCATCCAGTCAATGACCTCGTCGGGCGGCTGTCCAGGGCCTATTCCCGATGACGCGATGCAAATCAGGCATCACAGCAGTTCAACTACGCTATGTATAGGCAACGTGCCTCAGGGAGTAGTTACACTGAGCGCATGACAGACTCGGCATCACAGGTGGTGGACCTCGACCTTCGACTGGTGGGGTACTTCGTTGTGGTCGCCGAGCATCGCCACTTCGGCCGCGCTGCCGCCACACTGCGTATCACGCAGCCCTCGCTGAGCCGACAGATCCGCCGTCTCGAGCAGCAGTTAAGTGTCCGGTTATTGGACCGCACGCCGCAGGGCAGCCGGCTCACCGAGGCCGGCGAGGTTTTCCTGCCCAGGGCCAAGGCGCTGCTGCGCTCGGCCGCCCAAGCCACGGCGCAGGCCCGGGCGGCCGCCCAGCCCAGTCGCATCGCCATCGGCTATACGCCGGGCCTGATCGTCACCCCGGCGGTGCGCGAGTTGCGCCGCGAGCACCCGGACGCCGACGTGCAAGCCCTGCACATAGATTGGAACCAACCGCGTGATGCCCTGCTCGACCATCGGGTGGACGCGGTGGTGACGCGACTGCCGTTTCCGACCGACCAGCTACACGTGACAATCCTCTACGACGAGCCCCGCGTGCTGGTGGTGCCCGTCGACCATCGCCTGGCGGGCAAGGATTCGGTGACCCTCGATGACATCGCCGATGAACCAATACCGCGGGTGCGAGATTCCGATCCGGCCTGGAGTGCCTACTGGCGCATTGATCCGCGGCCAGACGGGCGCCGGGCACCCGACGGTCCGTTCATCGACGCGCTCGAGGACAAGTTCGAACTCATCGCCGCCGGGCAGGCGGTCGCCATCACAGCCGGCTTTCACGGCAACGCCCTGCGGCCGGATATCACCACGGTCCCTTTGGAAGGCGTCGAGCCCAGCCACGTCGTGTTGGCGAGCCGCGCCGGGGACCGCAGCCGTCTGGTGGCGGCCTTCCGCAAACTCGCCGAGGCCCACCTCACCGGTCCAGATCGGGGCGAGCCTCGACCGTGACGTCGCAGTCACGCTGGGACCCGAGCGTGACTGCAGCGTCACGCTGGAGCGGAGCGGTCCGGGGTCTCCCGGCCTCAACGCAGCTCGGTTGCGAGCGCTGCTATCACCTCGCGGGTCCGCCGCTTGGAGGCGACGAGCTCGTCGCGGTTGTCGCCGATCGGCAGTAGCCGCACCGACAGATCCGTCACGCCGGCGTCGGCGAATCGCCGCATCCGGGCCAGGATTGCGTCCTCGTCGCCGGCAGCGCAGATGTCACCGACGTCCTTGGCGTCGCCGTATCCGAGCAGTCGTTGATAATTCGGCGAAACCTCGGCCTCCCCCAGGATCCGGTTGGCGCGCTCCCGGGCGGCTTCGACTTCGCCTGCCGCGCAGAGGCAGACGGGAATGCCGGCGACGATGCGCGGAGCCGGGCGCCCCGCATTGTCGGCGGCCTTGGTGATCCGCGGGACGACGTGCTCAGCCACGGCGCGTTCGTCGGCCATCCACAGCACGGTGCCATCGGCCCGTTCGCCGGCAATGGTCAGCATCACCGGGCCGAGAGCGGCGACCAATACCGGTAAAGGTGCCAGCGGAGCCAGGTCAAGTGGATTGTGCACCTGGAAGGTTTCGTTCTCTACGTCGACCGGGCCAGGGTTGGCGAACGCGGCGTCCAGCACCTCGAGGTAGTCGCGGGTGTACGCGGCGGGCCGTTCGTAGGGAATCCCGAGCATGTCGTTGACGATCCAGTGGTGCGACGGGCCGACACCCAGCACCAGCCGGCCACCGGCGGCGGCCTGTGCTGACAAGGCTTGGCGCGCCAACGCAATCGGGTGCTGAGCCTGCAGCGGAACGACGGCGGTACCGAGCTCAATCCGGTTGGTGCAACTCCCCATCAGGGCCACCGCCAGCAGCGCGTCGAAGTCGTTGGGGATCTGCGGGATCCAGGCGCTGTCCAAGCCGGCGGTCTCGGCCCAGTCGATGTCGGCCAGCATCCGGGTGACCTTTCGCGCGGAATCGCCGCGCTCAGGTCCGATCATCACTCCGATGCGCATGTTTCCTCTGTTTCGTCCAAGGCAGGTTACGGGGCGCGGGTCACCGCGCGAGCCTCGCGCATTAGGCCGTCCGAGCCGCATTATCCATAGATGAATAACGTACTTGCAAAAAAAGAGAATGCCAATCCCGCAGCCTGACCTGGTCAAACAGATGCACACACGCTACGTCACGGCCGGGTTTTCAACCTCGACGGCGATGCCCTGGACAGTGCTACATCCCTGCCCGGAGGTTTCCCAGCGGCTACGACCGTAAGAGGGTGAAATTCTATGCTCGGCAAATGATTTCGCCGTGAGGGATTGCCAGCCACCCGTCCGGGGCCGCGGCCCAGGCCCGCCATGCCGCCGAGATCTCCTCGAGCTGCGGAGCCGTGGCCAGGCCCAAAGCCAGCAGCTCGCGAGCCACGCCCGAGTGAAGAATCCGATCGGCCCACATTCCGCCCCACCATTCGCGCGTCGCGGGCGTCGCGTAGCACCAGAGGCTGCCCGTTGGCGTGACGTCGTCGAATCCTGCCTCAAGCGCCCACGACAGCAGACGCCGGCCGGCATCCGGTTCGCCGCGGTTGGCACGAGCCACCTGCTGGTAGATGTCCCGCCAGAAATCCAGCGCAGGAAGCTGCGGGAACCAGACGAAACCCGAGTAGTCGGCATCTCGAGCCGCCACAATTCCGCCCGGCACACATACCCGCCTCATCTCCCGCAGCGCCCGCACCGGATCGGCGACATGCTGGAGCACCTGGTGAACATGGACGACATCGAATGTGTCGTTAGAGAAGTCGAGATTATGTACGTCAGCGGTCGCGAAAGTGACATTTGACAGGTTGCGCTGCCGTGCTTCAGCTTGGGCCACGTTGAGGACGTCGGCGAATTGGTCAACGGCCGTCACCGATCCGGGTGCAACTCGTTCGGCGAGGTCGGCGGTGATCGTCCCGGGGCCGCATCCGACGTCCAGCACGGACAAACCCGGCTCTAGGTAGGACAGCAGGTAGCCAGCGGAATCCTCGGCGGTGCGTCGCTGGTGGCTGCGCAGCACCGACTCGTGGTGTCCGTGTGTGTAGGTAGCCCGACGTTCGTCGTTCACTGTGCTTCCCCTGATCGCTGTTTTCCAGCTCGAAGCTTACCGCCAGCGATCATATCTTGAAATCTACATCTCGGAATATGAGACTAGTCGACGGGCACGTTGAGAATCGGGCGGGCGTCGCCGGCCCCGGGACCGTCGAAGTGCCACCACTCACCGGAGTACACGGTCAACCCGCCGTAATTCATCGCGTTTCGCAACTGGGCGCGGTTCGCCTGAGCATCGACACTGACGCCCTGGGTGGCGTATGCCGTTGCCCGCGAGGTGAAATCGTCGAAGTCGGTGCCCATGTCGGCCAGGCAAAGTCCACCCACCTGTCGTTCGGGCGGGCACTGTTGTTGCATGCTGGTGAATGTCACGTCAACCGAACGCCCTGACTCATGGCTGTGCGCATATGGACCCGGCCGTGCTACCCAGGCCGGGTTCGGGACCACGTTGAACATCCTGACCTGAACGTCGTGCGGCCGGTAGCAGTCCCAGAACACCAGCACGTGCCCCTGCGGGCGCAGCGCCGCCGCGGCCGTCGCCAGACCTTGTGACATGGATTGGTGCACAAGGCATCGAGCGTCGGAGGGATACAGCTGCGTGCCGGTGAAATTGTTCGTGGTCGCGTAGCGCAGATCGATGAGGGCGTCTGGAACCACACTGCGAGCGTCGACGAATCCGGCTGCGCGGGCCGCATCGCTGACTGGGGGCACGTCGGGGCCGGCCGAGGCGGTGGTGCCGGCAGAACCGGTGAGCAGTCCAACAGCAACCGCGAGCAGAAGGAACCGCCGGATCAGACGCATCTACGCATTGTCCCGGTTCGCCGGTCGGCCGCCTCGATCAGCCGGCTAAAGGTATGGCGGAAAAGACACCGTCGGGGTCGAACTGCTTCTTTGCGGCGGCCTCAGTCGCTACCCCACGAGTTCCCGGAGCAAATCCGTGGTCCGGCGCAGCGACACGATCCGCTCGTCCCTGGTGTGACCGACCGGGACAATCGCCGCCCAGATCTCGGTGGCACCGGCGTCGAGCAGTCCGTTCAACTGGGCGCGCACCGACCGCTCTTCGCCGACCAGGGCGGCTTCAGCGGGCGTGCCGACTCCGCCGGCCTCCAGCACGCGCCGGTAGTTGGCCAGACCCGCATACGACGTCGCCGTCGCCGCGGCCGCCGCGCGCGCCTCGGCGACGTCGTCGTGTACCGCAACGGGAAGCCCGGCGACGATCCGCGGCGCCGGCCGGCCCGCCCTCGTCGCGGCGGCATTCAGTCGCGGCGCGATGAGCGTTTCGATCACCCGCGCCGTCGCCATCCAGAGCACCGTGCCGTCGGCGAATTGTCCGCAGACACGCAACATTCGAGGCGACATCGCCGACAGCAGGACTGGAACAGGTCCGGCGACCGGGGCCATCCGGTCGGCACTATGCGCCGACCAGTGCTCGCCGTCGAAGTCGACGACTTCTCCGCGCAGCAGCGTGGCCACGATCCGCACGTACTCCTCGGTGCTGCTTCCGGGGCTGTTGTACGACAACCCGTACACATCGCGGACCAGCGTGTCGTGCGACGGCCCGAGACCCAGCGTGAAACCCGGACGCCCCATGGCCTCGGCGACGGCAGCAACCCGATTCGCTTGCAGCAGAGGATGACACGGGTAGGTCTGCAAGACTGCCGTGCCCAGTTCGATCGAGGTGGTGGCGAGGCCGGCAACCGTGATGGCGGCCAGTGGATCTCCCAGGACACTGCTGGCGTACCACAACGCACTGAAACCCTGTTGCTCGGCGCGCACCGCTTGCTCAACGATCTTGTGGGTCGAGGCGCCGCCGCCGGTCAGACCAATGCGCATGGTCCTCCGATCCTCACACAGAACCCGCTATCCGCAACAGAGAATGAGTTCGGCGGACTAACAAGGAGATGGTGTGCGATGCCGATGATCGACCTGACGTTCGTGCGTGGCTCGTTGGATGAACATGCGTTGAGCCGGCTGACCGACGAGTTGGTCAGCGCGTTACTGCGCGCCGAACGCGCCCCGGACACCCCGTTTCTGCGTGACAACACCTGGGTGTACCTACATGCACAGGAGCCGGCCGAGCTGTCTGTCGGGGGCCGCGGGCCAGGCGCACCTCGATTCAGGATCGATGTGACGGCGTTCGAAGGCGCACTGTCCCAGGACCGCAAGGAACAGCTCGCCGCCGACGTGCATACCGCGGTTTGCGCCGCGGCGGGAATCGAAACACAGGGCTCACAGGCGTTTCATATCTGGACGCTGATCCACGAAATCCCCGAAGGCAACTGGGCCGGCGGCGGCAAGGTCATTTACTACAAGCAGGTGAAAGGCCTTGTGGCTGAAGACACGTCATGACGACGGCCAAGCGGCGCCAGCTGGCGACGGCGGCGATCGAGCGGTTTGTCCTGCCTGCCCTGGGGGCGATACCGTAGGGAGAGACATACGATCGTTTTGACATGTTGTCACCGCATTCGTCGACCACTTGGAGCAGAACATGTCACCGAGCGCCGCCGAGGCAGTCCGACCCCTTTCCGTTGCGATGAGGGAAGGCTCGACGGCGGAGCACGACGCCGCCGAGCAATCGCCGTTCGTGTCAGAATTGCTCGGCGGGCGGGTCAACGGTCAGGGCTATGCCGACTATCTGCTGCGGTTGCGAATGGTTTATGGCGCGCTGGAGGATACCGTGCGCGCCCGTCGCGATGACCCGTTGGTTGCCGCCGTGTACGACCCGGCGCTGGAGCGCTTGACGGCGATCGATGCCGACCTGGAGCATTGGGCGCCCGGTGTCGCGCGCGAGATCGAATCCCCGGCCGCTCAGGCCTATCGCGACCGGATCACAAGCGCGTTCTGGGGTGGCGCCGTGGTGGCCCATCACTACACCCGCTACCTTGGCGACCTCTCGGGCGGCCAGGTGGTCGGCAAGGTCCTCGACCGCACGTTCGGTCTGGCCGGTGCCGGACTGGCGTTCTATGAATTCCCGATGCGGCCCAAGCCGTACAAGGATTCGTATCGGGCCCGCCTGGACGGACTCTCCCTCGATGCCGACGAGATCGATCGTGCGGTCGACGAGGTGAAGGTCGCCTTCGGCCTGAACCAGGCGCTGTTCGACGAGCTCGCCGACAACCTCCCCGCCTATCGGCGCTGATCGGCACCTACACCCGTTCCCTGGAGGTTTGATCTTATTGGGCGTGGCCCGCTCTGGCCTCGTCTTCGCGGGTTAGTCCAGCAGCGAGGATGAGTTCTTCGTGCAACTCGAACCACACCGTGTGATATGAGTCGATGATCGGCCGAGTCAGCCATATCCTCTCCCCCGCATGTACTTTCGCCAGTGCCGCCGATAACTTGGCGGAGTAGCTGGCCAATCGTGTGAGGTGGACGGCGGCCGCGGCGATCAAGGGTGTCACCCGGTTGTGGACATCGTCGAGCCGCGTCAGGACGCGCGCGTCGTAGGCGGCGTCATCGTGAGTGTTCGGTTCGCCGTTTCTGAGCTGCCAATCAGTGATCAAGGCCTTGAAATCGGCGTTGACACCGCGGAAGTCGTCATAGACCGCGGCTATGGCGCCTTTGTCGAGACCAGACCGTTCTTCGGCCAGCAACTCGGTCAGCCGCTGTCTGCCTTCGGGGCTGACCTTGATCACCTTGCCTGCGAACAGGAACCCGGCCTCGCCCAGTTGCGTGACAACAGTTCCCACACTCGCCGAGTCAACGTCGACGGTAGCTGCCAGGGCGGCGAGCCCGATACGTCCCTTCAAACGCACCGCTTGCAACACCTTCAGTTCGTCCACCACTTCACTTCTTTGAGGTTGACCCTCAGCCGGGGCCTGATCCACGAGTGACCCACGCCCGGCCAACCAAGAGTTCAGCGTGGACAGCGCTGGATTCGCGGTCTCGGTACCGACCGCGATCTCCAGGGCACCGTCGAACACTTCACCGGTTTCGCCGTCCACGGTGACTAGCCGACCGGCGAGGGCCTGTAGCGTGCCGACACCACACCCCACCACGCAAGGCGTGCCCAATTCACGGCTGACGACTGCTGCGTGCGATGTCGACCCGCCAACCTCAGTCAGAATGGCCACCGCGGCGATCATCCCGGCCACGTCCTGGGGATCAGCGGTCGGGCGCGCGAGGACGACGTCCACGCCTTGCCCTGCCAGATCTTCGCCCTCCTCGGTGTCCAGCACGACCGTCCCTCTCGCAGTGCCCGGGCAGGCCGGCTCGCCGCGTGCCAGCAGCGTCGCCTTGGCCCTGGCGCCGGGAGCGATCCTGGGCCGTCGCAGTGCCGCCAACTGCTCGGGTGTGACCAGGCGCAGCGCCTCCTCGATGGTTACGATGCCGTCCTGATGCAGCGATACCGCACACCGGACAGCCGCGTCCGGCGAACGCTTGGCAGCTCTCGTCTGCAGCAACCACAGTCGCCCGGATTCGACGGTGAACTCGACTTCTTGGACATCCTTGCCCGTTATCTCCAATGTTCTCGCCGCTGTTAATAATTCGGCGTGCGCCTCGGGGAGCTGCTGGGCCAAGGTGTGCAAGGGCAGTGGGTCGTGCCGACCGGAGACGACGTCCTCCCCCTGGCCGAGCGGCAGCCACTCGCCGAAGGGAGCCTGGTCCCCCGTCGACGGATTCCGGGTGAACAACACGCCCGAGCCCGACTGGTCATCGAAGTTGCCGAAGACCATGGCTTGCACGGTGACTGCCGTGCCACCGTCGTCGTCGATGCCGTGATGACGACGGTAGGACTGCGCCCTGGGCGAGTTCCACGAGCGGAAGACCGCGCCGACGGCTGCCAGTAACTGTTGCCAGGGATCTTCCGGCGGGGCCGCGCCCACCACGCGCTCGAATTGATCCACGAACCGTCGCAGAGTATCGGCAGCGTACATCGGGTTACCGGTCTGCGTGCGTAACCCGTCAGCGACCGCGGCGTTTGCGCCGAGGTTGAGGATGGTATCCATCATCCCCGGCATGCTGCGCGCCGCCCCGGAGCGCACCGAGACCAGCAGGGGACGTTCAGGGTCACCGAATCTCCGCTGCCTGCGCCGCTCCAACTCGGACACTGCGTCTTTGAGATCGGCGACGACATCACCCGGCAACTCACCGCCGCCGGCGTCGAACAGTGCGCACGTGTCGGTGCCCAATACGAACGCCGGTGGAACCGCTAGGCCCAACAGCTGCATCCGGTTGAGGCTGTGCGCTTTACCTCCGACCAGTTCACGATCGAGGTCGGGGTGCTCGCCGAGCCACAACAACGTCATCGCCGATCTCTCACTGCTTGGTCTTGGTCCTGGCCTCGTTCTTGGTCCTGGTCTCGTTGTTGGTCCTTGTCTTGGCAGCCGGCCTACCGACCCGGTCCGTCGTCATCTTCCCACCCGAACACGGCGCCGTGGAAAACCGGGCTTTTGGGGTCATTTCTCCCGGGATCGACGTGCCGACCAGACCGTGCTTCAACGTTCTGAGCTGCGTATACAAACGGTTGCGCAATATGTGGTTCGGCGCCAATCACCGTGCACGTTTCGCGAGCCGGTCCGGGGCAAGGATCAATATGGTCCCGAAGTCCACTCGGATCCAGCCACGTTCGGCGAAATCAGCGAGCGCCTTGTTCACCGTCTCCCGAGATGCGCCGACGAGCTGTGCGATCTCCTCCTGCGTCAGATCATGAGTGAGCCGCAGATCTTCACCTTCTGGAATCCCGAAACGTTCGGCCAGCTGCAGTAACTGCTTGGCAACCCGCCCCGGCACATCAGTGAAGATCAGGTCGGACAGGTAGTTGTTGGTCCGGCGCAACCGACGGGCCAACACGCGCAATAGTTGTTCGGCGACTTCTGGCCGCTCGGCGATCCAGGAGCGCAACGCTCCGCGGTCCATCGAGACGGCGCTCAGCTCGGTTATGGTCGTCACGGTAGACGTCCGCGGGCCCGGATCGAAGATCGCCAACTCGCCGAATATGTCCGACGGTCCCATGATCGCGAGCAGATTCTCGCGGCCATCGGCCGTGCGACGGCCGACCTTCGCCTTGCCGCGGACGATGATGAACAACCGGTCACCGGGATCGCCCTCAACGAAAACTGTATGACGGCGGGGAAAGTCCACCAGATGCAATTGTCTGACCAAAGAGGAATAGGCACTCGGCTCAACTCCTTGGACGAGGCCAGACCTCGCCAGGACCTGGTTCACCAAACCCGAGGGGAGCCGTCCGGCACCTTCACCCGGAAGAGACCCGCTCTGGTCGCCGGAAGGCGCAGGTTCTGTCGACGGCGTCATGAGAGAACCACTGGCCGATAGACCACTAAATGACGCAGACCGAGTGCAGGCCTGAAAGAGAATGCCAAGGTACACATCTCGCGGCCGTAATGGACCTCAACACGCAACCAGACTGTGGCATCCGTCCACGTCGGCACGTTTGATCGTCGCCCTTTCAACGAGTCTGCACACCAGCCGCGTCCAACGGTCACGACTGCCGGCGGCGAATATGTCAGCCAGCGTGACACTGTTGCGCTTTCCTGTAAAGTCCGCAGCTGCGACACCCCCGGGGGCACTAGTTCTCTTGTTCCACAGCCCGTCAAAGCGGCCGGATCGCGCCCAATATCACAACTGAGCGGTCGCCTGCGAGGATGGCGATATGACACCCGCAGTAATTCGACGATGGATCGACATCATCGAAAACGGCCGCACGGACGAACTCGAGGACCTGCTCGCCGAGGACGCGGTCTTCTACTCCCCCGCTGTTTTCACTCCTCAGGTCGGCCGCGCGAAAGCGGCTGCCTACCTGTCGGCCGCCGAGAGGATGTTCGCTGGAGCCGATTTCCGCTACGTCGAACAGTGGTTCAGTCAGTATTCGGCGATCCTCGAGTTCACCGCCGACCTCGACGGCATCCACATCGACGGCATCGACATGATCCACTGGAACGACGATGACAGGATCGTCTCCTTCAAGGTGATGATCCGGCCGCTTAAGGCCCTTCAGTCGGTCATTCCGAGAATGGGATCACTCCTGCAACAGGGGTTCTGAGCAGTTGGCGGAATACTGAGTGATAGTGAGCGTGCGAACGTTGTAGTGCGTGTGCTCGGTGGTGTGAATCTGCCTGGGTGGGCGCGTGTTCAGGGCATTGATCGGCAGACC
>Ga0209693_10000913_pt1 | contig 12263 bp, 10 predicted proteins | sample HubBroMetageWRM3_FD_188345 | JGI IMG/M metagenome (GOLD analysis project Ga0209693, IMG submission 188345) | Warmed soil microbial communities from the Hubbard Brook experimental Forest, New Hampshire - Hubbard Brook CCASE Soil Metagenome WRM 3... | ecosystem: Environmental > Terrestrial > Soil...
GGTGGCGGGCGGCGGCGGGCGTGCCGATCAGGGTCGAGGACCGCCTGTGGGGCGCCATGGTCGTGACGCTGACCCGCGAGGAGTTTCTGCCGCCGGATACCGAGGCGCGGCTGGCCGGGTTCACCGAGCTGATCGCGACCGCGATCGCCAACGCGCAGGCGCGGGTGGAGTTGCAGGGCTCCGTCGACGAGCAGGCGGCGCTGCGGCGCGTCGCGGAGCTGGTGGCCCGCGCCGCGCCGCCGGAGGAGGTGTTCGCCGCCGTCACCGCCGAGGCCGGGCGGCTGCTCGCTGTCCATCTCGCCTTCCTGACCCGGTACGACCCGGACGGCACCGGGGCAGTCGTCGGCACATGGGCCGCCCCTGGCGGCTCGCCCATCACTGTCGGCACCCGGCTGCCCCTCGCCGGGCAGAACGTGACGTCGCTGGTGTTCCAGACGGGGCGGTCGGTACGAATCGACGGCTACGCCGACGCTACCGGCCCGTTCGCCGACTTTGCCCGCGAGGCCGGCGTCCGGGCGTCGATCGGCGTGCCGATCAACGTGGCGGGCCGGCTGTGGGGCGTCATGATCCTGTCCAGCCGCTCCGAGCCGCTGCCGGCCGGTACCGAGGCGCGGCTGGCCGGGTTCACCGAGCTCGCCGCGACCGCGATCGCGAATGCCCAGGCGCAGGCCGAGGTGGCCGCGTCGCGGGCCCGGATCCTCGCCGCTTCGGATGAGACGCGGCGGCGGATCGAGCGGGACCTGCACGATGGCATCCAGCAGCGGCTGGTCACCCAGGCGCTGATGCTCAGCGGTATCCGCGACCGGGTCCCGGCCGACGTCCGCGCCGATGTGGACGAGGTGCGGGAGGAGATGACCGCCACCCGGCAGGAACTGCGGGACCTGTGCCAGGGCGTGCACCCGGCCATCTTGGTCGAGGTCGGCCTGGGGGCGGCGATCCGGGCGCTGGCCCGCCGCTCACCGCTGCCGGTCCGGGTGCAGCTGCGGGCCGAGGGCAGGCTTCCCGGCTGGTGTGAGGTGACGGCCTACTATGTCGCGGCTGAGGCGTTCACCAATGCCGCCAAGCACGCGGATGCCTCGGCGGTGGACATCGTGATCGAGGAGGCCGACGGCACGCTGACCGTCCAGGTCCGCGACGACGGCGTAGGCGGCGCCGACGCCAGCCGCGGTTCGGGCCTGACCGGCCTGCGTGACCGGGTGGAGGCAGTGGGCGGCCGCATGACCGTGGACAGCCCGGCCGGGGCCGGCACCGTCCTGACCGTCCTGCTACCCGTCACCGCCGACGATCACTGAGCCGAACGGCCCGTGGTACACCCCGCGCCAGGTGCGAGCCGGCCGGGGCCAGGCCGCACCCAAGATCACGAACGAGCCACGGAGCATACCCGGCTAGCGTGTACCGGCTCCTTACCGCCAGCCAGCAGCGGCCGCTTACCGCCAGCCAGCAGCGGCCGGTACACGCTGGTGACGATGATTCCGATAGGAGAATAAGCAATAGTCGTGACCATGGGATATCCCCTAGGCGGCCCGCTGGTACGCGCCGCTTGGATACCTGGCCATCACGCACCGAGGAGTTGTCATGACGTTCGCGGCTCTTGAGACTAGGACCACGCCGCTGGGTCCGTGCATCAAGGCGACGGGCATGAGCGAGAAGTCCACGGGCGATCCGGATCGCGACGTCAGAGGCGGGGTGGTCGTCCGCCGTGAGCTGTTCGAGCGGCTCAACCGGGCCGGACGCGTCACCGTGGTGTCGGGCCCAGCCGGGAGCGGCAAGTCGGTCCTGCTGCGGTCATGGATCGATGAGGCGGCCCTGGCCGAGCATGCCGCCCAGGTGTCGGTACCGGACGAGGATCGCGATCCGCAGCGGTTCTGGACCTCGGTGGCTGACGCGCTCCGGGACACGGCGGCCGGTTCGTCGCTCGTACAACCCTTGACCGCGGCGCCGGATCTGGACGGGTGGGCGGTCGTCGAGCGGCTGCTGGCGGACCTGGGCTCGCTGCGGGACCGGATCTGGCTGGTCATCGACGACGTGCACGCGCTGGGCTCCGCCGAGACGCTGCGGCAGCTCGAGCTGTTCGTAACGCGCGCGCCGGCCGGGCTGCGATTCGTGCTCGCCAGTCGGCATGATCTGGGCTTGGGCCTGCACCGGCTACGGCTGGAAGGCGAGCTGACCGAGATCCGCGCGGCCAGTCTCCGGTTCAGCCGCGACGAGGCGGGAGCGCTTTTCGAGGCCGCCGGAGTGCGGCTGTCCGAATCGGCTCTGGCCCTGCTGCACGAGCGGACGGAGGGCTGGGCGGCCGGGTTGCGGCTGGCCACGCTGTCGCTGACCGGGCACCCCGATCCGGAACGGTTCGCGGCCGAGTTCTGCGGCAGCGAGCGTACGGTGGCCGAATATCTGCTTGCCGAGGTCCTCGAGCGGCAGAGCGCGGAGGTGCGACGGCTGCTGTCGCGGACCTCCGTGCTCGAGCGGGTGAGTGGCCCGCTGGCTGACCTGCTGACCGGGGGGTCTGGTGGCGGGCGGATTCTGCAAGAGCTAGAGCAGGCTGGGGCTTTCGTGGTCGCACTGGACGCCCGGCGATCCTGGTTTCGCTACCACCGGCTGTTCGCCGATCTGCTCGAGTTGGAGCTGCGGCACACCGAGCCGGCTGAACTAGCCGCCCTGCACGGTACGGCGGCCGACTGGTTCGCCGAGCATGGATTCCCGGTGGAGGCGGTCCGCCACGCCCAGGCGGCGCAGGACTGGGAGCGGGCCGGCCGCCTGCTGGCCGATCATTGGCTCGACATCACCCTCAACGGGCAAGCCGCCACCGCGCACCAGCTCGTCACCTCGTTCCCGGCCGATGTCGTCACCGCCAATGCGGAACTCACCGCGGTAGCGGCCGCCGCCGAGCTGATGCGTGGATCCTTGGAGGAGGGCGCGCGGTATCTCGCGGTCGCCGCGGCGGCGGAAGCGTCGGTGCCCGCATGCAGGCGCGAGCATTTCCGTGTCACGCTGGCCGTCCTGCGGCTTTACCTCGCCCGTCAGCGCGGCGATCTCCAGGCTGTCGCCGAGGAGGTGGAGCAGCTGCAGTCGGCCGACGCCCTGGACATGGCGCAGCTCGGGCTCGGCGAGGAACTGCGCGCGCTCGCGCTGATCAGCCTGGGCGTCGCCGAGCTCTGGTCTTTGCGACTCCACGAAGCCGAAGGGCACCTTGAGCGGGGTGTCGCTTTGGCGCGCCGCATCGGGCGGCCCTTCCTGGAGATCAACGGCCTGGCGCACTGGGGACTGCTCGCGAGCTTCCGGTCGTCCGCATTGGCGGTGGAGCGCGGCCGACAAGCGATCGAGCTGGCGCAGCGGCACGGCTGGGGCGGAGAGCCGCTCGTCGCGATCGCCTATCCGATGCTGGCTGGCTCGTTGATCTGGCAGGGCGAACTGGATGAGGCGGAACGGTGGCTCATGGAGGGCGATTATGCGCTCCGGTCCGAGGTCGAACCGGCGACAGGAATGCTGTTCCATTTTGTTCGAGGATCTCTCGAGATCGCCCGCGGCCGTGTCGAGCCGGCGCTAGCCGCCCTGCGTGCCGCCGGACGCCTGCCCGGAGGGTCGCTCATGGCAGCGCACCCGCTCACGACGGAGGTGCACGCGTTCCTCCTGCACGTCCTCGCGCGGCTCGGGGAGACCGCACAAGCCGATGCCGCCTTGACCGAGACGGCCGAATCCGAACGCGAAAGGCCAGGTATCCGCACCGCTGTGGCGGCGCTGCGGCTCGCCCAGGACAACCCGCGAGCGGCGACCGCCGCGCTCGCGCCCGTGCTCGACAGCTCGGCCCCGGGATCCCATCAGGTGTGGCTGATCGCGGCTTTCTTGCTGGAGGCGAGCGCCCGGGACGCGCTCGGTGAGCAGGAGGCTGCCGGACGCGCCCTCGAGCGAGGGCTCGATCTCGCCGAGCCTGATGGCCTGCTCTTCCCGTTCCTGCTGCACCCGGCGCCGGAGCTGCTTGAACGCCATGCCCGGCAGCGCACCGCGCACCCCGCGCTGATCAGGAAGATCATCAGCATGCTGGGCGGGAGGACGCCGGCGGCGCCAGCCGCGGGCCCACCAGAGCACCTGCCCGAGCCGCAGCACCTGCCCGAGCCGCAGCACCTGCCCGAGCCGCGGCACCTGCCCGAGCCGCGGCACCTGCCCGAGCCGCAGCACCTGCCCGAGCCGCAGCACCTGCCCAAGCCGCAGCAACTGCCCGAGCCCCAGCACCTGCCCAAGCCGCAGCACCTGCCCGAACCGCTCAGCCAGGCCGAGACCCGCGTCCTGCGCTTCCTGCAGACCAGCCTTTCCGCGCCGGAGATCGCCCGCGAGCTTTATGTGTCGGTGAACACGGTCCGGACGCACATGCGGCACCTGTACGACAAGCTCGGCGCGCACCGCCGCCTGGAGGCCCTCGACCGGGCCCGTACGCTTGGTCTGCTCGCGCCCGTCCCGCAAAGGGCCTTAGCCCTCATCCCGGGCGGTCGCTGTGACTGGAGGGATCATGGGCTTGCTCGAGGGGAAGCGCGCGCTGGTCACTGGTGGTACCACTGGCCTGGGCCTGGCCATAGCCGGGCGGTTCCAGCGCGAGGGCGCGCGGGTGGTGATCACCGGCCGGGATCATGACCTGGGCGAGCGCGCTGAGCAGGCGCTCGGGCCGGGCGCCCGGTTCGTGGCCGCGGATGCCGCCGACCCGGACGCGGTCGCGTCATCGGTGAGTGCCGCCGCGGGCCATCTCGGCGGCCTGGACGTGCTGGTGAACAACGCAGGCGTGGGAGTCACGGCCCGGCTGATCGACACGCCGCTGGCCGACTATGACCGGGTAATGAACATCAACGTCCGGGGTTATCTGCTCTACGCCCAGTGCGCCTACCCGTACCTGGCTCGCGGCCGCGGGTGCATGATCCACGTTGCCTCCGATGCGGGGATCTGGGGCGAGCAGGCCATCGGCCTGTACTCGGTGACCAAGGCTGCGGTGGTCATGCTGGGCAAGATGCTCGCGCTGGACGGCGGCCCGGACGGCGTGCGCTCGAACGTGCTGTGCCCGGGTGACACGTGGCCCGGCATGCGGCACATGGCGCCGCCCGGCGAGCAGGACAGCGGCGAGAGCGAGAACGACTGGCCGCTGCCGCCGATCGGCCGGATCGGCCAGGCCAGCGACGTGGCCGCCGCGGCGGTGTTTTACGCCAGCGGTGAGGCCGAGTTCATCACCGGGACCACGCTGCTCGTCGACGGCGGGATGACGGCCGGCTACCTGCAGCGAGAACGCAGCACCCAGTGACCGCCCGTCCCTGGGTCGCGCGGGTCAGCAGTCGGCCGGAGGCCGTTCCCCCCGCGACGGGCGAAGCCATAGGGTGGCCTGGGGATGGGGAGTAGGCGGCGGACTCAGGAGGCGCAAATGTACGTGGATCGGCGCGGTCGGCGTGTTCCTTTCCCGGCTTCGGAGTCTTCGTCTTTCGCGGGGTTCTTGTCGTCGTATGCGCCGCAGTTGCTTCCGGGCGGGTCGTTGCGGGATTTCGCGGGAGCGAGCGGTACGGCAGGTGCGCTGACGCATGCCACGACGATCGTGGCGCTGGTGTGCGAAGAGGGCGTGGTGCTGGCCAGCGACCGGCGCGCCACTTCGGGGAGCATGATCTCCAAACGAGACGTGGATAAGGTGTTCCGCTGTGACCAGTTCTCCGCGGTGGGTATCGCCGGCGTCCTGGCCCTGGGCCTTGAGTTCGCCAGGCTTTTCCAGGTTGAACTGGAGCATTACGAGAAGATGGAGGGCCGGTCGCTGTCGCTGGAGGGTAAGGCGAACCGGCTGGCGACCATGGTCCGGGGTAATCTCGGTCTCGCCATGCAGGGGCTGGTGCTGGTCCCGCTATTGGCCGGCTACGACCTGGACAGCGGTACCGGGCGGATCTTCAGCTACGATCCAACCGGCGGCCCGTCAGAGGAGCACAGGTTCTACTCGATCGGATCGGGGTCGGTATTCGCCGGGGGAGCCCTGAAGAAGCTCTACACCGACGGCATGCCGACCAGTCAGGCCGTGCTGTGCTGTCTGCAAGCCCTGTATGACGCGGCTGATGACGACTCGGCAACGGCCGGGCCCGATATGGTCCGGCGCATCTTCCCGGTGGTGACCACGGTCACCGGCGACGGGTTCAGGCGCCTGCCTGAGGCTGAGGTGGCAGAAGCCGTGCAGCGGGTCGTCGCCGGCCGGATGGATTCTCCCGACGGCCCGAACGCCCCGTTGCGCGACTAAGGACCGCCGGCCCGCGCGGTCCGATGCGCCGCTACGAGGCTACCGAGGATCAGATGGACGTGCCGCTGGCGGGTATCGTCGCCGACCACCTCGGGTGCCACGTGGGCCATCTGCAGGTAGCCGACATAGGTGTAGTACAGGACGACAGCACGGTCCTGGGACTCGTCGTGGGCCCAGCCCAGCTTTTCCAGCTGTTCGGCGATATAGGTGATCCGCCGCTGTGCGACCCGCCGTACTGCCGCGGTCGCGGCCGGATGCCCGGGGTCAGCGAGCAGGGCGATCTCGGCGCGGTCGGCCGGGACGCGCTCGAAGGCGGCCTCCAGGAGCTTCCTCAGGCGTTCGGCTGGGTCGGGCTCATGGTCCAGTTCCTCGATCACCGATTCGGTGCGGCTCTGCTCCCACATGTCCAGCGCCGCCTGGATCAGAGCATCCCGGTTCTTGAAGTGCCAGTAGAAGCTGCCCTTGGTGGCTCCCAGATCAGCGGCGACGCTCTCCACAGCGACAGCCGCGATGCCACCCCGGGCGATCGCGGCCAGCGCTGCCCTGGCCCAGTCGCCAGGAGTAAGCGGACCCGGGTGTGGCTTGCGCATGACCATACGCTATCGTATGGATAAGCACCATACGGTACCGTACGGAATCCTGGCGAGGTAACCGGATGAAGATCATGAACCGTCACGAGCGGATACTCATGGCGCCCCCCGAGCGGATCGCTCCGCTCATCGCCGACTTCGACCGCATCTGGCCGACGGAGTTCCAGCCAGCCCCCCGGCTGGTGGGGGATCGCCTGTACGAGGCCGGGCGGATGTTGTGGGAAGAATTCGATCGCCCGGGTGCGCTGCGCGCATTCAGGACGATCAGGCCGGATGAATTGCGGGTTGAGCACTGGTTCGAGGTGGAATCCGCGGCCGGCGCGACGGTCTTGCGCCACACCGTCGAGGGCTACGCGGTCGGCAGGTATGAGACGCTCTGGCGTGAGCGGATCGAGCCCGGTCACGACCTGGAACTTGAGGCTATCTTCGATAATGTCCAGGCCGCTCTCTCCCGGCCGGACAGCGATACCGGGCCAGACTCAGCGAGATAGGGCGCGTTGCCTGTGCCCCGGAAGGGGATCACGCGCATACTGCGGCTATGACAGCGTGGAAGGACATGGAGCAGGCGGAGCCCGAGTTCGCGGCGCGAGTGCGGCAGCTCTTCGACGCGGGCAGGCACAAGACGATCGCAACGTTGCGGGCCGACGGCTCACCGCGGATCTCGGGCATCGAGTGCGAGTTCGCTGACGGTGAGCTCAAGTTCGGGTCGATGCCGGGGGCGCGCAAGGGGGCGGATCTGAGGCGCGATCCGAGATTCGCCCTGCACGGTCCGACGTTTCACCCGCAGGACGGCCAGGAGGCCGAGTGGCCGGGCGAGGCGAAGATCGCCGGGCGGGCGGTTCTCGCCGGACCGATCGGCGAAGGGGCTGCCGGAGATCTGTTCGTGGCCGATATTTCCGAGGTCGTCACCACCCGTCTGAACCCGGAGGCGACGTTGCTGGTCATCGAGTCGTGGACGCCGCAACGAGGGCTTCGCCTCGTGGAACGCGAATGACCGGTGCGGGCGGGGCCGGCGTAGCCCCGCCCGCATGATCAAGGGTCAGGCCGCTTCCAGGGCGGTCCAGAACCCGCAGTTGTGCGCGATCGCGAAGGTGTTCTCGGTCTGCGGCACGGGCGGTACCAGCGACTGCATTGGCTGGGTCAGCCCGTTGAACAGCGGCCAGAACGGGACGCCGGACGACGACGGGAGCCCGCTCTTGGCGAAGTTCGTCCAGTACCCCTTCATGGTCGCCGCCAGTTGCTCCTGCTGCGCCGAGAGCGCCTTGCCGAACGCGGCCGTCGGCAGCCCGAACAGGTACTGGATCTCGGACGCGTGGGCCGCGCCGTAGGGGAAGCTGACCGGGGGAAGGAAGAGTTCCGGCGCGTTCTCGTCGTTGAACTCGTAGGCGAAGGTCGGCACGAAGCGCGAGACGGACTGATCGATGCTCAGCGCTGGGCACGCGAAGATGGCGTCGGTGCCGACCGCGCCGAGGGCGACCGACGGGCTGGGGTACGCGGTCAGCGGGTACTTGGCCGCGATGACCGCCGCGACCGCCGCGGGAACCCCGAGCGTGGAGGAGATCATGCTCTGGTAGTTCGATGCCGTGACCGGGTTGCCCTCCAGCTCGCTCAGCGCCACGAACAGCCGCCATTCATCGCGGTTCGTCCCGTTGATGATCGGGACGCGGTTGAAGTTACCGGTGGCGAAGGCGGTCCCCAGCGACTCCGGCAGCACCTCGCTGTTGATGTTCGGGGTGTAGCCGGCCGCGTCCTGGTCGGCCAGGATGGTCGAGACGGACAGGCTGCGCAGGCAGGCCGCGGTCTGGCTGGCGCATCCCGCCTTGGTCGCGAATGCCTCGCCGGCGGACTCGGCGCTAGCCAGTGAAGTCTGCGTGAGGTTATACGAGCCGCTCTCCACGATCGCCTTCTCGAACAACCCCTTGGCCTGTGGCGAGGCCACCTGCGACAGCGTGGACAGGCCGCCCGCGGACTCCCCGAAGACGGTCACGTTATGCGGGTTGCCGCCGAAGCCGGCGATGTTGCGCTGCACCCAGCGCAGGGCGGCCTGCTGGTCCATCAGGCCGTAGTCACCCGACTGGCCGTTCGCGTCGGCCAGCGCCGGGTGGGCCAGGAAGCCGAGCGCCCCGAGCCGGTAGTTGATGGTGACCAGCGTCACGCCGTCTGCCACCAGCTGCGTGGGGTCGTAGTCGTTGCTCTCGCCGCTCACCAGCGCACCGCCGTGGATCCACACCATCACCGGGTGGTCGCTGCCACCGCTGGGCGTGAACACGTTCAGGAACAGGCAGTTTTCCGACGTGCTGGCCTGGCCGAACGGCCCCGCCACCTGCGGGCAGTGCGGCGCGAACTGCGTCGCGTCGCGCACGCCCGACCAGCTGGCGGCCGGCTGCGGCGGCTGCCAGCGCAACGCGCCGACCGGCGGCGCGGCGTACGGGAGGCCGAGAAACTCATCGACCGCCCCATTGGCCACGCCCTGGACCGCCCCGTTGGCGGTACCTACGATCGGCCCGCTCGCGGCACTCGCGCTCACCGCGGGCGCCGCCGCGACCAGGGCACCCAGGGTGAGGCCGGCTACCGCTAGCCGAGCGCCCGTCCGCCGTCCGGTCCACGTCATCGACATCCAAGTCTCCCTTCACGGCTGAAGCCGGCTGTCACGCTGGTAGCTGGGGCCGCTCATGCTCAAGCAGCGCGCGGCGCATCTCATCCAGGTCGTCGCTGACCACGGCGTACAGACCTGGCTGGGCGCAGCCGCCGTGGCGCCTGGCCACGATGGCGACGCCGCCGCCCCATTTCTGCTGCGTAGCGAACTCGTAGCCGGGGAACTCGGCCGCCAGCCCGCTCAGTTCCGCTGGTGCTCCGGTCGCACGGACGACGGGATCAGGCCCTGAAGGTCTCATTGGCTCACTTCCCGCCGCTACGCTTGACGTCTTTTTATTTGGCCGAACGGAACGTGGTTCCCGCCTCAGGACAGGTGTTCTCGCGCACGCGTATGTGGACTAACGGGGCCTTTACCAAAAGTACGAGTCAGTACTTTAGATGTACCTCGCCTACTGTAAGCCCGTGACCGGCACCGGGCAAGGGGCGACGCCAGCCGAGATCAACGAGGCGAGCCAGAGCCGGTTTCCTGACGATACTCTAGCCGGCACGACTATGGCCGACTATATAACCGGCGCTCTGAACGCATCACGAAGCCGCCAGCGGCGAACCGGGTCCGGATCAGGCCCGCCGCGTTCAGATCGGCTTGAGCCGGTCCCGGCCCGCCTTCACGTCGGCGGCGGTCGGCGGATCGTTGCCCCGCCGTTCGCAGTTGAGCGAGGCCACCAAGATCGCGTCGTCCAGAGCTCCTGACAGCTGGTCCGCGGGGCAACGGGCCAGGTCGGCGGGCGTGTACTGGCCCCCGCTGAGCAGCGATCCGAGCAGGCCCGCGGTGAACGAGTCCCCGGCGCCCACGGTGTCGACCACGGCGACGTCGAGCGCGGGTCGGCGGACCGACCCGCCCTGGAGGCTATAGGCAGAGGCGCCGTCCGCCGAGCTGGTGATGACCACCACGGTCGCGCCCAGGTCCAGCCAGCGTCGCGCGACGTCGGCGGGCGCCAGATCCGGGTAGAGCCACGCGATGTCGTCCGAGCTCGCCTTGGCCAGGTGAGCGAGACCGATGGCGCGCTCGGCCACCTGTCGGCCGTGACCGGGATCGGCCAGCAGCCTGGGCCGGACGTTCGGGTCGTAGGTAATGAGGACGTCGCCGCGGTCGCGCAGGCGGCGCGCCAGATCGAGGATCCGGGCGTCACCTGGCGGCGTCCAGGACGCGATCGATCCGAAGTGGAACACCGCGTTCTGCGCGGGGGCGCGGCCGGTCTCCTCGGCCGTCCACTGCCAGTCCGCGGTGCCGTGGAGGTAGAAGTCGTAGCTGGCCCGGGCCTGCGCGTCCAGCGACACCACGGCCAGCGTGGCCGGCTCCGCGGCGCTCGGCGCGGCGTGCAGGTCGATGCCCTCGGCCTGGGCGTGATCTCGCAGGATGCGGCCGAACGCCGTGTCGGCCAGCCGCGCCATCAGCGTGGCGTGGTGCCCGAGACGGGCCAGGCCGATCGCGACGTTGTACGGGCTCCCGCCCGGGACGGCCTGGAAGGTCCGCGGCGGCCCGGCGGGAATGAGGTCGACAATGGCCTCACCGATGACCGTGACGCCGGCCTGCCTCCTCATCCGCCCACCGCCATGGTGGAGGCGGGCCTGATCTCGCCCGATCCGCGCGTGACCATGCCGGTCGGCACTACGTGGGTGCGGGTGGGGGAGTCATCGCCGTCCAGGCGCGCGAACAGCAGCTGGGTGGCCAGCCGGCCGAGCTGCGCCGCGTCTCGGGTGATGACGGTGATGCCCGGCACCAGGGCGTCGGCCAGCAGGAAGTCATCGAAGCCGACCAGGGCGACGGTCTCCTGCACGCCTGCCCAGTGCAGGGCCCGCACCGCGCCGATCGTCACGAGGTTCTGCCCCGCGAACAGCGCGGTGGGCGGATCGGGCAGGCCGATCATCTCGGTGGTGGCCGCCATCGCGGCCTCGATAGTGCACAGGCCGTGCCTGACGATCACCGAGTCGGCGGCCAGCCCGGCTCGTTCCAGACCGTGCTGGTAGCCCTCGAAACGGTGGGCCGCCGTGGCGACGGCGGGCGGGCCGCCCAGGTAGGCGATCCGCCGGTGACCGAACGAGTACAGGTGGCCGACGGCGGCGGCGGCGCCCTGGCGGTCATCGGAGATGACCGCGTCGGCGTCCAGGAACCTGGGCTCGCGCTCCAGGAACACCACCCGGGTGCCGAGCCTGCGCTCGGCGACCAGGTAGCTGTGGTCAGGCGCGGCGGGCACGATCAGCAGGCCGTCGACCCCCCGGTCGATGAGCGTGATGGCCAGGTCGCGTTCCCGGGCCGGATCCTCGTGCAGGCTCCCGATCAGGATCTGGACCCGCCGCTCCCAGGCCACGTCCTCCGCGGCCCGCAGCAGGGCGGCCGAGAACGGCTCGGCCACGTCCTCAAGCAGCAGCCCGATGGTCGCCGTGCGCCGGTCGCCCCGGCGCAGGCTGCTCGCGGTCAGGTTGGGCCGGTACCCGAGCTTGCCCGCTGCGTCCCGGATCCGGGCGGCCAGGTCCGGCGCGACGGTCGGATCGCCGTTCATCACCCGCGATACGGTCTTGATCGCCACGCCCGCCAGCGCCGCCACGTCCTTCATCGTCGGTCGGGCATGTCGGCTCTGACCGCCAGCACGGGCCGCAGACATCGATGTCCTTCCAAGGATGAACGCGGGAATTAGCCTTAACTCATAATATGGCCTAGGCGCTACCAATTTAATCGCCGGGCTAGAGCCGGAAGGGTCGGATCCCATGATGATGGGGATCGTCCGGATTGTGCTGTATGCGAGATAACGTTATTTCTGAGCCGCTTGCGGCAC
>Ga0209693_10000915_pt1 | contig 12239 bp, 8 predicted proteins | sample HubBroMetageWRM3_FD_188345 | JGI IMG/M metagenome (GOLD analysis project Ga0209693, IMG submission 188345) | Warmed soil microbial communities from the Hubbard Brook experimental Forest, New Hampshire - Hubbard Brook CCASE Soil Metagenome WRM 3... | ecosystem: Environmental > Terrestrial > Soil...
GCACTCGGCGCTGATCATGGCCGACATGTGCGATCACTTCCGCGAGTTCATGGTCGAGGGCACCAAGCTCAACGAGCCGAAGCTGAAGGAGAATATCGACCGGTCGGTGATGATGGTCACCGCGCTGTCGCCGGTGATCGGGTACGACAAGTCCGCGGCGATCTCCTACTACGCCATCGACCACGACCTGACCCTCAAGCAGGCCGCGCTGGCCAACGGCGTGTCCGAGGAACTCTTCGACCGGGTCGTTGACCCCCTCGCGCTGACCCGCCCCGGATCAGCCGATGTGCCCTGACTCAGAGGGCGGCACTGAGCGTTCCCGGCTCCTCGTGGGCTTCACCGGCCTTGATGCGCCGCCGGGCTTCTATGACGAACTCCTCGTGTAGCTCGATGCCGCCGGCCCGGCGGCCGAGGCGCCTGGCAACGACGGTGGTCGTCCCACCGCCGGCAAACGGGTCGATCACGATCCCGTCGGCCGGACAAACGGCCCTTATGAAGAACGACGCCAGGCCCTCCGGCATGGCTGCCGTATGAGCCACGCCGTGGTGCTGGTTATACGTTTGCGGGACGGTGACCACGTTGCCCGGGTCGGCGCCGCCATAGGAGTAGGTCCCGGTGCGATCGCGGCCGAACCCGGCATTAGTGTTGCGGCGCCCGTTGGTGTCGAGCTTGCGTCGTTCGATCTCTGCAGCCGATGTCTTATACGGCACCCGGATCGCGTCGAGGTTGAACGACGGCCTGGCGCCGCGGGCAAAGTGGTAGACGTACTCGAATGCGTCCTTGGTGCGGGGACCGTACCGGCCTGGGACGGCGTTCGGCTTAGCCCAGATGTAGGTCTCCAGCCATCGCCAGCCCATGTGCTGTAGCGCCAGAACGAGTTGATAGACGTAGGGATGCCGCTGCCCCCGGAGCGGGCCGGCCTGAGCGACCCGATTCTTGATGTTGAGCACCAGCGAGCCCGTCTGCGCTGTCGCCTCGTACATCGCCCTGGCGAAGGGCAAGAACCACTCGACGTAACGGTCCGGATGAATTCGCGAGTACGAGCGGGCGTCGGCGTATGGCGGCGAGGTGAAGAACAGATCGACAGATGACCCGGGCAGCCGCGGCAGCCATACTGCCGAGTCGCCCCACGTAACGCCCTCATCGAGCAGCAAGTCGAGCGCCGCAGCCCTGCTCGCGGGTACCCCGGGCGCCGATGATCCAACCACGTGGACAGTCACGTCCAGACCCTAACGACCGGCTGTGCCGTCCGCTAGTCGACGGCCGACTGGGCGCGGGCGGCTGGGGTCAGCACATCGCCGACCGCCTCGACAAGCATGGTCATCTCGTAGGAGACCTGGTCTGCGTCGCACTCGGGGGCGGCCAGGACGGCCAGGATCGACCCGTCGCTGATCGACATGACGAACATCAGCCCGCCCTCCATCTCGACCAGCGCCCGGGTGGGCTGGCCCGCCTCGAAGAGGCGGGCAGCGCCTTGCATCAGGCTGGTCAGCCCGGAGGTGATGGCCGCGAGCTGGCCGACGAAAACCTCGGGGATGCCTTCCGACACCGCTAGCGCTACACCGTCCGCAGATACCACGACCGCGTGCGCGACGTCTGCGACTCGCGCCGTGAAGTCGGTGACGAGCCAGTTCAGGTCCTGGCGCTGTACGTAACTCAACGATCGGCTTCCTCTCCTGCGCTGGGTGTCTGACCCTTGGCGCGGCGGACTCCGCGCTGGAAACCACTCAGTCGGTTGCGAGCTGAATCAGCCGATCGCGGCGCTCGGGGAGCGGTGGACGCCGGCGCTCCGAGGGTGTGGGCCGGCTGGCCGGGCGGGCCGGCGGGCCGGCGTTCGCCGCCAACGGAACCGGGGATGAGGTTCGCCTGCGGGACGCGCATCGGCAGCCCGGCGGCCGTGCTGTCGCCGCGAACGGGATCGGTGATGACCTGAGCCGCATGCTTGCCCACCGCCCAGCCGTCTGTCTCGAACTGCCTGCCGCCGCCTGCCTGCGGAACCGTCACCGGTGGCCCTCCGTTGCCTGTCGTGCCCGCCGCGGCCGATCCGCGGCCGCGGAACCATTCCGACGCCCCCCCGCCGACGGTCATTACCGCCATCCGCGGGCTGGTGCCAAGCTGCTCGGGCATGGCTGCGTCAAGCCGGTCGCCCGCGAACTGCCGGTCGCCCGCGAACTGACCGTCCGTGGAGGGGCGCATGGCGGCGTGACCGCCGGTCGGGTAGCCGGTCTGAGACGCGAGCAGCCTAGACCGGGCGCCGTACGGGCGCGAGGGCTGTTCTATGACGTTGTCCGGCAGCCAGACCAGGGCGGTCAGCCCATGCGGGGACCTGTTGCCGAGCCGGATCCGTACCCCGTGCCGTTCGGCCAGGCGCGCCACGGCGAACAGCCCCATGTGCCTGGACAGCGAGACGTCGATGACGGGCGGGTTATCCAGCCGCCAGTTCAACTCCGCCAGCCGGGTGTCGGGAATGCCGACCCCGCTGTCACTGACCTCGATCAGCACGCCGCCGCTCGTCAGCTCCTGTGCCGATACGTACACCGAGGTGTCCCTTGCGGAGAAAATCGTGGCGTTCTCGATGATCTCGGCGAGCAGGTGCACGACGTCGGATACCGCCTGCCCGGAGATGGCGATCCCCGGCTGGATTCTCAGCGTCACCCTGGCGTACTGCTCGATCTCCGACACCGCCGCTCGTGCCACGTCCGCGAGCAGCACGGGTTCGCTCCACTTGCGCGCGCCCTCGTGCCCGGCAAGCAGCAGAAGGTTCTCTGAGTTCCGGCGCATTCTGGTGACCAGGTGGTCCATCGAGAACAGGTTGGACAGCCGTTCCGGATCGCCCTCGTTCTGCTCCAGGGCGTCGATCATGCGCACCAGCCGCTCGATCAGCGACTGGCTGCGGCGCGACAAGTTCACGAACATCGCGTTGAAGTTGTTGCGCAGCATCGCCTCGTTGCTCGCCAGCCGCACCGCCTCCGAATGAACCTGGTCGAACGCGCGGGCAACCTGGCCGATCTCATCGGTGGACAGCACGTCGATCGGCGCCACCCCATCGCCCACCGGGGTCTCCGGTGACTCGTTCAGCAGCCGGACCCGTTCCGGCAGCTCAACCGTGGCGATGTTCAGCGCGCCTTCCCGCAGCCGGCGCAGCGGCAGGACCAGGGACCTGGCGACGGCGAGCGTCGCGATCAGCACCAGGAGCAGGATGATCGCCGTCACGATGGCGGTGAACAGGGCGTCCTGCTCTGCGCTGCTCCTGAGCGCCTGGGCCCGCGCGACGATGTTCCTGGCGATGCCGAGCTCGACCTGCTGCATGTCGTTGACCTTGGCCGACTGGGCCGCGTACCACACCGCGGGCGCCGCGGTCGGGCTGATACCGAGGGCGCCCTGGTCGATGTTCAGGCTGTCGGTGCCCTGGATGTAGATCTCGATGTTCTGGGCCTCGTTCACCTGCGGTCCGGTCAGGGTGTTGTAGAACGAGTTCTGCTCCTGCGCGGTGGCGGTCTCCTTGAACGCGTTCTCGTTGTTGAGTTCCTCGGACTGGGCGGTGGTCAGGGCCTGCTGCACGCCGTCGGAGAAGAGCTGAGGTGGGAGCGCGTTGTACAGGAGCGCGCGCTGCTGGGCGGCCTGGTCCTTGGCCAGCGCCAGCGAGTTGAGGGACTCGACGTCATTGACCAGGCCGGGATCGGACGTGCCCTGGTCGATCTGGTCGTTCAGGGTGATCATGTCGTCGATCGGGGTCGAATAGGCCTGGATCAGCGCCAGCACCTGCTGGCTGATCTGGGCGGTGCCGCGCAGCGAACTGAGGTGCTTGATCTCCGAGAGCACGCTGGCCACCCGGGACTGGATGTTCGCGGGGAAGGAACCGTCGACCCCGGCGGCCAGCGTCGCCACCTTGGCCGCCGCCGCGTTCGTCGCCTGATACCAGGGCTGCAGGGGCTGCAGACCCTTGGTGGTGGTGATGGGTAGGGTCAGCGCCGTCTCGTCGCGCTCGTTCTCCAGCGCCTGCACCAGGCCGGTGACCTGCTGCCCGAGGTCGGCCAGCGTCGATACCCTGCTGAACTCCGACGCGCTGTCAACCGCCGCCGCGACCCGCAGGCCGCCAAAGACCAGGCCCATGAGAAGCGCGAGCACGATCACTGCGATCAGCCGCCATGACACCGGCCAGTTCCGCAGGGTGGGCACCCGCGCGCCCTTGACAGGGCCGATCAAAGATTCCTTGGCGTGCTCGTTGGTCTTGGCTGCGCGCGGCCTGGCGCCCGCTACACCATGGTTTCCCATTGCTCTGATGTCCTTGCTGGTTCCGCGCTCTTTCAAGCCGTACTACCGACGCAACTGACCCCCCCAGAACCAACAGCCTCCGGCGGCACGAACGTGGGATGGCGCCACTTTAACGGGATTGATTACGAAATATCCGGTAAATACTCATTTAGTGATGCACGTGCATGAAGGTCGAGGCCTTAGGTCCCCGCGGACCAGGCCGGCTTGGTGAGCAAGGGCGTCACGGGGCTGCTGCCGAGCGGTAGGACCTCGTCGAAGGATCCCTTCTGCCACTGGAAGATATAGGCGAGGGAGACACCGTTCTCCCCGAGCGCGTCGAACTTGACCGAACCCTGCACGCTGCTCAGCGTGACGTCACTGTGCAGGTAGGCGATGATCTTGGCGTTGTTCGTGCCGCCGGTCGCCTGCACGGCCTCGGCGACCACCTGTCCCACCGAGTAGGCCTCGGCCACGTCGGAGTTGACGCCCGACGGGCTGCCGCCGTACTGGGCGACGTACTCCTTGACCATCTGCTGGCTGGCCGGGTTGTTGTACCCGGGATACCAGCCGTCGGGCACCATCATCCCGGCGGCGTTGGCCGTGCCGACCGCGGAGGTGAACGCGGCGCCCTGGTCGGGCCCCGACGCCGCGATGAAGATCTTGGGTGTGTAGTGGTCCTGCTCGAACGTCTGCATGAAGGTACTGACGGTCGGTACGTCGGTGGAGCCGAGCACGACGATCTGCGCGCCGCTCGCGGCCACCGCGTTGGCCGGTCCCTTGTAGGCCGAGACCTCCTCAGGGAATATGTTCGAGTAGACGGTCGTGATACCGAGGTTCTGCAGCAGTGTCTGGGCGAGCTGAACCGGCGGGTCGGCGAACGGGTCCTGGGCCATCGGGTAGGCCGCGGTCTTCGGCCGCTCGTTCGGCGGCAGCGACTCGATCCATTCCACGAACGGGACCATCTCGTCGGCGACCGGCAGGCTCACGTCGAACGTGTCGTGGTCGGCCTGGTTGGACGGGGTGTCGAAGACCGACGGCGCGCCGCCGGCCCCCTCGACGAACGCCATGCCGTACCGCGCGGCCACCGCCGACGCCGGCCCGGTCAGCAGCGAGGAGAACGGGCCGAAGGCCAGGTCCACGTGGTCCTTGCCGAACAGCGTCTGGTAGTTGGCCACCACCTGGTTCGGCGAGCTGTAGTCGTTGAGGATCTTCAGCACGACCTTCCTGCCGAGCAGGCCGCCGCGGGCGTTCACGTCCTTGGCCCACAGACGGTAGCCCCTCTCGTATGCCACGCCGTCGTCCGAGAAGTTCCCGGTCAGGGACAGCGACGCGCCGATGGTGATGGGGCCGGTCGAAGTCCCTGCCAGGGTCGCGCTACCGGTCGAGGTGGAGGTGCTCGTGCAGGCAGCGAGAACGCTCACGCCGAGTGCCGCGACGACGCTCATCCTGACCGAGTGCCTTGAGAACCAGGGGTGGTCAGCTCTCACGCCCGGTCCCTCCTTCCTCCTCGTCCGGGGGTCCGTCGGATATGTCCGCATACTCACCTTTGAGCGTTATACCGGCCCAAAGCACTTCCCGCCCGACGAATGCCTCGAAAATCTGCCGACGCACCTGGCGCAGCACGCGCACCACAGCTCGTTCGGGAAAATTCAAAGACTTTAAATTTTTACCGAACGGGCAGTGGTATTACTGCCCTGACCCGGCAACCAGCCCGGCGGCGCGGGCGCTCGGGCCAGCCGGCCCGGCGAGGCCAGCGCCCGCCAGACGGCCCCGGAGGTTAGCGGCATGCCGATGCGGTCGGCGCTCAGCCGCGTTGACGGCCCCGGCGGGAGTGCCGATGCAGCCGGCCTTGCCGCCCCTGGCGCCGAAGCCGGAGTCCGGGTCCGGCGTCTGGGTCTCGAGATCGAGCCGCGGACGACGCTGGCCGGCCACCCGGATCTTGACCGCGGCGAGCGGTTGCTCGACGAGGCGTCGGCCGCTACCATGTGCCGCCGCACCGGTTACGTCGGCATCCGCCCACGGCCGCTCGGGTTAAGGCAGCGCTATGAGGCCCAGAAAGCAGTTGGCGATCTGCTGGATAACCTCGGCGGTGCCGTCGAAGTCATCCGGCTTGACGATATAGGCATTGGCGTGCAGCGAATAGCATTGTTCGATATCGCGCTGGGCGCGGGAGGTCGTCAGCATCACTATCGGAATGGACAGGAATTCGGGGTCGCCCTTCAGGTTGGCGAGGACCTCGATGCCGTTATGAACCGGCAGGTTGAGGTCGAGCAGGATCAGGCTGGGACGGGGCGCGTCCGGGTCGGTCCGGCGCACGAACTTGATCGCCTGCTCGCCGTTGCTCACCACATATAGCTGAACCGGAGTCAGCGACTGTTCAAAGGCTTCCCTGATCATTACGATGTCGCCGGGGTTGTCCTCGACCAGCAGAACGACGGTCCTTTGCCCGTACCAGTTCGGCATCCCTGTTCCTCCCCCTGGGGGTCTGCCTGCGCTGGGTTGAGGATAATGCGGTGTACCGAGGAGAGGGGCTGCGATGGGCGCCGAGCGCGAGCGGGTGACGGGATTCGGCAAGCTCGAGGACGGGCTGCGACAGGCCGGTGACTGGTACCGGTGGGGACCGTACGTCAGCGAGCGGCAGTGGGGCACGGTACGCGAGGACTACAGCCCGGACGGGCAGGCGTGGGACTACCTGCCGCACGATCACGCCAGGTCTCGCGCCTACCGCTGGGGCGAGGACGGCCTGGCCGGGTTCTGCGACGTCGAGCAGCGGCTCTGCCTGGGCCTGGCGCTGTGGAACGGGCGCGACCCGATCCTCAAGGAGCGCGCCTTCGGGCTGACCAGCGAGCAGGGCAACCACGGCGAGGACGTCAAGGAGTACTGGTGGTACCTGGACGCGATCCCGAGCCATGCCTGGAACCGCTGGCGCTACCACTACCCGCAGGCCGCGTTTCCTTACCAGGACCTGATCGAGCAGAACGCCGCGCGGAACCGGCAGCAGCCCGAGTACGAACTCGCCGACACCGGGGTGTTCGACGAGGGCAGGTACTGGATCGTCGAGGTGCGCTACGCCAAGGCCGGGCCCGACGACCTGCTGATGGCGATCTCGGTGACCAACGCGGGCCCGGACGCCGACACCCTGCACGTCCTGCCGACCTCCTGGTTCCGCAACACCTGGTCGTGGGGCGAGGACATCGACCGGCCGGTGCTCACCGCGGTACAGGGCTCTTTGCCTGGTGCGGTGGCGGTCAGCGTCGGCCACCCGTTCATCGGTGAGCTCGAGCTGCTCGCAGGTGCCGGGCCGGACGGGGCGCTGCCCGAGGCGCTGTTCTGCGAGAACGAGACGAACGTGGCCAGGCTGTTCGGCGCTGCGCCGGCCACGACGCCGTATCCGAAGGACGGCATCAACGACCACGTGATCGAGGGGGCGGCCACCGTCAACCCGGCGAAGACCGGCACCAAGTGCGCGTTCTGGCACCGGCTGACGCTGGCCGGCGGCGCGTCCGCGGAGCTGCGGCTGCGGCTGCGGCCGCTCGGCACGTCGGGTGCGGCCGGTGCGACGCTCGGCGGTGCGGTTGGCACCGCGAGTGCGGCCGGTGTGTCGCCTGGTCCAGGGGGTCCGGCCGGTGTGTCGCACGGTTCGGGGGGTGCGCCGCTTGGGGCGGAGTTCGGGCAGGTGATGGCGGCGCGGCTGGCCGAGGCCGACGAGTTCTACACCGAGCTCACGCCCCGCGAGGCGACCGAGGACGAGGCGATGGTGATGCGCCAGGCGTTCGCCGGACTGCTGTGGAGCAAGCAGCTGTACTACTACGACGTGGCCCGCTGGCTGGACGGCGACCCAGGCGAGCCCACCCCGCCCGCGCAGCGGCTGACCGGGCGCAATTCGCGCTGGCGCAGCTTCGACGCCTTCGACATCATGTCGATGCCGGACAAGTGGGAGTACCCCTGGTTCGCCTCCTGGGACCTGGCGTTCCACTGCGTGGCGCTGGCGCACGTGGATCCCGCCTTCGCCAAGTACCAGCTGATCCTGCTGTGCCGGGAATGGTTCCAGAATCCCAACGGGGCGCTGCCCGCCTACGAGTGGGATTTCTCCGACGTGAACCCGCCGGTACAGGCCTGGGCGGCGCTCGAGGTGTTCGCCGTGGACGAGGGCCGCGACCTGGACTTCCTGTCCCGGATCTTCGACAAGCTCATGATCAACTTCACCTGGTGGGTCAACCTGGAGGACCCGGGTGGCCGGAACGTGTTCGAGGGCGGCTTCCTGGGCCTGGATAACATCGGCCCGCTGGACCGCTCGCACCTGCCGGTCGGCGGCGTGCTCGAGCAGTCGGACGCCACCGGCTGGATGGGCGCCTACGCCGTCGCGCTCGCCACCATCGCCACCGTGCTGGCTCAGACTAGGCAGCGGCCGGCCTCGGACCTGGTGCTGAAGTTCGTGGAGCACTTCGCCGGCATCCGCGACGCGCTGACCAGCCAGGGCCTGTGGGATGACACGGACGGGATGTACTACGACCGGCTCGTGACGCCGTCCGGGACCCAGGTGCCTGTCAAGGTCCGTTCCATGGTGGGCATGATCCCGTTGCTCGCGGCAGCGGTCATCCATGAGGAAGACATGCAGCGGGCGCTGGTCGTGGACAAGCACTTCGCCACCATGCTGGGCCGCGAGTGCCTGTCGGACCCGGATGCGCTGCGCGAGCAAGGCCTCTTGTTCGGCCATCCGGGTGAGCAGAAGCTACTGCTCAGCCTGGTCGGCATGGACCGGCTGCCGCGGCTGCTCAACAGGCTCTTCGACGAAAGCGAGTTCTTGTCGCCGCACGGGCTGCGGGCGCTGTCGGCCTACCACCGTGACCATCCCTACCAGCTCTCGGTCGAAGGCATCACGGCCAGCATCGACTACGAGCCCGCCGAGTCCACCACGCCCATGTTCGGCGGCAACTCCAACTGGCGCGGCCCGGTCTGGTTCCCGCTGAACTACCTGGTGATCACCGCGCTTGAGCGCTACCACCAGTTCCTCGGCGATAAGTTCACCATCGAGTACCCCACCGGGTCCGGCACCTGGCTGACCCTGGACAAGGTCGCCCTCGACCTGCAGGACCGGCTGATCTCACTCTTCACCCGCGGTCCCGGCGGCAGGCGGGCGTGCTTCGGCGAGAACGACATGCTGCAGACCGACCCTGCCTGGCGGGACAACCTGCTCTTCGGCGAGTACTTCAACGGCGACAACGGCAAAGCGCTCGGCGCCTGGCACCAGACCGGCTGGACCGGCCTGATAGCCGACGTGATCCGCCGCAGGCACGGGCAGGTCCTCTCGCCGGCCGAGGTCATCCGGATGGTCGAGCAGGCGGCCCAGCCGTGATGGCGTTACGGCCGTTTTGGTTGTTACGGCCGTCTTGGCGTTACGGCCGTCTTGGCGTCACGGTCGTTTGCCGTTACGGGCGCTGCGCGCGGACGAGGGTGTCGATGGCGGTCGCCGGGCCGTCGTCCTTTTCCACCGTGCGGCGCACCCGCTCCGCCTGAAGGACGCGCAGGCCTGGCAGTTCGGCGGTGATCGCCTCGGGCGTGTAGAGCACCTCCGGGTACTGCGGCCCGCCGGTGCCCTCGGTCAGGTTGATCAGGTCGTGGCCGATGACGAACAACGTGCCGCCCGGGACAAGCGCGGCGGCGGCCCGGGCCAGCACCCTGGCCCGCAGTTCCGCGCCGACCTGGAAATACGCGATCAGCACCAGGCCGAAGGCGTCCGCGGCCGGCTGGTAGTCGTCCAGGTCGGCGACCACCCAGTTCACCCGGCCTTCGACGCGCCGCGCCGCGGCCAGCCTGCGCCCCTTGTCAAGGCCGACCCTGGAGAAGTCCACCGCGGTCACCGACCAGCCGAGCTCGGCCAGCCAGACCGCGTTGCGGCCCTCTCCCGCCGCCAGGTCCAGCGCGCGGCCGGGTGTCAGGCCGGCGAGTTCGGCCGCCACGAACTGGTTCGGCCGGGTCGTCCACTCGAACTTGGTGCCGGAGTAACGCTCGTCCCATCGTGCACGATCCACCCCGTTACTCTCCCCGATCGCACCGCCCGCCGGCAACCGCTCTATCCGGCTTGGATGACGCGGCGCCGCGAAACCCGTAACGTCGCCCTCGTGGACCAGCCTGCTTACCTGCTGCACCGCGGTGACGCGCTGGCCGCCTACGACAACTGGCCCGCGCCCAGCGTGATCATCAGCGACGGCGCGTATGGTATCCGCGGGTTCCACGGCGACACCACCGGCGTCGGGGGGCTGCCTGACTGGTACCTGCCGCATGTGGCGGCGTGGAGCCGGCGTGCGGCACCGGCCACCACCCTGTGGTTCTGGAACACCGAGGTGGGCTGGGCATCGGTTCACCCGCTGCTCGTCGCGAGCGGGTGGGACTACGTACAGGTGATCACCTGGGACAAGGGCCTTGCTCACATCGCGGGCAACGTCAACGGGAAGACGATCCGCCGTTTCCCCGTCACCACCGAGATATGCGCCTTCTATCAGCGCCGCCTGGAAGTCGGGGGCGCCGACGGGCTCATGCCCGTGCAGCAATGGCTGCGCCATGAATGGCAGCGGTCCGGGCTGGCCTTGGCCAAGGCGAACGAGGCGTGCGGGGTGCGGAACGCCGCGACGCGAAAATACCTCACCAAGGACTGGCTGTGGTACTGGCCTTCGGGAGAGATGATCGAGCGGCTGGCCGCGTACGCCAACTCCCGCGGCGCGCAGTCGGGTTGGCCCTACTACTCTTTCGACGGCCAGGCCCCGGTCACCGGCAAGGACTGGGATGCGCTGCGGCATAAGTGGCGCCATATGCACGGAATTACAAATGTGTGGCAACTGGCGCCGTTGCACGGGGTGGAGCGGGTCAAGGGCACGATGAGACGAGCCGCGCCCAGGGTCTACAACCCCAGCAGCCTGTCCGCCGCGCATCTTAACCAGAAGCCGCTGCAGTTCATGCGCCGCATCCTCGCCGCCGTCACCGACCGAGGTGACGTGGTGTGGGAGCCCTTCGGCGGTCTGGCCTCGGCCTCGGTCGCCGCCGTGGAGACGGGCCGATTCCCCTGTGTCGCCGAGATCGACCACGACTTCGCCGAGATCGCGGCCCAGCGCCTGGACGATGCCCTGGCCGGCCGGGATCCAGAAGGAGCATAAGCAGGCTCTGGCCAGCCGGCTCGATACGCCATGGTTCCGGCTCTAGCGGGCACCGTCCAGAATCTTCGCGGCCGGGGTTCTCCGCGGTGCTCAGGACGCCCAGCCGGCGATGACCACGAGGTAGACGCCGATCCAGGTGGACGCGAGGGTGAGCACGACGATGAGCGGAACCAGCACCGAAGTCCGGAGCGGGGCCAGCAGCCGGGCCACCGGGAGCGCGAGCAGGACGGCGGGCAGGAAGTACCGCGGCTTTTCACTCAGCCAGTTGGCGCTGATCGTGAACGCCACCACGGCAACCACGATCGTGTAGACGTGCAGGTAGACGGGGATCCGCTCGGTCAGGCTCCAGGCGGTCAGCGCCACGGCCGCCAGGATCGACAAGACGACCAGAAGTCCGGCCACCGAGGGCCGGTCCAGGAACGTGCCCGAGATCACCCGGATCGTGCTCTCGCCCCAATCGAAGGACGTGTGGAAGCGATGCTCCTCGATCCAGAACCATCCCGCCGGCCGGTGCGTCACCCAGGCCACGTAGCCCCAGTAGCCGAGCAGCCCCAGCGGTGCAAGCAGCAGCGCGGCCACCGGACGCCACCAGGCGCCGATCCGCTGCCGGGTCCGAGCGGCCTGGATCAGGGTGAGCACCGCCGCCACCACGACGGCCGCGACCAGGGCCAGGGCGGTGCTGCGCACCGTTCCGGCCAGCATGACCAGGATCCCCGCGGTCAGCCACCGCCGATCGACCAGTGCGACCAGGGCCCAGACGGCCAGGGCACAGAACAGCGCCTCCGAGTGCACCCTCGACAAGGCGATGCAGCCAGGTGCCACCGCCCAGATCGC
>Ga0209693_10000918_pt1 | contig 12223 bp, 7 predicted proteins | sample HubBroMetageWRM3_FD_188345 | JGI IMG/M metagenome (GOLD analysis project Ga0209693, IMG submission 188345) | Warmed soil microbial communities from the Hubbard Brook experimental Forest, New Hampshire - Hubbard Brook CCASE Soil Metagenome WRM 3... | ecosystem: Environmental > Terrestrial > Soil...
CGTCGGCGTCCTCGCCCAGAAGATCGCTGAGGCGGCGTTCGAGGCCACGGGCGCGGCTGCCGCGGCGACCCTCGGCGCCGAGAATCCAGCGGCGGAGATCGGAGGCTTCGACGCCGCTCAAATGCGCGCCGAACGCGCTATCGGCGGCGTCGAACAGGTGATGGCCCTCGTCGAACACGTAGCGCAGCGGCCGCGTTGCGTCATCGAGGCCGCCCATCGCCGCCTGGATCATCACTAGCGCGTGGTTGGCGATCACGATGTCGGCCTGCCGCGCGCGGCGGATGGTGCGCTCGACGAAGCACTTCCGGTAATGCTCGCAGGCCGAATAGATGCACTCGCCACGCCGGTCGGCCAGGCGCGTGATGCGGCTGCGGCCCAAAAGATCGAGCAGCCAGGCCGGCAGGTCGCCGCCGACCATGTCGCCGTCGCGGCTGGCCAGCGCCCAGCGCGCCAGCAGGCCCAAGCCGACGGCGTTCTCGGGGGCGAGGCCGGTGCGCAGCACGGCTTCCTGGAAGTTCAGCAGGCAGAGGTAGTTCTCGCGCCCCTTGCGGATCACCACCCGGCGGCGCTTTTCGGCACTATCTCGATGCAACCGATCAAGTTCGACGTCGATCTGGCGCTGCAGGTTGCGGGTGAAGGTGGCGATCCACACCGGCGCGCCGTTCTTCTCCGCCCACAGCGAGGCAGGGGCGACGTAGCCCAGGGTCTTGCCGACGCCGGTGCCGGCCTCGACCAGCACGACGTTGGGCTTGTCCTCCTGCTCGCGCGGCGCGAAAGCCTGCGAGACGGCCGATGCATAGTCGCTCTGGGTCGGCCTCGCCTCGGCCATGTTGGGACCGGCGGCGATCAGCTGGGCAAGACGCAGGCGGGCCTCGCGCGGCTCGACCGGCTGGCTGCCCGGCGGCGGCGCGGGCGGCGGCTCCTCCCAAACCGGCAGGCTTTTCCAGACGTCGAGGCCGGCCCCTTGGCGCAAAGAGCCGCGCGGCTTCCGGGTCGCAGGATCGATGCCGAGGGCGGCCAGCACCGCATCGCCCCATGTCCATCGGCCGCGCGCCATGGCCGATGCGGTGTCCTTGAATTCAGGCGAGGCGAGTGCTGCCATGTCCTCCAGCTCGCCGAGCAGCGCGCGCGCTGCCTCGGGCAGGGCCGCGACTTCTTCTTCCGGCGTCGCGGGCACGCCAAGATCGAGCGCCTCGCAAAGGCCGCGCGGCGTCGGCAGGCAGAAGCGCGCCGGCCGCACGAAGGCGAAGAGTTCCAGAAGGTCGCGCGCCGGCAGATCGTCCAGCCCGAGTCGCGCCGCCACCGCCGGCGCATGGCAGACGAGCGGCAAGCTGCCCGCGGCGCGCGCCGCCGCGTCGGCCGCCGACAGCCGCTCGATCGTCCCGTCGCCCGCGCGCCACAACGCCCCGCGCGCGGTCGCGATCAGGGCAGGCCAGGGCGAAAGGGGAGGAGACACGAAAGGTGGATAGCATAGGGCAATTGCCCGATGCAGTGATCCTCCATTGCATCTAACATGCGAGGGGATGAAGCCGCCGCCCATCATCAGGAAGCCCACCGCCGTCTTTCACCAGTCCGGCGCCATGGAAGTGGGCAAAGGCAAGATAACCGGTGTAATCGCCCTCACCCTGGGCGGGCTCGCCGTGCTGTCGGTGCTGGCGTTCCATTTCCCGCAGTACCTGACGACGCCGGAGCTGCGGCAGAAATACGACGTCAACGTGCTGCGCGAGATCCTGCTGGTCGGCATGGTGATTGCCGGCGGCATAGCGCTCGCCAACCTGATCCGCCTGCGCAATCGCTGGCTGAACGGCACGGCGCTGGCGTTGATCCTGCTGGCCGCCGCGATGGGCGGGCATCGCGTGCCGGTCGGCGACTTTCCCGACAACACGCCTTATATCGGCCTCGACTGGTTCATCCTCGATCTGCTCGGCTCGAGCATGGTCTTCATCCTGATCGAGAAGATGTTCCCGTTGCACCGCGAGCAGCCGGTGTTCCGGCCGGGCTGGCAGACCGATTTCACGCATTTCATCGTCAACCACCTGATGGTCGGGCTGGCGCTGGTCGTCGTGAATTTCGCCATCCATCGGCTGTTCGGCTGGCTCGTCTGGCTACCGCTGCAGAAATGGGTGGGCGGCCTGCCGTTCTTCGCCGAGCTCTTCCTGGTGCTGCTGGTCGCCGACCTGGTGCAATACTGGACGCATCGCGCCTATCACGAGATTCCGTTCCTGTGGCGCTTCCACGCCGTCCATCACAGCGCCGAATACATGGACTGGATGGCGGGTTCGCGGCTGCACATCTTCGAGCTTTTGGCCACCCGGGTGTCGATCCTGGGCGTGCTCTATGTGCTGGGCTTCAGTGAGGCCTCGATGAACGTCTATATCGTCATCGTGGGCTTCCAGGCGGTGTTCAACCACGCCAATGTCCGCCTGCCCGACGCCTTCGCGCGGGCCCCGCTCAAATGGCTGGTCGTGACGCCCGACTTCCACCACTGGCATCACAGTTCCGAGCGCGAGGCGATCGATCGCAACTACGCAGCGCACTTCGCCTTCATCGACTACCTGTTCGGCACCGCCGTGAAGTCCGATCGGCGTTTTCCCGGCAAGTATGGCGTGCTGGGCGACTACATGCCGCCGGGCTTCGTGCGCCAGCAGCTCTTTCCCTTCACCTGGAAGGAATGAAGCGCCGCGGCCTGTTGAGGTCGGCCGCCTTTTCGGGGGTCACCGTGTCGGCGTTGGCGCTCGGCATCGGCCGGCCGGCCCGCGCCGCCGATCTCGATGTCGTCATCGTCGGCGCCGGCGTCGCGGGCCTTGCCGCGGCGCGCACCCTGATGGCAGCGCACAAGAGCGTGCTGGTGGTCGAGGCGCGCGAGCGGATCGGTGGCCGCGCCGTCACCGACAGCACCACCTTCGGCTTTCCCTTCGATCAGGGCGCGCAATGGATCGAGGCCGGCAAGACCAACCCGGCCATGGCGATCCTGCGCGAGGCCAACGCCAAGCCGGTCCTCGATCGCCAGGAGCAGATGCTCTATCTCGGCGGCAAGGAGCTGCCGAGGGAGGAATACGCCCGCTTCGAGAAGATCGCCGTCGATGCCTCGCGCAAGATTGCGGCGGCGCTGAAAAAGCCGCCTCCTCTGTCAGGGCTCGGCGTGACGCCGGGCAAGGATCCCGACGTGATCGTCGGCCGCCTGCTCGCGCCCCAGGACCCGCTGGAGCGCCTGGCCTATGCCCTGGTCGGGCCGCTCGAGGCGGGCGTCGAGAACAACGAGCTGTCGGCGCGCGACTTCACGCGCCAGCCCGACACCGAGCCGCAATATTCCGTGGCCGAGGGGCTGGGCGCCCTGATCGCGCGGTGGGGCGCCAGGGTGCCGGTGAAGCCTGGCACGCGCGTCGTGCGCGTCGATTCGACGGGAACGCTGGTGCAGATCGTGACGACCGGCGGCGAGCTCAATGCCAAGGCCGTCATCGTCACCGTGCCGACCGGCGTGCTGGCGGCCGGGCCCTTCGGCTTCGTCCCGCAGCTCAAGGCCGCCAAGCTCGAAGCGATCGCCCAGCTGCCGATGGCGCTCTACAACAAGATCGCTATCTCGTTCGCGCGCAAGGTGATCGACGCGCCGGCCGGGCGCAGCGTGTCGGGGCTGACGCGCAAGGGTCAGGCCTTCGACGCCATCGTGCGGCCTCATAATCGCGACGCCGCCGTCGTGTTCGTGGGCGGCGCGCAGGCCCGCGAGCTCGAGGAGCAGGGCGGCGGCGCCGCCGTTTCCTTTGCGCTGTCGGCGATGGCGGAGATCTACGGCGATGGACTGCGCGGCGCGGTCGCGCATTCCTTCGCCACGCGCTGGGGCAAGGACCCGTTTGCTCATGGATCGTGGTCCATGGCCATCCCGGGCCGCGTCGAAGCCCGCCTGGTCCTGGCCCAGCCGCACCATGATCGCGTGTTCTTCGCCGGCGAGGCGACCGATCCGGTGTGGGCGACACGGGTGGGTGGCGCCTACGCCTCCGGCCTGCGCGCCGCCGGCGAGGCGCTGGCGGTGCTGGGCAGCAGACGTTAGCCGTTGGCGGACCGTGGGCCTCTCCGGTCGGGGGCTGCCCGACCGCGCCCACTTGGTCGTTGCTGGCATCGCGTCATGGCGCTCGGCGCAGCACACCGAGGAGCGCCTGACGCGCTACTTGGTCCGCCGCGCCGGGGCCGACGGCTCTATTTCATGCCCTGAAGGAGCTTGTCGCGCACGACGGGATCCTTCTGCGCCGCGGTCAGAATTGTCGTGTATTCCTCGATCGACAGGCCTTGGTCAGTGACCGCCTTTGCCATGGCATTGCCGGCCTCGCCCTGGAGACGTTCCTTTTCGGCGACCGGCGCCTCAGCCAATTGCTGGTCGTACTTGTTCTTGATCACGGACACCTTTTTGACGGCGGCGGCGGCCGCGTCGAGCTTTTTGTCGGGAATTATTGTCGGTGTCGTCGTCGGGCTGGGCGTTGTCGCCGACGGCCCGGAGGGAGATTGTTGCTGCGCCTGTGCCGCAGGCATGACCAAGAGGCCAGCCGCGGTGAAAGTCAGGGCGCACCACGTGCCAAATCGGGCTGTCGATTGCATGCCGAAACTCCTTGTTGGGGTGTGAGGACGTGATTCTCCCGCCGGCCGATTGCATTCGACACGCGACCGGCCCGGAAAGAACGCCATTCACTTGGCGGCGCCCGGAGCCTCGATCCGCTCGCGGGCGAGCCTCTCGTCAATGACGCGTGTCGGTTTCGAGATCGACCACCAGATCCGTCGATTCGGGCTCGTGGGGTTCAAGGCTCGCCTTGGTCTCATCGGTCCAACTGGCGAGATTCACGACGACGCCCCGCTGGCGGTCGCTCTGCGCCGCCTCGACAGGTTCGACGATATTGAGGCCCTCGCTGTCGAGGAAGAAGGTGTGACCACCGAATAGCCCTTCGAGTTGCGGCATCGCCGGATGTCCTGCCGGAATGGCCTGGGCATCGAATTGATTCAGAGTCTGCTCGATCTGTGCGGAATTCATCTTCATCGCACAACTCCTCTCGTTTGGGTTTCAGTCTGCGGCCGCGCATCCTGCGCGGCCTCCCACTCCGAGTGGTCACATCCAAGCGGCTCATCGGTCTGCTCCGCCGCCGATTATCTAAGGCAGCTTCTCGCGCGATCAACCGGCAGGGGCGGATTTTGGCCAAGGGAAGTTGTGACAAGATCAGGTGGTTCAGCATGGTCCGCCGAGCGGACCTGGAGGTCCGCGGCCCGGTTGAGAGCCGTTTTGTCCTTTGTCGTGCGCCAGTTTCGACCGCGGCCGGATTGACGCAAATGGCGCTCGCTCATAGGTTCTGCGATTCATGTCGCAGATCGATCGTTCCCTCGCCCAGGCCGCGCGCGCGTGGCCATTCGAAGAAGCCCGCAAGCTGTTGGCCCGTACGGGCGGCAAAGCGCCGGCCAAAGGCTATGTGCTGCTCGAAACCGGCTATGGCCCGTCCGGCCTGCCGCATATCGGCACGTTCGGCGAGGTCGTGCGCACCACCATGGTGCGCCAGGCCTTCAAGCGCCTGAGCGACATCCCGACGAGGCTGTTCTGCTTCTCCGACGACATGGACGGGCTGCGCAAAGTGCCCGACAACGTGCCCAACAAGGAGATGCTGAGGGCCCATCTCGGCAAGCCGCTCACGTCGGTACCCGATCCGTTCAGCAACGAATATCCGAGCTTCGGTGCGGCCAACAACGCACGCCTGCGTGCCTTCCTGGATTCGTTCGGCTTCGAGTACGAGTTCCAGTCGGCGACCGATTGGTACAAGTCGGGCCGCTTCGACAAGATGCTGTTGGCCATGCTGCAGCATTACGACGAGGTCCAGGCGGTCATGCTGCCCACCCTGGGCGAGGAGCGCCAGCAGACCTACTCGGTCTTCCTGCCGATCTCGCCCAAGACCGGCCGCGTGCTGCAGGTGCCGGTGGTCAAGACCGATGCTGCGGCCGGCACCATCGTCTATCGCGACGAGGACGGCAGCTTGGTCGAGACGCCGGTCACCGGCGGCAACGTCAAGCTGCAGTGGAAGGCCGATTGGGCCGGCCGCTGGTTCGCCCTCGACGTCGATTACGAGATGTACGGCAAGGATCTCATCTCCTCGGCCGAATTGAGCGCGAAGATCGTCCGCATCCTGGGCGGCAAGCCGCCGGAGGGCTTCAACTTCGAGCTCTTCCTCGACGAGGAGGGCCGCAAGATCTCCAAGTCCAAGGGTAACGGCCTTTCGGTCGAGGAGTGGCTGCGCTACGCGCCGCCCGAATCGCTGGCGCTCTACATGCAGCAGCAGCCGCGGCGGGCCAAGCGGCTTTATTTCGACGTCATCCCGCGCGCCGTCGACGATTATCTCGCGGCGGTCGAGAAGCTGCCGGCCGAGGAGCCGGCCAAGGCGCTGGAGAACGCGGCCTGGCATATCCATGACGGTGCGGCGCCGGCCAACTCTTCGGCCGGGGTCAATTTCGGCATGCTGCTCAATCTCGCCAGCGTGGCGCATACCGAGAACAAGGACGTGCTGTGGCAGTACCTGCGCCGCTACGTGCCGGGCGCGACGCCGGAGACGGCGCCCTATCTCGACCGCCTGCTGTCGGGCGCGGTGGCCTACTACCAGGACTTCGTGAAGGCCTCGAAGAAGTTCCGGCTGCCGACGGCCAAGGAGCGCGACGCGCTGAAGGATCTCGCCGACACTTTGCGCAGGCTGCCTGATGAGGAGAGTGCCGAGTTCATCCAGAACGAGGTCTACGAGGTGGGCAAGCGTCACTTCGCCCAGGCCGAGCTGCGCCAGTGGTTCAAGACGCTCTATGAGGTGCTGTTGGGCGCCGAGCAGGGGCCGCGCATGGGCGCCTTCATCAAGCTCTACGGCCGCGACAATGTCGTGCGCCTGATCGAGCGTGTGCTGGCCGGCGAGGATTTGGGCAAAGCCGCCTGAGGAGGGCGCCATGGCGGACGAACCCCGGCATCTCGTGCGCACCAAAGCGCTCAAGCCCGAAGAGGCGACCCACCTCCGCCATCCCCTCAATCCCAAGTCCGATGTGCGCTTTCATTCACTGGGCGACCGCGCCGGCATGAAGCGCAACCAGCTCCATCTGGCGCGCTTGGTGCCGGGCGCGGAAAGCTTCGTGCCGCACTGGCACGAGCTGCAGGAGGAATTCGTGTTCATCCTCGAGGGCACCGGCCGCGCGACCATCGGCGATGCCGAGGTGACGGTGGGGCCGGGCGACTATCTCGGCTTTCCCTGTGACGGCGTCGCCCATCATCTGCGCAATGACGGCACGACCGACCTGGTCTACCTGATGGGCGGTGAGCGCACGGCCCTCGAGGTCTCGCACTTTCCCAGCTTGGGCAAGACCGCGGTGTATGATGCGTCAGGCGGCAAGTTCTACGACGAGAAGACGGTGCAGAAGCTTGCCTACCCGGATTTCGTCGCCAAGGACCCATGATGGACCAGGTCGTCGATGCCGGATAGCGCCATCGGAGCGTCCCTGCCGCGGCTCGAGGACGCCCGGCTGCTGACCGGCGGCGGCTGTTATAGCGACGACTTCACCCTGCCCGGTCAGGCCTACGCCTGGGTCGTGCGCTCGCCGTACCCTCATGTCCGCATCGTCGCGGTCGACACATCGGCGGCGCGGGCGATGCCCGGCGTGCTGTTGGTACTGACGGGCGCCGACGTGGCTGCCGACGGGCTGAAACCCGTGCCGCACATCCCGGCCGCCATGAGCCCGCCCGACATCAAGCTGCCCAATACAGACGGCTCGCCGCACAGGGTTGTGCGGCCCGATGTGCTGGCGATCGAAACGGCGTGCTTCGTGGGCGAGCCGGTGGCGTTCGTGGTGGCCGAGACGCTGGCGATCGCCAAGGACGCCGCCGAAGCGGTGCAGGTCGACTACGCGGAACTGCCGCCGCTCGCCGACGTGGTCGTGGAGTCCCTGGTCGGCGATCCGGCGGGCACGCAAGCGGCTTTCGCCCAGGCGCGTCACGTCGTGAAACTGCGGACCGAGATCCAGCGCGTCACCGGCGTGCCGATGGAGCCGCGCGCCGCACTCGGCCACTTCGACGCCGGCTCGGGCCGCTACACCTTGTATGCCGGCGGCGGCGCCATCGTGCGGCCCAAGAAAGAGATCGCGATCATCCTGGGCATCGAGCCCGAGCAGGTGAGGGTCATCGCCAAGGAGGTCGGCGGCAATTTCGGCACCCGCAACTTCTTCTATCCCGAGTTCGCCCTGGTGTGCTGGGCCGCGCGCCGCATCGGCCGGCCGGTGAAGTGGACGTGCGAGCGGCACGAGGCGTTTCTCAGCGACTATGCCGGCCGCGATTTCCTGATCGAATCAGAACTGGCGCTCGATGCCGACGGCTCGTTTCTCGGTCTCCGCGCCACCAGCACCAGCAATCTCGGCGCCTACACCGCCTCCTTCGTGCCGCTGACCAAGGGCACGCAGCTCATGACCAGCCTCTACCGCATGCCCGCGATGGCGCGGGCGCGCGGCGTGCTCACCAACACGCCGTCGACCGCACCCTATCGCAGTGCCGGGCGGCCCGAGGCCATGTTCGTGATCGAGCGCCTGATCGATCTGGCCGCCCGCGCGCACGGCTTCGACCGGATCGCGCTGCGCCGGCGCAATCTCATCACCACGACGCCCCACACCAACGCTTTCGGCGTCACCTACGACAGCGGCGATTACGTGTCGACCTTCGACGAGATCCTGAAGCTCGCGGACTGGAGCGGGTTCGCCGGGCGCCAGGCCGAGACCGCGGCGCGTGGGCTGCGGCGCGGCATCGGGCTCGGCGGCTATGTCGAATCGCAAAGCGGCGCGCCGGCCGAGCGCGCCGAGGTCACGGTGTTGCCGGAAGGCGCGGTCGAGATCGTGATCGGCACGCTGTCGTCGGGGCAGGGCCATGCGACCAGCTTCGCCCAGCTCGCCAGCGAATGGCTGGGCGTGCCCGCCGACAAGGTGCGCCTGGTCACCGACGACAGCGACCGCGTGTCGGTGGGCGGCGGTTCGCATTCCGGCCGCTCGATCCGGTTGGCCTCGACCACGATCCACCAGGCCTCGCTCGGCATCATCGCCCAGGGCCGCAAGCTCGCCGCCCAGCTTCTCGAAGCCGCCGAAGCCGACATCGTCTTCGCCGAGGGCCGCTTCACCATCGCCGGCACCGACCGCGGCATCGGCCTTCTGGCGCTGGCGGCCGAGCGCGGGCCGATCGCCGACCAGGCCGACGTCGAGAGCCGCGTCGGCTCTTATCCCTACGGCTGGCATGTCTGCGAGGTCGAGGTCGATGCCGAGACCGGCATGGCGCGGATCGACCGCTACACCACGATCGACGATGTCGGCCGCGCGGTGAACCCGCTCATCCTGCACGGCCAGACTCATGGCGGCATCGCCCAGGGCGCGGGACAGGCGCTGATGGAGCGCTGCTTCTATGCAACCGACGGCCAGCTTCTGTCGGGCTCGTTCATGGACTACGCCATGCCGCATGCCGACGACTTTCCGCCGTTCACGACGGCGCTGAGCGAGGTGCCGTCTAAAAACCATCCGCTGGGCTTCCGCGGCGGCGGCGAGGGCGGCATCACGCCGGCGCTGGGCGTCATCATCAATGCCGTGGTCGATGCGCTGGCCGATCTCGGCGTCACCCACATCGACATGCCGGCCAGCCCCGAACGCGTGTGGCGGGCGATCCAGGAGGCGCAGGCTTAGAGCACGCGCAGCATGGGTCCAGGGTGCTCTCAGTGGTGATCGGTATCTTCCAAGATCCGCTTCGCCGCCATCAGGTCGGCCGTCCCGAAGCCTTCAGTAAACCGACTGTAAACGGGCTTGAGGCAGGCGACGGCGTCGGCGGGACGGCCCTGATGGTGCAGCAGGCGGGCGAGGCTCGTGGCGGCTCGCAACTCCCATGACAACGCCCCTTGTTGGTGTGCAACATCGAGCGCCTGCCTGAAGAGGTCTTCCGACGGTTTCGCGGCGGCAGGAGCGGCCTGTAACAGCAAGAGTTCACCCCGGAGGCGCAACAACTCTGCCGTGAAGCAGCCTGGCTCGGACGACCGAACAATTTCTCCATCGAGCAACGCAAGTCCTTCGGCGCTTCGCCCTGCTTCGGTGAAGGCTTCTACAATCTCGGTCAAAGCGGTCAGAGATCGGAAATTTGAATCGGACTGGTCGATTTCCTCAATGCTGGCGTCCGGTGGCATCGGACTTCTGCTGACGTTGCCCCCCTTCAGCGCGATGACCCTTCGATACCTGACACCATAAGGAGCCCAATGCGAAAGGCCATGCCGGCTCGAAAGATCGCCGAGCAAGCTTGTGTGGTGTGCAGCGGCGCCGAGATTGCCTGTCCACAACGCTAGCGGACATAACCCCAAGGCCAGCGCGAAACATTGCGAGCTTGCGTGGTCGATTGCTTGTGCATCGCCCAGGCACTTTTCGGCCATCCGAACGGCCTGATCGGCAAGCCCCTGGAACCACAACACGCGCATCAGGAAGACGCGCGCCTCGGTCCGCCCGTCAAGTTGGAAGCGAATGACATCCTGCAAGCGAGCAGCGGGCTGCCCAAGGTCGGCAGCCGCGTATCGGGTGAGCACTTGCTCGAGATGGCGCCGTGCACCGACATGGTCGCCGAGAAAATGCTTGCTCGAGCCGAGCATGCGTTCGCCAAATAGTCGGTCGCTCTGGTTTGTCCCGCCCGTGGCGAGTTCGTTAAACCTTTGCGCAAATGACAACGCGGCACGGGGATGGTTTGCCCAGGAATTGTAGAAGGACAGACCCCGCAGAGCACGCAGCTGGTACTCCGAGTCGTCAAGGGCCTCGGCAATGTCGAGTGCCCTCGTGAACGCGGCTTCCATCTCAGGAGCATCGCGTAGCGATGCTCCTACCGCAGTATGAAGTCTCATCTCTTCGCGCGGTTTCGGCGTGCCTAGAGTGTTCAAAGCGCCGAGCGCCTGCCTTGCGCGACTTCCGCACTCTTCAAGCAGCGATAGGCGCAACCATAAGGGAACCGCGGCAGTAGTCAGGGCCACGCCAAGCGATCCGTCGCCAGCAGGCGAAAAGGCCCAGTCAAGCGCCGCGCGCAAATTGTCGATTTCTCCGGCGTAGTCGGCGATCCACTCGGCCGCAGGCCGCGCTTGCGCTTCAGCTTCGGCGCGTTTGAAGAGGGTGAGATAGTACTCGGCGTGGCGGCGCGCGACGGCCGTGCGCTCACCGCTCGAGTCCAGTTTTTCGACCGTGTAGGCCCGTGTCGTGTCGAGCAGCCGAAACCGCGGTTGGGCGCCGTTGGCGTCCACGACAACCAGCGATTTCGCCACCAGATCGGCCAGGTGGTTGATTGCATCGTTGCGCGTCTTTGCTGCATCCGGAACCACCACCGCAGCAGCGGCCTCGACCGTGAAGCCGCCGGCAAAGATGCCGAGACTGCGGAGAAATTCCTGCTCGTCTTCGGCAAGCAGCCCGTAGCTCCAATCGACGACGGCTCGCATGGTCCGATGCCGCGGCACGGTCGTGCGGCGTCGTGTCCCCAACAGCTGGAGGCTGTCATCCAGGCGGGCGGCAAGGCCTTCGACCCCCAGCACCTCGACGCGCGGCGCGGCGAACTCGATGGCCAGCGGCAAGCCGTCGAGCCTGCGGCAGATCTCGACGACCGCCGGGGCATTCGCATCGGTCAGGCCGAAGTCTTCGACGATCGCACTCACACGTTCGACGAACAGCTGCACGGCGGGGAAACGCGCCGCCTCCGCGGCAGTCAGTCTCGACGAGGCGGGCGGGAGGCCGAGTGGCTCGAGGTGATATTCGCTCTCACCTGTCGTGCCGAGCGGCTCCCGACTGGTCGCCAGGATACGTACGCCCGACCCTCTGCTGAGAACAGCCGTCACCAAACCTGCCGCCGCATCGATGACGTGCTCGCAATTGTCGAACAGCAACAGCATCCGATTGTCCTTGATGGCGTCGATTAGACCGAGCAGTGGGTCTTCGCCGCGGATTTGCAGGCCAAGCACGGTCGCAACTGCACTCGGCACCAGGCGCGGGTCGCTGAGCGGCGCCAGGTCGACCAGCCAGACGCCGTGTTCATAGCTGGCCATCATGCGCTCGGCGACGGCGAGGGCGACCGTGGTCTTGCCGATCCCGCCGGCTCCGACGACCGTCACCATGCGCTGGCGCGAAAGTCGTGTGACGAGCGCCGCCACCGCGTCGTCGCGGCCGATCATGCGTGTTACAGCGAAGGGCAAAT
>Ga0209693_10000921_pt1 | contig 12198 bp, 13 predicted proteins | sample HubBroMetageWRM3_FD_188345 | JGI IMG/M metagenome (GOLD analysis project Ga0209693, IMG submission 188345) | Warmed soil microbial communities from the Hubbard Brook experimental Forest, New Hampshire - Hubbard Brook CCASE Soil Metagenome WRM 3... | ecosystem: Environmental > Terrestrial > Soil...
CGAAGATTCCGCCGTAAAACGCAGTGGCCGCCTCGACGTCGGGCTGCTCGGTGTCGACCCAGCACGGGACACCCGGCGGATAGGTCCGGTTGGTCATGTTCCGCTCCTGCCCATAGACAAGCCCAGCCAACCAGGCTCGCCTCACCCGTTGCTCTGCCTGCGGCGACCGGGACGAGCAAGGAGCGGCCTGCATTCCCACAGTGATCTTTAGAGAGGTCGGCATAGGGCCCTGACCTGGTGGCCTTACTTACCCTCATGCGAACGGGGGCGTGACGTTGGCTGGACCAGTGATCGTACGGTAGCGCGGTTATCGAGCCGTTGACTTGCACGGTCCGAACCGGTCGGCCGACGCGCACGTCTCCGTCATGCAGCATTCGGGCCTGGCCTGTCGCCGGACGGAGCCGACAGGGTGGTTCAGGGTCTGCGGCCGTGGAAGGTGCGGCGCAGGTCGCTGACCCAGGCGTCGGGGTTCTCCCAGGGGATGAAGTGGCCGCCGTGGTCGTGGGCGTTGACGTTGACGTGGTTGAACCACTCGGCCTGCGGGCTGGTTCTGAACGCGTGGACGCGTTCTTTGGCGGTGTGGATGCCGGGCGGGTTCTCGTAAGTGACGAAGGTGAGGCCGACCGGGGCCTGCACTATCGGGGTACGGTCGTGGGCAGGACTCCAGGGGTAGCGGTTGGCGTTGGCGTAGTACCGCATCGAGGTGGCGATGGAGTTGTTCACCCAGTAGATCGTGGCGTGGGTGAGCATGTCGTCCTTGGTGAAGACAGACTCCACGTCGCCGCCGTTGTCGCTCCAGGCGTTCCAGCGTTCCAGCAGCCAGGCGAGCAGCCCGGCGGGTGAGTCGCTCAGCCCATGGGCCAGGGTGGCGCCGTCGAGCATGTGCACGGCGAGGTGGGACGCCGAGCGGTGGTCCAGCTCGATGATGCGGGCGCGGACGTCAGCGGGCTGGTCGTCGGTCAGGGGCCGGTTCCGGGCGAAGTCCCAGGCGCGGGGGCCGGTGAAGAAGTCCAGCCGCAGCCCGGAGCCGATGTGGATGCCGTACAGGTCGTCGGCGTACTTGTGGCCGAGTTGGCTGGAGACGATCCCGCCGATGTCGCAGCCCCCAGCGGCGTACTTCTCGTATCCCAGGGTCTCGGTCATTAGGGTGTGCCAGAGGTCGGAGACCTTCCAGAAGTTGACATCCGGAAAGCCGGTGAGCGGGCCGGGGAACCCAAAGCCGGGCAGGGACGGCACAATGACCTCGAACGCATCGACGGGGTCAGCGCCGAACGCGGCCGGGTCGGCGAGCGGGTCGATCACCTTCGACCAGTGCCAGAAGGTCCACGGCCAGCCGTGAGTGAGGATCAACGGGATCGGCCGCGGGCCACGGCCGGGCTTGCGCATGAAGTGCACCGGGACACCGGCGACGCTCACCTGGTAGTGCTCATAGGCGTTGATGGCAGCCTCGGCCTGGCGCCAGTCATAGACGTCACGCCAATAGGCGACCAACTCACGCAGATAGCTGTCCGGCACGCCGTAGGACCAGTCCGCATTCCGCTCGTCCAGCGGCGGACGAGTCAGAGTGAGACGAGCGCGCAGGTCATCAAGGACCTCGTCGGACACACGGATCGCGGTGGGCTCCAAGGGAAAGGTGTCCGGGGTGGGCATCGCGTCATTCCTTACTACCTAGGGACGGCGGTGTCGTCGGCGCGATGGAGGGCCAGCCGTGCCGGGTCCACCAACTCCAAATACGTACGACTTACTGCTCACGACCAGGTTCAACTCCACGCCGAGGAGTATCCCACCGCAGATAAGCCTGGGGCCGAACGATGCCGCGTCGGTTACGCGACCATCACCATGCCGTACCGAGCATGTTCACGCTATGACCCTCGTGCCCTGATCATCGTCGGTTTGCTGTGAATGTCGCTGCAGGGTGCCACGAATCGGGCCGAAATCCGAATTTCTTTAATGCAAGGGAACTCCGAGAGGACGGCGAGGCATGGTCGATCAGAGTGCGTCTGGGGCGGCGGTTGCCCCGGCCCTCTCTGCAGCCGAACCCTGAGCCTCTTGGCACCATCAGGTATCTTGACACGGCCCAAACGGCGAGCGTCCGGTCGGCTCTGCCACTCGGCCAGGTCGTCATAACCCGCTGGGTGATAGCTGTGGTCGTCCCCCGGCCAGCTCCGCACACATTGGTAGCCGTGAGCTGTGAGCCCGTTGCGTCGTAATACAGCTAGAACTTCTGACGCTGGCAGCATTACCTGCGATCACGCTATTGAGCTGGGATTTCAATGCGTATTGGTTCGTGTCGTTTGGCGGCTTCGATCGGCGTCAGCCGGAACATAGACGAAACAAGAACGCAGTAGGTGCAACCGTGCCGCTGACCGGAGCGGCGGCCTGCTGCTCGTCGCCGATGGCCGGTGCTGCGGCGCCCGACCCGGTTCCTGTGGTCGGCACACCAGCTACCCCTGGGCGATCAGAGTTGACGGGCTGTGCGTATCCGGCCGCCATTGATCACCCTTGATGCGCTGCGTGCGTATGGCGCAGCGACGCCTGGGGTGCAGCCGCGGGCCTGCCGTCCGGTAGGCCCGCGGCTGTTCTCGGTCGTCTCTCGCAAAACGTGTACAGCCGAGTGGCTACCGCTAGCCGGAGATGACGACCACCGGGCATGCCGCGTGATTCACGACTTCAGCGCGTACCGACCCCGGCATCATCCGGGCGAAGCCGCCGCGCGCTCCGACGACAACCATGTCGGCGTCATGCGAGGCCTCAACGAGTGCATGCCCCGACTGGCCGATAGACCCGCGCACCGTCACCGAGCTGGGCCGGTCTTTGCCGAGCTTGCTGATGGCCTTGCCTACCGCCTCCTTGGCTGTCTGCAAGACCCTCTGTGCTTCGGGCCGGTCCTCGGGGTAGATGATCGGGTTGCCAGTCCATGCGCTTGCCGCGACCCGGTACACGGCCAGGACCGTCAGCGGGGCGTGCTCGAGCGCTGCGTGCGTCACTGCCCATTCGAGTGCATGTTGCGACTGAGCTGAGCCATCGACGCTTACAACGATTCCAGGCACTTGTTTGCCTGCTCCTTCTGCCGGGGCTGCCCTCGACGAGCAGCCGCTATCTGCTAAACGCCCTACAGGAAGGAGCACTTTCGATCCTTACGAACTCCATGCGCTGAACCGCACGATCCATGCGGCTTCCATGTACATACACCCGGACCGGGGTGGCGTTCGCTGAAGATCAGCGTGCAATCGGTGGCCTCGGTCCGGGCGGTAAGCGGGAGTCCACCGAGGCGGCCAGGCCGCCTGCGAATACCCCGGCCGCCGTCCGCCGCGCAGCCTGAGGAAGTGCAGACGCCGGGGCGACCACGAGTACAAGCCGGTGTGCCCGGCAACTCCAGACGAAGAACCGATGGTGGCTGATACCCCCAGGGGCCAATGGCTCGCAATCATCTCCCGCCTGACCTTGGAAGGCTTCTCGGCAGCCTGCACCCCAGACGTGGTCCTTAACCTGTCCGTGGCCGAGGAACCCGTCGTGGGCCCGCCCGCGGTGCGGCACTTCTTCAACATCACCCGGACCATGTACGACGGCCTCGCCTTCGTTCATGAGGCACGGGACGCGAGCAGGACCTACATGGAGTGGGAGGGGGGATTTCAGGGCAGCCCGGTGAGCGGCGCGACCATCCTCTCCTAGAGCGACAGTGGCCTGATCCGCGAGATCCAGCTCTACCACCGGCCGTATGGGCAGGTCCTCGCCTTCGCCGCCGAGCTCGCCCAACGCCTCGCGCAACCGTGACGAGCGGGCGCTCCGCGAGCCAGGCGACGAACGGCCGAAAGCCTGGCTGGAATTGAGGATGTTCTGGGAACCTGTTGGCTTGCTCCGTCAGCCGGCGTCAAGTTGTTCGGCCTAGCTTCCCGTGATCAGGATCTGCGTTCGGGATCGCATGTCCGACCTGGTATCTGACCGATGGCTAGTGAATGAGTGTTTTCCGTCGTCTTTCGGGCTCAGCGGAGCAGAGACGGAGCTGGCCGAAGCGATGGCTGGCCGCCGATGATGCTCGGGAACGGGACATTGTTTGTCCGTATCCGATACCCGGTCAACCCGAACGTCTTCAGGCGAACTTCAGGAAACTTACAGTATTCCGGCCGGTTACCCTCGGCTTCCCTCAAGGTCGATGGCCGATCGTCAAGGCGTAACGAAAGGATCAGCCGCCAGGCCGAGGGCCAGAATCGGTCACATGTCGTGGGGCGCAGCGAGGGAGCCTGGCATGAGGCGTCTGTGGTATCGCGACAGCTACGGCCAGTGGCACGAGGATCACCACGCCCAGGCAGGCCCGGCATGCCAGCGAAGTGGACCGTGATCATGCTCATGGTGCTCGCCAGGTTGGCCGTAATTGCGTCCATGATCCATTAAGGAGCCTGACCTCATGGCGACAGGAATGGTGGTAGTTCCGCTATGCGCGGCATGCGGGTCGCCATCCAGCTGGGTCGAACTCGTCGCACCCGGTGAGCTGCCCGCGAAGTGGCAGCAGTGGGACAGCGCACGACAGGGCTCCTTCTTGCTCGATCGCGACCCACAATGCTGGCACCTGATCGTGCAGGGCATCGCCGCGTGCAACGGGGACGGCGATCCTATAGACGCCAGCAAGGCGGAGCAGATCGCAAGGGCATTCCAGCCGCCCCTATCCTTCGCCCAGATCCACACCGCGGGGCTCTACGACGATGCCGGCTTCTGCCCGGGCTGCGACGCCCCCTACTGCTACAGGCACTGGCACGTGTCCGAGTCCGGTTACGGCCATTGTCCGCACGACCATGGCAAGAGCCTCGACCCGCACTGGTCACCATGAACCATCGCACCGTAGCGCGGAGCAGACTGACGACCTCCCTCGGTGTGAACTAGTTGCACAGAGGTCGGTAACGGTCGTTGACGCAGGTCGGAAGCTTTTACCGGTCGTCATAGGTCAGTGCTGGTCGCTGCGGTTGCTGCACTTTTCTGCTGCACCTTCTCCAGCTCCCCCGGACGCTTTATGTGTCAGTTCCAACGTCTTGTCAGTTCCTGGCAGATCGCGAGGCCATGTGCCCCCGATATGCCCCGACGCCCGGAGTTCTCCGGCAGGTCGGGCATCTATATTCCGCAGTCGACCGCGAACAGTCGCCACTCGTCTGGGATGCCTTTCAGTTCATGTACCCCTCGGTCTATGAACTTGAGACCTGATCCGGCGACCAGATCCTTGACCGTGTTTGAGACGAGTACCTCGCTGGCGCCTGCCTGCGCGGCCACGCGCGCACCGGTGTGAACCGTGATGCCCGCGACTTTGCCATCAGCCATCTCGCATTCGCCTGCATGGAGCCCAGCACGGATAGACAGGCCAAACTCACGCACTCCGTCGACGATCGCACAGGCACAGCGGATAGCCCGCGCCGGCCCGTCGAACGTCGCGAAAAAGCCGTCGCCCGAGGAGTCCACCTCGCGCCCGCGAAACCGCAAGAGTTCTCGGCGCACCAGCATGTTGTGACGCTCAAGCAGCTCGCGCCAGCGCCGGTCGCCGAGCTCGACCGCCTTCGCCGTCGATTCGACGATATCGGTGAACAGGACGGTAGCGAGCATCCGGTCGCGCTCAGCGTCCTCCCAGCCGCCTGTCTGCCAGACGTCGATCAGGAACCGCTCGACCTCGTGCTGAATGCGCGCGGCTCCGGCGGCCCCCAATGCGAGATGTCCGACGCCAGGTATCTCGATGAACCGCGCCGACCGGATGTACTGCGCGGTATACGCCCCGGCCTCGACCGGCACGACCTGATCCTCGCTCCCGTGCAGCACGAGCGTTGGCACGCTCACGGCCGGTAGCACCGGCCGGATGTCGATCTCCTTATTCATGCGGTAGAGCGCCCCGAGCATCCCAGGACTCGCGCTGTACCGGACATAGTCGATGAAGGCCTCCACCTCGTCCTCGTTCTGCATGCCCAGTGCCCGGACCGCCTCACGGGCCTCGGCGCGCGACGCAAATACCCGCAGCGCCTGATCGACCTCGCGCCGGTAGACCTCCTCCCTGCGGCCCCACGGAAAGTCCGGGGCCCACATCGTCCGCGGCGAGCAGCTGCGGAGCACTAGGGCCGCGGTCCGGTCGGGATACGTCGCGGCGAACAGGATGCTCATCGCCGCGCCCTCCGACAGACCGTAGAACGCGGCACGCCGGGACCCCACCGCATCCATCACCGCGCGGACGTCGTCCATGCGTGTCTCAAGGCTGGGCGCGCCGCTGACCGGGTCCGACATGCCGGTGCCCCGTTTATCGAACCGGATCAACCGGGAGACTGAACCCAGCCCATTGAGGAAACCTCCCATTCCGGGGAGCCTCCACTGCAGTTCCACGTGAGTGACGAAACCCGGGACGAAGATGAGATCGAACGGTCCATCACCGACTACCTGATAGGCGATGTGTACATCACCGCTCAGCGCGTAACGCGTTTCCGGCCCCACCCCTGAATCTTCGCCCAGTCGCAGCACCACCGCTAGGCGGAGGGGCATCAAAGGAGCATCCGGGCCGCCCAGCCTCCAGGCACGGGCACGCGCTGATCATCCGGGAGCTCTACCTGCCCCGGTCCTGGGCTGATGACCCGGACCGGTCCCAGGCGGCGGGCATCCCGCAGGAGGTGGAGTTTGTCACCAAGCCGCGGCAGGCCCAGGCGATGATCAGCCAGGCGATCGCCGCGGGAGTGCCGTTCGCCTGGTTCACCGCCGATGAGACCTACGGGCAGGCCAAGTGCCTGCAGGCCTAGCTGGAAGGCGAGGACGTGTCCTATGTGATGGCCATCCGGTGCAGCGACACGTTCACCATGCCCGCAGGCGAGCAGCGCGCCGACGTGCTGATCGCGGCCGTGCCGTCGCGCGCCTGGCAGCGGATCTGCACCGGGGCCGGGGCGCACGGTCCGCGGGAATTTGACTGGGCCCGGATCCCGGTCCAGACCGGGTGGAGGCGCGAAGAGTGCTTCCAGCAAGCTAAGGGCGAGGCCGGGCTGGATCACTACCAGGTCCGCTCCTGGCGGGCCTGGTACGCCCGCATCACCTTGTCCATGCTCGCCCTGGCCTGGCTCGCCGCCAGCCGGGCCCAGGCCGTAAAAGGGGTCGGCACCGGCGACCCGGGCATGATCGGCTACATGCTCCCGGAGATCCGCAGGCTCCTGGTCAGCTTGATCCAGCGGCACGCACTGGACCATGAAACGGTCTGGTCCTGGTCCCGCTGGCGCCGGCGACGCCAGTACCAGGCCCGGCAATGCCATTACCGGCACCGCGGATACCTGCTACCTAGGGATCCCTAAGGTTCCAGGGCCGCGGGAAGCAGCTGCCTGAGCAGGCCCGTTATACTCGCGGCCTCGTCGTTGACCAGGATGACGATGCTGGCCGCCCGGTCCGGGATCCAGCAGGCAAGGGACTGATAGCCCGGGTTGTCGCCGGGGTGGTACCAGGCCGTGTGCCCGGCGAAGATCCCGGTGAACATGCCGTAGCCGTACCCGGTGGTGGTCAGCCGGGGTTCCTCTTCCTCATCGTCGTCGAGGGGCGCGTGCGCGGTGCACACCGCGCGCCGCGAGCTCGCGGCGAGCAGCTCACCGGCGTGCAGGGCGGCGGTGAACCTGGTCAGGTCGCCTGCGGTAGACCAGATGTCGCCGGTGCCGGGCATCGCGTCCAGGTCCCACGGCGCCACCGGCTGACCGTCGTTGTAGCCGCGGGCCGCAGCGCCCGGGGCGCCGCCCACGGTGGTCTGGGTCAGCTGCAGCGGAGACAAGATCCGCTCGGTGAGGAACTCCCGGTAGGGCTGGCCGCTGGCCCGCTCCACGATGAACCCGGCCAGCACGAAACCCGGGCTGCTGTAGTGCCACTGCGCGCCGGGCTCGGCGCGCAGCGGCGTGGCCTGGATGATCTCCAGCCGCTCGCTGATCCCCATCGGCTCGGCCGGGTCCAGGCCCGGCGCCTCGAGCCAATGCGGGACGCCCGCGGTATGGGACAGCAGGTGATGGAGCGTGACCTGCCGCCACTGCGGCGGACCTCCAGGCAGCCACCTGCCGACCGGCTCGTCCAGGTCCAGCTGCCCGGACTCGACCAGCAGCATGACCGCAGCGGCGGCGAACTGCTTGCTCACCGAGCAGAGCTGGAACCGCGTCCCCGACGTGCACGCCACGCCGGCCTCAACGTCGGCCGGCCCGTCGGCCAGATCCGCCTCGACCGAACCGCCTTTGGCCACCATGGCCGTACCGCGGAGACCCTCTACCGGACGCATACCGCAATCCTAAGTGCCGTTGCAGTATTAAGTGTCAAATCAATCGAATGTAGGCTACTAGCAGGAGAAACGTTGCAAGATAAGCATTCGCCGGGCGAAGTGGTCACGCCTCGCTGGTACACGATTGAACAGGTCGCGAACATGCTGAATTACGGACTCGCAAAGACTAAGTACCTGGTGCACTCCGGGCAGATCCGCTCGGTCAAGGACGGCGGGAACCGCCGCATCTTGCCTGAATGGGTCGATGAGTACATCCGCCAGCGGGTCACAGAGCAGTCAGCGTGAGCAAACGCCGTAATGACGCCGGAAAGCGTAATCGTCCACAGCCGGAATTAGGGCAGCGGGTCACAATCCCCGACGAAAGGGTTCCCTTGGCAGACTCCTGCCCGCCGACAACGTGCGCACCAAATTGGTCCAACTCAGGTAGAGGCATGTGACGAGGGTGAGTCGGCCTGTAGGCCGGGTTCTGTCACCCCGCTCTCCGTAGCTTGGGAGCACTCCCCCGGGATGCTGGCTGACGTGCGGTTTCACCTCCCACTGCTTCTCATCAGTTCCCGTGTCTTTTCATGCTCTGGCGGAACAGAGACGGAACTGGCGTATCTCGGCCGACGGTCGGTTGCGGTCCCACCCTTACGTGATAGCCAAGGCCAGGGATTCGCGTCAGCAACCCTTCGGCTTCCAGCATGCGCAGTGCCCTTGCTACAGGTAAGCCGTGCGTGTCCGTACTCTTGGCTGAGGCGTGTAAGCGAGGGAGTTCGCCCACCGGGTTGTGCAGTGTCCCGTCAGCGATCGGCTGACGCAGGATCGCGGCCATGGGTATGTAAGCCCGTGGATCTATTAGTCCCATGTGAGCCAGGACCACAGGAGCCTCCTTTAATCAGCTCTCAGTTACGATAGAGCCTAGTCGCCTACGGTCGTCTAGTCTCTAGCAAACACGAATGGATCGTTGTAGTACCCGCGCGTGAGTGGTCAAGGAAAGCCCGGCACCCCCGCGGGGGTGATATACGAATATTTCTAGAAAAATATTGCTAGTTTCTGGTTTCCGATATAACGTGTGAACAGGTTCCGGAGCATTGCTGGGACGACCAGCCGGTCCCGGACAACCGATGGAGGGGTCTTCCCATGGCGGAGTTCTTCGGGCCGCTCGGTGTCACCAACATCGGCACCTTCACCGACCCGCAGAATCCGACCCGGGTGGCGGCGCTCACGGACGTCGCCGACCTCGACACGGTTGCAGCCTCAAGGTGAGGGGCGGTGCAGATGAACGACAACGATAACGACACCACGCTCATCCCGGACAACAAGGACACTCCCCCGCTCGCCGACGAGTTGCAGCGGATCGCGGACCATGAGCGCGGACGACGAACGACCGCGCCTCGCGTGGTTCAATCCGCCGGGCGCACTCAGGCGTTCGCCGCCGGTGGCGGAGAGGGAAAGATGCGAGCCGCCGACGCGGACCGCGAGCGCGTGGTGGAACGCCTCAACATCGCCTACAGCGAGGGCCGGCTCTCCAAGGACGAGCACGACGGCCGCCTGGAGAACGCCTTGTCCGCGCGCACCTATGCCGACCTGGACCAGCTCGTGACCGACCTGCCTGCCACGCGGGCGACCGCGGTGACGTCGGTGGCCAAGACCAACGGACTCGCGCTGGCGAGCCTCGCCTGCGGGCTCGCACAGTTCAGCTTCGGACCGGCGGTGGCCATCCCGGCGATCGTGTTCGGCCACGTAGCACGGCGCCAGATCAAGCGAACCGGAGAACAGGGGGCTGGCCTGGCGCTCGCGGGCTTGATACTCGGCTGGACGACGATGATCCTGGTCATCGTCCTCATCGTCGTCAGCCTGGCCATGTCCGTCGGGATGCACGGCACCACGCACACGCACTGAGCAGCCGAGCCTCCGGCATTGTCGCGGCACTGCTCAAAGACTTCCAAGGTCTCGGCCCGTTTTGCACAGATCACCTTCGGCCATACGCACATTTCGATACCTCCGCGAACGGGAACGATGGCGAGGCCAGCTCGTCCGGCAGGAAGTCTGCAAGCACCAGGTCCCCAGGGTGCGGCAGGGCAGCAAGGCGGGACCCGGCAGGCGTCCAAGCCGAGGCGACAGGCTTACCGTCGTCCCCCGCAGAACTCCAGGGTGAAGCCAGTACTGATTTCGCTTATGACGAGACGGTTCTGCCGCCAACGGCGATCGCTAACATATCTTTCGGCTATGAATTCGAATTATCCCTCGATCGTCGCTAATTCGTCAGGCAATGATACTCTGCGAGTAAGGACAACTTGAGACGAGATGAACCCGATGCCTTTCAGGCCAGCGCCGTCACGAAGAGCGTTCAGCGCGACACAATCCGAAATCGCCATCGGCCGCGTGCTCGCTGACATGGGAAGCGCCGACCAGCTCGCTCACGCCGATCCGGCCATCCGTGTCGCCTGCCCCGTCTGCGAAGCTCTCAGCCATCAGCGATGCCTGGAGCGCAGCCCAAAGCAATACGTAACCCCGCACGCCGAGCGTGCTGCGCTCGTAACCGGTGCCGCCGCCTAAGGGAGAGCTGGACACGGCCGCTAAACCGAACGGCCGCCTCTGAGAGCCGCGCAGCCCACACCGTTCATACCGACAAGTCGCGCTCAAACAAGATTCGCCCCACTCGCAAGCCGGAACCTGACTCCCGCGTTCGCAACCCGGGATCTGACTTTAGGCCGTGGGGTTTGATGGCCCGGCAGCCCTTACGGCGGCTACTGGCTGAGCTGAGCCAGAACTCATCTCAGATCTCGAGAAACCGGTTGCAGCTCCGAAGGAGAAGCTCGCGTAGGGCGTGTAAAGGATCAAGTGAGGCTAGGCAAGCCGGCCCGGCCCGAGTCGGCCCGGTCCGGCCGGACCAGAACTCGGTCTGTACGTCGAGCGCGACGACCGGAACGGCTGGTCCGCCAGCACCATCACGCTGCATCCGGCCGCGGTGTACGGCGTCCGTGCGGTCGCGTTCGCCGTCCCGGTCGGGGTCCGGGTCGTCGATGCCGCCGCGTACTCGCAGCAGGGCGAGATCGCCGCCGCGATCCCCTTCAACGACTCGAACGGGAGGGCCTACTTCGGCCTCTGGCTCACGCCCGGACAGCACGGGCTGGCCCGGGCCTCGGGCCGGATCGGCTCGGGCACCGCCAACGGGACAGCGTGGTCGGTCACCGCTTACCTGGGCCCGTGGGGCATCTGCTACAAGACCAGCGCGGTCGGGACCCCGGCGGTATTCTGCCCGCTCACCCCCTCTGACCTGGACTCGGGGGGCCTCTCGGGCTACACCGAGCGCAGCCCCAGCCTGTCGGTGGCGGGCGGGCATGCGCCGGCCTCGGCGGCCTGGGTCATCGTGAGCCAGCCCAATGGCACCACGACCAAGATCTGGCCGGTCACCGTAGGAGGCCAGAAGCTCTTCGCCTTCCAGCCGCAAACCGGCCCGAAGCCGCCGAGCTGGACGGCTTACGACAACTCAGGACACGTGGTCAGGTGGCCGGCCGGCTGACCCCCGGGCTCCGGTGGCCAGCCCGGCGCTGCGGCGCGATCCGCCACTGCCAGCTGACCGCGTCCGGCACCCGCGGGTGAGGGCGGGCCAGGCCGGGATACTCGCACCCGCGGCTCGTTCGGAAAAATAAAGAACCTGGCGGCTTGCTATAGGTAGATGGTTGATGTATGTCTATGACATGAAGAAGCGGAGCATGCAGGAGCCCACGTTCCTGATCCTGACCGCTCTGGCGGCGGGGCCCCAGCATGGCTACGGGATCATTACCGACGCTGAGCGTATCTCCGGTGGCGTGACCCGGCTGCAGACCGGGACCCTGTACATGGCCCTGGACCGGCTGAGTTCGGCCGGGCTGGTCGAGCCGGACCGGGAGGAAGTCGCCGACGGCCGGCTGCGCCGGTACTACCGGCTCACCGACGAGGGCGCGGCGCTGCTGGGCGCC
>Ga0209693_10000923_pt1 | contig 12196 bp, 13 predicted proteins | sample HubBroMetageWRM3_FD_188345 | JGI IMG/M metagenome (GOLD analysis project Ga0209693, IMG submission 188345) | Warmed soil microbial communities from the Hubbard Brook experimental Forest, New Hampshire - Hubbard Brook CCASE Soil Metagenome WRM 3... | ecosystem: Environmental > Terrestrial > Soil...
TGACGTCGTCGAGCGTGGCTTGCAGGCGGCAGCGGGCCGTCGGGACCGGGTCCTGCCGGTCAAAGAACGCGATGGCGCTTTCCAGCTGTCGGCGGTAATCGCGCAGCTCAAATGTCGTCAGGGCGGGCAGGGGATGCTTCGGCGGGTCGACGGTCCCGGGTTCTGCGGTCATTGGTGACAGGTCCTCACGCGGGCATGGTGGCGACGGTATCTCGGTATCCAACGTGCCAGGCCGGTGACAGAATCGGGAGCGTGGCGCGACCGTGCGCCACTATCGGACACTCGGCCGGAACGGGACGCCACCGATGACGCCACGCCAGTTTCTGGGCAAAGAGCTATGCCTCGCACGGGTAGCGGCAGGGTTCAGCTCACAGCAGGCCCTGGCGGACCATCTGGGGTTCGAGCGCACCGTCATAGCCAAAGCCGAGTCGGGCGATCGTGTCCCGAGCGATCCGGTGCTGACGGCGTGGGCTAAGGCGTGCAACGTCGACACCGAGCATTACCAGCGCCTGGCGGACCTCGCGCGAACGTCTGACGGTCCGGTGCCGGCGTGGTTTGAGTACTGGCTGGAACGGGAGCGGACGGCACACATGCTCCGCTACTGGTCACCCATCATCGTGCCGGCGCTGTTCGAGACAGCGGAGTACCGGCGCGCTGTGGTCATGGCTGGCGGTAACGACCCGGAGCGCGCGGAGGAGCTCGTCGCGGCGACGCTGGACCGGCAGTCGGTGCTGCAGCGGACCGAACCTCCCGAGGTGGTCGCAGTGCTCCATGAGATGGTGCTGCGCCGCCTCATCGGGTCACCCGAGATCATGCACGATCAGTTGACCCACCTGGCGGACCTGGCGACCCGCCCGAACATCAGCGTGCATGTGGTGCCGTCAAGTGTCGGGGCGCACGCGGGACTATCGGGTGACATCAGCCTCGCCAGCGGGGACGGGGGACCTGACGTGCTGCACACCGACGCTGTGCCGGAGGGGCATACCGCCGAATCAAGATCACTGGTGCGGCGTGCGGCGGTAACCTTCGAGCGGATACGGAGGGACGCGCTGCCGTGTGCCCAGTCTCGTGACCTCATCATGGAAGTGGCGGACGAGCAATGGAAGCAATAGATCTGCGCTGGCGGAAGTCCAGCTTTAGCGATAACGGCGGCAACTGCACGGAAGTGGCGACCACCACCAACACGGTGCTCGTCAGGGACAGCAACGACCAGGACGGTCCCCGCCTCGCTTTCGGCGCGAATGCATGGGAGACGTTCGCAGCGAAGGTCAAACGGGAAGCTTAACCCGGAACGCCGGCATTGCGGGCTGCGCGCAGGTGCCGACAGCGGTCCATATCCAGCCGCAGCCAGCACCTAGTCACGGTGGCAATCGTCCTGGGCGGTGATTGCCGTCGCCAGGTATTTGTGGTTCTGTGAAGGGCCCACGCATGGCAGCGCCGTAAGCGGCCTGTTGTGCCCGGACGGTGACCTGGGCCAGATCTGGCGCGTGCCAAGAGGGGTGGTCTACCGGTCCCTGGACCCGGCTCTCGGAGCTCGGCCTGATCCGCTCGGCGGGGAGGAGCCCTCGCGGCAGGGCCCGGTCCGCTTGCTGGTCGAGGCCACACGGTAACCGCAGAATGCTGCCGGTGGCATGTGGCGAAGAACGGGGCGACGTACGTCGAGCCCGCCCCAGTGAGGGTGCCCGGCCCACCGCTGGGCGCAGCGCCGGACGCGGTGCTCGCGGTGGTGGTGTTTAGTGCCGCCGGGTGGCCCGGAGCCAGGCCTGGGCGCCCATCTGGACGGCGTCCCAGGGGCTGCCGAGCGGCGGGGTGTAGGACAGGTCCAGGTCGCTGACCGCGTCGACGGTCATGATGCTGTAGATGGCGGCGGCGGCGATGTCGATCCGCTTGGCGATCTCGGCGTCCTTGTGGCCGAACAGCTGCAGGCCCAGCAGCCGCCCGGTGGCGCGGTCGCCGGTGACCCGCATCGTGATGCGGTGGCTGCCGGGGTAGTAGGCCTTGTGGTCATCGGCCTGCGATGCGACGGTGACCGGGTCGAACCCGGCCGCGGCCGCCTCGTGGTCCCGCAGCCCGGTGCGGGCGGCGGCCTGGTCGAAGATCTTCACGACCTGGGTGCCGAGGCTGCCGGCGAACTGCCGGTTCCCGCCGAGCGCGTTCTCCCCGGCGACCCGGCCCTGCTTGTGGGCCGTGGTCCCCAGCGGCAGGTACGTTTCGCCGAGCAGCCGGTGATGAGTGACCACGCAGTCTCCCGCGGCGAACACGTCGGGCAGGCCGGTCCGCATGCGGGTATCGACCGCGATCGCGCCCTTGACGCCGAGCGTGGTCCCGGCTTCGGCCGCGAGGGCGGTCTCGGGGCGGACGCCGACCACGACCAGGACCATGTCAGCGACGCGGGTCACTGCCGTGCCGCCGGCGGCGGTGGCCTGGACGTGCAGCCGGGCGGGCTGGCCTGCCGGGGCGCGGGTGATGGCCTGGACGGCGGTGCCGGCCAGGACCTCGACGCCGCGGGCGGCGAGTTCGGCGTGGACCAGCGCGCCGAGTTCTGGGTCGACGGTGGGCAGGACCTCGGGGAGCTGTTCCATCTGGGTCACGTGCAGGCCGCGGATGGTCAGGGCGTCGGCCATTTCCAGGCCGATGTACCCGGCGCCGACGATGACCGCGGTGGCCGGGGCGGCCCGTTCCAGGGTCGCCATGACGGCGAAGGTGTCGCCCATCGAGTGCAGCAGGTGCACCCCGTCGCCGGGCCCGAGCGCGCCGGGCCCGGCCAGCCCGGCGATCGGCGGCCGGACCGGGACGGCGCCGGTGCCGACGACGAGCTGATCGTAGCCGAGCAGTTCCTCCCTGCCGCCGGCGGAGGTGATCAGGAGCTTGCGGCCGGGCACGTCGATGCGGCGGGCGGTGGTGTCCGGCCGCAGCCGGATCCCGGCTGCTTCCAGGTCGGCGAGGCTGCGGTGGGCTAGGTTGCGCCAGTCGGCGACCTCGCCGGAGAGGTAGTAAGGGATGCCGCAGATGGAGAAGTTCGGGTAGGCGTCCTTGAGGACCACGGTGACGTCGGCGGCCGGGTCCAGCTCGCGGGCGCGCAGGGCGGCGCTGATCCCGGCGTCGCTGCCGCCGATCATGACCAGGTGCATGGCGGGCTCTCCCTTCAGGGTTGTCTCATCACTGGGGCCGGGCCTGGGCGGACGGCTGACCCGCAGGCGGTGACACGCCGTCCTGCGCTGCCCGGCCGCCGCCGGCATCGTGGGGGACGATGATGTCCGCGGCGTCCGCGGGCGTGACCGGATACAGCGCCCTGATGATTCCGATGGCCAGGGCGTAGCCGAGGATCTGGGCGGCGATGTAGGCCGGGGCCGAGGACGGCGCGATCCCCGCGAAGGTGTCGGAGAACATCCGGCCGATGGTGATGGCGGGGTTGGCGAAGCTGGTGGAAGAGGTGAACCAGTACGCCGCGCCGATGTAGGCGCCGACCGCTGCGGGGGCGGACTGGCTGCGGCCGGACCGGGCCAGCGCGAAGATCACCAGCAGCAGCCCGATCGTGGCGATGACCTCGGACAGGAAATGGGCGGGCGTGGCCCGGTGCTTGGCCGAGATGCTGACCGCGGGCAGCGTGAACATCAGGTTCGCGAGGACTGCCCCGGCCGTGCACCCGGCGACCTGCGCGGGCAGGTAGGCGGCGGCGTCCCGCCAGGACAGCCCGCCGAAGGCGGCGTCGGCGAAGGACACTGCCGGGTTGAAGTGGCCGCCGGAGACCGGGCCGAACATGAGGATGACCGCGTACAGCCCGGCCGCGGTCACCGCCGCGTTCTCCAGCAGCTCCAGCCCGGTCTGGCCGGGCGACAGCCGCTGCGCGGCGATGCCCGAGCCGATCACCACCGCGGCCAGGAACATGCTGCCGAGGAACTCTGCTGTCAGCCGCCGCTTCAGCGGGGCCGGCGCGCTGGTCACGCCGCCATCTTGACAGAGCAGGATAGCTCAGTCAAGATTGAGTCAATGAATGCTGAGCTAACTTCTGACCTGGCCCGGCGGGCCGCTGTGCACGCGGCGCTGGCCGACCCGGCCCGGCTTCAGATCACCGATACCCTGCTCGCGGGGGACACGTCTCCTTCCGAGCTGGCCGCGATCCTGGCCATGCCGTCCAATCTCCTCGCGCACCACCTGCGCGTCCTGGAGCAGGCCGGGATCATCGCCCGCCGACGCTCGGAGGGTGACCGGCGCCGGACCTACCTGCGGCTGATCCCCGGCACCCTGGACTCGCTGGCGGCCCCGCCCGCCGCCGCGGCACGGCGGGTGCTGTTCGTGTGCACCGCCAACTCGGCCCGCTCGCACCTGGCCGCGGCGCTATGGCGCCGCGCCAGCACGGTCCCGGCCGCCTCGGCGGGCACCCACCCCGGCACGCGGATCGAGCCGGGCGCCCTCGCCGCCGCCCGCCGCCACCGCCTGCCGATCCGCCGCCTGCGGCCCTGCCACATCAGCGACGTCCAGCAGGACGGCGACCTGGTCATCACCGTCTGCGACCTGGCCCGCGAGGAGCTGGGCCGCCAGGCGGCGGTGCACTGGTCCGTGCCCGACCCGGTCCCGGCCGGCGATCCGGCCAGCTTCGACGCGGCGCTGGCTGAGCTCAGCGGCCGCGTCCAGCGCCTCGCGCCGCGGCTGGCCCCGGCGCGCTGACCCTCCCGGGCGCCCGCAGGCTAGACAGCCGGGCTGCGGCGCTCGATGAGCAGGGTGTCGCGCCAGTGGCCGTGGTGCAGGCCGATTCGTTTCCGGGTTCCCACAACGCGGAACCCGGCGGCCAGGTGCAGGGCCATGCTGGCCGTGTTCTCGGGGAAGATGCTGGACTGGATGGTCCAGATCCCGGCCGCCTCGGCGGAGGTGATCAGCGCGTCCAGCAGCGCGCGGCCGGTGCCCTGGCCGCGGGCGCCGGGATGGACGTAGACCGAATGCTCCACCACCCCGGCGTAGACGGGCCGGGGTGACACCGCAGAGGCAGCCACCCAGCCCGTGACCTGGCCTGCCGTGGTCGCGACGAACCGGTGGCCGGGCAGGTGGGCGGCGGTGAACTCCTCCCAGGCCAGGCGCGCGGGTCTCGAAGGTGGCGTTGCCCTCGTCGATCCCGGCCTGGTAGATCGCCAGCACGGCCGCGGCGTGCGCACCGGTCATCGCCTCGACCCGCGGTGCTGCCTGCGGGACTGCCACGGGTTAGGGCCTGGCCGCGCGGATGATCGCCGAGTGCAGCCCGTCGGCGACCTGGTGGGCCGGGGTGATGCTGATGCCGGCGAACCCGGCGGCGGCCAGGCCGGCGCGGTAGTCCGCGAACGACGGCACCCCGGCGATGCAGCCCGCCTGAGCCCCGCGCTCGGCCCGCTGGGCCGGGGTGAGGTGGCAGGCCGTAGGCCTTCCCGGCCGGGCCGACCCGGCGGGCCGACAGCAGCACGTCCAGGCCGGCGCCGCAGCCCGCGGTGCGCGTGGCGGAGATCATCAGGCGCCGCGTGCCCACGGCCGGGGATCATCTGGCCGGGCAGATCGCGGCCGCAGTGAACCGGCTCCGCGATATGGACCTGACCAAGCCGCCCGGCATCTCCGAGGCGATCAGCTGGGCCAGCGCGCTGAGTGTGTTCGGCGCCGGAGAGCTGACCGGCCAGGTAGCCGAGCAGACCATGAGCACGGTGCTGAAGTACCCCGAGGACGAGGAAACGGTGCGCCAGGCCGGGCTGGCCCCGGTAGTCGCCGCCATTGACTGAGTTCTCCCGGGACTGAGCCTTCCGTTACCGGCCCGGCGGTCCCGTGACTGAGCTGGCCCGATCACGCGGTTCGCCTAGGATTCCTGGTGTTGCCTGGGCTGGCGTAGGGGAGGATGGCGATCATGAGCCCTGTTTCGCGCGGATTTCACCGCAGGCGCCAGGATCCGCCGGAGGACGCGGGCCGGGTTCCGCCGGGCCAGTACGTGACCAAGGACTTCCCGGTCCTGTCAGCCGGCCCGACACCTCATACGGCCCTGGACCAGTGGACCTTCTCCATCGGCCGTCTAGGCCAGCAGAAGACGTGGAGCTGGACGGAGTTCCGCGCCCTGCCGGCCCAGGACGTGACTGTTGACATTCACTGCGTCACGAAGTGGTCCAAGCTGGATACGGCTTGGCAGGGCGTGTCGGTGGACACGCTGCTGGATCTGGCCGGGCATGACGGCCCGTTCGCGATGGCCCACTGCGACGGTGGCTATACGACCAACGTGCCGGTGGCGGACCTGACCGGTGGCAAGGCCTGGGTAGCCTACGCCTACGACGGTCAGCCGCTGGCACCTGAGCACGGCGGGCCGGCCCGGCTGCTCGTCCCGCACCTGTACTTCTGGAAGAGCGCCAAATGGGTGCGCAGCCTGGAACTGCGCGATACCAACGACCCGGGCTTCTGGGAAAACTACGGTTACCACATCTACGGAGACCCATGGCGGGAACAGCGCTACGCGGGCGACTGACCTGGCAGGTCGCCAAGGTCAGTGCTGTAACTGTCGAGACCGCCTCGGTGCGGACGCTCACGCTCGACGTGCCGCACTGGCCTGGCCACCGGGCCGGGCAGCACCTGGACATCCGGCTGACCGACGAGGACGGCTACGTCGCCGAGCGGTCCTACTCGATCGCGTCAGCGCCCGGCGAGCCGGTGGCGATCACAGTGGAGCGGCTCGATGACGGCGAGGTCTCGCCATATCTCACCGACGAGCTGCGGGCCGGGGACGACCTGGAGCTGCGGGGGCCGATCGGCGGTTACTTCGTCTGGGAGCCCGAGAACGGCGGGCCGCTGCTGCTGCTGGCCGGCGGGTCGGGGATCGTGCCGCTGCGGTCGATCCTGCGGCATCGCGAACGCACCGGCAGCGCGGTACCGGTCCGGCTGCTGTATTCATCCCGCACGCTGAACGACGTGATCTACCGGGCCGAGCTCGACCAGCCCGCCAGCGGCGTCGAGGTCATCCATACGCTGACCCGCAGCCAGCCGCCGGACTGGTCAGGCTACGCGCGGCGGGTCGACGCGGCCCTGCTCGCCGAGGTGGCCTGGACGGCCGCCGCGATGCCGCTGGCCTACGTTTGCGGGCCGACCAGCTTCGTCGAGGCGGTCTCGCAGGCCCTGGTGCAGTCCGGCTACCCGCCGCAGCGGGTGAAGACCGAGCGGTTCGGCGCCACGGGAGGAGCCTGATGGAAGCAGTAGACGGCAACGCCATCGGTGGCCTGCTGCACGAGGTCTTCGGCACCGAGATGACCGATGCCGCCAGCGTCTGCGGAAGCTGCGGCGCCGCCCGCCCGGTCGCCGAGCTTGTGGTCTACCTGCGGGCGCCCGGCACGGTCGTCCGCTGCCGGTCGTGCGAAAGCGTGCTGATGGTCTTCGTCACGATTCACGACAGGACCTGCGTGGACCTGCTCGGCCTCGCCGCCCTCGGCTAGCCGAGGGCGAGCTGGTGGTGGATCCGGCCCTCGGTGTCGGTCAGGGCCTGGCCGGTGCCGCCCCAGCGGAGCTGGATCAGCTCGGCTGCGATGGACACCGCCGTCTCCTCGGGTGTCCGCGCACCCAGGTCCAGGCCGATCGGCGACCGCAGACGGCTGAGTTCCTCCTCGGTCAGGCCGGCCTCGCGGAGCCGGGCCAGCCGGTCATCGTGGGTGCGCCGGCTGCCCATCGCGCCGATGTACCCGGCCGGGGTGCGCAGCGCCACCTCGAGCAGTGGCACGTCGAACTTCGGGTCATGGGTAAGCACGCAGATCACGGTCCTGGCGTCCACGTCCGCGCGGGCCAGGAACCGGTGCGGCCACTCGACCACGACCTCGTCCGCGTCGGGGAACCGCGACGCGGTGGCAAACACCTTGCGGGCGTCGCACACGGTGACGTGGTAGCCGAGGAACTTCCCGGCCCGGGCCACGGCGGCGGCGAAGTCGATCGCGCCGAACACCAGCATCCGGGGAGGGGGTGCGAACGAGTTGACGAACACGCTGAGGTCGTCACCGCGCCGCTCGCCATGCTCTCCGTACCGCCGGATGCCGGTCAGTCCCTGGGCCAGCATGCCCCGGACGTCGTCGTCGACGGCGGCGTCCAGCCGGGCGGTGCCCAGCGTGCCGGACGCGCCGGAGTGCCAGCCGTCGTCGTGGGCACCCGCGCTGGCGGTGTCACGGCTCCAGATGACACGGCGCGCGCCAACCTGGCCCGGCCCGGAGATCACGGTCGCGACCGCCACCGGCTCGCCGCGCTCGACCGCCGCGGCGATCTCGCCGAGCTCGGGGAAGCTTGCCTTATCGACCCGCTCGACGAATATGTCGATGATCCCGCCGCAGGTCAGCCCGACGGCAAACGCGTCGTCGTCACTGACACCGTAGGTCTGCAGGACCGGCGCACCGGTCTGGCAGACGTCGAGCGACAGCTCGTAGACGGCGCCCTCCACGCAGCCACCCGACACGCTACCGACGACCTCGTGGTCACCGGCGGCCGATACGGCCAGCGCGGCGCCAGGGTCCCGGGGTGCGCTGCGGTACGTACGCGAAACCGTCGCCAGGCCAAAGCTCTCGCCGGCCTCCCACCACTTGGTAATCCTGCTCAGGATGTCACGCACGTGCGTCACCTCGGCTGTCAACGTCCTGCTCACAGCAACCGGCGCTACCGCAGGTCATATTCCTGGCGGGAAACCGCCGCGGGGCATACAGTGCCGGCAGGGCCCCAGCCTGGCCGAGAGGAGGAGTCGCAGTGCAGCCGCGCTGGTCTAGACTTTCGCTGGCCGAATGGGTGGTGCTCTGCCTGGTTAGCGAGAAGCCGACGCACAGTTTTGCAATCGCGAGCCTGCTGGCGAAAGACGGCAGTCTTGGTCAGGTCTGGCATGTTCAGAAGGCCGTGGCGTACCGTGCCGCGGAGCGGCTCGTGCAGCTAGGTCTGATAACGGCGACCGAAAAGCAGCCCAGCAATCTGGGACCGGCCCGCTCGCAGCTTGAGGCCACTTCCAAGGGCGAGCAGGCGGCACGAGACTGGCTGCGCCAGCCCGTCACGCATCCTCGCGATATTCGTTCCGAACTGCTCGTCAAGCTCGCTTTGCTAGGCCGGGTCAATTCCGATCCCAGTGACCTGCTCCGAAGGCAACGTGCGCAGCTCGTTCCGATTGCCGATGCGCTTGCGGCGGAGGTATACGGCGCAACCGGATTTGACCGCACGCTGGCCCTATGGCGGCACGAGTCGGTCTCGGCAACCCTCCAGTTTCTTGACGGCCTGCTGGCCACGGCGCCTGCAGCGGGCGCTGGCAGGTAGGAGGATGACGGGACGTGCGGACGGCGGTCCTTCCGGGTGCCAGGCTGTCGATGCTCTCGCGGCGCCGCTCGGACGACTCGCGGGCCGCACAGTCCCGGCACGGCCAGCGTTGCCGAAGTGCGCCGGGCGATGATCGCAGCCGGGCGGCGGCGGGCCGCCGTCACCAGCGCCGACGGCCGTCTTCTTGGCCTGCTGTGCCTGCAGGCCAGCCGGGCTGGCTTCTGCTCTGACCAGGATGTTCGCGCCCGTGCTCGCGGTGAGATCGACCCGCTCCCCGCCCGTATCCGGACGAGTCGTAGCGTAGGAGATACTTGGCCGGTGGGCCGAACGGAGCGGAGGTGACGCCGGGCATGGGAAGCCGGAGGCGCATCGGATCGTGGCCGGTGTACCGGCAGCTCACCGGGTCCGACCGCCGCGGGCTCGGCGCCGCGGCCAAGAGCGACGGCCAGCGCGAGGCACGGACAAGCACCGCGGACGCCGTGGTCAAGTCGATATGCCCCTACTGCGCGGTGGGCTGCGGGCAGAACGTCTACGTCAAGGACGGCAAGGTCGTCCAGATCGAGGGCGACCCGGACTCGCCGGTCAGCCGTGGCCGGCTGTGTCCCAAGGGCTCGGCCAGCATGCAGCTCACCACCGGGGGCTCCCGCCAGTACCGGGTGAAGTACCGACGCCCGTTCGGGAAAAATTGGGAAGACCTCGACCTGGATACGGCGATGGACATGATCGCGGACCGGGTGCTGGCCGCCCGCCAGCATGGCTGGCAGTGGGAGGAGAACGGTCACCGGGTCCGCCGCACCCTCGGGTTCGCCAGCCTCGGCGGGGCAACGCTGGACAACGAAGAGAACTACCTGATCAAGAAGCTGTTCACCGCGCTTGGCGCGATCCAGATCGAGAACCAGGCGCGGATATGACACTCCTCAACCGTCCCCGGTCTGGGGACTAGCTTCGGGCGCGGCGGCGCGACCACGTTCCCGCAGGACCTGGTCAACGCCGACTGCATCCTGATCCAGGGCTCGAACATGGCCGAGTGCCACCCGGTCGCTTTCCAGTGGGTGATCGAGGCCAAGGCCCGCGGCGCGGCGGTCATCCACGTCGATCCGCGGTTCACCCGCACCAGCGCGCTGGCCGACCTGCACGTGCCGCTGCGGGCCGGCACGGACATCGTGTTCCTGGGCGGGGTCATCAACTACGTCCTGGCGAACGAGAAGTACTTCCGCGACTACGTGGTCGCCTACACCAACGCCGCCACGATCCTGAGCGAGGATTTCCAGGACACCGAGGACCTGGACGGCGTCTTCGCCGGGCTGGACGTGGCGGGTCACCGCTACGACAAGTCCCCCTGGAGTTACTCGGGCGCCATGATGCGGGCCGCAGCAGGTTCCCGCGGCAGGCCTTATGACCCGACGGACGGCGGCACCGGTGCTGCAGCCGGCCAGCCGCAGGTAGCCGAGTCACTCGAGCATCCGCGGTCGGTCTTCCAGATCCTCAAGCGTCACTTCTCGCGGTACACCCCGGAGGTCGTCGAGCAGGCCTGCGGAGTGCCGCCGGAGACGTTCGCCCGGGTCTGCGAGCTGCTGACCGCGAACTCGGGCCGCGACCGCACCACCGCGTTCGTGTACAGCGTCGGCTGGACCCAGCACACCGTGGGAGTGCAGTACATCCGCACCGCCTCGATCCTGCAGGCGCTGCTTGGCAACATGGGCCGCCCGGGCGGCGGCATCCTGGCGCTGCGCGGGCACGCGTCCATCCAGGGGTCGACCGACATCCCCACCCTGTTTGACCTGCTGCCCGGTTACCTGCCGATGCCGAGCGCCCGGGCCCATCAGGACCTGGAGGCCTACCTCGGCGACATCACGATGACCAAGGGTTTCTGGGCCAACAGCCGCGCCTACATGGTCAGCCTGCTCAAGGCGTACTGGGGAGAAGCCGCCACGGCGCAGAACGGGTTCTGCTTTGACTACATGCCCAGGCTGACCGGCGACCACGGCGCGTTCGCGACCGTGCTCGAGCAGCTGAACGGCCGGTGCAAGGGTTACTTCCTGCTTGGCCAGAACCCGGCGGTCGGCGGGGCCAACGCCCGCATGCAGCGGCTCGGCATGGCCAACCTCGACTGGCTGGTCGTCCGGGACATGATGATGATCGAGAGCGCGACCTGGTGGCAGGACGGGCCCGAGATCGAGACCGGCGAGATGCGGACCGAGGACATCAAGACCGAGGTGTTCTTCATGCCCGCCGCGGCGTTTACCGAGAAGTCGGGCAGCTTCACCAACACCCAGCGCATGCTGCAGTGGCACCACGAGGCGGTGCTCCCGACCGGCGACGCCCGCAGCGAGCTGTGGTTCACCTACCACCTGGGCCGGCGCATCCGCGAGAAGCTGGCCGCCTCCGCCGACGAGCGGGACCGGCCGGTGCTTGATCTGACCTGGGACTACCCGACCCACGGCCCGCTCGCCGAGCCGTCCGCCGAGGCGGTGCTCGCCGAGGTCAACGGGTGGGACGCGGACGGGCAGCCGCTATCCGGGTTCGCGCAGCTCAAGGGCGACGGGTCGACGACCTGCGGGTGCTGGATCTACAGCGGCGCGTACGCCGGCGGGGTCAACCAGACGGCCCGGCGCAAGCCCGGCTCGCAGCAGAGCTGGGTCGCGCCCGAGTGGGGCTGGGCCTGGCCTGCCAACCGGCGGATCCTGTACAACCGGGCCTCGGCCGACCCGGACGGCAAGCCGTGGAGCGAGCGCAAGGCGTACGTCTGGTGGGATGCCGAGGCGGAGAAGTGGACCGGGCACGACGTGCCGGACTTCCCGGCCACCCGGCCGCCGTCCTACCGGCCGCCGCCGGGCGCGACCGGGGTCGACGCGATCTCCGGGATCGACGCGTTCATCATGCAGAACGACGGCAAGGCGTGGCTGTTCGCCCCGGCCGGGCTGGCCGACGGGCC
>Ga0209693_10000924_pt1 | contig 12190 bp, 11 predicted proteins | sample HubBroMetageWRM3_FD_188345 | JGI IMG/M metagenome (GOLD analysis project Ga0209693, IMG submission 188345) | Warmed soil microbial communities from the Hubbard Brook experimental Forest, New Hampshire - Hubbard Brook CCASE Soil Metagenome WRM 3... | ecosystem: Environmental > Terrestrial > Soil...
GAGCCATGCGCTGCCGGTGGCGTGGGTCATCCAGCCCGCATTCTTGGCCGACAGCAGGACCGTGGTCAGGGCAAAGGCGGCGAGCCCGAGCGGGGCAGGATCGGCAATTCGGCTGGGGGCGACGGGCACTTCGTCGGGCATGGCATCCTCCGGTGCTGCGTTATGTCGTTGTCCGATGCACTATGGCCGGAAGATACGGCTCCGGCCGGCCCCGCATGCCGGCCGTGCGATGAGCGCCCGGGTTGACGCGCGGAACGGGCCTGCAGCGGCGAGGAACGGTCCTGTTCCGCCGGCCAGCGGTCGGGGCACAGTCCGGCCCAGGTCACAGGCACATCACGGGGACGTCACGGCGACCAGCGGCAAGGCAGTTATCGAAAGCTTCCAACGGCTATCCGCGCCACTGTCGGCTGGCTTATAGTGCGGCGATGGCGGTCCTCGCGCTGATCCTCGTCTCCGTTGCCGCCGTGCTGTCCGGTGCCGTGCTGTTCTGGCAGCGGAGTTCACGCCGCGTGGGCGCACCGCCGCAGCGCGCCACCTACGAGGCCCTGCACACGGCCAGCCGGGCCGTATCGGTGCTGCGCGATGGTCTTACCAGCGACACCGCGGCCAAGGCGGCGCCGAGCCTGCGCCAGCTTCTCGGCACCCCGGTCGTTGCCATCGCGGACCGGGCGGACCTGCTCGCCTGCCATGGATCCGACCGGCACGTCGAGGCGCTGGCCAGGCACCTGTCCGGGGTGGTGAGCTCCGGCCGCTCCCAGCTGCTTTCCGCGTCCGACCTCGGCTGCCTGCACGGCGGCGATTGCCCGATGCGGGCGGGCGTGGCGGTGCCGATCGCCGTGGACGGTGCGGCCATCGGCGCCCTGGCGGCGCTGGGTCCTACCGCCGACGCGGCGCTGATGCGGACGGCGGCGGAGGTCGCGAGGTTCGTCTCCACTCACCTCGCGCTCGCCGAGCTCGACGCCTCCCGGACCCGGACCGTGCAGGCCCAGCTGAACTTCCTGCGGGCGCAGATCAGCCCGCACTTCATCTACAACGCGCTCACCGCGATCGAGTCCTACGTGCGGTCCGATCCGGAGCGGGCCAGGGACCTGCTTGTCGGGTTCGCGGAGTTCATCAGGTGGTCGTTCCGCGAGCACAGCCAGTACGCCACGCTTGCCGAGGAACTGCGGTTCGTGGACACCTACCTGGAGCTCGAGCGGGCGCGCTTCGGCGACCGTCTGGCGGTCAGCCTGCGGGTGGCCCCCGAGGTGCTGCCGGTGCGGGTACCCTCGCTGGTGCTGCAGCCGCTGGTGGAAAACGCGATCAAGCACGGCCTTGAGCAGCTGACCGGAACGGCCAGGCTGCAGATATCCGCGGAGGACGGCGGCCATGAGGCCATCGTGACGGTCGAGGACTACGGCGTCGGCGTCGATCCCGCGCAGCTCGCCGACGTGCTCGCCGGGCGCAGCGGCGGTCAGTCCGTCGGGCTGCGCAACGTCGACGAGCGGCTCCGGGCGACCTTCGGCAACGACCACGGGCTGACCATAGAGACGGGGATCGGCGCGGGCACCAAGGTGACCATGCGGCTGCCCAAGTTCAGCCCGGCGGTGAGCGGCTCATGACCCAGCGGCCCACCGCGTCGGCGCTCGTCATCGACGACGAGGCGCCGGCCCTCGATGAGCTCAGCTACCTGCTGCGCAGCATCTTCTCGTGCGCGCCTGTCGATGCCGCGCAGACTCCGGGCGACGCGTTCAGGTACCTGCAGGAGCGTTCCTACGACGTCGTCTTCCTCGACGTCAGGATGCCGGCGCTCAACGGCATCGAGCTCGGCAACGTGCTGCGCAGGTTCGCCACGCCGCCCGCCATCGTGTTCGTCACGGCCTATGAGGAGTACGCGGTCCGCGCCTTTGACCTCGGCGCCTGTGACTACCTGCTCAAGCCCGTTTCCCGGGCCCGGCTGCGCACCGCGCTCGGCCGGGCGCTCGGCCGGTCGCCCGACCAGCCGGATCCGCCGTCACGGGACGACCCGTCCGCCACGATCCCGGTCGAGATAGCCGGGCGGACCAGGTTCGTGCACCGCGATCAGGTGCGCTGGGTGGAGGCCGAGGGGGACTACGTGCGGCTGCACACCACCGACGGCAGCGCGTACCTGGTCCGGATGCCGATCTCGCACCTGGAGGAACGGTGGTCGGCCAACGGGTTCATCCGCATCCACCGCGGCTTCCTGGTGCCGGTCAAGCACATCACCGAGTTCTCCGTGACCAACGGCGTGCACGCCGTGACGGTGGCCGGCCAGTCGCTGCCGGTGAGCCGCCGCCACGTCCGTGACGTCCGCGACCGGATCCTGCGCGCCGGAAGGCGGAGCTAATCGTGCCCGCGGCAGACGCCGGCCGGGCCGCGCCAGACGCCGGCCGGGCCGCGGCAGACGCCGGCCGGGCCGCGCCAGACGCCGGCCGGGCCGCGGCAGACGCCGGCCGGGCCGCGCCGGAGGTTCGGCAGGGCCGCCAGCTCGTGGTGTGGCGGCCCGACCAGGCCCTCGTGCCGCACGACATGCCGGGGCTCGGCGACCTGCGGGACGACACCAAGCACGGCCGCCTGCTCGTCAGGTCGTTCGTGCACGCCCAGCTCGGCCTCTCCCTGCTGTGCCTCGCGCTCGCCCTCGCGGTGACCGCATCGTTCCCGGTGATCGCGGCGCTGGCGCCCGAGATCACCAGGATCACCGTGGCGGGCCTCCCGCTCACGCTGATCGTGCTCGGTTTCGCGTTCTACCCGGTGCTGCTCGCCATCGGCTGGTTTTACAACCGCCAGGCACGCCAGCTCGAGGCCAGGTTCACCGAGCTGGTCGATCCGGCGGGCGGGGCGGGCGGGGCGGACCGGGCGGGGCAGCCACCCGATGCCTGACGCGTCCATCGGCGCGATCGCCTTCGTCACGTTGCTGACCATCATGGTCGGCGCGCGCGGCATCCGGATGGCGCGGACGCCCGATGACTTCATGGTCGCCGCGCGCCAGGTTCCGCCGGCGCTCAACGCGGCCGCGATCTCGGGCGAGTACCTGTCCGCGGCGTCCTTTCTCGGCATCGCCGGGCTCGTCGTCTCCCAGGGCCTCGGCTCGCTGTGGTACTCGGTCGGCTACACGGCCGGCTACCTGGTCCTGCTGCTCCTGGTCGCGGCGCCACTGCGGCGGTTCGGCGCGTACACGATCCCGGACTTCGCGGCCGGCCGGCTGGGCTCGCGCGGCCTGCGCCAGACGGCGACCGTGCTGGTCCTTGTCATCGGCTGGTTCTACCTGCTGCCGCAGATGAAAGGCGCGGGCATCACGCTGCAGGCGGTGCTCGGCACCCCGTACTGGGTCGGCGTGGCCACCCTTGGCGTCGTCGTGAGCTGCAACATCGCGATGGGCGGCATGAAGGGGATCACCTTCGTCCAGTGCTTCCAGTACTGGCTGAAGCTGTGCGCGATCGGCATTCCCGCGGTCGTGCTGCTGCTCGCGACCGGGCACGACCCGGCCCGTAACCTCGCTCCGGGTCACGCTCCGGTGTTCACCCAGGCGACCGTGGTCAGCGTGCCCCTGGCGACGGACTTCACCCTTACCCGCCCCACCGCGGTGACCGTCACCGGCCAGCTCGACCGGCGCAGCTATTCCGGCCAGACGGTGAGCCTTTGCGCCTGCCGTCATGTCGCGGGGGCCGGCACCAGGATCGGCTTCCGCGCGGATGCCCCGGTCCCGGTCAGCCTGGCCATGGCGCCGTCCTCGGCGCAGTCGTGGGATTCGGCCTTCCTGACCTCGGGCACCAACGGCGCGCACCCGCTGGCGGCGACCTACGGCGTCATCGTGGCCACGTTCTTCGGCGCCATCGGCCTGCCGCACATCCTGGTGCGGTTCTACACCAACCCGGACGGCGAGGCCGCCAGGCGCACGACCCTGATCGTGATCCTGCTGCTGAGCACGTTCTACCTGTTCCCCGCGATTCTCGCGGTGCTGGCCCGGCTGCACGCGCCCCAGCTCTACCTGTCCAGCGACTCCGACAGCATCGTGCTGGCCCTGCCGTCGCTGCTGCTGCCCGGGCTGCCTGGCGAGCTGCTCGCCGCGCTCGTCGCCGCCGGGGCCTTCGCCGCCTTCCTTTCCACCTCATCCGGCCTGCTGGTCAGCGTCGCGGGCGCGCTGTCGCATGACTTCATGCACCGCGGCGTGACCTCGTTCCGCTGGTGCGCGATCGCCGCCGGGGTGGTCGCGACCACGACCGCGCTGCTGATCGACCGGTTCTCGCTGGCCCTGCTCGTCGGCTGGGCGTTCGCGATCGCCGCCTCCTCGTTCTGCCCGCTGATGGTGCTCGGCATCTGGTGGCGCCGGCTGACCAGGGCCGGCGCGGCGGCGGGCATCGTGGTGGGCGGCGGCTCCTGCCTGGCCGCGATCATGGCGACGATGTTCGGCGCGGCGCAGGGCGGCTGGGGCGCGGTGCTGCTCGGCCAGCCCGCGATCTGGACGGTACCGCTGGCGTTCGCCGTGATGATCGTGGTGTCGCTGGCCACCCAGCGGACGGTGCCCGCCAACGTCGGCCAGGTGATGCTGCGCATGCACCTGCCGGAGGCGCTGAGCAGGCCCGCCTACCGCGCCGGCATCAGGTAGCGCGGGCCGGTGATAGAAACGCTGCTGCGGCCGCCAGTCGAGGCGGCCGAGGCGTTCGCCGATGACCCGGCCGCGGTCCTTTTCCCCGACGAGCTCGCCGTCGTCGCGACGGCTTCGCAGCGGCGCAGGCGCGAATTCGCCACCGCGCGCGGATGTGCCCATGCCGCGCTGGCCCGGCTGGGCCTGCCGCCGGCCGCCGTCCGCGCCGACCGGATGGGTGCCCCGCTGTGGCCGGAGGGAGTGGTCGGCAGCATCACGCACTGCAGCGGCTACCGGGCCGCGGCGGTCGCCCCCGCCGGTCAGGTCGCCGCCCTTGGCCTGGACGCCGAGCCCAACCGGCCGCTGCGGGCCGACGGCCTGCTTGACTACATCACAACCGAGCAGGAGCGTGCCCGGCTGGCCGTGCTTGCCGGGCAGGTGCCCGGCGTGTGCTTGGACAAGCTGCTGTTCAGCGCCAAGGAAGCCGTCTACAAGGCCTGGTACCCGCTGGCCGGGTGCCGGCTGGACTTCCGGTCCGCGGACCTCGTCATCGACCCGCACCAGGGCACGTTCACCGCTCGCCTGCTCGTGCCGGGCCCGCCGGTGGGCGGCTCGCCGCTGACCACGCTGTCCGGGCGGTGGCTCGCCGGCCGCGGGCTCCTGGTCACCGCGGTCGTGATCGGTGCCCCCGGCATCTCAGGGTGACCCGCGGTCGCTGCCTGTACTCGATCGGCTTCCTGGCGGGCTGGGTCCTGGTGCTGCTGCTCGTGGCCGGGCCGCTGCGGAACACCGGCAGGTACACCACGGGGGACGTGCTCGACCTGAGGCTGCGGGCGGTGCCGGTCCGCGCCGCGGCCGCGGTCTCCACCCTCACGGTGAGCCTGTTCTACCTGCTGGCCCAGATGGCCGGCGCGCAGGAGGCGGCGGCCCAGCAGGCCGCCGAGCGGCGCGCCGCCGAGTGGGAGGCAGCCAGGCAGCGGGCGGCCAGGTGGCAGGCCGCGGCGGAATTCGCCGCCGCTGCCGCCCGCGGCGAGGAACCATCGGTGACGGCCGGTGACGTCGACATGAAATCGGTGCGCGGCCTGCTCGACGACGAAGACGACCAGGACGCCGGCTACGGCCAGATCATGCTCTCCATGACCCTTGACAAACGACGCGAGCGTCGGCCGGAATAGGACAGTGTTACCACGGCCCGTTCGGCTGAATAAAAGTCTTTAATTCTTTATCCAGAACGAGCCGTGGTTTTACCCGGCGGGAAAGAGCATCGCGACCGAGGTTCCCGCCCCCGGTTCGGACTCCACCTCGACCCGGCCACCGGACCGGGTCGCGATCGCGCGCACCACGGCCATGCCGAGCCCGGCGCCCCGGCCGGCCGGCTTGGTGGTGAAGAACGGGTCGAAGATCTTGTCCAGGACATCGGTGCTGATCCCGGACCCGGTGTCGCGAACCTCCAGTCGCGCGTACCGGCCGGCCGGCCGGGCGCCGGCGGTGCCGTCGGCGTTGCACGTCCTGATCGTCACCGCGCCGCCCTTGCCTATGGCCTCCACCGAGTTGTCGGTCAGGCACGTCAGCGCCAGCTCGATATGGCCGCGGTCGGCGACCACGGGAACCAGGCGCGGGTCCAGCGAGTAGCGCAGCGTGATCCCGCTGCCGAGCCGGGCCGCGAGCTGTTCGCTGGTCGCCTCGATGACCTCGTTCAGCTGGACGACCTGAGGGCTCGCCAGATCCGGCTCGGCGAATATCATCAGCTGCCTGGTCAGCTGCGCGGCCCGCTGAGCGGCCTGGATGATCTCCCCGATGTCGTCGCGCACCTGCCGCCAGTCGTCCCCGTCACGCTGGTGCGCGGCGGCGGTCACGAACTGCGCGTAGTTCGCGATGACGGCCAGCAGGTCGTTGAAGTGATAGGCCACGCCGCCTGTCAGCCTGCCAAGCCGGGCCAGTTGCTGGGTTCGGCGCAACTCGCGCTCGAGCAGCAGACCGGGAGCGGCGTCCCGGCCGAATCCGGGCTCTGCCGAACCGTTGACGGCGGCGTCGGGCCACGCCGTCGCATCCTCATTCCCCAAACCACTAGTCATCCGCGGCGCCTCTCGGGAGCGGTCTGGTTACTTTGGGTGTCTCAATATATACCAAGTGCGACGAGCCCTGGTGGCCAGAACCTGACTGGGGGCCGGATGGTGAAGAGCCTCGTATCGTGGGAATACTGGACCTGTAGGTGGGGATCGGGTCGATTTTCTCCGGCGAGATCGTCCAGTCCGGTTCAGGCGACGCGCAGACTACAGAGAGAGGTACGCCATGACCACTCTCCTCAAGGTCTCGCTGTACGTCTTCGCCGGGTGCGCCGCCCTCGGCATGCTGCCGGTGGCCATCCTCGCCGTCAGGGGACGCAGGCCCGCCGCGGTCCTGCTGGCGCTGGTCATCGCGGCCTACGCCATGTTCGTGCTCATCGCCGCCGCGGGTGAGCTGCATAATGGCTGACCGCCCCGTGACGATGCCGGCCGGCACGAGGCCGGCCCCCGACCAGTTCGCCGCGGGGTGGGGGGCGCGCGGTTACCTCACCCCGCTGGACGGTCCGGTGCACTGGATCGAGTTCGGTCCCGGCGCGGCGGGCACCCCGCCGCTGGTCTTCGTGCACGGCCTGGGCGGCTCGCACCTGAACTGGTGCCAGGTCGGGCCGCGGCTTGCGGAGGGCCGGCGGGCCGTCGCGGTGGACCTGCACGGGTTCGGTCTCACCCCGGGATCGCGGCGCCAGGCCACCGTGCAGGCAAACGCGCGGCTGGTTGACCGGTTCTCGCGCGAGGTAACGGGGACGCCGGTGATCCTGGTCGGGAACTCCATGGGCGGGCTGATCTGCGTGCTGCAGGCGGCCGCGAACCCAGACGCCGTCGCCGGCCTTGTGCTGATCGATCCCGCGCTGCCGGTGCCGCGGCAGAAACCGGACTGGCCGGTGACCGGCCAGTTCCTGCTGTACGCGCTTCCCGGCATCGGCGAGCTTGCCGTCCGGGCGCTGTCCCGCCGCCCGCCGGAGCTGGCCGTCAGACAGCTCACCGAGCTGTGTTTCGCCGACCCGTCGCGGGCCGATCCGGCCATGACGCAGGCGGCGGTCGCGCTGGCCCGCCGGCGCCAGGCCATGCCGTCCCGCGACGAGGCGCTGCTCGCGGCGGCGCGTTCGCTGCTGCGGGTGATCGGCAGGACGCGCAGCTACTGGGCGATGATGGCCGGGATCTCCGTCCCCGTGCTGCTGATCGGCGGCGACGCCGACCGGCTGGTGCCGGTGGCGAGCATGCGCCGGGCGGCCGCGCGCAATCCGCGCTGGGAGACGACTATCCTCGCCGGAGTCGGGCACACGCCGCAGCTTGAGGTTCCCGAGGTGGTGGCCGACACGATAGACGGGTGGCTCGGCCGCCATTTCGCCCCCGCGACGCCCTAGAGGAGGAACCGGACATGCGGCAGCTCACCGGGCTTGACGCCTCCTTCCTCGCGCTCGAGACCGCCAACACCACCGGTCACGTCGGCGGGCTGTGCCTGCTGGACCCGGCCGGCGCGCCAAGGCCGCTGAACCTGGCCCGGCTGACCGAGGTGCTGGCCGGGCGCATCCCGCTGGTACCTGTGCTGCGGCGCAAGCTGCTGAACGCGCCGCTCGGCCTGGACCAGCCGTACTGGGTCGACGACCCGGACTTCGACATCGAATACCACGTCAGGGAGATCGCGCTGCCCCGCCCGGGCTCGGACGCCCAGCTGACCGAGCAGGTCAGCCGGCTGCACGCCAGGCCGCTGGACCGCAGCCGCCCGCTGTGGGAGATCTATCTCATCACCGGGCTGGCCGGCCGGCGTGCCGCGGTGTACACGAAGATCCACCACGCCGCGATCGACGGGGTGTCGGGCACCGAGCTGCTCACCGTCCTGCTCGACCTCGCCCCGTCCGGCCGCGAGCTGCCCGCCGTCGCGCCGTTCCAGCCAGAGAGCCCGCCGCCCTGGATCGAGCTCGCGGGCAGGGCGGCCGCCAGGCTGGCCTGGCGGCCGGTGCAGACGGTCCAGCTGACCAACGAGCTCGTCAAGGTGCTGCCGACGCTGGCTCCCGCGGTGAGCACGCTGGTCGGCGGCATGCTCGGGCTGAACCGCGGCGACGGAGGGGTGATCGCGGGCGCGCCGGGACGGCCCCCGGCCACGCCGTTCAACAAGCCGATCACGCCGCATCGCAGGATCGCGTTCCGCAGCGTGGACCTGGACACGGTCAAGGCGGTGAAGAAGGCCTTCGGCGTCTCCGTCAACGACGTGGTGATGGCGATGTGCGCGGGCGCGCTGCGCCGCTGGCTCATCGCCCACGACGCGCTGCCCGCCCAGCCGCTCGTCGCGATGATCCCGGTCTCGGTGCGCGACCCGGGCAGCCGCGGCGCGCTCGGCAACAAGGTGTCGGCGATGCTGGCCGGGCTGCCGACGAACGTGACCGAGCCGGCCATGCGGCTGGAGATCGTGCACGCCGCGACGGAGGTCGCCAAGGCCAGGCAGGCGGCGATCCCGCAGGGCCTGGTCGATCAGATCAGCGACTTCGCCCCGCCGGCGCTGACCGCGCGGGCGGCCCGGGTGATGGCCGCCACCGGCCTGCTGCACCGGCTGCCGCCGTTCAACATCACGATCTCCAACGTCCCGGGCCCGAACGTGCCCGTCTACCTGTGCGGGGCCAGGCTCATCGCGCACTACCCGGTGTCCGTCGTGGCCGACGGCCAGGGCCTGAACATCACCCTGGTCGGATACCTCGGCCAGCTGCACTTCGGCCTGGTGGCCTGCCGCGAGCTCGTCCCCGACATCGATGTGCTGGCCGGCTACCTGCCCGAGGAACTGGCCCTGCTTGCCGCGGCCGCCGAGACCCGGGTGATCGGCTGACGCGACGGCGCGCCGCGGGAGGCCGGCCGTTAGGATTCCGGGGCGTTTACGGCGTCTGCCGGTTGATGTGCCACAGGTACAAGTCGCCGTTGCTGCCGACGGCGGCAAGAACGGTGCCGCTTGGTCCGAATGCGACCGACTGCACGTCGTGGCCTGCGGCGTCGGCCAGGGTGCCGGCCAGAGTACCTGTTGCGTTCCACAGGTCGACGTTGGCGGAACCGTCGGCGGTGGCGACGATGCCGTCTGGCCCGAACGCCGCTGAGTCGATGAGGCCGTCCACGGGAAGGGGGAGGGACGCGGTGCGCTTCCCGGTTACGGCGTTCCACAGGTCGACGGTGCCGCCTTGGTCGGCCGTGGCCAGGGCGTCGTGTGCTTCGAACCCGATCGACACCACGCTGGCTCCGGAGTCGGCGAAGGAGACTGTCTGCCACCCGGTTGCGGCGCTCCACAGGCAGATGCCGTTGTCGGGGTCGAGGGCTGCCAGGGTACCGCCAGGTCCGAACGCGAGCGAGGCGATTGGGACGCCTCCTGGGACTTGGGCGCTGCCGGGGAAGGCGAGGGTGCCGGCGGGTTTCCCTGTTGTGACGTTCCACCGGTAGATGTTGCCGCTGGCGGCGCCAGCCGCAAGGGTGTCACCTGGTCCGAATGCGATTGAAAGAAAGCCCTGCACCTGCGGGGCAGTGAGAGTTTTGATGCGTTTCCCGGTCGCGGTATTCCATAGGTAGATGTGGTTGCTGCCGTCGACGGTCGCGAGGATGCCGCCTGATGCGATCGCGGCCGACTCGAACCCGACGTGCGTAGGATCGGTGAGGGTCGCCGTGAGTGAGCCGGCTTCCGGATGCGGGCCGGCCGCCGGCGGGGACGTTGCCGGGTGTCCGGGCGTGGTCGCCGGGTGCATGTCGAGCAGGACGGCGGTGACGGCAGCCAGGGCGACCACGGCACAGGCAGCCGCGGCGATCAGGACCCTTCTCCGCGGGTATTTTCGCCGCTGAAGCCCGGCAGCGGGCGCGATGGCCGTGCCTTGCGTTCGTGCATCGGGCCGCGTCACGGGCTGCCGGGCCACGTCAATGACGCTGTCGACGGTGCTGTCTTGCGTCGGCTCCGGCGCGGCGGGGCGTTCTGGTCTTCTTGCGGGGACCGCGCCAGGCTCCGGAGCCGGGACCGTCGCGGGAACTCGCTCCGGCGCGGCGGCCGCGGTCGGATCGCCGGACGCTTCAGGGGGAATGAAGCGCGCCAGCAGATCCCCCGGACTGGGGCGGTCTGCCGGTTCCTTGGCCAGGCAAGCCCGGATTATCTCGGCTAGCTCGCCGGCCAGCGGGCCGAGCTCAGGCGGGTCGTTCAGGATGTGGTTGATGACCGCCGGAATGGTCGGCGCCTCGAATGGGTCATGGCCGGTCGCGGCGTAAGCGAGCACCGTGCCGAGGGCGAAGACATCGCTCAGCGGAGTCAGTTCCCCGCCGTGCAGCTGCTCGGGCGACATGTAGCGAAGAGTGCCGATGACGGCGTTGGACCCGGTGAGGTCGGTGGTATCCGCGCCCCTGGCGATGCCGAAGTCGATGATGCGCGCCCCGTCGTCGGCCAGGATGACGTTGCCGGGCTTGAGGTCCCGGTGGATAAGCCCGCGGGCGTGGATCGCCTCCAAGCCCTCGGCGAGTGCCGCCCCGAGCTCGCGTACCGCAGCTTCGCCGAGAGGCCCGCCTTGGGCGATGGCGTCGGCAAGGGATAGCCCCGGAATGTAAGCAGTGGCCATCCACGGGGAATCGGCGTCGGGGTCCGCAGCGACGACCAGGGCCGTGTGGAAGCCGCCGACCTGGCGGGCAGCAGCCACCTCACGGGCGAACCGACGGCGGAACCCCGGGTCCCTCGCGTACTGCGGATGCACGACCTTGATCGCGACCTTGCGCCCGCCCGGCGACGCGCCCAGGAATACCAGGCCCATGCCGCCCTCGCCAAGGCGGCCCAGTAGCCGGAACGAGCCAATCTGACTGGGATCGCCGGCCTGCAGCCGATCCACCCGCCCCACCTCCACGCGACCCATGGAACCCTGTAAGGAGGGTACTTCAAAGTGCCACCCAGACATTACATACGCACACAGAGCTGAATATATCGTTCGGCAGTCAGCCCGAAGACAAGCGATCATTACCGCAAAGAATGGCGTGCCCCCGCGGAACTGTCGGCCTTTACAGCGAGGTCAGGCCACGCCAAGATGGCCGTTGCCGCCCAGACAGAACCACCGCATATGTGTGGCAGTTATGGACAGCTACGATCGCGCCGACGGCAGCGCATATCGGCTGATCTCGCGCGATGACCCGGCCGACGATCATCGCGTAGCATGAATGGCGTCCAGAGTGGAAGTGTCCTGATCGCCGAATCGGTTCGTCAGCAGGATAGCTGGTTGATCGCTACGGGCGGAAACAGATCAGCCTGTTCTGAAACACCTGCGGCGAGCGGGCTAGCGCAGCGAGTCTTTGGATGGCGAAGGCGTGTCGCCACGGCTTCCCCTCGGGAGTGTGACCCGTCACGATCGGGCGGCATTCGCAGGCCGTGGCTTGATCCGTCTTTCTACGTGATCGCTGCGTGCGGATACGCGAGTGGCGGGGTGGTTATGGCCGGGTGGATGTGGATCGGGCCCCGGATCCGGCCGGGGTTTCGTCGAGCCAGTCGAGCATCCGGGCGCTGAGCAGGCGCTGGGCGCCGACCTGGCAGTGGGCGCCGGCGCCCTCG
>Ga0209693_10000925_pt1 | contig 12184 bp, 12 predicted proteins | sample HubBroMetageWRM3_FD_188345 | JGI IMG/M metagenome (GOLD analysis project Ga0209693, IMG submission 188345) | Warmed soil microbial communities from the Hubbard Brook experimental Forest, New Hampshire - Hubbard Brook CCASE Soil Metagenome WRM 3... | ecosystem: Environmental > Terrestrial > Soil...
GGCGGGCCGCGCCGTGCCCGCGGCGGTGATCAGCAGCGGGAAGAACCTGCCGTACGCTCCGGCCGCGATCAGCGTGGCCTTGTAGCCGGCCACGTTCGCCTGCGACGACAGCGCGTCCATCGCCTGGGTGCGGGTCAGCGTGCGCGGCAGCCCGTCCAGGGAGATCGCCGTCACGCCCTTGCCCGCGAGGGTCGCCGCCAGCGCGGGCTCGATGAGCGGCGACAGCATGCCGATCACCGTCTGGCCGGCCCGGAGCCTGCCGACCTGCGTCTCGTCTGGCCTGGTCACCGTCAGGATGACGTCCGCCGTCGCGTACAGGTCATCGGTCTTGACTATGCTCGCCCCGGCCTTGCTGTAGGCGCTGTCGGGGAACCAGGCGCCGTCTCCGGCACCCTGCTCGACCAGCACCTCGAGGCCGGCCTGCGTCAGCCGCGGCACGGTCTCAGGGACCAGGGCGACGCGCCGTTCGCCGGGCGCGCTCTCCTTAACGACAGCCACCTTCATCGGTGTGACCTTCTCATATAGGCACCCCATGCTTCGCTGTTCTGCGCGGTTTAACCGCGTTTCGACCCTAAACCGCGGTGGCCCGTGAGCGGTAGGACCAAAGGCCGTACGCTTCGCTAACGAGATGCGCGTCACAAGCCGGCTTAAGTGTTGTTGGTGCCCGGCGCAGCCAGGGACCCGGCGCTCGCCTCCGTCCTGAGCAGGTCGCTTACCTTCTCCCCGGCCGCGACGACCGCCGCGGCGTGCAGCCGCCCAGGCGACCGGGTCAGCCGCTCGATCGGGCCCGATACGGAGATGGCGGCGAGCACCTTGCCGCCCGCGCCGCGGACGGGGGCGGACACCGAGGCGACGCCGGGCTCGCGTTCCGCGGCGCTGGCGGCCCAGCCGCGCCTGCGCACGCTGGCCAGCGTGGCCGCGGTGAACTTGGCGCCGCGCAGCCCGCGGTGCATCCGCTCGCCCTCTTCCCAGGCGAGCAGCACCTGCGCGGCCGAGCCCGCGGTCATCGGCAGCGCCGCGCCGACCGGCACCGTGTCGCGCAGGCCGCTGGCCCGCTCGGCGGCGGCGACGCACACGCGGACGTCGCCCTGCCTGCGGTACAGCTGCGCGCTCTCCCCGGTCAGGTCACGCAGCTGGACGAGCACTGGCTGGGCGAACGCGAGCAGCCTGTCTTCTCCGGCGGCCGAGGCCAGCTCGGCGATCCGCGGTCCGAGCACGAACCTGCCCTGCACGTCCCTGGCGAGCAGCCGGTGATGCTCGAGCGCGACGGCGATGCGGTGGGTCGTCGGCCGAGCCAGGCCGGTGGCGCTGACGAGTTGCGCGAGGGTGGCAGGACCGCTCTCCACGGCGGCGAGAACCCAAACGGCTTTGTCCAGCACGCCGACGCCACTAGTATTGTTCATGGACTGATATTGCCGTCTCAAATCTTGAGACGCAACTTCAAGAGAGCCTAGCCAGAGGAGATGGACCGCATGAGCAGCGCGCCTCGCACGCTCGCGGAGAAGATCTGGGATGCCCATGTGGTGCGCAGCCAGCAGGGTGAACCAGACCTGCTCTTCATCGACCTGCACCTCGTGCACGAGGTCACCAGCGCCCAGGCCTTCGACGGCCTGCGTGCCGCCGGCCGCAAGGTCAGGCGGCCCGACCTCACGATCGCGACCGAGGACCACAACGTCCCCACGACTCCCGGCATCGGCCCGGGAACGCCGATCGAGGGTCCGGGCAGTCCGGTGTCCGACCCGGTCTCCCGCATCCAGCTCGAGACGCTGCGCAGGAACGCCGACGAGTTCGGCGTCCTGCTGCATCCGATGGGGGACGCTGGCCAGGGCATCGTGCACGTCATCGGCCCGCAGCTCGGGCTGACCCAGCCGGGCCTGACCATCGTCTGCGGTGACTCGCACACGTCCACGCACGGCGCCTTCGGCGCGCTGGCGTTCGGCATCGGCACCAGCGAGGTCGAGCACGTGCTCGCCACCCAGACGCTGCCGCAGATCAAGCCGAAGACGATGGCGATCAACGTCGAGGGCGCGCTGCCCGACGGCGTCACCGCCAAGGACCTGATTCTCGCGATCATCGCGCAGATCGGCACCGGCGGCGGCCAGGGCTACATCGTCGAATACCGCGGCGAGGCGATCCGCTCGCTGTCGATGGAAGGCCGGCTGACGGTCTGCAACATGTCCATCGAGGCCGGAGCGCGAGCCGGCCTCATCGCCCCTGACGAGACCACGATCGCCTACCTCAAGGGCCGCCCGCACGCTCCGCAGGGCGCCGACTGGGACGCGGCGGTCGAGTACTGGCGGAGCCTGCCGACCGACGAGGGCGCGGTCTTCGACCGCGAGGTCACCATCGACGCGACCACGCTGAGCCCGTACGTCACCTGGGGCACCAACCCCGGCCAGGCGCTCCCGCTCGGCGCGTCCGTGCCCGCGCCGGGTGAGACCAAAGACCCGAACGGCACCGAGCGGGCCCTCACCTACATGGGCCTGACGGCCGGCACGCCGCTGCGCGAGATCACGGTCGACACGGTCTTCGTGGGTTCCTGCACCAACGGCAGGATCGAGGACCTGCGCGCGGCCGCCGGCGTCATCAAGGGCCGCAAGGTAGCCGACGGCGTCCGCATGCTGGTCGTCCCCGGCTCGATGCAGGTCCGCGCGCAGGCCGAGTCCGAGGGGCTCAACGAGGTCTTCACGGCGGCCGGTGCCGAGTGGCGCAGCGCGGGCTGCTCGATGTGCCTGGGCATGAACCCCGACACCCTGAAGCCGGGGGAGCGCTCCGCCTCCACCTCCAACAGGAACTTCGAGGGCCGTCAGGGCAAGGGCGGCCGCACCCACCTGGTATCACCGGTCGTCGCCGCCGCGACCGCGGTCACCGGCCGCCTGACCGCCCCCGCAGACCTCTAAGGAGGCCAGGATCATCATGGAACCGTTCGTCACGCACACCGGCAGGGCCATGCCGCTGCGCCGCACCAACGTGGACACCGACCAGATCATCCCCGCCGTCTACCTCAAGCGGGTCACCCGTGACGGATTCGGCGACGGCCTGTTCGCCGCCTGGCGGGAAGACCCGTCGTTCGTGCTCAACCAGCCTCGCTACGCGGGAGCGACGATCCTGGTGGCGGGGATCGACTTCGGCACCGGGTCATCGCGGGAGCACGCTGTCTGGGCGCTGCTCGACTACGGCTTCCGCGTGGTGATCGCGCCGCGCTTCGGCGACATCTTCCGCACCAACGCAACGAAGGCGGGGCTGCTCCCCGTCGTCCTGCCGGAGAAGATCGTCGCGCTCATCCAGGACGCGGCCGAGGCTGAGCCGCCGGCCCAGGTCACCGTCGACCTCGATAAGCGCGAAGTCCGGGTGACCGGCGACGCCCTCGCCGAGGACCTAGTCGAGCCGTTCCAGATCGACGACTACACGCGCTGGCGGCTCATGCGGGGGCTTGACGACATCGGCCTGACGCTGCGGCACGAGGACGCGATCGGCGCGTTCGAGGCGTCCCGCCCCGGCTGGCTGCCCGTCACGCTGTAGCCTGATTCGCTCACAATGCGGGTGATTTGCGCCCCCGCCGAACCCCTGATTAGGCCCGACACGCAGGCCAATGTTTGCCGAGGTTATTGTGTAGCAGAGCTAGATCGCCTAATTTCGGGCTGGTCAGGGGTTCGCGAAGCAGGCGTGCAGCCCGCCCGCGGCCTCCCAGTGGGGGAAGGCAGGAGTGAATATGAACAAGCGTGAGCTGATCGACGCCATCTCCGATCGCCTGGGGGACAAGAAGACCGCGACCGAGGCGCTGAACGCGGTCCTCGAGACCATCCAGTCCGCCGTGGCGAGCGGCGACAAGGTCGCGATCACCGGGTTCGGCGTCTTCGAGAAGAGCGACCGCCCGGCCCGCACGGCGCGTAACCCGGCCACCGGCGCCCCGATCGACGTCGCCGCGTCCTCGGTGCCGAAGTTCCGGCCGGGCGCGGACTTCAAGGCCCTTGTCAACGACGGCGCCAAGGCGGCCCCGGCGAAGGCGGGCTCCGCCAGGTCCGGCAAGAAGAAGTAGCGGCGGACTTAGCCCGGCGTAGCTCGTCGCGGGCGGCGGTACTGGGGCGGGGTGGTCTCCCGTTTCCGCCGTCCGCCGTCCGCCGTTCCTGGCGCTGTGCCGCCGCGCGCCGCCGCCGCCGTCCGCGGGCCCCGCGGCTAGCGCGCCTCCGCGGACTTGCGCAGCGCCGTCTGGATGATGCGGTCGATCAGCGCGGGCATCGGCAGGCCGCTCGCCGCCCACATCAGCGGGAAACCCGACGACGGGGTCATGCCCGGCATGGTGTTGATCTCGTTGATGAGGACTTCCCCGGCCGTGGTGTAGAAGAAGTCCACGCGCGCCAGCCCCTCACAGGAGATCGCGTCGAACGCCGCGCACGCGAGCTGGCGGATCCGTTCGGCCGCCGCGGCGGGGATCGGCGCGGGAATGTCCATCCTCGACTCCGCGCCCAGGTACTTGGCCTCGAAGTCGTAGAACGCCGAATGCGGATCGACCACGATCTGCCCGGGGACGCTCGCTTCCGGCGCCCCGCCGTCTATCCCTTCGAGCACGGCGCATTCCACTTCGGCGCCGTCGACTGCGGCCTCTACGAGTACCTTGCGGTCGTACCGCCTGGCGTCCTCGATCGCCGCCTCCAGGTCGTCCAGCCTGGTCACCCGGGAGGTGCCGATGCTGGATCCGCCGCGGGCGGGCTTCACGAACACCGGCCAGCCGAGCTCCGCGATCTCGTCGAGCACGCGCTTGCGCTCCGCCGCGGGGGCGTCAGGGCCCCAGTCCCGCTCGCGGACCACGACGTACCGCCCGATGGGCAGGCCGCGGGCGGTGAACAGCAGCTTCATGTACTCCTTGTCCATGCCCGCCGCGCTGGCGAGCACCCCCGCTCCCGCGTACCTGATGCCGGTCATCTCGAGCAGCCCCTGGATGGTGCCGTCTTCGCCGTAGGTGCCGTGCAGCAGCGGCAGCACGACGTCGACGTCGCCGAGCCCGGCGGGGATCTCGGCCGGGCCGGTGATGACGAGCGCGCCGCTCCCCGACCCGGTCCGCGGTGTCACGGACACGCCAGGCGTGGCGACGGCATCGACCGACGGCAGTTCCCCTGATCCGAGCGCGAGCCGCGCGGGGTCGCCGGACGTCAGCACCCACCGCCCGTCGCGTGCGATGCCGACCGGCACGACCTCGTAACGGTCCCTGTCGATGGCCCCGAGGACCAGGCCGGCGCTGGCGCACGACACCGCGTGTTCCGCGCTGCGCCCGCCGAACACCACGGCGACCCTGATCTTGCGCTGCTCGCTCATGCGCTCACCTCCGCTGCCCAGTCAACCCCCAGATGGTAGTGCCTGACCGGCGTCTCGCGGGGGACCACGCCGTTTCGCCTGGCGTCAGCCCTGCACGGCCGTCCGCGACTCCGCCGCTCAGCAGACGCGGACCCGTTTTCGGCCGCGTCCCGCAGTTGGGCAGCCACGCCCGGCTCCGCGTGGCGCTAGCGGCCGAGGGCCTCCAGGGCCACGAAGGCGTCGCTGATCAGGTCCTCGGCGTCTTCAAGGCCGATGGAGAAGCGGACCGCGCCCGGGTCGATCCCGGCCGCGCTCAGCGCCCGGTCGTCGAGCTGGCGGTGCGTGGTGGAGGCGACGTGGGAGGCCTTGGTGTGCGTCCCGCCAAGCGACGTGGCCGGAGCCGCCAGCCGCAGCCTGGTCACGAAGGCGAGCCCCGCGTCGCGGCCGCCGTACGGCGTGACCGTCACGATCGCGCCGAACCTGACCCCCTCAGGACCCGCGTCGAACTGCCGCCTGGCCAGCTCGTGCCCGGGGTGGGTGGGCAGCCCCGGGTAGTCCACGTACGCGACGGCCGGGTGCCTGGCCAGCGTCGCGGCGAACACCGACGCGGTGGCGCACTGGCGGCGCACCCGGACGGGGAGCGTCTCCAGGCCGCGGCGGAGCAGGAACGCGTCGTCGGGGGAGAGCGACCCGCCGGTGTCGATCCTGGTCGCGCGCAGCTGGCTGACGAGCTCGATCGGGCCGGTGACCACGCCGCCGGTGACGTCGGAGTGCCCGCCGATGTACTTGGTCGCCGAGTGCAGGACCAGGTCGGCGCCGTGCTCGAGCGGCCGGCAGATCACCGGCGGGGCCAGCGTGGAGTCGACGACGAGCAGCGCCCCCGTCTCGTGCGCGATGTCCGCCAGCCGCCCCAGGTCGGCGATCGCCGTCGTCGGGTTGGCGATCGCCTCGGTGTAGAGGATGCGGGTGGCGGGCCGCATCGCCGCCCGGACCGCGTCGAGGTCGGAGATGTTCACGAAGCTCGTCTCGACGCCGAACCGCGACAGCACGTTGCGCAGCAGGCTGTAGGTCCCGCCGTACAGCGCGGCGGACGCCACGACGTGCGCTCCTGCCCGCGCGAACGTCCAGAACACCCCCGAGATCGCCGCCATCCCCGACGCGAACGCCTGGGCGGCGGGCCAGCGCGACAGGTTCGCGCCCTCGAGGGCCGCGACCGCGCGCGCGAACGCGTCCACGGTCGGGTTGTCTATCCGGCTGTAGCTGTACCCGGGCACCTGGTCGTTCAGCACCGCCGCGTACTCCTCGGCACCGGAAAAGGCGAACGCCGCCGTCCGGTAGATGGGCGTGCCGAGCGGCCGCTGGGCGGATTCCGGCGGCGGCGGCAGGTGCACTGCCCTGGTGTTCTCGCCGAGCTGCCTTCTGGCTATCTCCACGCGTTTAGGCTCCGTACCACTCCGGTTTGGCTGACCGTGACGCTAGCACCGCGGCGGCTTCCATGACCGGCAGGTGGCCGGCGATCAGCGCCGCGACCACCTCGGTGATCGGCATCTCCACGCCGTGCTTGCTGGCGAGCTCGAGCACCGGCTCGCAGGAGGTGATGCCCTCCACCGTCTGGCTGGTGACCGTCCGCGCCTGCACCGCGGTCATGCCCTGCCCGAGGTGCTGGCCGAACGTCCTGTTCCGCGACAGCGGCGAGCTGCAGGTCGCGACCAGGTCGCCCATCCCGGCCAGTCCGGCCAACGTTCGCGGGTCCGCGCCCACGGCCTCGCCGAGCCTGGCGATCTCGGCCAGCCCGCGGGTGATCAGCGTGGCTTTCGTGTTGTCGCCGAGGCCGAGTCCCACCGCGACCCCGACCGCGATCGCGATGATGTTCTTCACCGTGCCGCCGAGCTCGCAGCCGGTCACGTCGGTATTCGAGTAGGCCCGGAAGTACCCGGTGTGGCAGGCGCGCTGCAGCAGCCGGGCGCCTGACTCGTCGGAGCAGGCGACCACGCTCGCCGCGATCTGGCGCTCGGCGATCTCCCTGGCCAGGTTGGGCCCGGAGACCACGGCGACCCGGGACTGCGGGACGCCGAGCACCTCCATGATCACTTCGCTCATCCGCTTGGAGCTGCCGACCTCGATCCCCTTCAGCAGGCTGACCTGGAGCGCGCCGGGCGGGATCAGCGGCGCCCACGACGCCAGGGACGCCCGCAGCGTCTGCGCGGGGACCGCGAAGACCACCAGGTCCGCGCCGTCGAGAGCCGCCGCGGGGTCGGTCGTCGCGGTCAGCGCGGCAGGCAGCGAGATCCCCGGCAGGTACCGGGGGTTCTCGTGGCCGGCGTTGATCGAGTCGGTGATGGCCGTATCGCGCGCCCACAGCACCGCCGGCGTGCCGGCGTCCCAGAGGACCTGCGCGAACGTGGTGCCCCACGATCCGGCGCCGAGCACCGTAGCCTTCACGTGCTGTCAGCTCCGGCTTCGGTCGTCGGCGCCGCGGCGGGGCCGGTGGCGGTCCTGGAGTCGGCCGGGATCGCAAATGGGGACGGATCGTAGGGGACAGCCGGCGGCTCTTCGTCTCGCAGCTTCGCGACCAGCGCCGTCACGTCCGCCATGATCGCGGCGGTGGCCGCGCGCAGTGCCTTCGCCGATGTCTGCTGGCCAGCCCACTGCGACAGGTCGACCGGCGGGCCAGCGATCGTGCGCACGGTCTTGCGCGGGAACAGTTTGAGCTTCTTGCTGCCGTACGGAAGGATGTCGTAGGTGCCCCAGCGCGCCACGGGGATCACCGGCGCGCCGGTAGACAGGGCCAGCCTGGCCGCGCCGGTCTTGGACACCATCGGCCACAGGTTGGGGTCGCGCGTCGCGGTCGACTCCGGGTAGATGACCACGGCGGCGCCTTCCGCGAGCTTCTTCTCCGCGTCCTTGAGCACCAGGGCGGCGTCGGCCCGGCCGCGGTGCACAGGGAGCTGTCCCGCCTTGTGCAGGAACGGGCCGATGAATTTGATCTTGAAAGCCGAATCTTTGATCAGGAACGTCGGGTACCGTCCGGACACGTGGAGGAACAGCGCGTCGGTCCCCCAGTCCACGTAGGACAAGTGATTGGGGGCGATGATTACGGGCCCTTTCCTGGGAATGTTCTCCCGGCCGGCCCACTTGTTCCTGATCAGCAGTGTCAGCAGTGGTCGCAGCACGATGACGGAGATCAGCCGCCACGTGGGCGAGTAAGACTTGCTCATCGGGGAGGCCTTCCCATGGTCCGGTTCCGCACGTCATGCACGTCATGCTCTACATTCTGCCGGTGGTCACCTGCATGACAGAAGATGCCCTGTTCACCTGGACAGTGGTGCTGCCTGTCAAGGTACTAGCCCGCGCCAAGTCCAGGCTCGCGCTCCTCGCCGGTGCACGCCGCGCGGACCTGGCTCTCGCCCTGGCGTCAGACACCGTTTCCGCGGTTGTCGCCTGCCCTGACGTCACGCGCGTGCTGGTCGTCACGTCCGACGCGAAGGCGGGCTCGCGGCTCGCGGCGCTCGGCGCGATCGTCGTGCCTGACGAGCCGGACGGCGGGCTCAACGCCGCGTTGCGCCACGGGGCCGCGGTGGCGTCGGATCGCTGGCCGGACAGCGGCGTGGCCGCGCTCGCCGCCGACCTGCCCGCGCTGCGGCCCGGCGAGCTCAGCCGGGCGCTGCGGGCGGCGGCCAGCGCGGCGGGCGGTGCCGCGTTCGTGCCCGACGCCGCCGGGATCGGCACGACGATGTACGCGGTTGCGCCCGGGGTGGCTTTCCGGCCGATGTTCGGCGGCGCGTCGCGGGCCCGGCACGCGTCGGCCGGCGCCGTCGAGCTGTCCCTCGACGGCGTGCCGGGACTGCGCCGGGACGTGGACACGCCAGAAGACCTGCGGGCGGCGGTCGCGCTCGGGGCCGGGTTCCGTACCGCCGCGGTCGCCGGCCAGTTGCTGGCCGGGACGTGAGCTGGGTGGCCGCGGCTCAGAAATGCACGACCGGGCAGGTCAGCGTCCTGGTAATCCCCTCCACGGCCTGAATCTGTGTCGCGACTAGCTTGCCTAGCTCGTCCACGTTCTCTGCGCTGGCGCGCACGATGACGTCGTAGGGGCCGGTGACATCCTCCGCTTGCATGACTCCGGCGATCTCCGCTATCTGCCGTGCCACGCCGGCGGCTTTGCCGACCTCTGTCTGGACGAGGATGTATGCCTGCACCATGGCGTCCTCCTGGGGGGCAGCGTAGGACACCTGCCCGTAATGTGTCACGGTACCGTAGTGGTCCAGACCTGTATCACGGCGTGCGACGGTTTTTTTCGGCCAGCAGCAGGCGGGACATTACCGGAACGTGGAGGCGGCGATCACTGAATCCGGCGGTGCCCCTCGCTCGGTTGCCGACCTGGGCGAATGGGGCGTGATCGAGGCGCTGGCGGCCCGGATGCCAGCCGGGCCGCTGACCTCGGTGGGCATCGGCGACGACGCCGCCGTGGTCGCCGCGCCGTCGGGCAGTGTCGTCGCGGCCGTCGACCTGCTGCTTGAGGGGCGGCACTTCCTGCGCTCCTGGTCGTCCGCGTACGACGTGGGCGTGAAGGCGGCGGCGCGCAGCCTGGCCGACATCGCGGCCATGGGCGCGGTGCCGACGGCGCTGCTCGTGGCGCTCGCCGCTCCTGGCACACTGCCGGCTAGCTGGGCCCTGGAGCTGGCCGACGGGCTGGCCTTCGAGGCCGGGCGGGCGGGGGCGGGCGTCGTGGGCGGCGATACCGCGCGCGCCGATTCCGTGCTGCTGTCGGTGACGGCGCTCGGCGACCTGGCCGGCCGTCCGCCGGTGCGCCGGTCGGGCGCCACGCCGGGGGACGTGGTGGCGGTGGCGGGCCCGCTCGGCCACTCGGCGGCCGGGTACGCGCTGCTGCAGGCCGGCGTGACGACGGCCCGTCCTGAGCTGATAGCCGCGCACCGGCGGCCCGCGCCGCCCTACGAGGCGGGCCCTGAGGCGGCGCTGCTTGGCGCCACGGCGATGATCGACGTCAGCGACGGCCTGCTCGCCGACCTCGGCCACGTGGCGGCGGCGAGCGGCGCGGCGATCGCGGTGGAAAGTCCGAGGCTCGCGCTTGGTGACCCGCTAGCCGAAGCCGCGGCTCTGGTCCTGGCGGCCGGCCCCTCGTCATCCAGAACGTCCTCGGCTGACTCCCCGGCCTCACTTGCCCTTGGCTGGGCGCTGACCGGCGGCGAGGACCACTCCCTAGTGGCCACGTTCCCGCCGTCGGTGGCGCTCCCGCCACGATGGCGCGTGATCGGCGCCGTGCACGCCGGCGATGGCGTCACGGTCGACGGCAACCCCTACCAGGGCCCCGCCGGCTGGGAACACTTTCGCTAAGCAAGCCCCAAAGCGACCCCGGTGAGCCTCGCAAAGTGATGCGAAGTCACCAGCACGCGGGCGCCGGCGTGCGGCGGCCCGGGCCGTTAGCGGGAGACCTTGCCTGCCTTGATGCAGGAGGTGCAGACGTTCAGGCGCTTGGGCGTGCCAGACACGATAGCGCGAACGGTCTGGATGTTCGGGTTCCAGCGGCGGCGGGTGCGGCGGTGCGAGTGCGAGACGTTGTTGCCGAAGCCCGGCCTCTTGCCGCATACGTCGCAGACGGAAGCCACGGTTCGCTCCATTGTTCGTTGGAAGGTCTGTCAGGTGCCGCACCGCGCCGGGACGTTAACGCCGACACGAACTTAGGCAGCCTGGGAAGCATACCCGACAGCCCGCCCCTCGCGCGAACCGTCGCCGGACCTGCGTTCGTCACCGGAATGTCGGCGGGTGCTTCTATGCTGCCAGGTGTGGCCACGCTGCGCGATCCGCTTCCGCTGGGCGGGAAGAAGACCAGCGAGGCGTTCGAGAAGGTCTTCGGCATCAGGACGGTCGGGGACCTGCTCCGGCATTACCCGCGCCGGTACTACACCCGCGGTGAGCTGACGCCGCTCGCCGAGCTGCGCGAAGGGGATCACGTCACGGTGCTCGCCCGGGTGGAGAGCGCGACCCTGGCCCAGTATTCGAGATCGCGCTTCCCGAACGGCGGCCGCAAGACCACAGACCGCGCCGAAGTAACCGTTACGGACGGCACGGCCACCCTGACGCTCACCTTTTTCGGCGGGGCCGGACGCCACGTCCGGGTGCTCGGGCGCGGCAAGATCGGGCTCTTCGCGGGCACGGTGTCCACGTTCCGGGGCCGGCGCCAGCTGGTGCACCCGGAGTACGAGCTGCTGCCGGTCGACGCGGTCGACGCCGAGACCACCGCCGAGGCAGCCGCCGAGTACGCGACCGAGCTGATCCCGGTCTACCCGGCGAGCGCCCGGCTGAGCTCCTGGCGCATCTCCCAGGCGGTCCAGGTAGTGCTGAACATCCTGGACATCGGCGAGGACCCGCTGCCGGAAGAGGTGCGCCAGCAGCACGACCTGTGGCCGCGGGAGATGGCGATCCGCGCCATCCACCGGCCGCAGGACCGGTCGGACCTGCAACGCGCGCGCAAGCGGCTGAAATGGGACGAGGCCTTCGTCATGCAGGCCGCGCTGGCCCAGCGGCGGATGGCCGCCGCCGCGATGCCCGCGATGCCACGGCCGCCGGAGCCGGACGGGATCGCGGCGGAGTTCGACCGCCGCCTGCCGTTCACGCTGACCGAGGGGCAGCGGTTCGTCGGCGAGGTCATCGCCCGCGACCTGTCGTGCGCGTACCCGATGAACCGGCTGCTGCAGGGCGAGGTCGGCTCGGGGAAGACCGTCGTCGCCGTGCGGGCCATGCTCCAGGTGGTGGACTCCGGCGGGCAGGCCGCGCTGCTCGCCCCCACCGAGGTGCTCGCGCAGCAGCACTACCGGTCGATCACTGCGCTGCTCGGGCCGCTCGCCTCCGCCGGGCAGCTCGGCGGCGCGGAGCA
>Ga0209693_10000926_pt1 | contig 12183 bp, 7 predicted proteins | sample HubBroMetageWRM3_FD_188345 | JGI IMG/M metagenome (GOLD analysis project Ga0209693, IMG submission 188345) | Warmed soil microbial communities from the Hubbard Brook experimental Forest, New Hampshire - Hubbard Brook CCASE Soil Metagenome WRM 3... | ecosystem: Environmental > Terrestrial > Soil...
TCAAGTTCGAGAGCCCTGGCCCGGTCCTCTACCGTCAAGAAAGGGTAGGATTGCGCGGTCGCGTTTTCACGATCCTGAAATTTCGCAGCATGCGGGTGGATGCAGAGACCGACGGCCGGCCTCGTTGGGCGGCGAAGTGTGATCCCCGTGTCACACAAGTGGGGGCGATTATCCGTAAACTTCGCATCGACGAACTCGCTCAGATACTGAATGTCTTGCGCGGAGACATGAGTTTTGTCGGGCCCCGCCCGGAGCGCCCCTTTTTTGTAGCCGATCTCGCCAAATCAATTCCCTATTATGCCGAGCGCCACTGGGCCAGGCCGGGGATTACCGGTTGGGCGCAAATCAACTTCCCCTATGGCGCCTCGACGGAAGATGCCCGTCGCAAGCTGACCTATGATCTTTATTACATAAAAAACCGAAGTTTCTTCCTGGACGTTCTGATATTATTACAGACCGTCCGAGTTATCTTCTGGAACCAGGGAGCGAGATAAGAACTTGCATCTCGACCTCTTCGTCAAGGAGACAGTATACTCGGGATGCGCATTGGCCTTCCTCGCGTTGATCGCGCTGATGGTCTTGCAGGGTCGCACCAGCAGAGCCGGCGTAGCGATCCTAGGTTGCTGTATCGCCTCGCTGATCTGGGCGAGCGCGACCGCCGCCGCCGCACCGGTCGCCGCATTGAGCGCCTTGGACAGCTTGAGGCTTTCCGCTTGGCTATTGTTCGCGGTAGCACTCGTCACGATACGGACCAGTGACGGTTCCGGTCTCGGGCGTGCCTACCTCCTCGGGGCAGTCGGCTTCTGCCTCGCAGCGATTGTCGATGATGTATGGACGCTCGTCGTCAGTCCGGGTGCCACGGCCCTCTACACCTCGCAGCAGCTGATCCGTATCGGGTTTGGAGTCGCTGGACTGCTAACGATCGAGAATTTCTGGCGCAATACAGAACCTGAACGGCGATGGCACGTCTGGCCCCTGTGCGTCGCGATCGGCGGGTTGTTCGCGTACGAGCTGTTCCTGTTTTCCGATGCCTTCATCACCCGCGGCCGCGTCGATGCCGGGCTTGCCCTTGGCCGGCCGATCGTCGCGGCGTTCATGGCCCCTCTGCTGGCCTTGGCCATGGCCCGCAATCGTGAATGGCGGGTGGATATCCACGTGTCCCGACAAGTGGTGTTGCACACGGCGACGCTGGTTGCGAGCGGCTGCTTTCTGGTTGCCGTGGCCGTCGTCGCCGTCCTGCTGCGCGGGTTTGGCGGCGATTGGGGGCTGGTGCTTCAACTCGCGATGCTATTCGGCAGCATTGTCGTCCTCGCCACCGTGCTCTCGTCGGGGAGCGTTCGCCGTCGGCTCAAATTTCTGATCTCGCGCAATTTTTATACGCATCGTTATGATTACCGTGTCGAGTGGCTGAAATTCATCGAGTTGGTCTCCGAGCCCAAGGTCGGAGAGGAACTCTCGCTCAGGATCATCCGCGCCTTGGCGGAATTCGTCGACAGCCCGGCCGGGGTGCTGTGGTCGTTGAGTCGCGGCATCGGCTATTATCCGACAGCGGCGTGGAAGCAGCCCATCCCCGGTGACTGCAAGGTGCCGATCGATGACCCGTTCGTTTTTGGGTTCCGGAACGGCAGCTGGATTCAAGCTCGCAGCTCGGACGCCGGGGAGAATACGTGGCCGATTGCTTCCGACAAGGCGTGGTTGGCCGTACCTTTATCGCATCGCACGGAGGTTATCGGCTTCGTCGTGCTCGATCACGCAACCCACATGATAAACCCTGATTGGGAGGCGTTCGATCTGTTGCGGGCGGCCGGTAGGCAAGCAGCCAGCTATCTCGCCGAGGAGCGCTCGACAAAGGTTTTGCGCGATTCCGAGCTGCTGACCGAATACAGCAAGCGCTTCGCTTTCGTCGTCCATGATATCAAGAATTTGGCGAGTCAGCTCAATTTGATCGTGTCGAACGCGGCAAGGCATATCGGCGACCCGGAGTTTCAGCGAGATATGCTGAAAACCGTCGAGGATTCAGTCGCACGAATGAACAACCTGCTCAGCCAACTCAAGGCCGATGCAGCGCCGCACCCGCCTCGCCTGCTCAACCCGAACCTCGTCGTGAGCGCGGTCGCCGCTGAGTTCGCCGATGCTCCGGTGGCGGTCGAGGCCCGCGATGAAATCGGGGCGTGCGCTGTAATAATCGACCCGGAGCGCCTCAGATCTGCTCTTACCCACCTCGTCCAAAACGCAGTGGATGTCTCATGTCCGGGCGATCGGGTGATCATTTCCTCACACCGTTTTGGAACCCGGCTCTTGATCGAAGTCACTGACAATGGCCCCGGAATGGACGATGCGTTCGTGCGTGACGAGCTGTTCCTGCCATTCCGCTCGACAAAGTCGGGCGGCTATGGGATCGGAGCTTTTCAGACCCGCGAGCTCATCCGCATGGCGGGCGGTGATCTCGAGGTAATCTCTGAAAAAGGGTTTGGCACTAGGATGCGGATTATCTTACCCCTGGTCTCAGAAAGAGAGCCGGCGAGATCCTCCGCCGTGACTTGAACGAAATGCCGCCCAATCCAAAACCATTGCTGCTCGTCGACGATGACACGGGGCTGCTGCGCCAACTGCGCTGGGCCTTTTCGGATCACAAGGTGTTCCCGGCTGCAACGCGCCAGGAAGCGATCGATTTCGTCAAAAGGGAACCGATTCCGGTAGCCATCGTCGATCTTGGACTGCCTCCCGATCCGGACGGAGCCTCCGAGGGGCTGGCGACGTTGACCGAGATTCTCGCGATTGCGCCTGCGACAAAAGTCGTCATCGCGACCGGCAACGAAACTCGCGAACACGCATTGCGGGCGATCGCTCTCGGCGCCTATGACTTCTATCAAAAGCCGATCGACATCGACGTGCTTCAGCTGATCGTCAGCCGAGCGGAACGAATGTTCGAGCTGGAAGACGAGAACCGTCGCCTTGCCGAAGTCGCTCAAACTTCCCCGGTCGACGGCATCATCGCGAGCAGCCCGGAAATGCTGCGAGTCCTGCGCAATCTGGAAAAGATAGCGCCGACCGATGTTACGGTATTGCTGCTGGGCGAAAGCGGTACCGGCAAGGAATTGCTAGCCCAGGCGGTGCACAAGATGAGCCGCCGGTCCGGCGGGCCATTCGTACCGATCAACTGCGCGGCGATCCCCGAGACCCTGCTCGAAAGTGAGCTCTTCGGTTTCGAAAAAGGCGCCTTCACCGGTGCCCTAAGGCAGAACATCGGCAGAATCGAAAGTGCCGATCGCGGCACTCTGTTTCTCGACGAGATCGGCGATGTCCCATTGCCGATGCAAGTAAAATTGCTGCGGTTCTTGCAGGACCAGATCGTTGAGCGGGTTGGCGGTCGAAAGCCGATACAGGTGGACGTTCGGATCGTTTGCGCAACAAATCAGGACCTCGATCGCATGATGGCCGAGGGCCGTTTTCGCGAGGACCTCTATTACCGCTTGAATGAGGTCACGGTGCGGGTGTCCCCGCTCCGCGAGCGGCTTGGGGATAGGGTGGTTTTGGCCAGTTTCTTTCTCCGGCGGTTCGCCTCTGAATACGGCCGCCCGGTTCGCGGCTTCGCCTCTGCGGCACTTGCAGCGATCAACGACTACCATTGGCCGGGCAATGTCCGTGAGCTCGAAAATCGAGTGAAGCGGGCAGTCGTAATGGCTGACGCCGCGCTGCTCTCGCCCTCCGATCTCGGTCTTTCGGCGCAAGGAGAAGAGCCGCTATCGCTCGGCATCCGGGCCGCCCGAGCCCGCGCCGAGCGGGAGGTGCTCCAACTCGCTCTTGCCCAGGCCGGCTCCAATCTGTCGAAAGCGGCAAAGCTGCTCGGGATCAGCCGTCCCACCCTCTACGATTTGATGCAGCAACACCAGATCGGCCTCGATGCGTGACGCTGGTTTGCAAGAAAGGGAACGCAATGCCCCAGGATCGTAGCCGCTGTCTATGGCGCTCGGTAATTTTCGCCTTCGCCGTCGCCATGGTTGCGTGTCCCGCCAGCTACGCCAAAGATTCCACGACCTCGGTCAAGGACGCCGAACAATATGTCGCGAAGGGGAACCTCAAGGCCGCCGAAATCGAGCTGCGCAACGCCATCCGCGAAACGCCGCAAGACCCGGTTCTTCATGCCAGATTGGCTGACATCTATTTACAACTCGCAGACCCGGCAGCGGCGGAGCGTGAAGCACGAGATGCTCTCGAACGGAAGGGCGACGAGGCAGACTACATACCGGTGCTGATGGACGCGATGCTGCGTCAGGAAAAATTTGCGGACCTCTTGGACCTGGTCAAGCCGGCCGATCGCACTCCGGCGCTTGAGAGCAAGGTCAGAACGGCGCTCGGTACCGCGGAAGCGGGGCTGCGGGATCGTGATCAAGCTGAAAAGCTGCTTCGAGAAGCGGTCAAGCTCGATCCCACCGCCGTCCGGCCCAAAATTCAGCTTGCACGCCTATTGACAAGCACGAAACCCGAGGAGGCAGACAAATCTATCGATGAAGCGATCGCCGCCAACCCACGGTCGGCCGAAGCTCTTCAAGTTAAGGGAGAGATGCTGCGCAGCCGAGGTGACCAAGACGGCGCCATTCGCCTGTTCGACGAGGCGCTGAAAATCGATCCGAAAAACACCCTGGCGCATTTGAGCCGGGCCAACATCAACATCGCGCTCGGCAAATACAAGGTGGCGGACGACGATCTCGATCCCATCCTCAGGGCCGCCCCCAACAACTTCATGGCAAACTACCTTCGGGGGTTGGAGCTTGCCAAAAAGCAGGACTACGCCGCGGCAGATCGGATATTCGATCGCATCAGCCCTGCCTTTTCGGTGTTCTGGGCAGGTTATTATCTGCAGGGCGCGACGAAACTGGCCCTCGGGCAATCCGCCCAGGCGGAAGCACTATTGGCCAAATATCTCACCCGCGTTCCCGATGATCTGAAGGCGGCCCGGCTGATCGCTATCGCCGCTCTGCAACAGCGATCTCCGTCCCGGGCAATCGAGTATCTGAAACCAATCGTCGACAAGGTTCCGGCGGACGCGGCGATTCTGACCCTTCTCGGCAATGCCTACATGGCCGACGGCAAGCCCGACCTCGCTTTACAGCAATTCGAAAAGGCTGCCGCTCTCGATCCCGATAATCCTGCCATCAAGACACGGGTCGGCATTTCCGAAATCGATATCGGGCAGGGGCAGCAAGGATTGAGCACACTCGAGCAAGTGTTTGCTACCGAAGCCGGCGCGCCCGTTGCCGGTCCGACGCTCGTATTGACCGAGTTGCGTGCCAAACGGCTGGACAAGGCGGCCGAGGTGGCCAACTCCTTGATCAAAAGAGACGCCAAGAACCCGCTATACTTTACCTTGCTCGGAATCGTCCGCGTCACTCAGCGGGACTATCCGGCCGCCGAGGATGCGTTCCGGGCCGCGCTCGCCATCAACCCTCAGTTTCCCGCGGCCACTCGCGATCTCGCGCAGCTATACGTTGCGACCGGCCGCAGCGACGATGCGAAGAAAGTATATACCGACCTTCTCGCGAAGAAGGCTGATGATGTCACCGCCCTTCTCGGGCTTGCGGACATCTACATTTCCGAGAAAAAATGGGCGGAAGCTACCGACGCGATCAACCGGGCGCGTTCGGCGGCAAAAAACGATCCGTCACCCGGGCTTAAGCTGATCGGTGTATACGAATCTCGTCAGGACTGGAAAAGTGCCAAAAGCGTCGCGACGGAGCTCGCGGCGCAATTTCCGGGGGATGTCAACGTCCTCGAAGCCCAAGGGAGAGCCCAGTACGGCGCCGGCGATATGGACGGCGCAGTGTCGAGCTACAAGCGGGCCCACGACCTGGCGCCGAATTCGATCCAGACTCTGTCTAGATACCTCTCCTTGCTCAACGAGAATAAATATTTCGTCGAGGCCCGCGGTGTATTGCAAGACGCGATTGCCCGTGACCCTAACAACGCCTCGTTGAAAGCCGACCTGATTCGGGTCGAAGGCGAAATAAACGGAGTAGACTCCGGAGTAGCTAAGGCCCAAGCCTTGGCGAATGATGACCCCAAGAGCAACGTCTACTATTTAGTAGCGGTCGAGCTCTATGAAAAGGCGGGACGGACGCCGGATGCGATAGCGATGCTCGGTAAGGCCGTTGCGGCGAGGCCGTCGGACGATGCCTTGATAAGCGCGCTGGCGCAACTCTTCCGCCGCACGGGAGATCCGGGCAAGGCAGAAGAAGTTTTGGCCAGACGCCTGAAGGCTGATCCGAAGGATACCGCGATAAGGGCGGCGCTGGCGTCGCTGTACCTGACCACCGGGCGAATCGCAGAAGCCAGGAAGATCTACGTCGAGCTCAATTCGCAGCGGCCGAACGATGCCGCACCTCTACTGGGCCTCGCCGAAGCCGCAGCTAAGGAGAAGAACTGGCCGGAGGCGTTGGATTACGTCAACCGCGCACGCGCCGCAGCACCAAATGATTCGGCTCCCGCGATTGCGCTCGTCAACTTGTACGGGTCGCAGCAGAACTGGAAGGACGCAGCGGCCACGGCAAACGACATCGCCGAGCGATTTCCAGCCAATCCTGAAGCTCTCGACGCCAAAGGACGGGTCCAAATAGCAACCGGGGACAAAGAAGGCGCGACTGCCACCTACAAACGTATCTACGAACTCGTGCCCAATTCCGTGCCGGTCCTGTCGCGTTATGTTGCCTTGCTCAATTCGGCGAAAGACTTTTCTCAGGCACGAACCGTCCTGCAGGCTGCGCTCGCCCGCGATCCCAAAAACAGCCAGCTGACGGGCGACTCGATCCGTGTCGAAGCAGAAATCGACGGGTTGGAGGCGGGTCTCGCAAAAGCGCGCGCTCTTGCCCAGGCGGATCCGGGGAACTCCGTTTACGACATGGTTTCGGCGGAACTATTGGAGAAGGCTGGACGCAGCGCCGACGTTGTCATGTTGCTCGAGAAAGCGGTCGCGGCGCGGCCGTCAGATGACAATCTCGTCGCGGCGTTGTCCCGTCTCTATGCTCGGACCGGCGAACTCGGCAAGGCTGAGGCCGTCTTGAATTCCCGCTTGAAGATGGAACCGAAGGATCTGGCAATTCGCTCGACTTTGGCCTCAATCTACTTGGAGGCAAAGAAATACGATAATGCAATTGACGAATACACGCGCATCACCGCCGATCGCCCGGCCGACGCGGCGGCGCTAAACAATTTGGCTTGGCTTTATCAGCAAAAGGGCGACCTCGCGAAAGCGCGCGGACTGGCCGAACGCGCCACCGCAGCCTCTCCGCGTGTGCCGCAGATCGACGATACTCTGGGATGGATCCTGCTGGCTCAAGGCGATACGCAGAAAGCGCTTACCGTGCTGAGCGCCGCCAGCCTATCGGCTCCCGGCAATCCGGATATCCAGTATCACCTGGCGGTCGCCCTTCATCGGGTCGGCCGGCAGGCCGATGCTCAGGCGACCCTGGAAAACCTGCTCGGCTCCGGCGCGTCGTTCTCCGACAAGGCCGCGGCGGAAAAGCTGTTGCAGGAGCTGAAGCGAAGCTGAATTGCTCGGCTACCGAGCGGCATCGATCTCCTGCAGCAGCCCCCGCAACGCCCGAGCGAGCCCGGGTGCAGGCGCCTTGCGGCGAGCGGGCACGGCATAGCCGGCGAGAGGGGTTGCCTCCTCGATATTCTCCGGCATCGCGGTCAACCGGCGGAGCACGGCTGTCAGTTCCTCGACCGCGGCTTGCAGCTCTAGAACCTTGTCGTCATCGACGGGCCGTTGCTGCACGGCAGCAGAGCGCATTGCTGTCTCGAACGCCTCGACGGATGTGCGCATCGCGGCTTCGAGCGCTTGGGTAATCTCCGACAATCGGCTGACAGAATTGAGTAAAGGGAGATGGCCTTGCTCCAACGCTGCGACCAACCGTTCAGGAAATCGAGCCGGCAATTCGCCGCTTCTATCGTCTGCCACCGGACGGCCGCGACCGGCCTCGAGCAACGACACGACACGACGCAGAAGGCCGGTTTCTTCGGGTTCGACCGTTAGCTGGGCAATAGTTTCGAGCAACGGCTCCGCTGTGACATCGATGGCAATCCTGCCGAGCACAGCGAGGAGAAGCAAACCGACCACGATCAAAGTCGCTGATATCGTCGGGATCACGCCGGTTTGAAATGGCAAGGCTCCGTGGTTTTGCGCTACACCGAGCCCGATTATTCCGACGAGCAGGATCAGAACACTAAGGAAATGGCTGCGGGCCAAGCAGATATAGTTGCGCCGGGCGATCTCCTTCCTCGCCTCTGCCGCGGTAAACGGGGCCGGGAGGACGACGCCATCATCCGCGCTCTCCGGTCCTGCCTGCGCTGAGCGTGTTGCAAGTCGCCTGAACCTGTTTGTGCCAAGCGCGGCGATCCAGTCGTGCCAAGCGGGTGTTCGGCCGGGTGCGGCGCGCCCGAGATGGTGGCGCATCCAAATCATACTGCCGACCAAGTTTGTGGTCGTCAGCAAGATCGCGGCAAGGCCGTACGCGCCGAGGGCGCCGACCGCCAGTGCCGGCAAATGCGGCACCAGGATCATTTCGATTTCGGAGGGCGGCGCGTTCATCACCTCGGCGACTGCCAAAGCCGTTGCCAGAACGATCGCGCCGATCGCACTCGACGAAACTATGATCCAATTTGGCATCGACGGTCCTTCCGCAGTTGGCCATCGGGCCTATCCCCGGCCGGACGGCCGCGAGGCACTACACTTGCCGCGCGACTGGCAGTTTATCAAACCTGGGGTAAAAATCCTCTATTCAGCGGCATTCGCTCCGCGCAGCTCTGCTACCGGGGCTCAACCACCGCTCGCCCGAGCCTTCGCCCAACTGTCGCGCAGTCCAACGGTGCGGTTGAAGACGAGGCGGTTCGGGGTGCTGTCGAGATCGGTGCAGAAATAGCCTTGGCGCTCGAACTGAACCGTCTCTCCCCGCACCGCGGCAGCCAATGCGGGTTCTACTCGGCTCTGGGTCAAGATCTCGAGCGAGTGCGAATTGAGATCGGCAAACAGATCGCCGCCTGCGCCCGGGTCGGGCGTATTGAAAAGCGGGTTGTAAAGCCGGATTTCCGCCGGCACGGCATGCGCTGCCGAGACCCAATGCAAAGTCGCCCTGACCTTGCGTCCGTCGGGAGCATTGCCGCCGCGCGTCGCCGGATCGTAGGTGCAAATCAGCTCCACGACCTCGCCTGCCGGATTTTTCACCGCCTCGCGGCAGGTGATCAAATAACCATACCTTAGTCTTACTTCCCGCCCTGGCGAAAGCCGGTAGAAACTCCGGGACGGGTATTCCATAAAATCCTCGGCTTCGATGTAGAGCTCGCGCCCGAAGGGAATGCGGCGTGTACCGCCAGCGGCGTCCTCGGGATTGTTGACCGCCACCAGCTCCTCGACGACCCCACCGGGATAATTCTCGATTACGAGCTTCAGTGGGCGCAGCACCGCCATCCGCCGCTGGGAGGTCTTGTTCAGGCACTCGCGGACCGCGTGCTCGAACATTGCAACATCGACAACGCTGTGCGCCCGCGCGACCCCTACCGAGCGGACGAAATCACGAATCGCCGCCGGTGGCACGCCGCGGCGCCGGAGCGCCGCCAGTGTCGGCATCCGCGGATCGTCCCAGCCGCTGACCCGGCCTTGCCGTACCAGCTCCGTCAGGAAACGTTTCGACAGCACCGTGAAATTCAGGTTGAGCCGGGCGAATTCGTACTGCCGCGGCCGCGACGGCACCGGCAGATTTTCGATCAGCCAATCATAGAGCGGACGATGGTCCTCGAATTCGAGCGTACACAGGGAATACGTCACACCCTCGATCGCATCCGACTGGCCGTGCGCGAAGTCGTAAGTCGGATAGATGCACCACTTGGTTCCGGTGCGAGGGTGCGCCGCATGCAGGATGCGATAGAGCACCGGGTCGCGCAGATTGATGTTGCCGGCCGCCATGTCGATCTTCGCCCGCAACACACGCGCACCGTTGGGGAATTCGCCGTCCCGCATGCGGCGGAACAGATCGAGATTTTCGTCTATTGGCCTGTCGCGGTAGGGGCTGTTGCGCCCGGGCTCGGTCAGGCTGCCCCGCATCGCCCGCATTTCTTCGGCCGGCAGATCATCGACGTAGGCCTTGCCGGCGCGGATCAGGTGCTCGGCCCAGTCATAGAGTTGCCCGAAATAATCGGACGCGTAGTAAAGGTGCGGCCCCCAGTCGAAGCCGAGCCAGCGCACGTCGCGCTTAATCGAATCGATGTACTCCTGCTCCTCCTTCGTCGGGTTGGTGTCGTCGAACCGCAGATGGCAGCGGCCGCCGTATTCCTGCGCCACGCCGAAATTCAGGCAGATCGCTTTGGCGTGCCCGATGTGGAGATAGCCATTCGGCTCCGGGGGAAAGCGGGTCACTGTCTCGGTGTTGCGCCCGGCAGCAATATCGGCGTCGATGATATCGCGAATAAAGTCGCGACCCGCCTGCGCCGCAGCGGTTTCTTTCGTCATCACATTTCCCGGTGTCGTCACGCCTGCCTATGTGGCGCATCCCGGCACGGCTGCCAAGGCGCTCAGTTTGTCGTTCGGAGACGGCCCGTAAGGGCTCGCGGGCGGTGCCCGCGCCCCGGGATGACAGGGATTTCTACAGCCGGCGACGGGATTCGCGATCCGGGGAGGCCGCCGGCGGCTGCTAGGTGCGGGGAGCGCCGAGATGGCGATGAAAGAAATTGAAGACCTTGTGCCAGCCGTCGACCGCCTGCTCGGGGCGGTAATTCGGGCGATACCAGGCGAAAAATGCGTGCCCGGCGCCGTCGTAGCGGTGGAACTCGTAATTCTTGCCGTGACGCTTCAGCGCCTCCTCGGTCTTGTTGACATGTTCGGGCGTCGGGTTGGGGTCTTCATTCCCGAACAGACCCAACAGCGGGCAATTGATCCCCTCGGTCAGATCGATCGGCGCCACCGGCTGGGTCTTGGTCAGCCGCGACTTGTCGTCGACGACGACATTGCCGCCCCAGCAATCGACCGCCGCCTGGACGAGATGCGACAGCTTGCATGCCACCAGATAGGTCTGCCGGCCGCCCGAGCAGAAGCCGATGACGCCGACCTTGCCGCTGGCATGCGGTTGCGAGCGCAGGAAGTCGATGGCTCCGGTCACATCGCCGAGCATCTGCTCGTCCGGAACCCCGCCGCCCTCGCGCACCTTGGCGACGACCGCCTCGTCGGCGCCGTCACCGACGCGGAAATAGAGGCTCGGCGCCACGGCGGCATAGCCGTGATGGGCGAATTTGCGCGCGACCTCGCAGGTCCATTCGTCCCAGCCCGGCATGTGGTGGATCACGACGACGCCGGGATGCGGCCCGGCACTGGTCGGGTGCGCATAATACGCATCGCCGCGGTCGCCGCCGTGGCCGCGATAGGTCGTCATACCCGCCTGGATGTTGCGAAACGCCATGTTGATCCTCCCGCAAAATGCCGGCGGCTCTCTTGGCACCGAACCCCCGCAAAAGCAAGCCGGATATCCAACAGCACGGCCGCTCACGGCTTGACATTGCCCGCGCGCTGTCCCGACTTTGCTCGATCGGCTGAGCGATTAGGAGACCGATGATGACCGGAGCGCCGGAGCGCATTCGCGTGCTCGATTTCACGACCACGATCGCGGGTCCTCACTGCACGCGCCTGTTCGCCGATCTCGGCGCCGAGGTGGTCAAGATCGAGGCGCCGGAGGGCGACATGATGCGCACGCGCCCGCCGCTGCGCAATCGCGCCAGCACCAGCTTCGGACAGCTCAACGCCGGGAAGAAGAGCATCGTCCTCGATCTCAAGACGCCGCCGGCGGTCGAGGCGGTCCGCCGGTTCGTCGCCACCGCCGATGTCGTCGTGGAGAATTTTCGACCGGGGGTGATGCGCCGCTTCGGCCTCGATTACGAAGCTCTCGCGCCGATCAAGCCTGGGCTGAGCATGAGTCGGGTAAAAGTGAAGAACTGGATCCGGACCGGCTGTGAAATCGCGCACCAGTTCCGACTTCCGCCGCGACTTGGCTAAGCTTCCCCCAGCCGTCAAGCGGCAGGCCCGAGAGGCGTATCAACTTTTCCGCCAAAACCAGCGTCACCCAGGTTTGAAATTCAAAAAACTCCCGCCGCATGACGATTGGGACCTCTGATTAACCGCGTCGATCAATTCTTTGCATTCAA
>Ga0209693_10000927_pt1 | contig 12180 bp, 9 predicted proteins | sample HubBroMetageWRM3_FD_188345 | JGI IMG/M metagenome (GOLD analysis project Ga0209693, IMG submission 188345) | Warmed soil microbial communities from the Hubbard Brook experimental Forest, New Hampshire - Hubbard Brook CCASE Soil Metagenome WRM 3... | ecosystem: Environmental > Terrestrial > Soil...
GAGGCCGGTGTGGTCATCAGGGCCGGCGCCCGCAGGCCCCTCGGGGGCGGGGCTTGGGGGTACTGGCAGCCTCACCGTGGCGTCTGGCCGCCTGTCCCTCGGTACCGGCTCGGTGGGGACGATCTCGGTCACCGTCCTCGGCGGACCGGTGGACTGGTCGGCGACTACCAGCTCGAAGCAGCTGACGCTGAGCAGGTACCAGGGAACGCTCCAGGCGCAGCAGAGTACGACGGTGGTGGTGACCGTGCGCCGGGTCAAGGGCACCGGGGGAACCGCGGCCGTGTACATCGATCCGGTCGGTGCGGCGCACCAGGCGATAGGTGTGAGCTGGTCCTCCCGGCCTGCCCGCCCGACCCCTGCGCCCTCCCCGTCCGCGTCGAGAACCGGATCACCGTCGGCGTCGCCTTCCGCGACGGGGTCGACGCCGAAGGCCCCGGTCTCCCCCTCCGCGTCCCCGTCTGGATCGGCGTCCCCCTCGAAGGCCACGATCTCTGCGTCTCCGGCGCCGTCCGCGAGCCCGAATCAGCCCTCGTCGTTCGAAGTGCGGTTGCGGCTCAGCATCTAACCTGGGCGTCTAGCCTGGCGGGCGCCCTAAGCTTGAACGGTGACCGCTGAGCCGCCTTCGCATACCGCGCTGGTCCGGCGCGCCCGCCGGATCGACCGGGAGCTCGCCCTGCTCTATCCCGACGCGCACACCGAGCTGAACTTCGCCACGCCGCTCGAGCTCCTCGTCGCGACCATCCTGTCCGCGCAGACCACGGACAAGCGGGTGAACATGGTCACGCCGATCTTGTTCTCCCGGTACCCGACCGCGGCGGACTACGCGGCGGCCGACCGCGACGAGCTGGAGAAGATCATCCAGTCGACCGGCTTCTACCACGCGAAGACGAACAGTCTTATCGGCCTTGGAGGGGCGCTCTGCGAGCGGTTCGGCGGCGAGGTGCCGCCGCGCCTGCGCGACCTCGTCACCCTGCCTGGCGTCGGAAGGAAAACCGCGAACGTGGTGCTCGGGAACGCCTTCGGCATCCCGGGAATCACGGTGGACACGCACTTCGGGCGGCTCGCCCGCAGGTTCGGCTGGACGACGAGCGACGATCCGGAGAAGGTCGAGGCCGACGTGGCCACGCTCATCCCGCGCCGGGACTGGACGGCGCTCTCGCACCGCGTGATCTGGCACGGTCGCCGGGTCTGTCACGCTCGTCGCCCCGCCTGCGGCGCTTGCGGCTTGGCCAGGCTCTGCCCGTCCTACGGTGAGGGCCCCACCGATCCGGTGGTCGCGGCGAAGCTCGTCAAGCCCGGCCCATTCTCGTGACCCCGGGTGACGAGCCCGTCCCAGCGTGGTTGCGCGAGCTGGCCGAGGCGGCAGGCAGGATGGAGATAGACCCGGTGGCCCTGCCGCCAGCCAGCGGGGGCAGGCCGTCGGCCGTGCTTGTCCTGTTCGCGCAGGGCACGGATGGTCCCGACCTGCTTCTCATCCAGCGCAGCGAGGAGCTGCGCCTGCACGCGGGCCAGCCTGCCTTCCCCGGCGGCGCCGTCGACGCGGCGGACTCCGGGCCGGTCGCGGCGGCCCTGCGCGAGGCCGCCGAGGAAGTGGGCCTGGATCCGGCCGGCGTCGACGTGGTAGGCACCCTCCCGGAGCTGTTCATCGACCGGACCGGGTTCCGCGTCGTCCCGGTCCTCGCGTGGTGGCGGCGCCCCTGCGCGGTGGCGCCCGTTGACCCCCGTGAGGTGGCCGCGGTGGAGCGGGTCGCCGTCGCCGAGCTGGCCGATCCGGCCGCGCGCCTGATGGTTCGCGGGCCCAGCGGGCGCATATCGCCGGCGTTCCGGGTCCGCGGGATGCTGATCTGGGGCTTCACGGCCGCGCTGGTCGACCGCCTGCTAACCGTAGGCGGCTGGGAGCGCCCCTGGGACCCCGCCACCGTAACGGACCTATAACCGCGCCACCCCTGTGGCCGTCGCGGTCGCGCCAAGCAAGTTGGCGGGACGCTATACGGTTAAGGTCGTGCGCGGTGATGTGCTCGACCTGATCTTGCTAGTGGTGGTCGCCGCGTTCGCGGTCTCGGGGTACCGGCAGGGTTTCATCGTCGGCGTGCTGAGCTTCTTCGGGTTCGTGGGGGGAGCCCTGCTCGGCGCGGAGTTCGGCCCGAGCATCTCCCGGGCGATTGTCGGCGGTCAGACGCAGCAGGACGTCGTGGCCGTCGTCCTGCTGGTGAGCTTCGCCGTGATCGGGCAGTTCATCGCCTCTTCTATCGGCGCCGCGATGCGCTCGACGGTGACCTGGCGCTCGGCGACGACGCTGGACTCGGTGGGCGGTTCCGTGGTCAGCATCGTGTCCGTGCTGCTGATCGCCTGGGTTGTCGGGTCGGTGCTCAGCCAGTCCCCGTTCCCCGTGGTCGATCAGCAGGTGAACAACTCGCTTGCGCTGCAGACCCTGGACAGGTTCATGCCCTCGCCTGCCAAAACCGCCTTCTCGGACTTCCGCAGGCTGCTGACGAGTAACAGCACCTACGCCGAGGTGTTCAGCGGGATCGGCGAAGAACGCATCTTGGCGATCCCGGCCCCGGACCCGGCCGTGCTCGACAGCCCGGGATTCCTGGCGGCTCGTAGCCGGGTGGTGAAGGTGCAGGGGATTGCGCCGAGCTGCGACCGTTCCATCGAAGGCTCCGGGTTCGTCATCTCGCCACAGCACGTCCTCACCAACGCCCACGTGGTGGCCGGGGTGACCGAGCAGCAGACGGTCACCACCACCACCGGGCAGAAACTCCAGGCCAGCGTGGTGTTCTACGACCCGCAGGTGGACGTGGCCGTTCTGTACGTGCCCGGGCTTGACCTGACGCCGCTGGGCTTCGCGAGCCCGGCCCATCCCGCCGACGACGCGGTGGTGGCCGGATATCCGCTCGACGCCCCGAGCCTGATCACCGTGCCGGCCAGGATCGGCGGTGTGCAGGACGCGCAGGGGCCGAACATCTACCAGTCGAGCACGGTGACTCGTCAGATCTATGAGGTCAGGGCCCAGGTCGAGTCGGGTAACTCGGGTGGCCCGCTGCTATCCCCGGCCGGCACCGTCGACGGGGTGGTATTCGCCGCCGCGGTCGGCGTCAACGACGTCGGCTTCGCGCTGACGGCATCCGAGGTCCTCCCCGACGCCAAGGCCGGGGCCCAAGACACCACCCCCGTCTCCACCCAGGGCTGCGACTAGCCGCGGGCAGGGCTCGGAGGCAAGCACCACGCAGGGCTGCGACTAGCCGCGGGCAGGGCCAGGAGGCACGACACCCCACCCGGGGCGGCGCCTAGCCGCGGGTCAGCCGCAGCCGTAGATCTGCTGGCGGGACTTCCGCGAGCCCGTCCCGCTCGATGCGGGCGGCCAGGTCGTCGGTGGCCGCGAGCACTCCCGCCAGGTCGATTCCGTAGGGACCGTCGCCATCAACCGGGTCGTGGTCCAGGTAGGCACGGACGCGCTGGGCGCCCCGGCGGAGCAGCGCGGCCGCGCCGCGGGCGTTACCCCTGCCGGCATGCGTGTACCCGACCGCGATCTGGGCCAGGCCCTGCCAGAGGTCACGTTCGCGGGCCGGGCCGGACTTCCATGATGCCTCCAGGACCTCATGCGCGTGAAACGGCCGTCCGGCGCGCATCAGCTGGTCGGCGAGCCGGACGGCCTCGGTGCCGGTGAGCGCGAGGTCGTCAGGGATCCTTTCCGGATCGGCACCGGATTCCTGGCCCCGGGCCAGCGGTCGTCCGAGCGCATCGCGCGGGCGTGAATTCCGCGGCCTGCCCGCGGTATCGCGGTCTCGCCTCAACGATCCGGTTCCGGATCGGCCAGCCAGCCGCGGAGCTCGGTGTCGAAGGCCTCGGGCCGCTCCTCATGCGGGAAGTGGCCCACGCCGTCTATCACGTGCCAGCGGTACGGTCCTTCGACATAGCGGCCCGAACCCCGGGCGGTTTGCGGCAGCACGCAGGCGTCGACCGACCCGTGCAGGTGCAGCGTCGGGGCCTGGATCGCGGCACGCATACGCCGCGCGTAGCGCATGCCGTCGGGCCGCACGACGCTGCGCGCGAGCCAGCGGTGATATTCCAGGGCCGAGTGCGCGACCGAAGGTATCCGCATTGCCCGTTCGTAAACCTGCTCCGTCTCGAGGTCCGGCCAGCCCGGCGCGGACCACTTCTCGAGCATCCGGCCCACCCGGGAGGCGCCGTTCCGGACAAGCTGGCGCTCTGGCAGGGACGGCAGCTGGAATCCCAGCGCGTACCCGCTCCGCCTGCCCTGGCCGAACGCGTTGGTGAGCACAGCGGAACGCATCCGCAGCGGATGGGCCATCGACACCACCGCGAGCCGCCTGACCACTTTCGGGGAGTAGGCAGCCAGCGTCCAGGCGACCAGGCCGCCCCAGTCATGGCCCACCACGACCGCGTTCGCCTCACCGAGCGCGCGGATCAGCCCGGCCGCGTCGGCGGCCGCGGTGACCAGGTCGTAGCCGCGGGGCGGCTTGTCGCTGCCGCCGTACCCGCGCAGGTCCACCGCGACGGCCCGGAAGCCCGCGCCCGGCAGCGACGCGAGCTGATGACGCCAGGTCCACCAGAATTCGGGAAAGCCGTGCAGGAAGAGCACCAGCGGCCCGTCGCCGGCCTCGGCGACGTGAAACCTGGTTCCGTTGGCGCTGACTGACCGGTGCGCCCACGGGCCGCTGATCTGGACAGCCGAATCCGCGGCTGCCATCATCCTGCTCACCTCATCTCGGCTTGCGGCCGGCGATCTCCGGCCGCTGGCCGTCGCTGCTCACCCCGGGGCGGCCGTCGCTGCTCACCTCAGGGTGGCCGTCGCTGCTCACCTCGGGGTGGCCGTCGCGGCGCAGCATGCCGAGGCCCTCGGTGACCGACTTCCGCGTCCGGCGCAGGCCGGACAGGTGCCGGAGCTTCAGCGCGGCGATCCCGACCGCGAGCCCGGCCAGCAGCACGCAGGCGCCGGCCACGATGAGGAACGCGGCCCATTCCGAGATCCCGGCGGTGACCAGCCCATAGGCGAAGGCAAAGCAGCACAGGACGAGTACCAGGCAGACGACGAAGACGGCGACGCCGGCCAGCGCTCCGGCCAGTCCGACTCGCTTCAGGTCTCCACGCAGCTCGGTTTTGGCCAGGTCGATCTCGTACCTGATGAGCTGCGAGACGTCCTTAGCCGCCGCATTGACGAGATCCCCGAGTGTCTGGTTACCGTCGGCGGGTTCCGGCGTGTCGCTGCGGACCATCGAGTCCCTCTCCATTGTGCGGACGGCTATCCGCCCTAAGCGGTGCCCGCGCCCGATTTCCCCGCGGGCCTACGCGCGTGGTGGCCAAGGCACAAGGCTAACGTGGTTGATCGCCATCATGGCAGCATCTCCGTGCGGGCATCACGTTTCATGCTCCGGCGCACCGCGTGAAACGCCCAGGTAGGCGCCAGGCATGACGGCGACCCGGTACCGCGCCTCATTCGGCACCACCGAAAACGCACAGTACCCGATGCGCCGCGCTCGGCATGATCCAGGGCGCCGATTCCGCTCTTGGCCACGCCCTTTACCGCCGTTCTCGGCAGCCACGGCTCGCCACCGGCGACATTGAAATCCCAGGAATACTCAAAGATAACAGAAGAAAACTTAGCCCAGGGAGCCTCATTGCACTCAGCGGCGTAGGTCCAACAAGGTCCGGCGGCTCCGAACCTGTCGACCCGAGAAGCTTCAGAGGGCTCCAAGACCTGTCGCGTCTGAGAAGCCCGGCCCGGGACCTGTCAGGTCCGAGAAGATCCGGAAGACGACAGGATCTATCAGCCCCGACAAGACCCCGAACGGCGGCGGACCCGTTAGGCGGCGAAGACCCGGCTGGCGACGGGACTGTCAGCTCCCGGCACGAGCCCGAACGGCGGCGGGACCTATTTAGGTCCGAGACGACCTGGCCAGCGGCTGGACTTATCGGGTCCGAGAAGACCCGACGGCGGCTCCTGCACCTGTCTGGTCGCAGGCATGCCTGTGGGCCAGAACGGCTTCAGGATATGAAGGCCATCGGAACGGACCTCCCATAGCAACGGCGCCCCAGGCAGGGGCGCCGCCGCGAATCCACGTCATACCGGGCTACCAAGCGTGCACCTTCTCTGTCAGCCAGGCTGGCCGTCCGGCGCCTCACGGCGACCGATAACGGTCTGACCTGGCATGACACGCCTCCCGCGGCTGGTCGCGCGTGGGTACCCGGCTGCCGTGCCCGGACGCTTCAACGTCCGTACCACCGTTGTACGACGAAAACGCCGACCTGACTAGACCCGGCGTGTAACCGATTCGTGATCTCAATCAGTCCCGGGGATCACATGTCGCTGACTAGTGGCTCATTCGGCGAGCGGCCCGGACTCTTAGCGGGCCTGAGGGCCAGAGCCAGGGGATACATACCGGAGAAAGGGGGCGGCCCCCGCCGGGGGGGAGAGCGGGGGCCGCGTACGGTCCGGCCCTGGGGGGGGAGGCCGGTTCCGTCCTTTCACGAAGCTTATCTGCATTGAGCCGGCGTATCGACCGCGGGTGCCGTATTGACCACAAGTGTCTACGACCCCGAGACCCGCTGCAGAGTCAGCCAATCGAATTACAACATATACGGCATGGCCGTGAACAGGTCTATCGCCAGATGACTACCCTAAGTATCGGCTTTTTTCCAAGCGGGGCCGGCGAAACCGGACGCACGGGCGCATGACGCTCTGGGCGAACAAGTGAGGCGGGCGAACGGGTCCCCCGCCGGACACTTCTGACCGTTGTCCCATCCCTGGCCCGCTCCCCGGGCACCTGAGCCTGGCCAGCGCGATGTCAAGCAGGGTGGCGGCATCTGGTGGGTTTGGTGGCGGTTCGGCAGCGTGGTGATCGGTGCCTCCGATGACGTCCGGGCCGCAGTTACAGCCGACGATGGAGAGTCGGTCGAATTAGAACATATGCGGCGGAGCGTGAACAGGCCTGTAGCCAGATGACTACCATCGGTATCAGCTTTTTTCAAGCGAGGTCGGCGGAGCATCCCCGCAGGTCTGTTCGGGCGGGCAGGCCGGCCAGGATGAGGTCGAGCAGGGCGACGGCACCCCGCTTGGACAGCGGGTGATTGGCGGTCCCGCACTTCGCCGACTGGACACAGGAGGGACAGCCCGTCTCGCAGTCACAGCCGGCTATCGCCTGCCTGGTGGCGCGGAGCCATTCGGGTGCCGCCTGGAAGCCTCGCTCGGCGAAGCCCGATCCGCCCTGGTGGCCGTCGTAGACGAACACGCTTAGCCGGCCGGTCGCGGCGTGCAGGTCGGCAGACACGCCGCCGACATCAAAGCGGTCGCAGGTGGCGAAGAGGGGCAGCAGGCCGAGACAGGCGTGCTCGACGGCATGCGCGGCCCCGGCGAGGTCGACGCCGGCTGCCGCGAGCCCTTCCCGCTGCGCCGCCGAGACCGTCACCCAGACCGCCCGGGTCAGCAGGTGGCGTGGCGGCAGGTCCAGCGGCTCCTCGCCGAGCGGCGTGCCGGTGTCGGCGCGGCGCTTGGTGTAGCCGGTGACCTGGCGCGTCACCTGGACGTCGCCGAACCGGATCTCGGCCTCGCCCCAGGTCATCCGCTGGTGCTCGGCGCGGACCTCCACCTCGGTCAGATCCCTGGCCGTGGTGACGTAGCCGGGATCGCCCGGCTCGACAAGCGCCACCCTGTCATCGAGGTCGAGTTTCCTGACCAGGTAGCTCTCGCCCTGGTGCACGTAGACGGCGCCGTCATGGACAAGCAGCTGGGCGGACGGCTCGTCCACGGTGCCGACCAGCCGTCCCGTCGCCTCCTCCACCACCAGGACCGGCGCCAGCCCGGCGCCGCGCAGCCCGCCGGGGGCGTTCTGGAAGCGGCGCATGCTGTACCAGGCGTCAGCGCGCCTGCGCAGCCGGCCGGACCTGGTGAGCTCGGCCACGACCGCCCGCGCGGCCGGGCCGAAAATCTCCAGGTCCCGTTCGGTAAGGGGAAGCTCGGCCGCGGCCGCGCACAGATGCGGCGCCAGCACGTACGGGTTGGCGGGATCCAGAACCGTCGCCTCTACGGGGTGCCGGAGCAGGATCTCCGGGTGGCGGACCAGGTAGGTATCGAGGGGGTCATCGGCCGCGATGAGGACCGCGGCCGCGCTCCGCCCGCTGCGCCCCGCCCGCCCGGCCTGCTGCCACAACGAGGCAAACGTGCCCGGCCAGCCCGCCATCAGGACCGCATCCAGCCCGGTGATGTTCACGCCCAGCTCAAGCGCGGTGGTGGTGGCGAGCCCCACGAGCCGGCCATCGCTGAGCGCAGCCTCGATCCGGCGCCTGTCCTCGGGCAGGTATCCCGACCGGTACGCGGCGACAAGCGCCTCAGGCCCGCCGGACGGCGCCGTGCCCGGCACTGGCGCCCCGGGCCCGTCCGCTGCGGTCGGCATCACTGCCGCGGGTGCGCCTGGCGGTCGGCCCGCGGCCGCCATGCCCGGCTCCAGCTGCCGGCGGGCGGCCATGGCGACAGCCTCGGCGCCCCGCCGGGAACGGATGAAGGCCAGCGTCTGGACGTTCTCCCGGACCAGGGCGGCGAGCAGGTCGGCCGTATGCGCGGTGGCCGTGCGCCGCAGCCGGGATCCCGCCTCGCCGCGGGTCTCGGTCAGCGGCGGCTCCCACAGCGCGAAGGCGAGCGGCCCGCGCGGCGACCCGTCGTCGGTCACCTCCTCGGCGTCCAGCCCGGTCAGCAGCCTGGCGCAGGCGGCCGGCGAGCCGATGGTGGCCGACGCGAGCACGAACACCGGCCCGGGTCCGCCGTGCTGCGCCACCACCCGGCGCAGCCGCCGCAGCACGTGCGCGACATGCGAGCCGAAGACGCCCCGGTAACCGTGGCACTCATCGATGATGACGTAACGCAGGCGGCCGAAGAATCCCGACCATCGTGCGTGACCCGGCAGCAGCGTGCAGTGCAGCATGTCCGGGGTGGTGAGCAGGTAGCGGGCGTGGCTGCGGGCCCAGTCGCGTTCGGCCCTGCTCGAGTCGCCGTCGAAGCTGGCCGCCTGCAGCCCGGGCAGTCCGAGCGAGCGGATGGACGCGAGCTGGTCCGCCGCCAGCGCCTTGCTTGGCGTGATGTACAGCGCGGTGTCCCCTGCCAGCACCGACGTGAGCGCGGGCATGAGGTAGCCGAGCGACTTGCCAGAAGCCGCCGCGGTGGACAGGATCACGTTCCGGCCGGCCTGGGCGTGGTTCGCGGCGGTGACCTGATGGGACCACGGAGCGCGGATGCCGCGCGCGGCGAAGGCGTCCACCAGGACGGCGGGCGCCCATTCCGGCCAGGGCGCGGCGCGCCCCGAACGCGCCGGGATGTACTCGACGTGCACGGGCCGGCCGGCCCGGACGGTTTGGAGCAGGATGACGAGGGCACGGTTATCAGCCAGGGCGGCCGCCATGGCGTGATCGTCGGCGGTCCTCCCAGACAGCCCAGCCGGCCGAGGTCCGGCCGGGGGGACGGGCGTGATGGTGGCCACAGGTTTAAAGTGTGACATCCGTTCGGGGATGCTCGGAGGCATGATTTCGTATAGACATGACATCAGAGCGTGGTTGAATGCGGCAGAGGATCGCCGTCGGCTGTGGCTACTATGGCCCGCGGGCCGGAACGAGACGCTGAGATGACGCCATGCATGGCGCTGGAGGATTTGTGGATCTGAAGCTGGGTCACTACAACAAGGACGGCATCGAGGTCGTCGACGTCGAGGGCGAGATCGATGTCTACACGGCCCCGCGGCTCCGTGAGCTGCTCATCGACCTTGTGAACAAGAACAACTACCAGCTCGTCGTCAACATGGAGAAGGTCGAGTTCCTTGACTCGACCGGTCTCGGGGTGCTGGTCGGCGGGCTGAAGCGAGTGCGCGCACACGACGGCTCGCTCGATCTGGTGTGCACGCAGGAGCGGATACTCAAGATCTTCAGGATCACCGGGCTGACGAAGGTGTTCGGCATCCACGGGACAGTGGATGCGGCCATCGCGGCCAAGCAGTCCGAGAAGTAACGCCGGCGGGCCGGGCAGATATGGCCACCGTCGAGGTAGCGTTCACGCCGCTGCCCGCACACGTTCGTACCGCGCGGCTCGTCGCCACCGCGGTCGCGCGGCGCAGCGGCGTGGACGAAGCGCTGCTTGACGAGGTGCGCCTCGCCGTCGGCGAGGCCTGTTCTCGTGCGGTCGAGGCGCACCGGCGGCACTGCCCGGCCGAGCCGGTCAGGATCGAGATGACTGACCTGGGCGAGCGGTTCGTCGTCGTGGTCCGCGACTCCGCTCCGGGCGCCGCCGGGACGCAGCCGGCAGGGGCGAGCGCTCCGTCGGCCGCCGCGAACGGCGCGAGCGTGCCCTCTTCGGCGGATGACGACGGCGCGATCCCGGCCGGGTTCGGGCTGGCCGTGATCTCCGGCCTGGCCGACGATGTGCGGGTCTCGTCGACGAGTTCCGGGGTGAGCGTCCAGATGAGCTGGCCGTCGGCCGTGGCAACCGCCTGACGGCGACCTCGGCGACCGCCTGACGGCCGCGGCGGGGGAGCGCCGCCACCAGCAGCGCCGTCCGATATTGTCACGCCTTCCTACCGTAACGATAACGATAAGATAACGTTACTGTTAGGATTGACCCGATGTTCGTGGTTCGGCCCGGGCGTGCGTAGACTCCCGCCCACTGTTTCTTGCCCGATCGGCATACCTTCCGTTCGGAGTTCCAGGAGGTCGAATGTTCAGGCTCGTCCCTGCTGCGCTGGCGGCGAATCCCGTCAGCGTGAGCGGCTCTAACCTGATCTGGGTGGTCGTTGTCGCGGTCGTCGGGCTGCTTGCGCTTGGCGTGGCCGGCGTGCTGGTGCGGGAGGTGCTCGCGGCCAGCCAGGGGACCCAGCGGATGCAGGAGATCGCGCTCGCGGTGCAGGAGGGCGCGGCGGCGTACCTGCGCCGCCAGTTCAGGACCCTCGGCGTGTTCGTGGTCGTCATCTTCTTCGTGCTGCTGGTGCTGCCCCACGCCGGCGGCGCCGGGGTGATGTGGGGCCGGAGCATCTTCTTCCTCGTCGGTGCCTTGTTCTCCGGGCTGACCGGGTTCACCGGCATGTCGCTGACGGTGCGCGGCAACGTCCGGGTGGCGGCCGCCGCGCGGGATGGCGGCGAGCGGAGGGCATTCCGGATCGCGTTCCGGACCGGCGGCGTGGCCGGGATGTTCACCGTCGGCCTCGGGTTGTTCGGCGCGGCGGTGGTGGTGCTGCTGTACCGGGCGAACGCGCCGGACGTGCTGGAGGGCTTCGGCTTCGGCGCCGCGCTGCTTGCCATGTTCATGCGTGTCGGCGGCGGCATCTACACCAAGGCGGCCGACGTCGGCGCGGACCTGGTGGGCAAGGTCGAGCAGGGCATCCCGGAGGACGACCCGCGGAACGCCGCGACGATCGCGGACAACGTCGGCGATAACGTGGGCGACTGCGCGGGCATGGCGGCGGACCTGTTCGAGTCCTACTCGGTCATGCTGGTCGCGTCGCTGATCCTGGGCAAGAGCGCGTTCGGCGACAAGGGCCTGATCTTCCCGCTGATCATCCCGGCCATCGGGGTCCTCACCGCGATCATCGGCATCTTCTCGGTGGCGCCGCGCAGGGGCGACCGCAGCGGGATGACCGCGATCAACCGCGGCTTCTTCATCTCCGCGGTGATCTCGGCCATCGGCGTGGCCATCGCCTGCTTCACGTTCCTGCCGGCGCACTTCAGGGACTTCCAGGGCGTCACCAACGTCGGCGGCATCAAGGGCTTCGGCGGCGACCCGCGCTGGATCGCGCTGGGCGCGATCCTGATCGGCATCGTGCTGGCCAGCGCCATCCAGCTGCTGACCGGGTACTTCACCGAGACCAACCGGCGCCCGGTGCGGGACATCGGGCAGAGCAGCGAGACCGGCGCGGCCACAGTCATCCTGTCCGGCATCTCGATCGGGATGGAGTCCGCGGTGTACTCCGCGCTGCTGATCGCCGGCGCGGTGTTCTGCTCCTACCTGCTGGCCACCGGGAACGCCACCGTCGCGCTGTTCGCGGTGGCCCTGGCCGGCATCGGCCTGCTGACCACGGTCGGCGTGATCGTGTCGATGGACTCCTTCGGCCCGGTCACCGACAACGCCCAAGGCATCGCGGAGATGTCCGGCGACGTCGACGGCGAGGCGGCGCAGGCGCTGACCAC
>Ga0209693_10000930_pt1 | contig 12173 bp, 10 predicted proteins | sample HubBroMetageWRM3_FD_188345 | JGI IMG/M metagenome (GOLD analysis project Ga0209693, IMG submission 188345) | Warmed soil microbial communities from the Hubbard Brook experimental Forest, New Hampshire - Hubbard Brook CCASE Soil Metagenome WRM 3... | ecosystem: Environmental > Terrestrial > Soil...
CTGCTCGAGCATCTCCGGGGTCAGCGCGTTGTGCTTGGCCGGCCGGTCCATGCAGATGGTCCCGATATTGCCGGTTACGCTGAGCGTGACCTGCCCGGCAGTGCTCATACCGGGCCGTCCTGAGGGTCGGGCGGCGTGAGGCCGTGCAGGATGTGGTGGGCGCCCTTCTCCCCGATCATGGTGGACGCCGCCATCGTGTTGCCGCTGATCAGCTTGGGCATGACAGACGCGTCGATGACCCGGAGCCCGTCCAGGCCGTGGACCTTGAGTTCCTGGTCGACGACGGCGAGCTCGTCGCTGCCCATCTTGCTCGAGCCGACTGGGTGGTAGTCGGTCTTGGCCCACTTGCGGACGTAGGCGCGGATGTCCTTGTCCGTCTGTACCTCGGCCGGCGGCAGGTACTCACTGACGACGAACGGCTTAAACGCCTTGGTGTGCAGCATCTCCCGGCCCCACCGGAAGCCTTCCAGTGATTTCTCCCAGTCGTAGGGTTCGGTCAGGAAAGCCGGATCGATCGCGGGCGGGTCCTCCGGGTCTGAGCTGGGCAGGGTGACCGACCCGATGCTGCGGGGCCGCAGATGACAGGTGTTGATCGTCATGCCGTGCCCGGGGACCCGCATCCGGCCGTGATCGATGACGTAGGCCGGCAATGCGTGCATCTGGATATCGGGCGTGGTCATGTCCGGGCTGCTCCGGACGAACATGCCCGCCTCGCAGACGCAGGCAGTGGCCGGGCCGGTCCGGGTCAGCAGGTACTGGAGGCCGGCCAGGACGGCTTTGTCCGGGCGGTCGGACTGGTTGTAGCTGACCGGCATGGTCGCCGCAGTGAGGTAGACGTCCATGTGGTCCTGGAGGTTCTTGCCCACTCCGGGCAGGTCATGGACGACCGGGATGCCGAGCGGTTGCAGCTCGTCGGCCGGGCCGATGCCCGACAGCAGCAGCAAGCGCGGCGTGTTCACCGCGCCGCTGCTCAGGATCAGTTCGCGGTCGACCCGGACACTCTCGGGTTTGCCGTCGAGGGTGTATTTCAAGCCCACGGCGCGGCCGTTCTCGACCAGGATTTCCCGGCCTATTGCGTGGGTCTGGATTGTCAGGTTCGGCCGGCGGCGGGCCGGCTTCAGATAGGCCGTGGCTGCGCTGGCCCGCGCGGCATTCTTCTGCGTAACGTCGTACCAGCCCACCCCCTCCTGGATGGCACCGTTGAAATCCGCGGTCCAGGGAACGCCCAGCTCTTGCGCGGCGCGGACGAAGGCTTTGCTCAGCGGATTGTGCTGGACCTGCTCGCTGACGTTTACCGCGCCGGTGCTGCCGTGGTAACGGTCGTTAAGCCGCTCGTTGGCCTCCGCGCGGCGGAAGAACGGCAGGACCTGCTCATATCCCCATTCCTTGTTCCCCATCGCGGCCCAGGCTTCGTAGTCCTCCTGCTGGCCGCGGATGTAGATCATGGCATTGATCGAAGTGCCGCCGCCGAGCGTGCGCCCCTGCGGGTACCACATCTTGCGGTTGTTCAGCTCGCGCTGCGGGACGGTGGAGAACTCCCAGTTGTACCGGGGGCCGCTGAGCTTGGTGAACCCGACGGGCATATGCACGAGCGGCGACCAGTCCCGGCCGCCTGCCTCCAGGAGCAGCACTGTGGCGCCGGGATCGGCGGAAAGGCGGTTCGCGACGGCGCAGCCGGCGGCACCGGCACCGACGATCACGTAGTCGTAGTGGGCTGCGGGCATGTCAGGCGGTCCTTGCTTCGCTAGATCGATCTATATGAGCGTTCATCAGGGCCGGCTCCAGCGCTGGGCTGCCCGGGAATTCGGTGAACGCCGCCGGGTCCATGACCCTGAGGCCGGGGGCGATGGTGATCTCGAACGGGATATGCGCGAGCACGTCGCGCTCCAAGTCCGCGCCGGGAGCGATCTCGGTGAGGACGAGGCCGTCCTCAGCCAGGTCCAGCACGCAGCGCTCGGTGACGTAGCGGACCCGCTGGCCCAGCTGACGCGCGCGCCGCCCGGAGAAGGTCACCCCGCTGACCCTGTCGACGATCTTGGCGACGGACCCGTCGGAACGGATGTGAAGTGCGCCGTCGCCGGCGGCGATATCGCGCCGTCCGGCGTTGAAGGCCCCGATGAACACGATGCTCTTCGCCTGGCTGGTGATGTCCGCGAAGCCGCCGACCCCGGCGGTGACGTGACGCCGGCCGGGCAGGTGGTGGACGTTGACGTTGCCTTCCCTGTCGATCTGCAGGAAGGAGAGCAGGGCGTGGTCGAAGCCGCCTCCCTGCAGGAGCGTGAACTGGTCGGCTGACGACATGATGGCGGCCGGGTTGAGCGAGCAGCCGAACGCGAAACCGGTGAGCGGGACACCGCCGACTGGCCCCTGCTCCAGCAGCCAGCTGACGGCGCTGGCGCGGCCCTGCTCGGCAAGGATGCGTGGAACCAGCGCGGCGATCCCGAATCCCAGGTTGACGATGTCCCCGTCGGCAAGCTCCGCTGCAGCGCGGCGCGCGATGACCTTTTCCAGGGACCACGGCACCGGTTCGAGGATGCTGACCGGCTGGCGCAGCTGTCCCGATAGCGCCGGGTCGTAAACGGTGTTGGTGGTCTGGAGCTGCCCCGGGGCGAGCACCACAGCGTCGATCAGGATCCCAGGGACGCGCACGTCCTGGGCCGGCCGTGAGCCTGCTGCCGCCAGCCGCTTGACCTGGGCGATAACCAATCCGCCGTTGTTGTGGGCGGCGTAGGCGAGGTCGAGCGCGCCCAGGGTGGAGCCTTCCTCCTCGAAGGTGAGGTTGCCGGTCTCGTCGGCGGTGGTAGCCCGGATGATGGCGACATCGGGCCGCACGGCCGGATAGTGCAGCCATTGCTGCCCGGCGACATCGGCCACGGCGACGATCTGCTGCGTGCTGATGTCGTTCATGCGGCCGCCGTCCAGTCGCGGATCGACGAAGGTGTCGAGTCCGACCTGGGAGTACACACCTGGCTGCCCGGCGGCTCCGGCGCGGTGCATCTGGTACATGACCCCGGATGGCAGGTTGTAGGCCTGGACCTGGCCGGCATCGATCAGCGACCAGATCGCCGGGGGCTCCGCCGACGACGGGCCGCTTGGGTAAGACCCGGCGACGATGCGCTCGATCAGACCGGGAACAGCCAGATGGTCGATGCCGGCGACGCCGTACATGTCGCCCGCCGCGATAGGGGAATAGACATGGACGTTCCTGGGGTGCCCGGTTTCGGCGAACCGGGTACCGATGCCTTCCAGCGCAAGGTCCGGGCAGCCCAGCGCCGAAGACGACGAGATGCTGATGACGGAGCTGTCGCCGATCAGGTCTGCGGCGGCGCGGGCGGACAGGACGGGCGGGTAATGCATCATGCACCTGCTGACTGGTCTGGCAAGAGGCGGATGCCGGGCACTACGGCGCGGTCACTGCTGGTGGGGACCTTGTTCATGTGGCTGCTTCCGATGCGAGCCGCCGTGGGCCGCGCGGGCGGAAGCCCGCGGTCGAATCGCGGATGTTGAGCCGGGGCGCGATGATGGCCGATTCGCAGGGGCGCTGCGGGTCATCGATGCGCGCCAGCAGCAGCCGGGCTGCTTGTGTGCCCGTCTCGCTCGGGAAGGTGGCGACGGAAGTCAGCGGCGGGCTCTGGTAGCCAGCGTCGGCCACATCGTCGAATCCGGCGACGCCGACATCAGCGCCTGCTTTCAGGCCGCTGTCGCGCAGGGCGTGAAGCACTCCCGTGGCCACGGCGTCGCTGTAGGCGACGATGACGTCGGGCTGGGTTCCGCGCTGCAGCAGCTCGTGAGCGATCCGCTCCCCGTCGCTCGCCGTCGCCGGGGAGGCATGCTGACTGCGGGGGGACAGCGTGATCCCGCCGCGCTTGAGGGCCCGGGACAGGCCGCGGTAACGGTCGTCGCGGGCCGTCGACTTGGCCGGGCCGCCGACGAAAGTCACCGATCGCGCCCCGACGCTCCGGATGTGCTCACCGAGCAGCTCGCCTGCTCTGACATTGTCGACGCCGGTGTAGTCAGCGTCGAATCCCCTGAGTCTCCGGGCGATAAGGACGGTGGGGGTACCCTCCGGGCTCTTCAGCATCTGCAGCGAGCCCGCGGAGCTGTCGGCGGCCGGAAGGAGGATGACTCCATCGGTGCGGTGCTCGAGCATCGCGGAGATGAGCCGGTCCTGGCGGGCGTCCTCGTCGTAGTTGAAACCCTGCAGTACCGTGTACCCGGCGTCCTGCAACCCCTGCTCGATGGCCATCGTCAGCTCGGCGAAATACGGGTTGCGGACGTTGGTAACGATGAGCCCTACGATCATGGACCGCCTGGTCCTGAGGTTCGCGGCCCCCCGGTCATAGACGTAGCCCATCTCGGCCATGACCTTGCGTACGCGTGCCTTGGTTGGCTCGGATACGCGAGAGCTGTCCTGCACGACAAGGCTGACGGCGGCCCGGGACAACCCGCAGGCCGCAGCGATGTCCTTCAGGGTCACCCGGCTCATGGCGCTCCTCCTCCGGCCGATGGGGCTCTGCCGGTACAAGTATGCTTGCTCGATCTACTGGGGCTGCGGCTGGCCGCGTTCACGACTTATCCCGCGCCAGTTAGGCAGGGTCTAGGCGGCATCCACGGCGTTCCCGGTAGCGGATATTTGCTGCAGCAACGTCTGCCGGTCGATGGACTCGGCCGGTCCCTGCCAGATGATCGCGCCTCGGCGCATCAGGCACAGCCGGTCGCTCAGTGTGTAGAGCTCGTCCAGGTCGTCGGAGACCACGAGGACGGCTGCACCGGAGTTGGCGAGGTTAAGCAGCACGTGATGCAGCTGTGCCTTGGTCCCCACGTCGACCCCGGCCGTGGGCTGGTCAATGATCAGTATCTGCGGGTCGGTCGCCAGCGCCTTGCCCACCACGACTTTCTGCTGGTTACCGCCACTGAGCGTCCCGGCGGGTGCCTCGATGTTGCCCGGGTGGACCTCGAGCCGGCGTACGTAGTCGCGCGCCAGGCGGTTGACCCGTGACACCGGAACGACGCCCCAGGTGCTCAGCCTCTTACGCAGGGCCATCAGCACCATGTTGTCTTTCACGGAGCTGACCAGGCTCAGCGCCTGGTTCTTGCGGTCCTCCGGTATCAGCACGATCCCGGCCAGCAGTGCCTGCTGCGGGTTGCGCAGTCGCACTGGCCTGCCTCGCAGCAGGAGCCGGCCGCTGGTCGGTGTGTCTGCCCCGGCGAGGACCCGGCACAGCCTGCTCCGTCCCGACCCCACCAGCCCTGCCACGCCGACGATCTCGCCAGCCCGCAGCTGCAGCTGCACATCACGCAGCCTCGGACCGGCACTGAGGGCGTCGGCTTCCAGCAGGACGGTGCCGTGTTCGGTGATGTGCGGCGCTGCGGTCTGCTCAGCCAGTTCCTGGCGGAGTTGCTCGCCGAGCATCGCGCTGGTCATGGTGTCGATGCTCAGCTCGTTTGACGGGGCTGACGCGACGACGCGGCCGTTGCGCAGCACGGTGATCCAGTCCGCGATGGTCAGCACTTCTTCGAGGAAATGGGAGATGAAGATGACGCCGACCCCGCGGTCACGCAGCTCGCGCATGATGGCGAACAGCTGCTGGCTCTCGGCGCTGGACAGCCGGGCCGTGGGCTCGTCCATCAGCAGGACGTTCGCTTCTTCCGAGAGGGCTTTGACGATCTCGATCCGCTGTTTGACGGCCGGGCTCAGCCCGCTCACGGGGGTATCCAGCGGCACGCCAATCTCAATCCCGACCTGCTTGATCACTTCTGCGGCATGCTCGGCAGTGCCGCGGGGGCTGTATCCCCAGGTTCCCGGCTCCCGCCCCAGCAGCAGGTTCTCGGCCACCGTCATCTCCGGGACAAGGCTGAACTCCTGGTAGATCACGGCGATGCCCGCGGCGCGGGCCTGACGGGGGTTGACCAGCCGGACGGTCTGACCGTCGAGCCTGATGGTGCCGGTGTAGTCGGGATACAGCCCCGCCAGGATCTTCACGAGGGTTGATTTGCCGGCGCCGTTCTGGCCCACCAGCCCGAGGATCCGGCCCGGGTCCAGCTGGAACGACACGTCCCGCAGCACGGTCGCACTGCCGAAGCGCTTGCTTACCTGCGAGAGTTCCAGTCGCGGTTCAGTATCCATAGCCAGCCTTCCACTAGCAGCAGGCATCCGTCGTTCTCCGATCGCTGCGGATCGCGGCCGGCCGATGTGGCTGCCCTGGGGCCGCCGGATGGCGGCCCCAGGGGCACATGGCTGCGGTCAGCCGCTCCACTGCGCGGGGTAGCTGGAGACGTTGGCGGCGGTGATTACCGGCAGCGGGATGAAGTAGTCCGGCGCCTTGACGGCGTTCTTCTTCCCGGTCAGCCAGTCGTAGGCCTGCTGCACGCCGAGCTGGCCCTCCAGCACGGGGCTCTGGTCAACCGTCCCGTACAGCTGGTTGCCCTTGATGGCCGCCTCGACCTGCTTGGAATAGTCACCGGCGATGAACTTGACGTCGGTGCGGCCGATCTTGGCGGCGTAGGCGGCGCCGACATACATCTCGGGCCCTTCCGCGATGACCGCCGCTAGCTTGCCCTTCGGGTACTTTGACAGCAGGTCCTGGGTGTCCGACAGGTTCTGGCTGTTCTGCCAGGCATCGACCTGGGTCGTGACGATCTTGATGCCCGGGTATTTGGCCAGGACGCTCTTGATTCCGGCCAGCCGGTCCACTTCCGGCGCGTCACCGAGTACGCCGAGCAGGATCGCCACGTTGCCGTGACCACCGATGGCTTTCACCGCTAGCTTGCCCTCGGCGACGCCGTACTGATAGTCGGAGTCACCGATGTAGCTGACAAGCTTCCCGCCCGAGGCGATCGCGCTATTGAGCGCGAACACCGGGATGCCGGCCTGGTTCGCCTGCTTAACGCCGGGGATGATGGCCACCGGATCCGAAGGCGTCAGCAGGATAGCGTTGACGTGCTTGTTGATGAGGTCCTGGACATCGGCCAGCTCCGTAGAGTTGTCCAGGTTGCCGTTGAGGAGGTCGACTTTCATGTGGTATTTGCTCGCCTCGGCGGTCAGCGCGTTGCCCATTGATGACAGGAACGGGTTGGTCGTGTCATTGATCATGACGCCCAGGGTGTAGTGGCTGGATTTCGCCGCAGTTCCGCTCGATGAGCTGCTGCAAGCGGCAAGTGTGGCGCAGAGGATGCCCGCCGCCGCGACGGCAGCCGCCTTGCCGATATGGCGTCTTCGTGATGATTTCACTTTCATCTCCTTAATGGCCGTCCGGGACTTTCGGACGTGGGGGTGGAGGTCCGGTTGATCGGACGCGTGCTATGGATCGGTCATGAGCCGTGGTCGCCGGTCGAGGTACGTCACCGGCCCCCGGATGCTGGTTCCGGCGCTGCGGGGTTCGATGGCTCGCCGGTAGCTAGGGGCGTGGCATCATCTGACCCGGCGGCGGGTGGCGGAGAGATCGTCCTCCGGGCCCGGTTGTACCGGTCCAAGGCGACGGCGACGAGGATGACCGCACCCGTCACCGTCGGCTGCCAGTAGGGCGACACGCTCAGCTGGTTCAGCCCGTTGGCGATCACACCGAGGACCAGGGTGGCCGCGAGAACGTCGGGCGCCCGCCCGATGCCGCCGGTCAGCGCCACTCCGGCTACCACGCAGATAGCGATGGCCTCAAGTGGCCAGTCTGCTGCTGCCGACGGCTGCCCGATGCCGGTCTGCCCGGTAAGCAGCAGTCCTGCCGCGCCGGCGAAGATGCCTCCGATGATGAAGGCAAACATTTGAACCCGCTGCACCGGCACACCCGACAGATGGCTGGCCTCGGCGTTACCGCCCACGCTGTAGACGTAGTGCCCGTACCTAGTCCGCGTGAGGATCAGCCAGACGGCCACCAGGAACAGGACGAACACCAGGAACACGATCGGGATACCGCCCCAGCTGTTGCTGGCCACGGCGGACAGGAATGCGGAGGTGCCTTGCTCGGATTGCGCCGATGTGGCCACGTACAGCAGGCCAGAAACGATGCTGGCCATGGCGAAGGTGGCGATGAACGCGTTGACCTTCACCCACGCCACCAGGAAACCGTTGGCGGCCCCCACCACAGCCCCGACTGCCAGCCCGGCGACGATGGCGAGCAACGTGCCGTGATGACCCGCTACTGCCGCGCCCAGCACCGATGCTGTCGCGCCGACCGCTCCCACCGACAGGTCGAATCCGCCGGCGATCATCATGATCACCATGCCGCACGCGACGACGCCGATGATCGCGTTCTGCTCGAGGATGTTTTCCAGGTTGTTGGTCTGGCGGAAGGTCGAGGACACGATCATGAACGCGACCGTGACGATGACCAGCACTGCCCATAGGCCGAACCGGCGCAGAAGCCCCCCCGACGTGCCGCCCAGGAAGGCCGGCCGCGCGGCACCGCGCTCGGCGCGGCCCGGCGCCCGCGCCTCGAAGATCCGTGTCATTCGGCTGCTCCCTACTGAACCGCGGGGTATCGCGCGCGGCACTGGTCCGCAAGTAGTAGATCGATCTAGCACATAGATCGATCTACTAACTCGTACCCAGCTCACTGCCTCGCAATTAGCGTCAAGGATTGCTAGATCGATCTACAAGAAGTGGTGCCGGTAGATTAAGCCGCCCGGTCAGAACGTGTCAACAGGGGCGTTAAGAAAAAGTCTCAGTGGGTTGTGCCCGTAGCTCGGTATGCATGGCGCGGCACCGGCGGCCTACGTCGCTAGGCCGCCATGCCCAGCAGGTAAGACCGACGCTGGGACCTGTTGAGGAAGGTGCGGCGCCGCGTCCGTGCGGTCAGCGATCGCCCAAGGGCTTCGACCCGGCGCGCGCATCCGCCGATCGGCTCGCCTTTGGAGGGATGGCGCAAGTCGGTGGGGTGCAGCAGCGTTGGTAACGCGTTGCGTTAATAACGTACTGCGTTATCATGAGATGTGTGCTGCGATCGTTCCGGGATAAAGACACCGAGGCCGTCTGGCACCGAAAGCGGTCACGGAAGCTTGACCAGCAGTTACAACGTGCTGCCTGGCGGAAGCTGGCGATGCTGGATGCTGCGGAGATTCTGGCGGATCTAAGGGTGCCGCCGGGTAATCGGCTGGAGAAGCTGGCGGGCGATCGCGCAGGCCAGTACAGCATCCGAGTGAACCAGCAGTGGCGGATCTGCTTCCAATGGACCGACGCCGGGCCAGAAGACGTAGAGATCACCGACTACCACTAGGAGGGGAGCGAGCATGGCGGCGGACACGATCATGGGACCAGTGCACCCGGGGGAGATCTTGCTGGAGGAGTTCCTCAAGCCGCTGTCGGTCAGCCAGTACCACCTGGCGAAGGAGATCGGGGTCCCGGCCCGGCGCGTCAACGAGATCGTGCACGGCCAGCGCCGTATCAGTGCGGATACAGCGCTGCGGCTGGCGCGGTTCTTCGGCACCTCCGAGCGGTTCTGGATCAATTTGCAGTCGCGCTACGACCTGGAGATAGAGAAGGACCGGCTGGGCGATGAGCTCGATGACATCCGCCCGCTCACGGCCGCCAGTTGACATCAAACCAAGAGACCACCAGGACCGGGACGTGCTGCGGCCCCTATGAAGATCAAACTGAGTGGCAGATTGAGTGGCAAATCGTGCTCGCGAGGGCCTATCTCGGGCTTGTGAGTGCTCGCGTGAGCTCGCGTTTTTCTGTTCAACCCGCATTACCTGCGGTGACGGAACTTGACGGGGGTTCATGGTAAGGAGAAGGTCTACGGTTCGATTCCGTAAGGGGGCTCCGCAAAATCCCAGGTCAGAGCTCAGTTCCCAGGCAGATGGCTGACCGTCCAAGATCGCCTGACCGTCAGTTGACCGTCGTGCTGGGCGTGCAGAGTTGGCACTCAGCCTCACGGACTGACTCTCGATGGCAGGCCGGTTCAAGGTGGCAGAGGCGCATTGAACACCGAGGGGTCCCGCCCGACCCTGTGTCTTTGCCTCAAGGATCGAGCGGAGCGCGCTCATCGCCCGCCCCGTGTGGTTCTTCACCGCGCCGCGGCTGATGTCGATGACCGAGGCCATCTGCGACTCGTTCATACTGCCGTAGTAGCGCAGCACCAATGCCTCGCGCTGGCGACGGGGCAGCGAGCGCGAGGCAGCCATGACGGTTGAGCGTTCCAGCAGGACGATGGCGGCGTGCTCGGCGGCGGGCGTACCCGGGCGGAGGTTTTGCGGATGGCCTGTTCTATGGCCATCCGCTGCCGCAGCACCGAACGGGACCGATTCACGACAGACTGCTGCAGGTATGACAACGCCTTGCCGCTGAAGCGGAGTCGCCGCCACGCGCCATGCATGCAGCCACGTCAGGCGTGTAGCGATCGCTACGCCGGCACGGCGGAATGGCCCGGGAGTGGGCATTCTGGAGTGCTGCAGCCTAGCGGCGCCGCGCGGGGCCGATGGGCGCTGGGGGTGCGCTTGCAGAGGCACTGACCGGGCACAACGGCTCGGTGGGGCTCTGCCCGCTGCTCCGGGCGCCCTCGGCGTGGTCAGCGGTTCTTCCGCCGCTCCTGATGCTCGGCCTTACGGCGCGCCTTCCTGCGAGCCCGATGGCCGCCGGGCTGCGGCGGCGTCGGGAACGTCGCCAGGTAGGCCTCAAGCCGGTCCGGCGGGATCAGGGTCGCTGGCCCGGGGCCGCCTTCGTCGGGGAAGTCCCGGCCGTGCTTCAGGGGCTCCGTCCGGCCGAGCGCGATGCACTGCGGGCACGGCCAGCCCGCTGTGGCCACCTGGCCGGTTACCGGGTTACGGTGGGCGTGAAGCGCCGGCACGTTGTCCGGGTCAACACCGGTCGCGGCGGCGAACCGCTCGATCCGCTCCGCGAGGTCAGGCGGGACGGGCGGCCCTCCAGAGCCACTCCGCATAAAGGGCTCAAGGTCGTGCAGCAGGGCGTCGGCCTCATCCGGGTCAGATGGCGCTGTCATGGCAGAGCTCCTCTCAGCGTGCTTTGCCGCCAGGGTCGCACCGGGTGCCGACAGTTCGCTGCACCCGCTTCCGCGTCATCTACGCCACACCGAGCGCGTCCACGGGGCTAAGGTGCTCCTCAAGCAACGCCAGGACGCCTGCGTCGCTACCCAGATCTGGCCATGGCTGGCGGGACCAGCGGGCGCATGGATGAAGGATCATCGTCGTGGTCACCTTCGCCTCAGCGGCATGCAGCACGGTCGGCTCGGACCAGTGGATGCATAACACCGATTAGGCGCCGTTGCGGTCGGCAGGTTCAGCGTTCGATGACCGATGCATAATTGCCAGATCTGGCGCATCCTGAACGGCACTGGCATGCTCTGGTCAGTATGCCGATCGGCGGCCCGGCGAACGTTCTTCGTCACTCAGCACGCTGTGGATCGACGTATCCCGAGGCCGACCTCGGACCGGTCCAGCGTTAGCGATCTGCTGGAGCCCAGGTGGCGGGGATGCGATCGCGGCGCCGGTACTGCTATGAGCCAGGCAGCTCGCGCTTGAGGCGGGCCAGCTCCTCATCCACGTCGAAGCCGGGGGAGGTGGCGGCGGGCGGGAGCCCGGTGGGCTGCTGCCGGGACGCCTCGATGGAAGGACGGGCGCGGCGCTCCTCACGCTGCTGCAGGCGCTGCTGACGGCGCTCCTCGTGGCGCTCGCGGGCGAGCTTGTACTGCTCCCATCCCTTGAACGCGGCGAAGAGCGCGGCGGCGATCAGTAGGCCGACGCCAATCAGGTACAGAATATGGGTCAGCGCGGAGATCACGAAGAAGACGATCACGACAGCGACGGCAATCGCGAGTACCTTGAGCCAACGCATCGGCGGGCACCTCCTCTCGCCCGTCCCGGCTCGGACGGACGATGCATCCCCTCCGAATTTACCCCCTCCAGGCACTGGCCGATCCTGCGGCGAGACGCGCGCGCCACTGCACCGTGGGCTGGTAAGGACAGTCCGGCACCCGGCTGACCACTGGCAGCGAGGACAGAAGCGTTCGGATCTGGCCCGTCGCTGGCCTATAACGGAGAGCTCGTCGAATTCCGGTAGTGGCAGATGGTTGGGGGTCACCCGTCATGATCCAGCGAAATCGGCAGCGGCCGACGTGTCGCAACCCGTCGGTAGACTCCGGTCTCGTGGATCGCAAGGCTCGCATTTGGCAAGGGCCCCTTTCCCTATGCGGACACCGGCGTGGTGATCACACTCCAGGGCTGAT
>Ga0209693_10000931_pt1 | contig 12165 bp, 12 predicted proteins | sample HubBroMetageWRM3_FD_188345 | JGI IMG/M metagenome (GOLD analysis project Ga0209693, IMG submission 188345) | Warmed soil microbial communities from the Hubbard Brook experimental Forest, New Hampshire - Hubbard Brook CCASE Soil Metagenome WRM 3... | ecosystem: Environmental > Terrestrial > Soil...
GACGGTCGTCTGGTCGGGGTACCCCTGGTACGCCTGCGTCGGCTGCCCGGCGTAGCCCTGCGCCGGGAACGGCTGGTCCGCGCGCCCCTGGCCGCCGTACCCCTGGCCACCGTACCGCTGGTCGCCGTAGCCAGGGCCTGGGCCAGGCGCGCCGCCGTAGCCCGGGCCGCCATAGCCACGGCCGTTGGGCTGCTGGCCGCCGCTCCTCTGCGGCGGATAGCCGGGGCGGTCGAAACCGCCCTGCTCGGGATAGGCCGCGCCGCCGCGCGGCCGGGCGTTACGGCCCTGGGGGCCCTGGGGGCCCTGGGGGCCCTGGGCGCCTGGAGCGCCCTGGGGGCCGTAGCCCTGGCCGGGGTAGCCCGGGCCGCGCTGAGGATCCTGGCCTCGCTGCGGGGCACCCGGGGCCCCGCCTGGCCGCTGGCCCTGGTGCCCCTGGTTGCCGTATCCGGCGGGGTTGTAGCCCTGCGGGGCCTGCCCGCCCTGAGCGCCTTGCGGGCCCTGCGGCCCCTGCGGGCCTTGGGGCCCCCGCGGGCCCTGCGGCCCCTGGAAGTTCTGCGGAGCCGCGCCATCCTGATCATCGCGGCCGGCAGGCCCGTAGGACTGGCCGCTATGGTCACCGCGCCTGTCGTCCCGCCCGGTTCCTGGCACGTTCCGCTCCCCGTCCCGCCCTTGGCCACGTTCCGGCTCGTAGGGCCACTCGGAACGGGCGCCGGTGGGCACCGCTCGGGACATGTCGGTGTACCTCCCGCGTAGTGCTTCCCGCAGGGGAAGCTACCCGTCCCACATGAAGAAATCGTTACATCCCCGATGTCCTTATGAGGCTAAGCTACAGGTGCTTCCGGTGCTCTATGCGGGAGCGCGATGTACGCGCCAGTTGTCAGAATATGCGGTCGGACATCCGATGCGGGCTCAACTTCACGGCGCCGTCCCAATTTGCTTCCCGTATCGCCTTCATGGCTTGTTTCCGGGTTGCCAGGTCCATCCGGTCGATAAACAGCACGCCGTCGAGGTGGTCGGTCTCGTGCTGGACGCAGCGGGCCAGCACGTCGGTCCCGACTAGCTGCACCGGGTCGCCGCGATCGGTAAAGCCGCGGGCCACCGTGTTGAGCCGCCGCTTGACGTCGTAGTAGATGCCGGGGAACGACAAGCAGCCCTCCTCGCCGTCCTGCTCCTCGTCGTCGGGGAAGCTAAGCTCCGGGTTGACCAGGTAGCCACGCTCGCTGCCCACGACGTAGGCGAACACCCGCAGCCCCACCCCGATCTGCGGCGCCGCCAGGCCGGCGCCCTGGGCGTCGTCCAGCGTCTGGGTCAGGTCCTTCACCAGGTTCCGCAGCTGCTTGTCGAAGTCGGTGACGGGGTCGGCGACGGTGCGCAGGATCGGGTCGCCAAAGAGCCGGACTGGTCGGATTGCCATGCCTTTGAGGTTAACCGCTGACGCCGGCTCAGTCATGGCCAGGCAACTAAGTTGACAAGATAAACTCATGAAATGTATAACTTGAGTTGTAAGTTTCTTACTGACAGAGGGCGAAGCCAGGGTGGCAGGCCCTCCTAGGAGGCAGCGATGTACCTGACTACTCGTGACCCGTTCACCCGGGACTTCGACCGGATCGTCCGGCGTGCGTTCGGCACCGGCTTCGGCCCGGCCAGCACCACCGCCCTGCCGATGGACACTGTCCGTCGCGACGGCGAGCTCGTGCTGCGCTTCGACGTCCCCGGCGTCGACCCGGAGAAGATCGACGTCACCGTCGACCGCGGCGTGCTCACCGTGAGCGCCACCCGCGAGGAGACCAGCACCGAGGGTGAGTCCCCGGTCGTCCGCGAGCGGCTGTTCGGCAGCTTCCGCCGCAGTGTCCGGCTGGCGGAGAACCTGGACGCCGACGCCATCGAGGCGAGCAACAACGAGGGTGTTCTCGAGATCCGCATCCCGGTCCGCGAGGAGGCCAAGCCCCGCAAGATCGAGGTCGGCACCAGCAAGGAGCTGGCCAGCTAATCAGCTGACGAGCGACAGTGACAGCTAGCGGCCGGCGAAGCAGTGCGCTACGCCGGCCGTTTAGCATTCCCCCTTAGGGAGGTGAGCCATGGAGCCTTTCGAGGACGAGAACGTCCCGCTGTTCACTGTCGGGCAGGTCGCGGAGATGCTCGCGGTCAAGCAAGCCTTCCTGCGCCGCATCGACGAGCTCCAGGTCGTCACCCCGCAGCGTTCAGTCGGCCGCCAGCGCCGCTACACCCGGGTGGAGATCCGCGTCATCCAGCAGGTCGCGTCGATGGCCGGCGAGGGCATGACGCTGCCCGCGATCCGGCGGATCATCGAGCTGGAAAGCAAGCTGGCTGAGGTCGCCGCCCAGCGCGACGAGCTCGCGGCGCGGCTGCATGAAGTTTCCTCAGAACGTGCGCGCCTTACTCACCGGCTCAACGCTTTGCTCCGCGGAGTCAGCCGGGATCGTTCCGACGAAGAAGAATAGGACGAAGCCCCGCTAGCACAGCCGGGTCGTCAATGGTCGAAGGAACCGGCTCGTCCTTGCCGTTGGCGATGCCCCGCATGGTCTTGCGCAGGATCTTCCCGGACCGCGTCTTCGGCAGACCGGGCACCACGTCGATCGTGCGCAGCGCCGCGATCGGGCCGATCCGCCCGCGGATCATCGCGGCGAGCTCCGCGGCCAGCGCCTCCGGGTCGGCGGTGACGCCCGCCTTGAGCACCACGAGGCCGCGCGGCACCTCGCCCTTGAGCTCGTCGGCCACCCCGAAGACCGCGCATTCGGCGACCGCGGGGTGGCTGGCGAGCACCTCTTCCATCTCCCCGGTGGACAGCCGGTGCCCGGCCACGTTGATCACGTCGTCGGTGCGGCCCATGACGTACAGGTAGCCGTCCGCGTCGCGGTAACCGCCATCGCCTGTGAGGTAGTAGCCGGGGTACCTGGCCAGGTACGAGCGGATGAAGCCCTCGTCGTCGTGCCACAGCGTCGGCAGGCAGCTCGGCGGCAGCGGCAGCCTGATCGCGATGTTCCCGGTATCGCCTGGCTTTGCCTCGTTGCCGTCCTCGTCGAGGATGCGCAGGTCATATCCCGGCATCGGGAAGGTGGGCGATCCCGGCTTGGTCGGCTTGGGGTCAAGGCCCATCGGGTCGGCGGCGATCGCCCAGCCGGTCTCGGTCTGCCACCAGTGGTCGATGACCGGGACCTTCAGCAGGTCGCCCGCCCAGCGATAGGTGTCAGGGTCGAGCCGCTCCCCGGCCAGGAACAGGTACCTGAAGCGGCTGAGGTCGTAGCCGGCCGTGAGCGTGCCCTGCGGGTCTTCCTTGCGGATCGCGCGGAACCCGGTCGGCGCGGTGAACAGGCTCTTGACGTTGTGCTCGCTGATCACGCGCCAGAACGCGCCGGCGTCGGGGGTGCCCACCGGCTTGCCCTCGTACAGGATCGTGGTGCAGCCGGCCAGCAGCGGCGCGTACACGATGTAGGAGTGCCCGACGACCCAGCCGATGTCGGACGCGGCCCAGAACACCTCGCCCGCGCCGGTGTCGTAGACGTTCCGCATCGACCAGGTCAGCGCGACCGCGTGGCCGCCGTTGTCGCGGACCACGCCCTTGGGCTTCCCGGTGGTGCCCGAGGTGTACAGGATGTAGAGCGGGTCGGTCGCGTCGACGGCGACGCACGGCTCCTGCCCGGCGGCGGCCGCCATGAGCTCGTGCCAGTCCAGGTCGCGCGCCGTCATCGCGGCGGGCGCCTGCGGGCGCTGCACGATGACCGTGCGCGCCGGCTTGTGCACGGCCTCGTCGATGGCCTTGTCCAGGATCGGCTTGTACTCGATGACCCGCTTGCCCTCGATGCCGCAGGAGGCGGAGACGATCAGCTTCGGCGTGGCGTCGTCGATCCGCACCGCGAGCTCGTGCGCCGCGAACCCGCCGAACACCACCGAGTGGATGGCGCCGAGGCGGGCGCAGGCCAGCATGGCGACCACGGCCTCGGGGATCATCGGCATGTAGATGACGACGCGGTCGCCCTTCTGGATGTCCAGGCCCTTGAGGACGGCGGCGAACCTGGCCGTCTCATCGCGTAGCTGCCGGTAGGTGAACGTCTTCGTGGTGCCGGTGACCGGGGAGTCGTAGATCAGCGCGTGCTGCTCTCCGCGGCCGCCGTCGACGTGGCGGTCGAGGGCGTTGTGGCAGGTGTTCAGCGTGCCGCCGGCGAACCATTTGTAGAACGGCGGGTTGCTGTCGTCGAGGATGACCTGCGGGTCCTGGTACCAGTCGACGGCGGCCGCGGCCTCGGCCCAGAAGCCGGCCGGGTCGGCGAGGCTACGGCGGAAGGCGTCCTCGTATCTGCCCATGACCGCAGAGTAGGCCTGGCCGACGGGGGTTGCCTAGGACGGCGCGGGCCAACGCGCCGCCCGCGGGTTTGTGCCGCCGGCCCGCTCTTCCGTCCGCCCAGGGCAGCTTTCCCCTCATGCCCGCGTGACCGGGCCATCCTTCTATCAGTTCCGTGGGGATATATCGGACAAATCGGGCGCGAAGGTGGTCACCGATAGGAAGTCGCCGAACTGATAAGGAGTTGGCAGGGGTGGCGAGGCCAGCTGACCGCGATTATGCCCGGCAGAGGATCTCGCCGTGGATGACGGCGAACCAGCCGTCGGGGTCGGCGGCCCAGGCGCGCCAGCCGTCGGCGATCCTGTCCAGGTCCGCGGTGGTCGCGTGGCCGCCGCCGGTGGCGTTCGCGGCGTAGGCGGACTTGACCGTGCGGTCGGCCCACAGGCCGCCCCACCAGTCGCGGTCCTCTGGGGTGGCGTACGTCCAGGTCGACGTCGAGACCATGACGTCGGCCAGGCCCGCTGCCCTGGCCCAGGCGTGCATCCGGCGGCCGGCGTCGGGCTCCCCGCCGTTGCCGCGGGCCACCTTCTCGTACAGCGCCAGCCAGTCGTCGAGGACCGGGAGGGACGGGTACCAGACCATGGCGCCGTAGTCCGCGTCGCGGGCGGCGACCAGGCCGCCGGGCTTGGTGACCCGGTGCATCTCGCGCAGCGCCAGGACCGGGTCGCTGAGGTGCTGGAGCACCTGGTGGGCGTGCACCACGCAGAATGTGTCATCCGGGTAGTCGAGCGCGTAGACATCGCCGGTCGTGAAGTCGAGGTTCTCGCGGCCGGCCGTCAGCTCCCTGGCCTGCTCGACGATGTCCGGCGCGGCGTCGATGCCGGTCACGTGCCCTTGCGGCACGTAGCCGGCCAGGCCCGCGGTGATCGTGCCGGGACCGCAGCCGACGTCGAGGATCCGCATGTGCGGTTTGAGGTGCGGCAGCAGGTAGGCGGCGGAGTTCTCGGCGGTGCGCCACCGGTGCGAGCGCAGCACCGACTCATGATGACCGTGTGTGTAGACCTCTGGCATGCCGTCCAGCGTAGCTCGCGTCTTACTAGCTGAGCTAATCCGTCTCAAAATATGGTCATTAGCTCTCGCCGGCGGCGAACCGGTCGGCGAGGTCGCGCGGGGCGCACGCCAGCCAGCCGTCGGTGAGGGCCTCGCTGAGTACGTTCGGCGTCACCTTGTCCAACTGGACGAGGTAGGCGCTGAACCCGTTGAAGTGCGGGATCGTGAAGAAGGCGTCCAGGTGCGCCGCGAGAATAGCCTCCTTCTCGGCCAGGTCGGCGGTGCGGATCGCGAGAATCGGGCCGTCCGGCGGCTGCACGTCGCCGAACCGCTTGATGTCCGCCTTGCTGAACGGGCGCTCCCAGGCGAACGCCTTGCCGCCGACTTCCCAGGTCCTGTTGGTCTTCCTGTACTTATCGACGCCTTCAGTGACCTGGGGCAGTCCGGCGGCCAGGCGTGCCACGTCGTCGAAGGTCTGCACCCCTAAGACGGTACGCCCTCGGCTTCGCGACGTCCGCTTCCATCGGCAGCAGCACCACCAGGGCACCGGCCGGATCACAATGGCGGTGTGATCGAGGAGCTGATCGACCAGATGGCCGCCCTGCTCGAGTCGCTGCGCGCCGCCGGGGACCGGCGGCAGTACTTCCACGCGACGTACCAGCGAACGACGATCGCGGTGGCCGCGGAACTCCGGCGTGGCGGCTTCACCGACGCCGAATGGGTCGAGCGGTGGGACGTCGCGTTCGCCGGCCTGTACCTGGACGCGCTCCGGGCCGCGCTGGCGGGCAGCCGCCCGACGCGGCCCTGGGACGTCGCTTTCGGCGCGCCCGCCGGGCTGCCGCCGCTCCGCCACGTCCTGCTCGGCATGAACGCCCATATCAACTACGACCTGCCGCAGGCGCTGCTGGCGGTGATCACCGACGAAGAGTTCGACGACCCGGCGCTGCTGACCAGGCGGCGGTCCGACCATCAGGCGATCGACCGCGTGCTCGCCTCCCGCGTCGCGGCCGAAGACGACGAGCTGGCCGCGGTTTCCGGTCCCGGCACCCTCCCGGACCGGCTGCTCCAGCCACTCAACCGGCTAGCCACCCAGCGCTTCCTGCGGGAGGCGCGGGAAAAGGTGTGGGCCAACGCGGTCGTCTTGAGCCAGGCGCGCAGGCAGGGCGATGGCGCTTACGCGACCGCCCTGAGACAGCTCGAGGACCTGAGCGCGGCGAAGGTCGCCGCCTTGCAAGCGCCCGGCCAGGTCCTGCTGAAGCTCGCCAGCACCGGCTTCGGCGTCCGGCTGCCCGGCTAAGCCGACGGTGACGCCGTGGCTAACAATAAGCGTGACGCTTTTCTTCGGTGCACGCTACCCGGCCGTCGTCATGGCTCACACAGCGAGACTACCGCTGGCTCGCGTTTGCGTCTCGGCGCTGCAACCGCGACTTTCGCCGTGCGCGCAGGTAATAGCGGCTGTCAGAGACGTCGTGATGCTCGCGCATGCGCCTGTGTGTCATGAAATACGGGATGCCCACGGCCAGAGCCACGATAACTACGCCGATAAGGACGCCACCCCACGCCCAGCTCATAGTCGCCTCCCTGCAACGTCGGTTTCAGACGGGAGACGCACTTCCCGGCTAAGGATGAAATTAACATTCCGGATCGGGACCTTTCCGGCTCACGAACCTGGCGTTACGAACGCGGCCTGATTCGCAGGCCCGCCATCCCGCCGTCGACCGCGAGCGACGTTCCTGTGACCGACGACGCCAGCGGGCTGGCGAGGTAGGCGATGCCGGCCGCCACCTCGTCAGGGCTGACCAGCCGCCCCATCGGCTGCCGGCGCTCCAGCGCGGCTCGCTCGGCGACCGGGTCGTCGGCCTGGTCGAGCAGCCGGCCGATCCATGGGGTGTCGGCGGTGCCTGGCAGGACGCAGTTGACCCTGATGCCCTCGTGGATGTGGTCGGCGGCCATCGCGAGCGTCAGCGACAGCACGGCGCCCTTCGTCGCGGAGTACAGCGCTCGCTGCGGCAGGCCGGCTATCGCAGCGACCGAGCAGGTGTTGACGATCGCGGCATGCCCGGACGCGCGCAGGTAAGGCAGCGCGGCCCGGGCCGCCCGGACCATCCCGACGACGTTGACATCGAACACCCGGTGCCATTCATCGTCGGAGTTGTCGGCCACCGTCCCGATGGCGCCGATGCCCGCGTTGTTCACTACGATGTCGATGCCACCCAGCCGCTCCGCCGCGGTGTCGATCGCCTCCCGCACCGACGCGTCGTCCGTGACGTCCGCGTAAAGGCCGGTGAACTCGTCACCGGGCTTGAGGTCGAGCACCGCCACCTTCGCGTCGCGGCTGGCGAGCAGCCGGGCGGTAGCCAGCCCGATCCCCGACCCGCCACCCGTTACCACCGCTGCAAGCCCGCTCAGTTCCGCCATGCCAACCTTCCTACATCGAAGAACCATCCTGGTCCAGTTCGGCGGCGATCTCGGCGATGTGGGCGCGGATCCAGGCGTGCGCGGGGTCGGCGGAGTGCCGCGGGTGCCACCATAGCCGCTCGGTGATCCCGGGCAGCGCCACGGGCGGATCAAGCACCCGGATGGCGGCGGTGCGCCGCAGGTGCGGTACGGCCCGTTCCGGCACGACGGTCACCAGGTCGGTGCCCTCCAGCAGGAACGGCGCCAGCAGGAAGCTCTCGACGGTGAACTCGATGCGGCGCGGCACCCGGGACCGCTCGAGGTGCTGGTCGACGATCGAGGCCGGCTGCACGCGTCCCACCGAGTAGACGAGGTGCCCGAGCCGCAGGTAGTCGTCCATGGTCATCCGGTCACCGACAGCCGAGTTGCCCGCCCAGACGCAACACAGCCACCGGTCGGCGAACAGCCGCTGGCTGTCCAACTGCACGTCGGGCATGATCTCCTCGGGCTCGATGACAAGATCGGCCGCGCCCTCGCGCAGCAGCCCGACCGGATCGGGCGAGCGCGGCAGGACCCGGATGGTGACCCCGGGTGCCGCGGCGGCCAGCCGCCGCACCAGCGGGCCGATGAGCATGAGCAGGCTGTAGTCGGAGCAGCTCACAGTCCAGGTCGCCCGGTCCGTCGCGGGATCGAAGCCGGTTCGCTGATCGAGCGCTGCCCGGATGATGGCCAGCGCGTCGCGAACGGGCTGCCGGAGCGCATCGGCCCGCGGCGTGGGCACCAGCGTGAAGCCGTCGCGGACCAGCAGGGGATCGCCGAACAGCTTGCGCAGCCGGGCGAGCGCGTTGCTCATGCCCGGCTGGCTCAGGCTGAGCCGGGCCGCGGCCCGGGTCACGCTGCGCTCGTCCATCAGCGCGTCGAACGCCACCAAGAGGTTGAGGTCTACTCCGGCCAGATCCATGACGCCTTGCCTACCAATGATTATTCAGTTCAGCAATGTTCTGCATTCACAAGTTCCGTTGGCTGAATATCAAGTGGCAGTCCTACGATCAGGCCGTGACTGGGCAAGACGAAGAAATCCAGGTCCCCGTACTGATCGTCGGCGGGAGCCTGGTGGGCCTGTCCACGGCCCTGCTCCTCGCGCGGCACGGAGTCGAGTCGCTCGTGGTGGAGCGCCACTCCGGTACCGCGATCCACCCCCGTGCCGGGCATTTCAACCTGCGCACCCTGGAGATCCTGCGGTCCGCGGGACTGGAGGACACCGTCCGGCGCAAGTCGCGTGAGCAGTACCCGCCGGACGGCGGGATCAGCAACGTCGAGTCCCTGGCAGGGCGGGAGATCGCCACCTACTTCACCGACCTCAACGCCGGCGTCGCCGAGTTCAGCCCGACGATCCGGCTGTTCATCAACCAGGACGCGCTCGAGCCGATCCTGCGGGAACGCGCCGAGTCGCTGGGCGCGCGGACGCGATACCGCACCGAGTGCACCAGCCTGGAGCAGGACGGTGACGGCATAACCGCGGTGCTCACCGGCGCGGCAACCGGGACTCAGTCCCGGGTACGGGCACGGTACGCGGTCGCCGCCGACGGCAACCGCAGCCCCGTCAGGAACCGGCTGGGCATCGGCATGCGCGGCCACGGCGTGCTGTCGAACAGCATCACCATTTACTTCCGCGCGGAGCGGGACCTCGCGCCGCTGCTGGCCGGCCGGAATCAGGGCGTCCACTACGTCACCAACCCAGTGCTGCGCGGGTTCTTCCGCCTAGACCGCAGCGGCAACGGCGGCTTCCTCGTGGTCAACCTCGTGGGAGACACGGCCCGCCCCGAGATCGTGGCGGCCTACCCGGAGGCGCCCTGGGCGAACGTCGCCGACGGGATCACGAAGGACCGCGCGATCGAACTGCTGCGCGCGGCGATCGGCATCCCCGGAATGCCGCTGGTCGTCGAGGACATCGCGACCTGGCAGGCCGTCGCCGATGTCGCCGACAGGTACTCCGACGGGCGGGTCTTCCTGGCCGGCGATGCCGTGCACGTGGTCCCGCCGAACGGAGGCTTCGGCGGCAACACCGGCGTCCAGGACGCGCACAACCTCGCCTGGAAGCTCGCGCTCGTGCTGAACGGGACCGCGGGGCCGGGCCTGCTGGCGACTTACGACGCGGAACGGCGGCCGGTCGGCGAGTTCACCGTTGAGCAGTCCTACGCGCGGTACGTCACCCGGGTGGCGCCGTACCTCGGCACCGCGGACGCGCAGCCGGTCGTTGACGACCTCTACCTGGAACTCGGCTACCGCTACGACTCACCCGCCATCATCGCCGAACGGGGCGACGACCGGCCGCCGCACCAGCACCCCCGCGACTGCACGGGCCAGCCAGGCTCGCGAGCGCCGCACGTCTTCCTGCGCCGCGGGGGCACGCGGCTGTCCACGCTCGACCTGTTCGGCGGGAACTTCGTCCTGCTGACGGGCGCGCGCGGCGCCGCATGGTGTGACCTGGCACGCGACGCGGCGCGCCCGCTGGGCGTCGGGCTCGACGCCTACCAGGTGGCCGACGGAGAGGCCGGGGAGCAGGCGGCCGGTGAACTCGCGGACGCGGACTCTGGCTTCTGTGCCGCCTACGGGATCTCCCCGGACGGCGCGGTCCTCGTCCGGCCAGACGGCTTCGTCGCCTGGCGCGCTGCGGACGCCACAAGCGCCACGAACGCCACGGCCGAGGGCATGACGGGCATCCTGTCCCGTGTGCTATGCCGGGCGAACCCCTAGCCGACTTCCTGCGTGATCAGCGGATGGCGAACCAGGCGAGGCTGCCCAGGCCCGCGATAAGGCAGTAGATGGCGAAGGGGACCAGGGACCGAGCCTTGCTGAAGTAACGGACCAGGAACCGGACCGAGAAATAGGCAGCGAGGCCGGACAGCAGGCTGCCGGCCAGGACCTGGCCGTGGATGCCGGCGCCGAGCGGGCCGAACAGGTCCGGGATCTTCAGCACGCCCGCGGCGAGGATAACCGGGGCGGACAGCAGGAAGGAGTAGCGGACCGCGTCCTCCCGGGACAGGCCGCGGAACATGCCGGTGACGGTGACCATGCCGTCCCGGCTGATGCCCGGCAGCAGGGCGAAGATCTGGACGGCGCCGATCACGATGGCCTTGCCGAAGCCCATCCCGGCCAGCCGCCGGTCCTCGGTCGTATCGGGGCTGTCCGCTGACTGCTCGACGGGCTGTTGTCGCAGGCCGGACAGCGGTGAGGCCGGGTACCTCCCGGGCGACTGAGCCGGGTAGCCGGCCGCGGTCATCGCGCGCTGCGGGGTAGCCGGCGCGGCCATGGCAGGCTGTTGTGCCGCGCCGTGCCCGCCGGAGCGGCGCCGCGCGCGTTCCCCGGCCAGCAGGATCACCCCGTTGACAGCCAGGAAAAGTGCGGTCGGGACTGGCTTGCTAAACACGACCCGGAACGTGTGCTCGAGCGCGAGCCCGGCCAGGCCCACGGGGATAGTCGCCAGCACGATCATCCAGGCCAGCTTCTGCTCGGCCGTGGCGATCGTCCGGTCCCGCAGCGAGGAGACGAACCCGGTGACGATCCGCGCCCAGTCGTGCCGGAAGTAGATGATCAACGCCGCCGCGGTCGCCACGTGCAAGCCGACGATAAACGCCAGGTACGGCGACTCAGGTCTGGACACACTGAGGTCCTGTGCCCAGGAACCTCCCACCAGGGCGGGAATCAGCACGCTGTGGCCCAGGCTGGAGACCGGGAACAGCTCGGTGACTCCCTGGATCAGGCCAATGACCATGGCCTCGGCATACGTCAGGTGCGACATCCGGTTCCCGCTCGCTTTCTGTGCATCCTGAACATCTACATTGATGTAGAAATTCTACACACAGGTAGCTGACAGCGCGGCGAAAAGGATTTGCTGACGCGGCGGGCCGACTTTCACCCAGCAGCTGGGTCGGTTACTCCTGCATCTCTTGCGTCTGCACGTCAGGAGCCTGGTGGCTTGCCGGGACCTGACTGGTCGCGGCGGAGTGCGCTGGCGGAGCCTGAAGCCAGGTGCGTGCGGCGACGGTCAGGGTCTCGATTCCGGTGCTGAGGGTCGGTTCGATGACGGGCGCGAAGTGCGGTGAGTGGTTGCCTGGCAGGGAGTCGAGCCGTCCCTCGGCCATCGCGCTGAGCACTGTCTGGGTGTCAGGACCGCCCCAGAACCAGAAGACGGTGGGTATGCCCGCGGCTTCACCGAAGATGCCAACGTCCTCGCTGGCGGTGACCAGCGGCATGGGCAGCAGGCGCTCCGGACCGAAGTGACCGGTGAAGGCGGCCATGGTGGCCTCAGTCGCGACAGGGTCGCTGACCAGCCTCGGCGTGCTGATGTTCCAGGTGATCTGCGGCGGGCGCGGCGCGGTGCTGGCCGTGGCCTCAGCGGCGATGATGCGCTCGAT
>Ga0209693_10000934_pt1 | contig 12154 bp, 15 predicted proteins | sample HubBroMetageWRM3_FD_188345 | JGI IMG/M metagenome (GOLD analysis project Ga0209693, IMG submission 188345) | Warmed soil microbial communities from the Hubbard Brook experimental Forest, New Hampshire - Hubbard Brook CCASE Soil Metagenome WRM 3... | ecosystem: Environmental > Terrestrial > Soil...
GATGCCGCCGATGCGGAAATAGCTGGTCATCATCCGCTGGCCCGAGACGTATTCGAAAATCTTCATGATCTCTTCGCGCTCGCGGAAGGTGTAGAGGAAGACGGACATCGCGCCGAGATCGATTGCGTGGGTGCCGAGCCAGACGAGGTGCGAAGCGATTCGCGTCATTTCAGTGAGCAGAACGCGAATGTATTGCGCGCGCTTCGGTATTTCGATTCCGAGGATCTTTTCTACCGCCAGGCAATAGCAGAGATTGTTCGAGAGCGGTGCAAGGTAATCGATGCGGTCGGTCATCGTGATGGCTTGCGAATAGGTTTTCGCTTCCATGTTTTTCTCGATGCCGGTATCGAGATAGCCGATCACGGGCCGGGCTTTCAGCACGATTTCACCGTCGAGCTCGAGAACCACGCGGAGCACGCCGTGCGTAGACGGGTGCTGCGGACCCATATTCAGGACCATCGTGTTCGCTGAGCCGGCTACGGTCTCGATCGTTGTTGGCATTAGCGATAGCTCTTATCTAAAACCCTCGACCGGATAGTCCTTCCGCTGGGGATGGCCTTCCCAATCGTCGGGCATGAGAATGCGCGAAAGCTCGGGGTGACCTTCGAAACGGATGCCCATTAAGTCGTAATTCTCGCGTTCGTGCCAGTTCGCGGTGGGCCAGATTTCGGTGACGGAATGCACCGACGGATCGCTTCCGCCCAGCCGAACCTTCAGGCGCAGGCGCTCGTTGCGATCGAGCGAGAGCAGATGGTAGTTCACCTCGAAGCGGGGCTCGAGAGGAAAGCGGTCCACCGTGGTGATGTCCGAAAGAAAGGAAAAATGAAGCGAAGGCTCTGACGCCAGATAAGCGGCAGCGCGCATAAGGTGTTCGCGGGGTACCACGACCGTCGTTTCGCCCCGAAATTCGATCACCTCGGTGACGGCTTGCGCGTCCCAGGCCTTCAGTTGATGGACTACGAGCGTTTTGTCAGCGTCCTTTGATTCCACGGTTGGATCCCGATGGGCGTCAGCGATTCCAGTCGAGCGCGCCCTTCTTCCAGAGGAAGATGTATCCTGCGAGCAGGATTATAATGTAGACAAGCATCTCGACAAAGCCGAAGAGCTTCAGATCGTGGTACACCAAAGCCCACGGATACAAAAAGATAGCCTCGATGTCGAAGAGGATAAAAAGCAGAGCAACCATATAGAACTGCACCGAAATTGGTTCGCGAGCGTTGCCCGTTGGGCGAATCCCGCATTCATATGGCTGGTCTTTTTCCCGCGTACGCTTGTGTTTTCCGACGATTGCGGACACCACAATCAGCGCGCCGGACAATCCGGCGGCGAGTATAAACATCAGCAACAACGAACCATAGTTGTCGAGGTAATTGCTGTTCATGTTGGTCGCACTGGTATAATAACGACCCGAGAGCGCACGGTCAAATGAACTCCCAGTTCTTCAATTCGCCGCGTTTTCAGGCGCGCGCTGTGTGTCAGGCGTTGGTTCCAGCATGAGCTCTGGATTCAATACCGACGTCCAAATCGGCAACCAGGTGTTTCACGTTCAGACCGAGGATCGCGGCCCAGCGCACCCAGTGATTGATACTGTGGTGTACCAAAATGGGCGTGTGCTCCATAGGCGCTCCTCAAATTATCGGCATTTTGTTGAATCTGACGAATTCAATCACGAGGGACTGCGGGATCGAGTGGAGGAACAGCACCGTTCTGTGATTGAGGATCTGCGCTCAGGATTGCTCGAGCCGCAGGTGGCCGCGGCTGCGAGTCAGGATGGCCGGCCGAGCGGAATTCAGATGCAGCTCATGAACCCGGGGTCGTGGCTCACCGGGGGACATATATTTCTGGACGTCGAGCTTGTGCGGCGGGCAGACCGGGGGCCGCAGGCGGGGGTTAAGGTGGAAGCGTTTATTGACGGTGCGATCGAGGATCGGCGGTACTCAGAAGTGACGGACAGCTTGGGACGCGCGCGATTGCGTTTTTCGCTGCCGCCGCTGGGGAAAGGCGACCTGACGCTGGTGATTCGAGCGGCGACGCCGAGCGGGAACGATGAGCTGCGGTTCGCAATGCGCTCTAGGACAAAAAATTCTTCAAGCCAGCCAGCGAAGCAGAAACCCGTAAATTAGTTTGGGCTGCTGGGTTCCATGAAAATAACGATCAACGGCGAGCTTCGCGAAATTCCTGACGGCTTCAGTGTTGCTGCGCTGCTGCAGCACCTGGAAATGACGGCCGAGCGCGTGGCTATTGAGCGCAATCTCGATATTCTGCCGCGCGCGAAATGGCAGGAGACTGCGGTTCAGCCTGACGATCGATTCGAAATCGTTCACCTTGTGGGCGGCGGTTAGCGGCGTAGCTTCCGCGCTTCCAAGGCGACATTTCACACTCTGCTTTCCAACTATGCTGCCAACGCCTTTTCCAGCGCGTCGAAGCAGCCGTCCCAACCCTTCTGGTGGCTGTCGCGGACTTTGGCTGTCGTGAAATTCTCGTGCGTGAAGATCATTTCCGTCGAGTTGCCGCGGTCGATCAATTGTACGGTTACGAGCGATTCAGTGTCCTCCATGTCTTCGGGCTTCTTTTTCGGCGGAGGAATTTGCTCCCAGGCCCAGGTGAATACCAGCTTTTCGGGTGGCTTCACTTCGCGAAAAGTTCCGAATCCGCGGTACGTGAAACCTTCTTTGGGGACGGGAATCTCGATTACATAGTGGCCACCGGGGCGCACATCGAGCTCTGTATATTTTGGATTGTGCTCTGGAACGTCCCTGCACATCCACTTCTCTAGTTCTTCGCGCTTGGTCCACGCCGCGAAGACTTTCTCGCGCGGCGCCCGGAACGTGCGCCGGATTTCGAGCCGGGTTTCTGACGAGGTGCCTGGGGTAGCCATTTTGCGGTCTCCTCTTTTTGTGAGCCTTCGAGATATTGAGTCAACGAATCAAATTGCCGTTCCCAGAAGTGCCGGTATTTCTCGATCCATTCCGCCGCGCCTTTCATCGGCTCGGCCGCGAGCCGGCAGCGATGGACGCGGCCGTCTTTTCGTCGCTCGACGAGCTTGGCGCGTTCGAGCACGCGCAGGTGTTTGGACACGGCCGGGAGAGACATGTCGTATGGGGCTGCAAGATCGCTGATGGACGTTTCGCCTTGAGAGAGCCGCGCGAGAATTCCGCGGCGTGTTGCGTCGGAAAGCGCTGCAAAGGTGTTATCCAGCAGGGCCGACTGATAGTAAACCATATGGTTTACTATTGGCGCGATCGCAATTTTTGTCAAGCTCAATTTCCGGAATTAACGAGAGGCGAGAAGGTGGCCCAGCTTGTCTTTCTTCGTTCGAAGGTACGCGCGGGAATGCTTGCTGGTTCGCGGGCGGCAGGGAACTCGCTTTACAATGCGAATGCCCGATCGCTCGAGCTGCGTAACTTTGTCGGGATTATTCGAAAGCAGGCGGACATCGCGCAGGCCGAGCGCCTTCAAAGCTTCGGCCGCGAATTCGTAGTCGCGTGCATCATCCGCAAATCCGAGGTGGCGATTTGCTTCCACGGTATCGAGACCCGCGTCCTGCAGTTCGTAGGCCTTTAGTTTATTGATCAATCCGATTCCGCGGCCCTCCTGCGGCAGGTAGAGGAGTACCCCTGAAGGTTCGGCGGCGATTTTTCGCAGCGAAAACTCGAGTTGTGCGCGGCAGTCGCAACGCTCAGAGGTGAACACATCGCCTGTGAGACACTGCGAGTGGACTCGCACGAGCGGCGCCTTTCCATTGCGCAATGCTCCAGATCGCAAGGGGCCGTGCTGAACCGCGATCGCTTCTTCGCCTTTCTTGGAGCCTTCGATCCCGAAAATGCGAAAAGAGCCGAATCGAGTCGGCAGGGCTGCTTGGGCGACAATGCGCGCTTTTCCCGACCCTTTACCGGATTGTTTTTTCAGCTGCATCGGAAACAACGATTATAACAGGCTTGGCAAAAAGGCCCGGCGGCGCATCAGATCGAACCTTCCTCCTTGCATCTCTTTACATAGCTACCGGCTTTGGCTAACGTAATCGCTGAACCTCCGTTCGCGGCAAACGAGCGAAATGGAAATACTCAGTGGCGGCCGAGACCTACTCTTCATTCTGATTCTGAAGGTGTGCTGGGCGGCAGCTCTCGCAGCGCTGCTCGTGCGATTCCGATCTTTTCGGCGACTGGTCTTCACCGAAAAACGCGATTCCGACCAAAAAGTAATGCTTCTTCTATTTCTGACGCCTCCGCTTGCCATCGGAGTCTTGCTTCGGCTCGTCGGCTACCGATTCTTCGACTTGTCGCTCGAGGGGTCGTTCCTCATGGGCCTAATCGGCGGGCGAATCGTCGGGCTACTGGGCGGTTCGCTCATCAGCTTGCCCGCGTTTGGCAATCACGAATGGCTTTCAAGCCCGATGGCTGCGAGCGTGGGCCTGCTCGCGGGAATGATTCGGGAGGTGATTCCAGAAAAAGAGGACATCTGGCATTTCGGGCCGTTTTTGTTTTTGAGCATCCCCGAATGGCTGTGGAAACTGGTGCGATTTGGAAAAAGGAATTGGGCGATGCTGCCGCTGTTTGCGTGTGCCGGGCTCGCAGTCGCGCAGGTCGAACTTGCGTCACTGGTTTCCGAGAAATGGCTCTTCGCGTTCCACCCGAGCAATTGGGGCTACATGCTGCTCATCGTGTTGTCGTCGGTGATGAGCGTTGCGATGGCGATCAAGATCTGGAACAACACGCGCATCGAGATGAATCTGGAGCAGAATCAGCAGCTGCTTTTGAAAGCGCGCATGGACGCACTTTCGAGCCAGATCAATCCGCACTTTTTGTTCAATACGCTGAATACCGTTTCGTCGCTGATTCGTTTCGATCCGGACATGGCGCGAGGCGTGGTGCTGAAGCTTTCCAACATTCTGCGGCGCTTGCTGCGCAAACACGAAACGTTTGTGCCATTGCGCGAGGAACTTGAATTCATCGACGATTATCTCGATATCGAAGTGATCCGCTTCGGCCGCGACAAGCTGCAAATTTTCAAGGAAATCGAACCGGAAGCGCTCGACTCCTTTGTTCCCAGCATGCTGCTGCAGCCCATGATCGAGAATTCACTGAAGCATGGACTCGACCCGCGCCTCGAGGGCGGCCAGATTCATATTCGCACGCGGCGGAATGATGGCCGGCTCTATATTGAAATCGAGGACAACGGCGTGGGCATTTCATCTGAGCGGCTTGCCGAGGTGTACGGCGGCGGAATCGGCATCAGCAACGTGCACGAGCGCCTGCGCCTGCTTTATGGCGACCAGTTCAAAATGGATATTCGCAGCGAAGAAGGCCAGGGCACGCAAATCCACATCGAGATTCCCGAGTTGATCACGACGGAACACGTCCTCGGCTAGTCAGCAGAGCGCAACGTTAGCACTGCGATTTGATGTCCGGCTCGATCCACTTTGCCTTCGCCTCCGCCGACGCGATTAGCTCGCGCGAGTAGGATTCGTAGATCAGATTCTTGTCGCTGCAGCGCTCGACCACTGAATTTACCAGTGGCACCAGACCGCCTTGCCCCTCGCGCAGGTCAGCCACGAGTTTCCCTACTCTTTCGAGCCAGAATTCCGTGATCGTGACGTGGTAGCCGTTTTTGCCGTGATGCACGATAAACCGCCGCAGGTCCGCGCGCATCCTTTCCCGCGCAGCTTCGGATTCCATTTTCGCGAAGCGCCAAGCAGTCACTGTTAGGTGCCGGGCGTGAACGAATTCCGCAGGCGTGTACGAGCACGTTTCGAACCGGCGGACCACATCCTCGATTTCTTCCTCCGTGCGGTAGTGCGGCGCGTCGGACATTTTGCCTCCCAAATAAAAAACGCCCGGGCGCATGGCGCCCGGGCGTTGGATTTGCTCTTTGATTATTGTATGAGGTTCCCGGCCCGCCGTCCACCGCGAATCCAAGAGCTGCCGAAGGCGGGAGCATCGATTTTCTCGCTTGGCGGCATCGTAACAGCGTAGAATGCGCAGCATCTGCCGGGTCCGTCACTCAGCCGGTCGGCAAAAATTCCGGGGTCATTCATCGAATGAACGACGAAACAGAAAAAAGTAGTGCGTCTTCGGCCATAGTTCTCGCCATCATCGTGATTGGCGTCGCGATTTATTGCGCCGCATATGGCCTGCAGACGCTTGCCTGGTACGAGGGGCATCACTGGACGAAAGAAAATCCCTGGCTCGCGGACGTCCCGCAGTCCCTCCCCGCCGCTCCGTCTGCCGTCGCCAAAGGAAACCTGGTCAAGGCTTTCAATTACCAGTTCACGGCTCCTTGGACCGGGAAGACTACGCAGACCCCTTCGCTGACGGGCGTGGTGATTCGCTTCGATTCGGGCCAGGCAATTTTCTTCTACGATCCCGAGACGCTGCTCGATTCTTTGCGTCAGATGAAATCGTCGAGCCCGTTGCAATATCAGAAATTTGTGAATGTATTTTCGGATCACCCCATTGAATCGAATTATGGGCTCTATGAGGCCGTGTATGGCGCCGCACCGTCGCAGCTGTCGCCGATCATGACGAGCCGCGATGCTTTGCGCATGAACGAGCTGCTGATTTGGAAGCTGGGATTCGGGATCGATGCGCGGGGCGGGCTAACCTCGTTTACGTGGGGACCGAATCGAGGCTTCCAGTTTGGCGATCCTGCCAAAGGGCCGGTTGCTCTGCGTGTCTTCAGCGACCGCGATCAGCAGTTCCGTTTCATCTTTGTCGTGGCGCCGAACGCGAGCGGCAAGATCACGCAGGACGATATCGCCGGTATCATCGCTTCGTTCAAACCGGTTCCAATCCTCGATCGGTAGAATCCCGCGGCACCATGAATTAAGCGCGGGCGGCCGCGCCTGAGGCGTTCAGCACCTTTTGGTAGTAAGCCTCGTATTGAGGAATTACGTCGTTCGAGCAGTATTTTCGGCGGGCGTTGATTCGCGCTTGCTGGCCCATGGCTCGTCCGCGATCGGGCATCGTCAAAATCTGCAAGGCGTATTTTGCTCCGGCGGCTACGTCGCGAGGCGGAATCAGGTAGCCATCCACGCCGTTCGTCACGACTTCGGGTAGTCCGCCGACGTTCGACGCGATTACCGGAACTTCGCAAGCCATCGCCTCGAGCGCGGCGAGACCAAATGATTCCAGGTCGCTTGGCAACAGGAACAGATCTGCCATCCCCAGTTTTTCCTGCACTACATCCTGCTTGCCGAGGAAGAAGACATCTTTCGTGAGGCGCTTCTTCCGCACGATGTATTCCGCTGCGCCGCGGTCGGGGCCGTCACCCATCATCACAAGTTTCGCTGGAATCTTTTCGCGCACGAGCGCGAATATTTCCACCACGTCCGTCACTCGCTTTACTGGACGGAAATTCGAGAGGTGCATCAGAATTGGCTCGCCATTGGGCGCCCATTTCGCTCGCGCTGCCGCATCGTCGCAGCGCTTGTAGAGGTCGCAGTTCACGAAATTCGGAACCACCTCGATCGGCCGCTTGATCTCGAAGTCTTTCACGGTCAGGTCGCGCAGGTAATTCGAAATCGCGGTAACGCCGTCGCTTTGCTCGATCGAAAATTTCGTAATCGGCAGATAACTGCGGTCGTGCCCGACGAGGGTGATGTCGGTTCCATGCAATGTAGTAATGAACGGTAGCTTGCGCGGAGCCGCCATCATCCTGGCGAGTAGCGCACTCACCGAATGGGGAATCGCATAATGAACGTGCAGCAAATCGAGTGACGCGGATTCGGCCACTTCGTACATTTTGGTGGAAAGTGCGAGTGTGTACGGCGGGTGATCGAAGAGCGGGTACGATGTGACCTCCACTTCATGAAAGTAAATATTCTCATGCGGCGTGTTAAGGCGGATCGGCATCGCGTAGCTGATGAAATGAATTTCGTGACCGCGGGCGGCGAGCTCGATTCCGAGTTCGGTGGCCACAACACCCGACCCGCCGTAAGTTGGATAACATGTGATCCCGATTTTCATGGGCCCTCGATGATAGACGGAGCCTTCAAACCCGGCAACCGGCGTATCGCCAGATGTCCGCTACCAACTTGAATTCAGTACGGTTGCTTGCGCCAGCACGATGGCGAATGCTAGCCTTCCTGCTCCTAATTAGACGAGCCAAGCGTTCCGACGGTGCAGGGATTTCAGGCTAGGTAGCCTTAGGAAAGGCATGTTAGAGGCGGGTGCAAGAGGCAGCGGCCTTGCCGCTCGATAGGAATTGACAGCCTACTGATATGAAACCTTCGGCAAAAGCGATTGCAATGGCAACGAGAGAACTGCGCGCTCGCCTCAGCGAAACGAATACCGCTAAGCAGTTTGGATTTGTACTCGCAGATGCAGGTCCTGGCCGCGTCAAGATGAGGATGAGGGTGGACGAGCGCCACTTGCAGGTTCACGGAGTGGTGCATGGCGGGATTCTTGCGGCGCTGGCCGACACGGCTGGTGGACTCGCGACCTACATGGCATGTCCGCGAGGCACGCGAGTCGCCACAATCGAGATGAAAATCAATTACCTCGAAGCCGTCGAAGGCGGAACAGTGACCGCCGAAGCGGAAGTTGTCCGGCTGGGACGCCACATCTCAGTGGTCGACTGCGACATTCGCGATGAAAATGGCCGCTTGGTTGGAAAGGCGTTGATGACGTTTTTCGTGGGGCCGTTTCAAACCAACCGCAAGCCGCGGCACGCGAAACCAGACAAGCGCTGATTGGCTGCGGGCACACTCATCGCGATGAAAAATCGTAGGTGCAAAATCCTATTGTTCGTCTATTCGCCGTGCCCGTTCTGGCCGTTCGATCCGCCGTGCGCTGCCTCTTCGCCGTCCTTAAACAAGTACTTGATGCTGTGCTTATAGACGAGAAGGTTCGGACTGCCGTTACGAGTGAGTTTAATGCAATCGCGGTCATACCATTCGACGGTACCATGGAGCACTTCGCCATCGGTTAGAACCACAGCGACCGGTGAGTGAGACTGCATCTGCTTGACGTAATAAAAGTTCTCCGCGTGCGTCTGCTCCGGCGGGGCTGGTTTTTTACGCGGTTGTGGTTGTTGGGGCGCGGCCGGGACCGGTCGCGGCGCGAATTGCTGTTCCTTCACGTCTGTCAACGTAGGACGGAAAAGCTTGCGGTTCACCATAAAACTCCTTCTGGAATGTGCTACCTGTTATGACTATGTGAGCGCTGATTCGGTTGCAAATAAAGTTGACGAAACTTAAAAATTTAATTGGCGGAAATGATGCTAGTGCGCGGTAAGCGAAGCGACATAGGCATCTAGACCTATCTGCCTGCCGACGTTCCGCTTCAGGCGGCTTTCGAGGTTGTCGAGGCCTTCAGTAGCCCGCATGACCCACTCAAGATTGATCTTTTTACTGAGGGTCTCCAATTCCGGCTGCAAATCCGGATTTTTCGGGAGACTGCTCTTGGGGCCCTGCGAATATTCGAGTAGATCGGTAAGCAAACTATAGAACAGCGCCAGAATATTTTCAAACGATTCCTTCTCCTGCTTGGCAAGCTGCGCTGTGGCTGCGAAAATTTCGCTGTAGTTTCCAGCATTCACTGCTTCGGAAAGCAGGCTCAACACGCTTCTGCGAAGGCGCGCTGATTCCTGGAGATCGAGTTCCAGCGCGATTCCTGGACTTCCATCTGAAAGCTGGGACGCCAGCTTGCGCTCGGCCGGCTTTGCGCTGGTGCGCTCCTTCAGAAACGATTGAATCGCCTCTGCGGGCACCGGCGCGAAATGAAATTGCAGGCAGCGCGAGCGAATCGTCTGAAGCAGAGAATCGGGAGCAGGCGCGAGAAGAATCAGCGTCGCGCTCTCAGGGGGCTCTTCGAGGATTTTTAGAAATACATCCGCATCCGTCCAGCGCATCGTGTCGGCACCGTCGAGAATGAAAACGCGCCGGCGCCCCTGCGGCTTGAAATAGGCTGCGCGTTGCACGGCGCGCAACTGGCCAATGCGGATCATCGGACGCGCAACCGGAGTGAGACGACGAACGGGATCGGGCACAATCAGCCAGACATCCGGATTCGGCTCGACGATCAGCGGCATGCGCTCGACCGCGGCAGCGTCGGCACTTTCGCCGCGTTCGGCGAGACCGGCTTGAATCAGAGGCGCCGGATCGGCAAGAGCGGCCATGCGGCGGCAGGAATCGCACTCGCCGCAGAAGTCGTCCTTCAGGCGCTCGCAGTTTGCGGCCTGCGCGAACATTCGGGCCAGCGTGTATTTGCCAATCCCGCGTGGCCCGGTGAAGAGCAGGGCACTGGGAACACGTTCGCGCTTCAGCATTCCGCGCACGGCGCTGACGATTCTCTCGTTGCCGAGAAATTCGTTAAATCCCATCTACGATCTCACCATTACGTAACAGAAGTTCATCGCGTCGCTCCTTGCGGTTTCAGGAAGCGAGTTTCGATCGCGCTGAGAATTTCGGCGTGGATTGCGTCTGGCGAACGGAGAGCGCTGGCGTTCGCGTCGAAGCATTCGATTCGCACCCAGTGGGGCTGCCGCGCGAGTCCGTCGTAGACTTCGGCTGCGGCTTCAAGATGAGCGATGCTCGATTCGAGGATGTCGCGTTGAAGCTTGGTGTAGTCGCGCGCACCTTTCTGGCCGACGAGGCGATGTGCTTCCGCCACTGGAATGCGCAGGTAGATCACGAGATCTTCCGCGGGAAGTGAGTAGATCTCATATTCGAGTTTCTTGAGCCAGTCGATGAATGCACCGCGGTCGTCGCTTCGAACGCGAGCGCCCTGATGCGCGAGATTCGAGCCAATGTAGCGGTCGGCGAGCACCGTGCGCCCGGCAGACAATTCGGACTCAATCCCGGGTTTTGCTTCGTAGCGATCGCCGGCGTAGAGCAGAGCGGAGAAATGTGCGTCCACCCCGTCGAGCGGGCCGAAATCACCATTCAGGAAACGGGCGACGAGTTTGCCGAAGAATCCGTCATAGCGCGGGAAGCTGATCTGGCTGAGCGGAACGTTGCGCTCGGAAAGGGAGCGAGCGAGCATATCGAGCTGCGTCCTTTTTCCGGAGCCGTCAATTCCTTCTATGACGATGAGTTTTCCGCGCGTTGACATCGGGTGAGGGAGAGTTTAGCAGATTCCCAAGACCCCCTTTTACCGTAGATTAGAACTTCCTCGGCGCCTTGTTTTCAATGCTTTGCGAGAATTTCTAATCGCGGAACCGTGTATTGAGCGCTAGTCGAATTGCTTCTTGACCCACACATAGGCGGCTGTGGTCAGGCTCGTCATGAAGAAGAGAATTACGCCGTCCACGAACGAATGATAGCTGACGGCGCTCATGCCGCTACCCGCAAACAGCACGGCCGGAACATTCAATGCTGAAAGGATGCGCGTAATTAGAGCCAGCGCTGCGCTTAACAAACACAATCCATAGCTAGCACGCATGATGTATTTTTCCATCCGGAATCTCCTCGTTGTACAGAGTAGGCGAGCCGATCGCACACGTCGCTGGCGGGAGCCTATAACCGAAGCGAAGTAGCAGTCAAACAAGGATATTTGGCGAGCGAAGCGGCGTACTGCAATCCGGAGAAAAGACTCACGCTAATGCTTTTCCTCTTCAGCCTCGCCCGGCAGCAGGATGCGGCTTGTCACGCGGAAGCGCTTGTAGTCTTTGTAGCGGACGGTCATACGGATGCGGATGTCACCTGAGCTGAAGTGGAGGACGTCATCGGCGTGGGTGTACGTCGGGAACCAATAGTGGCCTTCGATGTTTTCGCGGTAGGTTTCAAAGCGCGGGAAGAAATTTTCTTCGTTGTGTTTCAAAATGTCGGGAACAGCTTTCCCGTAGGTTTTTACGATTTCGAGATCCTTGTCGTCCACCCAAATGCGTCCCTGAAAATAGCGCTGATTCTTTTCGATTTTCTTGGGCTTCACTTCGAAAACGTAGGTGGTGAGCTCGTCAACCCGCTGACGGCCCACGTAGGTGATGTCGTACTTGGGTAGTTCATTGGTTGTGAGAACGAAGGGCTGCACATTTTGCAGGTCAGCGAAGTCTTGTTCGGATAGAGAGACGCGCTGGAGAGTGGAGGGAGGCGCGTACGTAACCTTGTCGTACCGCTTGCCAGTGGTGCTGAAGACGATGTCGCTGGTCATGCGGTATTCGCCGTCGGGCTGGCCGCTGGAGTCGATTGTTTGTACGACGAAGCTCTGCGTGTAGG
>Ga0209693_10000936_pt1 | contig 12151 bp, 7 predicted proteins | sample HubBroMetageWRM3_FD_188345 | JGI IMG/M metagenome (GOLD analysis project Ga0209693, IMG submission 188345) | Warmed soil microbial communities from the Hubbard Brook experimental Forest, New Hampshire - Hubbard Brook CCASE Soil Metagenome WRM 3... | ecosystem: Environmental > Terrestrial > Soil...
AATCCTTCCGGCGCTACGTACGCCAACCTGAACGCGGTGTCCTGCGCTTCGGCCAAATCTTGCGAGGCGGTCGGCGACTACCGAATTACGACGACGGGTAACGATCCAAAGGCTCTTGCGGACGCCTGGAACGGAAGCAGCTGGGCTCTGCAGCAGGCTGCTGCCCCGGCCGGGGCCACCGACAACTTGCTGAACGATGTGTCCTGCGCTTCCGCCAGCTTCTGCGCGGCCGTCGGCTGGCATTTCAACAGCGCCGGCAATGAGGTAAACCTGGCGGAGATCTGGAACGGGACGTCGTGGCTGATCAAGGCCACTCCAAATCTGAAGAGCCAGAGTGGTGGTGCCGACGACAACGTGCTTTATGGCGTGTCGTGCGTATCGCCGAGCTTCTGTCAGGCCGTCGGGGTCGGCCCGAGCGGGCCCGACGCCGCGTTGTGGAACGGCACGTCGTGGACGGTTCAGGCAATTCCCGGGCCAGACGTTGAGCCACAGGAAGTGAGCTGCGCCACCGTGGACTTCTGCATGGCGGCGGAGGGGTACGGGGATATCGATGTCTGGAACGGGTCGTCGTGGTCGGCCGGTTCGAGCGTGACGGGGTTCTCCAACCTCAGCTCCATCTCATGTGTATCGGCGAGCTTCTGCGAAGCAGTGGGCTATGACCCGTCAGGCGGGAACGCGGCGGCGTGGAATGGGACGTCCTGGACGGATCAGTCCACGCCAGGCCCGGCAAGTAACAGCTTCAACGCGGTCTCGTGCAACGCGGTCAACTCGTGCGAGGCGGTCGGCCAGGCGCTCGGCACGAACGACGAGCCCGTTCCGCTGGCCGAGGCGTGGGACGGCTCGGTGTGGACGATTCAGTCGACGCTCGACCCCACGAATTCCCAGAGCAGCTCCCTGGCCTCGGTGTCCTGCACGTCCGCGGGTTCATGCACGGCCGTTGGGCAGTATGCCTCCAGCACCCCTCCGAACTTCGGCGAGCCTCAGACCCTGGCCGAGGTATGGGACGGCACTGCCTGGAGCATTCCGGCCACTCTCGATCCCAGCAGCACCGGGGAGAACATCCTGTATGGCGTGTCGTGCGGCGCCAGCGATGCATGCACGGCCGTCGGGCAGTACACCGACCCCGGCGATCTCCCGGCCACGCTCATCGAGGCTGGTGACTGAAAGTCACAGCTTCCTGATCAGGTCGATGCTGGCCGACTCCTCCGGGTCTTCGGCCTCGACGTCGAGGAACGCCCGGGCGCACTCGACCGCCACGTCGGGTGCCAGCCGCTTGAGGCTGAGCGCCAGCACGTTCGCGTCGTTCCACAGCCGGGCGTTCCTGGCTATCCACGGCTCCCAGGCCAGCGCGGCCCGGACTCCGGGCACCTTGTTCGCCGCGATCGACGTCCCCGTGCCGGTCCAGCACATGACCACGCCGAAGTCGGCCTCGCCCGAGGCGACCGCGACCCCGACGGCCCGGGCGAACTCGGGCCAGCTGCCGCTGCTGAGCACCTGGAGCTCACCGGTCTCGCGCAGGTAGCCGGTCACCGCGCGCGTGCACTCGTTCTCGTCGTCGGCTCCGAACGCGATCCGCATATGGCGAACGTATCCCCTCGCTAGCCGGCGTTCAGGACGGCGGGGTTGTCCAGGACGGGCTGCCAGGCAAGCTCGGCCGCCCCGATCAGGCTGCCCTCGTCCAGCACGCATGCCAGCAGCGGCACGCCAGCGCCGCGGCCCCACGGGCTGAGCTCGGCGACGGCGGCCCGAAGCCGCACCGGATCCGCCTCGAGCAGGTAGCGGTGCAGGCCGCCGAGGAGTATCCGGTCCGGGTTCAGCACGTTGACCAGACCGGCCAGGCCCAGGCCCAGGCGCTCGATGAGCTCGGCCGCGGCGGCGCGCACCGCGGGGTCGGCGGCGTACTCGTGGCGCAGGGTTTCGATCGCCTGGTCCAGCACGGCGGTCTGGCGGCTGGGCACGCGCCCGGCGGCGTCCATGAAGCTGAGCGCGTCGGTCTCGACGTCGAGGCAGCCGCGGCTGCCGCACCGGCATGGCCGGCCCGCCGTGTCGACGCTGACGTGCCCCGCCTCCATGCCGAGCCCGGTGCTGCCGGTGTAGAGCGTGCCACTGACGACGAGCGCCCCGCCGACCCCGCGGTGGCCAGTGGCCACGACCAGCAGGTGGCCCGCGCCTCGCCCGGCGCCGTGCCGGTGCTCGGCGAGCGCGGCGAGGTTGATGTCGTTGTCGGCCCAGCAGGCGACGGGCGCGCCGGCCGGGCCGGTGATCCCCGCCCGCGCAACCTGCCGGGTAAAGATGTCCCAGATCGGGGTCCCGGTCGGCCAGCCGACGTAGAGCGGGCTGACCGCCGCGCCCTCGGGCTGAGCCACCGCCGAAGGCACCGCCAGGCCCGCGCCGACGCACCGGCGCCCCGTTCGCCGCAGCAGCCGGGCCCCGGCGGCGGCGACCCGCGCCACTGCCTGCTCGGGGTCATCGGACGGAACGCGACGTCTGGTGGCCATCTGGTCGACCACATGGCCACCGAGGCCGACGAGCGCAACACCGAACCCGTCGGGATGAATCTGCGCGCCAAGAGCGACTGGGCCACTCGGCTGGACGGTGAGCCGGTGCGACGGGCGCCCGGGCGCGGCGGCCGCTCCGCCGGGCGCGGAGTCCACCCGGATCAGCCCGAGATCGCGCAGTTCGGCTGCCACGGCGCCGGCCGTGGCGCGCGTGACGCCCAGGCCAGCGGTGAGTGCCGACCGTGTCGGCGCGCGGCCCGCGTGGATCAGCGACAGCGCGGGACCAAGCAAGGGGCGTCCCCGTTCCGGCCTTGTATCCATGTGTCGCATCTGCATAGTTTGAGTTTGTGCAGGTACTGAACAAAATACAGCGTCCGGTGGCCCGGAGTCTCCGTCTGGCGCTGACCGGGTTCTTCGCGCTGGACGGGTTCGTCTACGCGTCCTGGGCGGTCCGGGTGCCGGCCGTGAAGCAGCAGACCGGCGCGTCGCCCGCGGCGCTCGGCCTCGCGCTGCTCGGCATGTCGGCCGGGGCGCTGGCCACGATGCTCATCTCCGGCGCGCTGTGCCGGAGGTTCGGCAGCCGGCAGCTGACGGTCGCGTCCGGCGCCTTACTGTCCGCCGCGCTGCTGCTCCCTCCGCTCGCGCATTCCGCGCTGACGCTCGGGCTGGCCCTGCTGGTGTTCGGTGCCGCGTACGGGTGCCTGAACGTCGCGATGAACAGCGTCGCCGTGGACGTGGTCGCCGCGATCCGCCGTCCGGTGATGCCCGGATTCCACGCGGCCTGGAGCTTCGGCGGCCTGGCCGGCGCGGGCCTTGGCGGCCTGCTCGCCCCGCACCTGTCCCCGGTCCGGCATCTCCTGCTGATCGCGCTGGCGGGCCTGGTCGTCACCGCGATTGGCGGCCGGGCGCTGCTGGCCCATACCGTCCCGGTGCCGGACCCCGTCGTCGACCCGGTGCGAGGGGCCGCCGCGGCGCCCGAGGAGCCGCGCGCCTGGCGGGGTGCGCTGCGCACCGTGCGCGCGGTGGGCCTGTTCGGCGTGATCGCGCTGTGCGCCGCGTACGGCGAGGGCGCGATCGGCGACTGGGGCGCGCTGCACCTGCAGCAGAACCTGGGCACCGGCGCCGGGCTCGCCGCGACGGCCTATGCGGCCTTCGCGCTCGCCGAGGCCAGCGGCCGCCTTTCCGGAATCATGCTGCTCGAGCGGCTCGGCCGCACCCGGGTGCTTGTGCTCGGCGGGCTGACCGCGTGCGCCGGCATGCTGGCCGCCGCGCTCGCCCCGGTCTTGTGGCTGGCGCTGCTGGGCTTCGCCGCGACGGGGCTCGGGCTGGCGAACCTCTTCCCGGCCGCGATGACCCGGGCCGGGCTGCTCGCCGGATCCGGCGGCGTGGCCATGGCCTCGACGATGGGCTATACCGGTTTCCTGCTGGGCCCTCCGCTGATCGGGTTCCTGGCCGGCCAGTTCGGGCTCCCCACGGCGCTGACCACGGTTTCCGTGCTGGGACTGGCCGCCGCGTTCGTGGCCTACCTGACGCGCGACGCCTAGACCACTCCCGCGAGGTAACCTTTCACTTTTAAATGTGCGGGCCATATATGATCACTGGAAGCCTAACAATCAACTCATGGAGGCACCCGATGGCATGGTACACATGCAGGGTAAATGGCGTAGGGCCGGCGGCCGATGGAACCGAGACTCCCGACGGGACCGTCTACATTAATGTGACGGACACAGCAAGTCCCCCGGGCTTCCAAGGCGGGCAATGGTTTTACTGTGCCGATAATAGCAAGAGCCAGATGCTAGCAGTGGCGATAGCTGCCATCAGCATCGGAGCTACTGTAGAGTTCGGGGCAGTTCCGCCCAACGCAAATAACACGCCGTTCACAGAAGTCTCACGGCTGTACCTCAATGCTCCACAATCTCAATGACCGATCCTGCAAGTCCGAATTCTGGAACGGTCAGCAGGCGGCGTGGCCAGGCTGCTCCGGCCAGCATGAGATGTCACGCTCACGGAGAAAGAAGCAGGAGCGCTGCAGCAGCGTCCACACTTGCACTAACGCTCGGCCAACCCACGCCTTGGTCACCAAGGATCTCTGCGACGACGACGGCTGGACCAGGGACCGGTGGCCCTGCGAACTCAAATAGCTTTCTGCTGGACGGGCAGTACATGCGGCCGCCGCAATAGGGTGGGGTGGCCGCCAGCCATTCAGACAGGGTGGTTAGTACTGTTGATCCGGGCGTGGACAGGTCGATGCCCAAGATCGCCCCAGCTTCCGCCGGTCTGCACGCGTTGTAGGAGTCGCCGCCTAGCAGCGGCTGACCGGTGATTTGGTTCAGCTGATTAATTGTCTGCCGCAGGGTGAGCATACCGAGCTGCAGGTACAAGTGCTTTTTCGCCATCGCAATCCGCAGCTCGAGCAGCGAGAGGAACTGTCCCTCCGGGATGTAATTAGGATCCGGAAGGCCGACAGAGTAGAATCCCAGGTCCAGCCAGCAAGTGCTGTCCGGCAGCAGCGGACTGACTCGCGTAATATACGAATTGACGTTATTTGCGCCTGAGTACAATTCAACGGCGCCATACGGCCAGGGCAAATCCTGGTTACTCGTATACCAGCTGGAATTGTACTGCTGCCCCTCAGTGTACGGATCCTGGACCCAACCTACGTCAAAGGGGCCGGGAACGCGCGTCGGTACGATGCCCGTGACGACGGTGTCATGGATGGTTTGCAGTCTGTCTGCAGCCTGTTGAAGCGCCGGAGCATATGTTGGCAAAGACAACGGTGCGAGACTGTTGACGGTGGTCAGGAAGATATAGATTGCTCTCAAGAATTGTGGGAGCGTATACGTGTAGTTAAAGACCAGCCCGTCACCGGGAGCTGACGGTGCCAAACTCCCCGACCATCCGTCTGAGTAATATGGAAATTCTCCGTATGCTACCTGCCACTTGTCATCATAGTTTGAGAAGAAATTCAGAGCATCGAGGCATATCTGTATCTGTTCCAGGATGTATTCTTGGGAGAGCTCAGGCCCGGCGAGGATCTGGGGCAATTGTTGGAAGACGCCCTCAGCAGGATTGATGCCGAGGTCGACATCTCGCATTCGCGCAAGCTTGTCTCCGGCGTTTATCAGCTGGTCTACCTGCTGGAAGTCTTCCGTAATTGCGTTAAGTATGTCCTGGAGCTGACTGTCCTGGCCGACGAACAATTCTACGGCGGAGACGGCGAGTTGTATGCTTCCGCCAAGGTCCGCCAAAGCACCCAGGATGTCGCCCGCACCAGTTATCGTGTCACCCTCTTGGCTGAAAATGTCCTTCATCAGGTCGCTCAGATTGGACATGGCATACACCTCCTGGCGGGCCAAGGGAAATGCTAACAGCCAGGACCAGCAGCCGCTGCCGGCGTGAGCCACGCCTCAGGGCAGCGTTTCCAGGTATGGCGCCACGGTGGCGGCGAAGTTGTAGCCGTTCGAGGCGTCCCAGTTGATCGACCAGGTCATGACGCCGCGGATGCCCGGCCACGTGGTGGGCGGGACGAAGCTGCCGCAGTTCTGCCGCGCTGCTAGACAGTCGAGCGCGTCGTTCACGACCGAGGGGGCGACGTACCCGCTGCCCGCAGCCGATGAGGAGGCCGGCAGGCCGAGGCCCACCTGGGACGGGGACAGGCCACCCTCCAGCTCGGTGCAGGCAAGCGCGGTGATGAAGTTCTCGGTTCCTTCGGCGTAGACGTTTCCGTCGCAGCCGTTCATCGTGCCCGAGTTGTAGTACTGGGTGTTGATCATTGTGAGGATCGGCTGGGTGTCGAGGGCGAGCTGGAAGTAGTCGTCGCCGGCCGATTGCGTGTCAACGGTCTGCGGCGCGAGCGTGATGATCAGGCTCGAGCCGACGTCGCTCTCCAGCGGCTCCAGCGCGGAAGCCATGTACGCCGGGTCGACGCCGTTCTCCAGGTCGATGTCGACTCCGTTGAATCCGTACTCCTGGATGATCGAGTACACGCTGCTGGCGAAGTTGCTAGCGCTCGCCGCGTCGTCGACGGAAATCGTGCCGTTCTGGCCGCCAACCGACAGGATGACCTTCTGGCCGCGGGCCTGCAGAGTCTGGATGTCGTCGATGAACTGCTGCTGGGTGTAGCCGCCGAGCGCCGACGCCAGCCCGGAGTCGATCGAGAACGTGACCTGGCCGGGCACGGCGTCCGAGTCGCCGAACGCGACCGCGACCAGGTTGTAGCTCGTCGGCACGTCGGCGAGGGTCAGCGGGGTCGCGCCGTTGGTGAAGTCCTGCCAGTACCCCATCAGCACGTGCGCCGGGAGCCCGCTGGATCCTCCGCCTCCTCCGCCCCCGCCGGACGAGGACGTGGTGGCGCTGACCGAGGAAGACTGCGGCGAGGAGCCCGCGGAGTTGTAGGCGGCGACGGTGAACGTGTAGCTGGTCGAGGACGAAAGCCCAGTCACCGTGTCGCTCGTGCCGCTGACGGTGGCGACCTCGGCGCCGTTCTCGAAGACGTAATAGCCGGTGACGGTGCCGGACGGGGCGGTCCAGGATAGCGACACCGAAGATGCGGTAGTGCCGGTCGCCGTGAGGCCAGTCGGCGCGTCCGGGGCGGTACCTCCGCTGCCGCCGCTCCCGGCCGGCCCGGTCAGCGACAGGTCGTCCGCGTAGAACGTCGGCTGCGCGTACCAGCCATGGATGTACACGGTCACGCTGGTCGTGGCCGAGCCCGTTGTGAAGCTGGTCGACAGCTCGGTCCACGACGATGCCGACGGTGTCCAGTCGTCGGTGTCGCTGGTGCCCGTGCCGGAGTCTCCGAGGTAGACGTAGTCGCCCTCCACCCAGCCGGACAGCGTGTACGAAGAGCTTGGCTGGACGCTCACGACCTGGCTGCACTGCGCGTAGTCGCTGTCGCTCGGCGTGCCGGCCAGCGCGTACGGCGAGCCTGAATAAACCGGCGACGTCACCACCGTGTCGCCGGACGAGCAGGTCCATCCGGCGGTGCTGCCGGTCGCGAAGTCGCCATTCGCCAGGAGATTGGTCTGGGCGGACGCCGCGGGTGCAGCGAGCCCGAAGCCGGCCAGCGCCAGGACGGAGAACAGGCAGGTGAACCGTACGCGGCCGGACGATAACACGCCGCCTCCAGAAAACCACTTCTAATAGGAAACTTTCCTATTAGAAGTGGACGATATAACCACTTTTCGGCACCGTCAATCCCCTTAACGCCACCCGGCGCCACGTCCACGAGCCCGGCCAGGCAGGCGATGGTGTTAGGAACGTGACTGCATGATCACCGTGGCCCGGCTGGTGCGGCATCATGGTGGCATTCTGCTGAAGTTGTGCCGATCGGAGCGGCATGGCGGCCAACCCAACGTTTCCCAGCCGGGATGTCCTGCGGCGGCGGCTGCATTTCCGGCCGCTGGATGCCCTGGTCGGCGTCGTCATCTTCCTGCTGCTGTACCTGGTGATCCGGGTCGGTGCGAGCGCACATGTGCCGATCCAGCGCGGCCGGGCCACCACGATCAATACGTCGCCTGCGGAACTGCCCTACTACGCGGCGCGCAGCCTGCTTCGGATGTTCATCGCGCTGTTCTTCGCCTCTGCGTTCAGCCTCGGCTACGCCTACGCCGCGGCGCGGAGCAGGCGCGCCCGGCGGGTGCTGATACCGGCCCTCGACATCCTGCAGTCCGTGCCGGTGCTGGGCTTCCTGGCCGTCACGGTCACGTTCTTCCTGGCCCTGTTCCCCGGGTCCGAACTGGGATTGGAGGCGGCGTCGATCTTCGCCGTGTTCACCTCCCAGGCGTGGAATATCACGTTCTCCTTCTACCACTCGCTGGTCACCCAGCCCGGCGAGCTGGACGAGGCGAGCCGGCTCATGGGGCTGACACGGTGGAAGCGGTTCTGGAGCATCGACGTACCGGGCGGGGCAATCGGCCTGGTCTGGAACGGGATGATGAGCTTCGGCGGCAGCTGGTTCTTTCTCACCGCCTCCGAGCTGATCATTGTCGCCGGCCACCGGTACACCCTGCCGGGGGTGGGCTCCTACGTGGGCATCGCCGTGGCGCAGGGCAAGCTCGGGCACGTCGTCTGGGGCATCGTCACCATGATCTTGATGATCCTCGCCGTCAACGTGGTGTTCTGGCGGCCGCTGGTGGCATACGCGGAGCGGTTCCGTCTGGAGCAGACCGAGGCGGCAACCAAACCACGCTCCCTTGTCCTTAGCGCGCTGCGCCGCTCCAGCTGGCCCGCGCTGGCCGGGCGGGGCCGCCGCGCCCTGGCCAAGCCCGTCAACCAGGTGATGGGAGCGGCCACCGGCATCGACGACCGGAGCCTGGTCAGCCATGCCTCGCGCCGCCGGGCGGCGGACGTCGCGTTCATGGCGGTCGTCTTGGCCGTGCTGGGCTACGGCCTGTACAGCATGGTGGCGTACATCGCCGCAGGGCAGCAGGGACTGGGGATCCTGGGGCAGGCGTTCGGCTACGGATTCCTGACCTTCCTGCGGGTGGTTGTGGTGGTGGCGCTCTCGTCGGTGATCTGGGTACCGGTCGGCGTGTGGATCGGCTTCAATCCCAAGGTCGCTCAGTACCTGCAGCCGGTCGTGCAGGTGTTCGCCAGCTTCCCGGCGAACTTTATCTACCCGTTCGCGATTGTTGTCTTCCTGGCCATCGGCCTCAGCCTGGATTACGGCAGCGTCGTGCTGCTGGCGCTGGGCACCCAGTGGTATGTGCTGTTCAATGTGATCGCCGGGGCCAGCTCGGTGCCGTCTGACCTCAAGGAGGCCATGGACAACCTCGGCGTGCATGGCTGGGAGCGGTGGCGCCGGATGATCCTGCCCGCGATTTTCCCGGCCTACGTCACCGGCGCCATCACCGCAGCCGGCGGCGCATGGAACGCCTCCATCGTGGCGGAGATCGTGGACTACAACGGGCACGTGCTCGTCGCCAGCGGCCTGGGCAGCTTCATCACCCAGGCGACCGCGCGCAACGACTTCCACGCGATCATCGCAGGCATCCTGGTCATGTCGGTATACGTGACCGGCCTCAACGCGCTGCTGTGGCGACGGCTCTATGCCATTGCCGAATCGAAATACGCGCTGGCATGACCGCCCCGCTGATCAGCGTCCGGGAGCTGAGCAAGTCCTTCTCCGGGCCAGATGGCCGCCCGCTGCGGGTGCTGGACGGGATAACCCTGTCGGTCGGGGAAGGCGAGTTCGTTGCCCTGCTCGGCCGCAGCGGCAGCGGCAAATCCACCCTGCTGCGATGCATCGCCGGGCTGATCGCCCCCACCGGAGGCGAGGTGCTGTTCCGCGGCAAGCGGCTGACCGGCACCAACCGGGACACCACCATGGTGTTCCAGACCTTCGCGCTGCTGCCGTGGCTCACGGTGCAGCAGAACGTCGAGCTCGGCCTCGAGGCCCGGGGAGTGGCGCCGGCCGATCGCTCTGAGCGGGCGCTGCGGGCGATCGACCTTGTCGGGCTGGACGGATTCGAGTCCGCCTACCCCAAGGAACTGTCCGGCGGCATGCGCCAGCGGGTCGGCTTCGCCCGTGCGCTTGTCGTTGAGCCAGCTGCTCTCCTGATGGACGAGCCCTTCAGCGCCCTTGACGTGCTCACCTCGGAGAACCTGCGCGGCGAACTGCTCGAGCTGTGGGAGGGACAGCGGTTCCCGACCAAGACAATGATCATGGTCACACACAACATCGAGGAAGCGGTGCTGCTAGCCGACCGGCTCCTCGTGCTGGGCTCCAATCCCGGTCGGATCAGGGCGGACATGCACAATCCGCTGCCCAGGCCGCGGCGTCGGCGAACCCCCGAGTTCGAGGAACTGGTCGACCAGATCTACCGGATGATGACCCAGCGCGATCAGGTGGCCGGGGGGCGCCCGGCTGGGCGCGCCGGCTCCGGGCCCAGCACCCTCGGCGAGTCCCTGCTGCCGCAGGCCACGGTCGACGGGCTGTCCGGCCTCGCGGAGATCCTGCTGGGCCGGCACGAGGGAGCGGCCGACCTCGCCGACCTGGCGGACAACCTGGGCCTTGAAGTGGACCACCTGCTGCCGCTGGTGGACGCCCTGGTACTGCTCGGTTTCGCTCGCCTCGACGGCGACGTGCTGGAACTGACGCCCAGCGGCCATGTCTTCGCGGGCGCGAGCATCCAGGACAGCAAGGAGATCTTCGCCCGCGCCTCGCTGCAGCGGGCCCCGCTGGTCCGCACGATCTTCCGGGCGCTGCGCGGCAGCCTCGACGGTAACCTTCCGGCCGGCTTCTTCACCGACGTGCTGCGCACCAGCGTTGGTGACGAGGAGGCGGCCCGGCAGCTCGATATCGCGGTGAACTGGGGCCGCTACGCCGAGCTGTACGCCTACGACGCCACCACCGGGCAGATCATCCGCGAGGAGAACGGCATCGGTGCCACGCTCGCCGACGCGGAACCCGCGAGGCGTGGGGCCTTGCACCTGTTCCTCGGCGCGGCCCCGGGAACCGGCAAGACCTTCACCATGCTGCGGGAGGGGCGCGCGCTCCGGGACCACGGGGAGGACGTGGTGGCCGGATACGTGCAGACCCACGGGCGCCCGCGCACCGAGGAGGCCATCGGCGGCCTCGAGATCATCCCGCCACGCCCGCCCGGTGACTCGGGAGACCTGGACCTGGATGCGGTGCTGGCACGGCGGCCCGCGGTGGTGCTCGTCGACGACTTCGGCCGGCACAAGCAGGCAATCGCAGCGCTGCGGGACGCCGGGATCGACGTGCTCAGCACCGTCGACGTGTATGACCTGGAACGGGCCGCCGACACGGTCCAGGCCATGACGGGACATTCGGCCGCGGCGGCCGCGGCGGCCGTGCCGGACGCGGCCCTCGCGGAGGCCGACGACATCCGGTTCGTGGACAGCTCGCCGGAGGCGCTGCGGAAGCGGCTCGGGCACGGCAACATCTACCCGCCTGAGCAGGCCGAGCTGGCGCTCACGGGCCTGTTCACCGCCGCGAACCTGGCGATGCTGCGTGAGATCGGGCTGCAGGTCGTGGCGGAGACGCTGGCCACGTCCCCGGCCGCCCAGCGCCATGAGGAGCCCGGTGTGCTCGTGGCGCTCACCGCGGCGGATCAGGCGGGGACCCTGATTCAGCGCGGCATCCGGCTGGCCAGGCCGACCGGGGCGACGTGCACCGTGCTGCTGCCCGCTGGTGCTGCTGACGCCCTCCGGCAGGCCGCGGCGGACGCCGGCGCCACGGTCATCGGATCCGAGGGCGGCGATCCCGCGGCGGCGATCAGCAGCGCGGCGCGCGAGACCGGAGCGCGGCACGTTGTCGTGGCTGCCGCCGCGGCGTCCAGGCGCGACCGCTGGCCACCGAGCCTGACCAGGCGGCCGACCAGCCTGGCCGAGCGCCTGGCGGACCAGCTCCCGGCCGTCCACCTGCACATCACGCCCGCCCAGGCCCGGCTCTTGAGCGACGACAATGCGGGCGGCGCGAGCCGGGCGGCCGACGGTGTGGACGCGGGGCAGGAACGGCGGCGCGGCGCGGTCCGCGTGTACCTGGGATACGCGCCCGGATGCGGGATCACCACCGCGATGCTCGAGGAAGCCCGCCGCCGCAGGTCGCGCGGGTCTGATGTGGTCGTGGCGGCGGTGGACTGCCAGGGCCGGGAAGCGGTGAGCGCGGCCCTGGAGGGACTGGAGCTGAT
>Ga0209693_10000937_pt1 | contig 12149 bp, 9 predicted proteins | sample HubBroMetageWRM3_FD_188345 | JGI IMG/M metagenome (GOLD analysis project Ga0209693, IMG submission 188345) | Warmed soil microbial communities from the Hubbard Brook experimental Forest, New Hampshire - Hubbard Brook CCASE Soil Metagenome WRM 3... | ecosystem: Environmental > Terrestrial > Soil...
GCCTGGCCGGCATTGTCGCGCTCCTGCTGACGTTTTCTGCGTTCTTCCGACATGATGTTTTTTATATCACGGTTCTGCTGAAAGATTTCCAGACAACCAGTCCGATGCAGCCAGTTCTATGCAACCGGTTCTACGCCACAACGTTGAGCGCGCCGGGCAATACATCCAGTTCCTCGCAATGCAAAGTGAGGACTTCTCCATCCACCATTACGTCCACCGGCGCATCGAGAGCGAAGGTTACACGCCGCACGGCTTTGTGCTCGGCCAACGGGTGCTCGAGGTGAGAACCGTCGTAAAGTCCGGGCAGATTGCGAATTAGACCTAAACGCCCGATGGGGCCCCAGCGGACGTATTCGACCAGCCCGCTGCTGATCTCAGCCTTAGGCGCGATCATCATGGTGCCGCCAGTAAATTTGCTGTTATTGAAAGTGAGAAACAAGCAGGGCCGCCGGTCGAATTCTTTCTCGCCTTCCAGCCGTAGCGGAAACGGGCGGCGCTGAAACCGGGCCAGCGCCAGAAAAATCGAGATCACATAGCCCAACTCGCCCCAACCGCTGAACCGGCGCGCGCGCAGCGTGGCCACGTCGGCGGTAAAACCCATGCTCAGCAGATTGATGTAATGAATCACGCCTTCGCGGTGGCGCAATCGCAGCACGTCGCAGCGCTGGCTGCGCCGCGAGAGAATCGATTCGATGGCGTGCTCCACTCCGCGGTCGCTGAAATCGCGCAGAAAAGAATTTCCCGTGCCGAGAGGCAAGAACGCCAGCGTAGGCCGCTCACCCGCAGTAGCTTCAGGATATAGCCCATTCACCACTTCATAGGACGTCCCGTCGCCACCGACGGCAATGAACCATCGCACGCCGCGTCCATAGGCCTGTCGCGCGATCTGCGTGGCTTGGCCGGGGGCGGTCGTCTGGACAACTTCGATCTCAACGCCCCCAGCGCGCAGCCGCTGCAGCGCGGGACCCAGCAACTTTGCGCTTCGTCCCCCGCCCGCAGCCGGATTCACTATCGCCAGGAAAGATTCGCTCACACCGATTCATTTAACCAGATTCGTCGAAGTGGATTCGTCTAGAAAGTCACAACCGCTTTTCGTTCTACGCTCTTGCCAATGTCTTCGGCCAGTTCCTGGCGCTTGATCTTCATGGAAGCAGTCCGGGGAAAATCCTTGTTCCACACCAAATATCCGCCCACCCGTTTGAAATCGGGCAGCCGCCGGTTGCGGACGCCCATTTCTTCCAGTAGCTTGCTGTCGAACCGTTGGTTCTGCTCCAGTCGCAGAATGATTACCAGCATCTCCCGCCCCAACTCCTTCTTTGGCCAGACGTAGTTCGCAGCAACAATGCAGTATTCCTTTACCGGCAAGCCATCAAAAACCGTCTCCACATCTTCGGGATAAATATTCTTTCCGCCCTCGGTGACGATCATGTTCTTCTTACGCCCGAAAAGTTGCAAATGTCCGCTGCGGTCAAAGCGACCGAGATCACCGGTGAGAAGCCAGCCTTCCACGATAGTCTCCAGCGTGAGTTCCGCGTCATCGAGGTAATGGGACATTATCGTCTTGCTGCGAGCCGCGACTTCTCCGACACCGTCTGCGTCTGGATTCAAAACGCGCAGCTCGACACCAGGCAATGGCTTGCCCACCGTGTCGGCGCGAAACGGTTTCAGATCGTTGAGGGTGAGCGCGGTTCCAGCTTCCGTGAGTCCATATCCGTTGACCACAGGAATTCCGAGGTCATAGAAAAACTGCATGGTCGAGGGCTCCATGAACGCGCCGCCCGTGAACAGGGCCTGTAACTCCCCGCCAAACCCGCGATGCACCTGGCCGAGCAGCGCACGGCTGAGCCTCATTCTCGGCCGGCGACGCGTGAGCAGTTTGTTCAGCCCGATCATGCGGTTTAGGATCATCCTCTTCCACGAGGGTAGTTCGTCAAACTTCGCCCGCAAGCCGCGCTCCAGATTCTTCAGGATCATGGGCACGATGGCAACGTAAGTGATGCGATAGCGCACAAAGGCGTCGCGTACGAAATCGGGCCGCAGAGTTCGCAGATGCACCACGCAAGCCCCGCACACAAATGGACCGATGAACCCGACCATGAAATCGATCGCATGGTTGGTGGGCAGAATACTCAGATAGCGCACCCCCGGCCAGAAGGGATACCACGCGGTCAGCGCGATGCACTGTTCCAGATAATTCTCGTGAGTGAGCACACAGCCTTTGGGACGTCCGCCGGTTCCCGACGAATACACAATGCAGGCTACGTCATCTTTCTGCCGCATCACGAAATCGGGCGCGCCCTTGCGCTTGAAATCTTCCCAGCGAAACGCGCCCGCCAAATCGGCGCCCAGCGGCGCTTCCGTAACCAAAACAATTTTCGTGCCGATGCTGTGAAACTCCGCCGCCTGCATGATGGCCCGCCACAGGTGATATTCCACGACCAGCACTTTCGCTTTCGAATGCGCCAGCAACTGCAGGTGCTCGGCCGCGGTCAACTTGTAATCAAGCGGCACCAGCACCCCGCCACAATGGAAAACCGCATACGCCGAAATCAGCCACTTCGACTGATTCGTCATGATGATGGCGGCGCGGTCGCCGGCATCGAAGTCGGCGTCCTCCAGGGCGCGAGTCAGGGGCAGGGCAATTTCTTTGAAATCGGAATAGGTCAGCCGAACCTTCTCGCGATCGCGGTCCGCTTCGATCAGGCACACTTGGCTGGCAAAGCGGTCCAAAGCATCGCGCAGGGCCGCGCCCAGGCACGTGTATTGTCGGAGATCGAGCATCAACAGGTTATTTCATCACAGAGGCGCTGGCGTGCGAATTAAACCTTGTTTATCAGTTCATTACCTGCATCCACGGAAGGCGTGGTCGCAAATGGCAACGCATATCCGATCTGGCGCGGGTTCCTCAGAGACTTCGCCCGGAATCTTGTTCCTATAGTCGTGCCCGAATCTTCCCCGCGAGCGTGCGAAAGTCGGTGACGCCCTGCAGTTCGTAGTCCGGCAGTTCGACATGAAAATGATGCTCCAACCGGGTGAGCAGTTCGAGCGTCTGCAAACTGTCAATGCCGAGCGCCTTGAAAAAGTCATCGTCGGGTTTCAGCTTGTCCCGCGGCACTTTAAAATGGACAGACGCCAGGTTAAGGATTTCGTCGAGCGTGTGATCAGCAGTGGGCATATCGTTCGCTTTCATTTTATTCGGCATTCGCTGAGGCTAGGGCAAATAAGGCTGAGCCTCGGTGCTGTCGACGAATTTCTTCAGCCCGGCTTCCACCGCCGGCCGCGAAAACAATTCGCAGAACAGGTCGATCTCCTGCCGCAGCTCATCATGCGGAATCGGCTTGATGAACCGTTTCGCAGCCGCAGCAGTATCGAGATCGAATTTTCCGAGCTGCGCCGCCGTCGCCCGGGCCGCTCGCAGCGCCTCGCCTTCGGCCACCACCTGGCTCACCAGCCCGATCTGCTGCGCCTTGGTCGCGTTGAAGCTGCGCCCGGTCAGCAATAAATCTCGCACCACGGCATTGCCCAAATCGCGCTTCAGCCGCGGGATTCCGCCGAAACCAGGGATCAGCCCCAACCGCAATTCAGGAAAGCAGAAGCGCGCCATCTTGTCGGCAATGATCAAGTCGCAAGCCAAAGCCAGCTCGAACCCTCCCCCGAAAGTCACTCCATGTACCGCGGCGATGGTGGTTAAAGGCGCCGCATCAATCAGATTCAGCACGCGGTGAATGCGCTCCAGAAAATCGCGCACGCCTTTCAGGGCTTCGGTTTTGTCCATTGCCTGCGATCGGCGGTAAAGCTCGCGTAAATCGGCGCCGGCGCAGAAGCCCGCCTTCAGATCGCTGTAAATGATGAGCGCGTGAGCCTCCCGCTGCAGGCTTCCAAACGCATCGGCAAATTGCTCTAGTTCATCAAGCGCGAGCGAACCGAGTTCGTTGCAAGGCTCGCGGTGAAGCGCAAGCTCGATGACGCCTTCCCTCACCCGCCAGGATAAAGCCTTGCCGTCATGGGCCGAATGCGAGGGCGAGAGCTTCATGCCGTTTTCACCGCACGGTATATCTCTTCAATCTCCCGAATCATTCGTGACGCGATCAGCTCGCGTTTCAGTTTTCCGTTGACCGTAAGCGTGCCCTCGTCGATCGAAAACGGCTCCGCTCGCAGACAAAAAGCCCGCACCTGTTTGTAATGCGGCAGCTGCGGATTCACCGCATCGAGCGCGGCCTGCACTTGTGGTCGAGTCACATTGCCGGTGACGATCGCAGACAGATATCCGCGGCCGTTGCCGACAACGACCACCTGTTGCGCGCCGGGCAGGGCGCGCGCAATCTCATCTTCGATCGTTTCCGGCGAGACCTTGTGCCCGGACCCGAGAACAATCAAGTTCTTGATTCGCCCCACGATGCGCCAGTTCCCCGATCCATCCATCTCGCCTTGATCGCCGGTGTGAAACCATCCGTCGCGAAGCACTTCTGCGGTTTGGTGAGGACGGTTCCAGTAGCCGGGGAAAACATTCGGCCCGCGCACGATCATCTCCTCGTTTTCTCCCAGCCTCATCTCGATGCCGGAAACCGCTGGCCCTACGCGGCCCGGCTCCACATGCTGAGGATCGTCCATGGTGCAGATCGCGGTGGTTTCCGTCAGGCCATACACTTGCAGGACAGGAATGCCGAGCATCCGAAAATAGAGCTGCGTCTCCGGATTCAGCGGCGCTGAACCACAGATCAGCGCCTTCACGTTGGGCCCAGCCATCCTGGCACGAATCTTTGGAAACACCAGAACGTTCGCCAGCCACAGCCACATTCCGTCGCCGGATACGGGAAGCTTCTCCTGTTGCCGCGCCCACGCGTCCTTCGCGCGCGAGTAAATCGCCAGCCCAATGCCTCCCGTTTTTTCCAGTTGTTCGTCGATTCCACGGCGAATCCGCTCCAGCAACTGCGGTACGTTCAGAAAATAGTCGGGAGCGACCGCGGGCAGATCGCCGGCAATCTTTGTCAAATCCGTATTGAGCGTGACCAGGCTGCATCTCATCAGGAATGTCAGCAACGCAATCCACGACGCACCAAAACTGAATGGCAAATAGTGAAACACCCGATCCTGACTCGATCGATTTTGGTCTGCTCGAGGCTGACTCGATCGACCCTTCATCAGGGCGTCGAGCCGGTCCGAGGTTCGTTCGAGCATGAACCCGACGTTGGCCGCGGTAAGCACGACTCCCTTGGCTTCGCCGGAAGTTCCCGAAGTGTAGATGATCGTGACCGGATCATCGCCGCCCACCTGCAGACCTTCGAGCGCCACGCCTTCCACTCCCGCAAAGATCTCGTCGAATAGAAAATGCCGCGGCGCATCGGGCCAGATCTGCTGGATCCGATCGCGCAACCCTGCATCTCCGCAACAAACCAGCGAAGGCGTGCAGTCTTTCATCATCGCCACCAGTTCCGCCGGAGCCTGGCGCGAATACAGCGGGACGGCGATCAGCCCTTCGGCCATGATGGCAAGATCCATCGCAACCCAGCGAATGCTGTTGGGCGCCAGTAAGCCGCAACGGTCGCCCTTTTTCAGTCTCTTCGACACCAGGAAAGCTCGCGCTTTTCGGATCAACTCCAGCAACTCGGCGCCGCTCACGCCCGCGACCCGGCCGTCGCAGATTTCCTGCAGGATCACAGCATCCGCCGCCACTTTCAGTTGCGAAAATATGTCCCCGACAAAGGGCATGGTGTTTTACTCTGGTTGACTCAAACTCGGGCAGAAATCAACTATAACTAGTGGCTAACTGCCGCAGCGATGAACTAATCGGCGGCAGGTAATCTTCCCAGCTCCATTCACCTTTGCGCGTAGGAAACTCTGGATATCGCCGCTGCACTTCTTCCTCGAAATAGACACCCATGCGGGCCATCGTCTTCAAATTCTTCACCACGGTGCGCCCAATCCCGTCGGCGATTCGGTCCCCGTCCGTCGCCAGCTTCTCCAAAGCTGCCAGCAGCTTGGGCTCAAGATCGGGATCGTCCACATTCATCAGCAGATCCTGATGACCGCGCTCCCGCATCAGATTGCGGATGCGCTCATCCATCGTGATTCCCGCGGAGGGCACAAGCGCCGGCATCGAAGTCACGATGCCATGAAAACGCGACGAAGCCATCATGTTCCCGGCGCGCAGAATGCTCACCATCTGGTACATGTCGTGTTCTTCGGAAGTGAACACCGGCAAACCGCCGCCCAGCTTTTCGGAGATGCGTCGGCAGGCGCGCGCATCGAGCGCCTCGGTGGCAGCCAGAATCGTAAACACCCGGCGCTGCTGCCGGAACGCGTTCACCGCATTCGCCATTGCAGTCAGATAATTTTCGAAGGCCGCGTCCACGTCGTGACCGGACTTGTGAAAGTACACGGTGCGGTAATGACTATCCTTGTAAGCGCCGGTCACTGAGCGAGCGGCATACTTCACCAGCGAAGGCTTCACCGGCCACCAGAACGGGTTGATGGGGCAGACAATGAGGACCGGTGTCTTGCCGTCCCATCCCGCGTCAGTCAAGGCTTTGCGGCCATACTCGGGAGGAAGCGGCTCGAACGTCCAGGCCGTGTCGGTTCCAAGTTCCGTGGGCACGCCAAGCTTGCGCAGCACGGTGCGTGATTCTTCGTTGCGCGTGATGATCAGCGAACTCTTGCAGTAACGCGCGCACATCCGGGCGACCAGCGGATCCATGTGTCCCGCCTCGGACCCGTAACCCACCGCCAGCTTATTCTGCGCCGCCGCCATCCCTAAAGAACCGATGATCATCGTGGTCAGGGCATTGGCGAACTTGCTCTTGAAGGCTGAGCCTTCGACCACCACCACGCCGTGATGCTTGGGGACTTCGCGAGACAAGAAAGGAGGAAAGACATCCGGTAGATGCACCTGCTCGGCACCCGCAAAATATCCCCGCGTCATATCAAAGTTCTGGGACATGGCGCTGAACTCGACGTTCTCAGCACCCATGATGTGCCGCAGCTGGCGCAGAGTTTCCTCGGGGCGCACGTCGGAGCCAGTGTTGCGCGTTCCGTTATAGCCGGCGAAGAGCAACTTTAGCTTCTCGCCCGGCCTCCACGGCGTTCCCGCGCCGAGCATCCAGCTGGCCTTGGCGCGCTCGATGGAGGAACTCACCCACGCTTCCAGGACAAAATCCATCATGCCGCGGTTCCTCCCGCAGCCGCCGGCCACGGCTTGTAGCGGTACTCGAACTGATTCTCTCGACTGAATTTCAATAGCGGATAGCTGTACCGCGAGAACGGAACCGGCTTGCGCCCCAACTCCGCCGTCACCCGCGTATTGTCGAACACCGTATTCCACACCAGGTAGGGCATAAACACCTTCATCAGCGCCGCGCCGCGACCCACAGGTCCCTTCCGGCCGCAAAGAACGTTCACGGTAGCAGCGAACGGCCTTTCGAGGAAAGGCAGAAACACTGGCCCGCGTTTGTTCTGCTCCGCCGCCAGAGCGGTGGTCAGCTGACGAAATGTTTGCGACTCCAGTCCTGATGAAAGATGATAAATATCATGCTGCGGCTGATCTTTCTGGTGCAGCGTCGCAATCGCGTCGGCAACGAAATCCACATTCACGATGTCGATCTTATCGGTGGGCCGAAAGGGCAGCGCGGGCAGGCCTGCGAGGAACACGAACGACCGTACCATGTCGAACTGCGTAGTCTCCGCGTACCGGCTGTCCCCCAGCACTATGCTGGGACGGAATACCGTTTTCGGCGTATCCGGCAGCAGCACGCGCATCATGTGCTCGCAGAATTTCTTCGTTCGCGCGTAAGGGTCGTAGTCGGACCGATCCCAATCGATGGAATGATCTTCCGTCACCACTTCATGATTGCGCTGGCCCGCCACCGCCACCGTGCTCACCTGGCTAAAGCGCCGCAGTCCGTGATAGTGCTCGGCGTGGCGCGCTAACGTCAAGACTTCGAGCGTGCCGCGCAGGTTTACGTTCAGGCAGCTTTTTTCCGACTTGCGATTGAGCGAGGCCGCGCAATGAATCACGGAATCAGTGGTGTGCACCAGGCGGTCATACTCGTCGCGCCCGAGCCCGAAGCCGGGAGACGTCAGGTCGCCGCAGAACACTCGCACCCGCGTCTGCAAATATTCGTAGAAGCGCGGAAAGTCCAAATGCAACTGCATGGCATTCCACAAGCGCAGCTGCGCTTCCCGCGGATCGCGCGCCCGCACCAGCACGTTCAGGGAGGCGCCATGCCCGTCCAGCAGATTCGCAGCCACATGCGCGCCGATGTATCCGGTCGACCCGGTCAAGAATATCGCCACGTCACTCCGTTAGTCCCGGTTTTCACGATCTCTCCGTTTTCTACGGCCGCGGGTGCAAGCTGGAAGTTGCGCGCCGGCCGGGCCTCCAGCGGGCGGCCTTCGATCAGCGGATACGTCCACCTCCGCAGCGCCGGAATATGCACGTTGATCCAATACTCCCACCAGTCAAGGTCGCGCGTATGGTAGCCGAATTGATTCTGCTCTTCCGGCAGCAGCGCAAAAGACAGCTTCTCGATATTGTCAGCGGCAAAATCGTGTTCATTCAGAAGAATGAAAGGCTCAAAGAGTTCGATCAGTTTCTCCAGTCGCTCCAGATTACGCTCGGTCTTCGCCAACGGAGCTCGCTTCAATGGCAAAGTCGACATGACGCGCTGAATGGATTTCACAATCGCCCTCTGCGCCGGAGCCGACATGCGGTTGTAGCGCGTCTTCGAAACCGGAATGGCGTCAAACCGCAGGCGTAGCCACGACTCCAGCCCCTCCTGCGCCCGGTAGTGTTTGCGATGTGCCAGCGATGTCAGCTCGATCGAGCGTCCCATGTCGCAAGGGTTCGTCACCGAGGTCGCGAGTTGGTAGAGGCGGTCATGCCGCCGCTCGACAATGGCCGCGGCGATCAGCGTCATGCCGTCACACACCGCGTCCACAGGAATAATATCCAACCGCTTGCTTTCGTTCGAAGGCAACTGCCGGAAGTATGTCCCTAACAAATAAGAGAGCGAGGCCGAAGTATTGATGCCCTCATTCCAGCCGCAGAACGGCTTCGCCACGGACGTCTCAACGATCGCCGGACGTACCACGGCAATCGGCAAACCCGCTCCATGCTTCACGATCAGCGACTCAGCCAGACTTTTCGTCAGCGTGTAGGTATTGGGCCAGCCCAATTCCTTGGCCCGGCGCGTTCCAATTTCCGTAAGATAAGCCTTCAGCCATCGGATCCGATTCTTGCGAATCTGGTTCTCCAGCGCCGCGCCTTGCAGGTGTTTGGCCGCGTGTTCCTTGGCCAGCGCCTGCATTTTCAAACCTTCACTGACGTCGGTTCCCTCCGCCTGCGACTCTGCCTCGCGGATCAATGCATGCAGGTTGCGCACTTCCTGTTCGGCGTCGAAATCTAGAATGTGCCGCGGAGTATAGTTTGCCACCAGCTTCTCGCCGACTCGCCCGTCCTGCTCGCCGGCAACGTAACAGGTCGAGAGATGCAGCAATCCCGCATGATCCGTCGTGCGCACGAACTCCACGATGTTGACCGCCGCATCGGTGTTGGTGGTGAGAGCATCACGCAGATCAGGATTGAAATCGGTCAAACCCGAACTGTTGATGACGAGGTCCAGATCCTTCTGCAGTCGCCGGGCATCTTCGGGGCTCAAGCCGAGGCCGGACTGAGTAACATCCCCTTCCAGCACCTCAACCTTTTCGCGCAGGAACCGCGGCAGCTCGTCGCCGCACCGCTCAAAAAGAGGATCGAAAACCGGCGACTCTTCCACCATCTTCTCGAATCGCCGCTCCGCCGGATTCGATTTCTGTCGCCGGATGAGAAGATAGATCCGTCCGACCTCCGGCAACTCGAGCAGCGTGTTCGCCAGCCACACTTTCCCAATGAAGCCGGTGACGCCGATCAGCATCACATGCTTTCCGCGCAACGCGCGACGAACCGAGAATCCGCCCGCTTGCCTCTGCCCGTCAAAGTTAACGATGGGAAGTTCTCGGGGCAAAACTTCCCGGTCGGCCCCAATCACGGCCTCCCGCAAAACTTCCACCGACATTCCCAGGTGGCGCGCCAGGGTTTTCGGCGCGCGCCGCCCGTCCGGGTGTTGTTCCCGGAGTCGAGCAAACACTCCCCGAGGCCGAATCACCGGCTCCAGCAGCCGGCCCGTCGCCACCCGATCGCGAAACTCCAGCCGGTTCGCCACTAGATGTCTCGCGCCCAAATAGCGCGCCAGCGGACGCATCACGTGGTCCAGCCCCTGACTCACCAGCACCACGTCGGCGCCAGAGCGCAACAGCTCCCGCACCTTCTGCACGCCTTCCGGCTTCAGCCGGGGTTTCAGCCGGTATTGGAAATACTCTTCTCCCAGCAAATCGAGACGGTCGCGAGTCACCCCGCGCAGCACGGTGTGCACCATGCAGGTGGCAAACTTCCGGTTTGCCGCATAAAGAAAGGGACGCAGCATCGCCATCAGGAAGATCAGCCCGCGCCGCCGCACCCGCCCGCTGAACGTCTGATCATTCCAGGTAAAGAACGCCAGCGGCGCAACCACGGTCAGGTCGAGCAGGCTGCCTTCCACCCTCCAGTAGACGCTGGGAGGGCTGCCGGAATTGTGTTTTACCTGTTCCAAAGTTTGTCGTTCGTAGTCTAGTATTCGTAATGCTGCTGTTCGTCCTGCGACAGATTCCCGTCAGACGGGCGGACGAAACTACTATTGTAAACAATGCGATCAACTTTGAGGCATTATCCGTTCGCATCTCCATTTGTGGCCAGGGACCTTTTGGGCTCCGCACCTAAGCGCTAACTTCACCTCGGATTGATGTCGACTGCCATCCTCCCGAAATGCCGTTTGCGGCCAGCAAAGGATCAAGGATCGTTGTCCGGTAAAGCGTTTACCAGGAGTCGCGATGCCTACCGACCCTGTCCAACCAAGCTCATCGGGTGTTATGAATGGCATTCTGCCGTCTTGCGCAAGTGTCGATATCATGTTCCAGGGTTAATACGACTTTCCCTTGCGCATGGTGTTGTTCGAGATAACGGAGAGCTTCAGCGGCGTCGCTTAACTGGTAACGTCTATCGATAACCGGTACAACCTTCCCAGTTTCGAGAAGATCTTTCAGAAAAACCAAATCCCTGTGGTTGACATTCGCCAGAAAACATCTGATCTTCTTGCTCCCAATCGGCGATAGCAATGGTCCCAGTAACAGAGCTTCGAACATCTGAGCGACGCCACCCCCGGCCACCACGAGAATTCCTTCTTGCCGGAGCGCTCGCCGGTAATCAAATATCGCATGATGTGCGTTCGCACCCAGAATCAGGTCGTATTGTGACCCGCTCCTCGTGAAATCTTCGCGCGTGTAATCAATGACGTGGTCTGCGCCGATCGATCGCGCCCTCTCCACATTTCTCGTGCTGCACACGGCTGTGACTTCAGCCCCAAACGCTTTGGCAATCTGGACGGCGAACGTACCCACCCCACCCGATGCGCCATCGACTAGAACTTGCTGGCCTTGCTTTATCTGTCCCTTATCACGAAGACCCTGGAGCGCGGTGACTGCCGCGATGGGTACAACGGCTGCGTCCTCAAACGATAGGTTGCCTGGCTTCAGCGCCAACTTATTTTCAACGGCACACACATACTCGGCAAACCCTCCGCCGGCGAAACCCGTTACCCCGAAGACCTCGTCGCCCGGCTGAAACTGCTGGACGTTGCTGCCAACCGCCTCCACTCGCCCTGCGATATCACAGCCGAGTATTTTCTGTTTTGGTGTGCGCAGCAGCCGGATCAACGGCGCACCCCTCATGCAATACAGGTCAAGTGGATTTACCGATGCCGCGCAAAGCTTTATCAGGACCTCATCGTTCTTGGGGATGGGTCTTTCTACCTCCGCGAACTGCAGCACATCCGGAGGTCCGTATTTTGCGCGTACAATCGCTTTCATAAAGGGGTCTCAAGAGGCTCTAGTCGAATTACGCTGTGTTTAGCACACGGGAGCGAGCTAGCGGGAGTATAAGACACACTCAGCGGTCCAGTCCTGACTGGTGGGATAGCCGGACAATTGAAAACGGCGGACTCCTCAGAAGTCGGCTCCCTGCCACTGCGCAGTGACGATTGCCGTTTACTGCCGCCGTCAGATGTCGACAGGTGCGGTCCCGA
>Ga0209693_10000939_pt1 | contig 12143 bp, 8 predicted proteins | sample HubBroMetageWRM3_FD_188345 | JGI IMG/M metagenome (GOLD analysis project Ga0209693, IMG submission 188345) | Warmed soil microbial communities from the Hubbard Brook experimental Forest, New Hampshire - Hubbard Brook CCASE Soil Metagenome WRM 3... | ecosystem: Environmental > Terrestrial > Soil...
ATCTGATAGGCGATGGGTCCTTTGTGCGGAACCAGCCGATACGGTACGCCAGCACGGATGAGGCAAACCTTGCGGCCGTGACGAAGGCGGCACTGTACTTCGGGATCACCGCGATCCGCGATGATCATCCTGCTGCTCGCTGCACGTCGTTGCGACTCCCTTCGCCTTATCATCTGACTCATGGGCGGCACAATCCGATCGTGGCGTGGCTCGATTCGATGGGTCTGTTCGGCCTGCGGAGCCACGAAAAGTTCATCCCGCCGCAGATCTTCTCGCTTCCCCAGGATCAGCTCGCGCTCTTCCTCCGTCACCTGTGGGCCACTGACGGCTCCGTAACCGTAGCCAACTCTGGAGCGGTTAGGGTGTACTACGCCACCACAAGCGAGCGAATGGCTCGGGAGCTGCAGATCCTGCTGCTCCGGTTCGGAATCGTCGGGCGACTGTATGCTGTCGGTAACGTCTATGGCCACCCGCAATGGACCATCGACGTAAAAGGCGTCAGGGATCAACGGCAGTTTCTGGACGAAATTGGTGCACACGGCAAGCGCGGCCTGGCCGTAACGCAGGCACAGCGACGACTCGACACAATGACAGCTGCCGGGCGGTTCGATACAATTCCTAGCGGTGTCTGGGAACGTGTCGAACAAGTCATGAGGGAGAGATCATTCACCCTGTCGCGCGTCCAGGCGGCGGTTGGTAGTCGTAGCTCAGGAGACTTGAATGCCGATATGTGCCCGACGCGAACGCGTATCGGACGTATCGCGCAGGTCCTTGAGGATGCGCAGCTAGCAATGCTCGCCACGAGTGACGTGTACTGGGATACGATCTCATCTATCGACAGCATCGGGTATCAGCCTGTCTATGATGCGACCGTCCTCGGGACCCATAATTTCGTTGCTAATGGCATTAACCTGCATAATAGCATAGAGCAGGATAGCGATGTCGTTATCCTGCTGCACAGGGAAGATTTCTACGAGAGAGAATCGCCCCGGGCCGGAGAAGCAGACCTGATCGTGGCCAAGCACAGGAACGGCCCGACGGCGACCGTGACCGTGGCATTCCAAGGCCATTATAGCAGATTTGTGGACATGGCACCTTCGTAAGATTCGACCTGTAGGGTTCCCAGTTTCCGTGTCATATTCCCAAACCGGATTTCAATGAGATCCCTGGCAGTGTCATCTAATGGCATGGAACCATTAGCATGAGCCGCCAGCCGAGTGGCCGGGCTGAAAGGAAAGCGTCGGCAACGGTGTAGAAGCTTTATACTGGTGAGATCGCGTATTCAAAGGCGGGTCAATGTCCGGCGCGCAGCTGTATGACACCATCGGAGCCACCTACACCGTGACGCGGCGCACCGAGCCGCGGATCGCCGCGCAGGTGTGGGCAGCGCTCGGCGACGCGCGGACCGTGCTGAACGTCGGGGCCGGCACCGGGTCCTACGAGCCTGCCGGCCGGGACGTGACCGCGGTGGAACCGTCGGCGGTGATGCGGGCGCAGCGTCCCGCGGGCGCGGCGCCGTGCGTGGCTGGCACCGCGGAGAGCCTCCCGTTCGGGGACCAGTCCTTCGACGCCGCGATGGCTCTTGCCACCATTGATCACTGGACCGACCCGATCGCCGGGCTGCGGGAGATGCGGCGGGTGGCTCGCCGCGTGGTGGTGTTCACGCACGACGCCAGTGACCCTGATCGGTTCTGGCTGAATCGCGACTACCTTCCCGAGCACAACAACCTCTGGGCCGGCCGGCCTTCGCTCACCGAGCTGGCCCGCGCGATCGGAGCCCGGATAGAACCGGTGCCGATCCCGTGGGACTGCGCTGACGGCTTCTTCGAGGCCTACTGGCGCCGGCCCAAGGCCTACCTCGACGAGAATGTCCGCCGCGGAATGTCGATCTGGGCCAGAGTCGGCCCGGACGCCGAGCAGCGGGCTGTGCGCAGCCTCCGTGACGACCTCGCATCCGGCCAGTGGGCCGAACGCAACCGCGACCTCCTCGATCTCGACGCAGCAGAACTGGACAGTCGCCTGCTTATCGCCTGAACCCGCCGCAGCTGGGTACCACTTCGCTGCCTGAGGCACGGGCGTTCCAAGCCTTGGAGGACACTTAGGACATGGACCGCGAGCGCGCGGAAACCTACCTGCGGCAGTTGGCAGAGGCCGAGCTGCGGCGTGCGGGGACGTTGCCTGCGGCCGGGATTCGGCGCCCGCAAAATAGCGCCGGGCTCGCATTGGTGGCACCGGCGCTGGTGGCCGTGGGCGCTGTCGACGCCGGTACGGCTGCTCAGATCCGGGCCGACCTCGAGCTTGCCGTCGCTGGCCGCCAGCTCGGCCAGGAAAACCAGGCCCGGCTGATGGGCGGCTTTTCCGGCCGGGCCGGCACCACCGTGGCGCTTGACCAGGCGCTGAGCACGGGACACGCCCGGCCGGCGCCGCACCGGGCATCGTGGCGAGCTGTGCCGGTCGGCCAGGTGATCCATTTCCGAGATGGGGACGTTCGCCGCGAGCTGCTCGTCGTGGCGTACCTGCGGTCTGCGGGCGGCGCGCGGTTCATCATCGCCGGCTGGCCATTCCGCCGGCTCACCGCGGCAGATGACCGCGGTGCCCGCTACCAAATCGGCTATCAGGGCGGGCCTGGAGTCGCCGAGTTCTTGCTGACCCCGGACCCGCCGCGCCAGATCCGCTGGCTTGACCTGATCACGGCCCCCGGCGATCCCGCGACCCGCATCGACCTAGACCCGCCGATCCCGGTGCCGGACGTCACCGTGATCCGGAACGCGCATAGTCCCGGCGAGCTCCTGCTCGACGTCATCGCCGCCCGGATCCTCTGTAGCGGGCCGTCCTTCCCGCAGGACGAGCTCGAGCATCCGGCCGCCGAGGCGGCCGACCTGCGCGCGTTTATCGGTGACGGGCCCGGGGAAATCGTCGCCGCGCTGCACGCGTCAGGCGCGCTGCCCCCGACCAGCCCCGTCCCCGGCCAGCTCGCCCGACTGTGCGACAGGATCGGTATCCCCGGCCACGGCATCACCGCGCCGCCCGCGGACCTTCCCGAACCGTGGCACAGCATGCTGACCCGCCCCCGCCGTTTGCCGCGGGCCGAGCCCGCGCCCGGCATCCTGGCCGCGACCGTGGCCGAACTGCCCGAGCTGGACGGCGCCCAGATCACGATCCTCGGCCTGCACCACGGCCAGCACGGCCAGCCGCGCACCATCGTGCACACGCTGGTGAGCGGCGTCACGGCGGAGGACGACTGGACGTACAGCAGGGTAGTCCGGCCACTGCCGACGCTGTGGGTTCGCGACAGCAGCGGCCGCTGGCACGCCACTGCCACCGATTTCACGATGCCATCAGGGAACAGCGGCGAGGTCGTGCTGTGGCTTAGGATCGTGCCCCCACTGGACCGCGACACCACCTGGATCGATCTGGTCGCCACCGGGCAATCGGCCGAGGTCCGGGTCAGGCTGCCGCTCTGCGGCTCCTTATGGTCACGTCGTGTCGCGTAGGATCACGGCCGAGTCGTAGATCTGGTGCAGCAGGCGCATTGTTTCCAGCGCGTCAGCGCCCGTCACCGGCGGCTCCCGGTCGGCGGTCACGGCATCGAGGTAGGCCGCGACGCTGGCCTGGACGGAGGCCTGCCAGTCGTCGTCCCGCACCGGCACGTCCGACCACCGGCGGTCCCGGAACATGGCAAGGGCTGGGCCCGTTCGGTAGCCCACGGACAGCGACTCGATACCGGCCAGCCGGAGGATCGCGTCGCTGCCGGTGATCTCGATCTCGTCGTCGAAGGTTCCGGGCGGCCCGTGATGATTGGCCTCGATGATGCCGAGGGCGCCGGACCGGAATTCCAGGATGACCACGGCGAAGGCCTCCCCTTGCTGCCCTGGCCTGTCGAGGACCGCGTGCACGCGGCGGACCGGCCCGAAGAAGTACCGGGCAAGGTAGAGCCGGTGTACCCCCGCGTCCATCAGCAGGCCGCCGCCGGCCAGCGCCGGGGAGCCCCGCCAGCCGCCCCACGCGGGGCCCATGCCTAGGCGCAGCCGGATCAGCGCGGGCTTGCCGAGGGCACCCGTGTCGATGAGCCGCTTTGCCTCGGCGTGCGGGGCGTAGAAGACCTGGTTATGCGACACGCCGAGCGCCACCCCCGCGGCCGCCGCCGCGTCGACCAGTTCCTGGCCTTCGGCCAGGCTGATCGCCAGTGGCTTCTCCACGAGCACGTTCTTGCCCGCCCGGATAGCCTCCCGCGCCACCGGGAAGTGCAGGTGGTGAGGCAGGCATACGGAAACGGTGCCGACGCGCGAGTCGCCGATCAGCTCGCCAGCATCCCCGTAGGCCCTAACGCCGTCGGCCGCGAAGGGCTCTAGCAGCCCAGGCTCGGTATCGGCCACGGCGACCAGCCGCGCCGTCCGCGACCGCCGGATCCCGGCCGCGTGGACCTGCCCTATCTCGCCCAGCCCGATCACGCCTACGGCACCGGGAGAAGGGTCCGGATCACGTCCTGACATGCCGCCATGCCGTCTCGTCACTGGCTGCCGCGAATGACCGTCTGGTTATCATGATTCAATATATTGAGGCAGAACGCCGCCATGATTGCCTGGCCGCTGGACCGCGTCCGGCTGCGCCGCAGCGGGGCCTTGCTTAGCATGGAGGTCTCGTTATGGCGCCAGAGATGGAGTTCGGCCTCCTGGGGCCGCTCATCGTACGCCGCGACGGGATCGAGATCCCGGTTCAGCGCGGGAAGCAGCGGCAGCTGCTCGCCGCCCTGCTGCTGAACGAGGGCCGGCTGCTGTCGCTTGACGACCTGATCGCGGCACTGTGGTCTGCCGCGCCGCCGTCGTCGGCGCGGCAGAGCGTACAGAACTGCGTGATGCGGCTGCGGCATGCCCTTGGGGATGCCGGCCGGACGCGTATCATCACCCAGCCGTATGGGTACTCGCTTTGCCTCAACGCCGGTGAACTGGATCTTTCCCGCTTCGAGGCCAGCCTGAAAGACGCCAGGGCGGCGGCCAGGGAAGGCTCGTGGGATGCGGTGGCCGAACATGCCCGCGCGGCCTTGGCGCTATGGCGGGGCGAGCCGCTCGCGGACGTGGACTTCGGGCTGCTTGTGTCGCGCGAGGTGCCACGGCTGGCGGAGCTGCGGCTGCAAACGCAGGAAACGGCCCTCGAAGCCGCGCTGCGGCTGGGCCGCGCGGGGGAGGCGGTTCCGGAGCTGAGGCGCCTGACGGCCGATCATCCGCTGCGTGAGCATCTGCACGAGCTGCTGATGCTGGCCCTCTACCGCGACGGCCGCCAGGCGGAGGCGCTCGCCTGTTACCAGCATGCCCGCCAGGTGCTGATCGATGAACTCGGCGCCGAGCCGGGAACCGGACTGCGTCAGCTGCACCAGCAGATTCTCGTGGCCGACCCGGTTCTGGCCGAGGACGCACCGGGGCTGAGGACGGCGGCCAGCGCCGCGTCGGCCGTGCCCTGGGAGCTACCGGGGCCTGTGCCGCACTTCGTCGGGCGGGAGAACGAGCTGGAGGAACTGACCGGGCTGCTCAACAGGGCCGGCGAGCGGCCCGCGGCCGTATTGATATCGGCGATCGGCGGGACCGCCGGGGTGGGTAAGACGGCGCTGGCGATCCACTGGGCCCGGCAGGTCGCGGCGCGTTTCCCCGATGGGCAGCTGTACGTGAACTTGCGCGGCCATGATCCCGATGAGCCGATGCCGGCCGCCGACGCGCTGGCGCAACTCCTGCGGGCCCTGGGTGTTCCGGGCCAGGACATCCCGGCGGAGGCCAGCGAACGCGCCGCCAGGTTCCGGAGCCTGCTGGCCGGGCGGCGGATGCTGGTGGTGCTGGACAACGCCGGGCACGTGGAGCAGGTCCGGCCGTTGTTGCCCGGCAGCCCGGGCTGCATGACGCTGGTGACAAGCCGGGATTCGCTGGCCGGGCTGGTTGCCAGGGACGGCGCGGTCCGGCTGGACCTGGACTTGCTCACGTCGTCGGAAGCCGTGGGTCTGCTGCGGGTCCTGATCGGCGCCAGGGTCGACGACGAACCCGACGCGGCTAGCGCGCTCGCGGCCCGCTGCGCGCGGCTGCCGCTGGCGCTGCGCATCGCGGCCGAGCTCGCTACCGCCCGCCCGGACGCCAGCCTGGCCGAGCTCGTCGGCGAGCTGGCGGATCAGCAGGGGGGACTGGACCTGCTGGACGCGGGCGGCGATCCGCGGACCGGGATCCGGGCCGTGTTCTCCTGGTCCTACCGGCACCTGGATCGCGACGCCGCAGGATTGTTCCGCCTGCTCGGCCTGCACCCAGGACCTGACGTCGACCTGTACGTTGCCGCCGCCATGGCGTCCGCTACCGCCGACCACGCCCGCCGCATGCTGCACATGCTGGCCCGCGCCCGCCTGATCCAGGCCACTAGGCCGGGCCGGTTCGTCCTGCACGACCTGCTGCACGCCTTCGCCCGCGAGCTGGCCAGTGCCGAGGACAGCGAAGATGAGCGGCAGGCCGCGCTCACCCGCCTGTTCGACTACTACCTGCACACCGCCGCCACCGCGATGGACACCCTGTTCCCCGCCGAACGCGGCCGCCGGCCCCGCATCCCCCCGCCTGCCACAGCTGCCCCGCCGTGGGCCGACGCGGCCGACGTGAGGGCGTGGCTGGAGGCCGAGCTCGCCAGCCTGGTCGCGTCCGCAGCGTATGCCGCCAGCCACGGATGGCCCGGTCACGCCATCCGGCTGTCCGCTACCTTGTTCCGCTATCTCGGCGGCGGCGGTCATCTCCCCGAGGCCGTCGTCATCCACGGGCATGCCGTGGCGGCCGCGCGCGCAATCGGTGACCGTGCCGCCGAAGCGGCCGCGCTCAGCAACCTCAGCCAGATCGACCTGCACTACGGGCACGGCCGCCAGGCCGCCAGCCGGCTACAGCAGGCGCTGACGCTCTTCCGTGAGGCCGGCGACATGGCCGGCGAGGCGCGCGTTCTGCACAACCTGGCCACCGTCGAGACCCAAGAGGGCCGATACCAGCAGGCCGGCCAGCACCATCAAGAAGCCCTGGAACTGCACCTCGCCGTCGGCAACCGGGCCGGCGCCGCCCGCGCCCTGCACGGCCTCGGCGACATCGACCTGCGGATGGGCCGCTACCAGCGGGCCGGCGACAACCTCGGGCGGGCTCTCGCCCTGTGCCGGGAGACCGGCGACTGGGTCAACGAAGCGTACGTCGTGGCCCTCATCGGGGACCTCGACCTGCGGCTTTGCCGCTACCTGCAGGCCACCGGCCATCTCGAGCGGGCACTGGGACTGTTCCGTGAGGCCGGGGACCGGACGGGCGAGTCGTGGGCGCTTGTTCACCTCGGCACCGTTCAGCTCGGTCAGGGCCACGGACAGCGGGCCCTCGATTACCATCGGCAGGCTAGGGAGATCGCCCGCGAGACCGGGGACCGGTTCGGCGAAGCGGAGGCGCTCAACGGCCTCGGCGAGGCCTACATCGCCGCCCGTCAGCCTGGTGATGCGCGTGCCGCGTACCTCCGCGCCCTCGACCTGGCGAGCCAGGCCGGCGACAAGTTCGAGCGGGCCCGCGCTCACGACGGCCTGGCCCGCCTCGATCACGCCGCCGGTGACCGTGGGCAGGCGCTTGGTAACTGGCGGGAGGCCCTCGCCCTCTACGACGATCTGGGTACACCAGAAGCCGCCCAGATCCGCGCCCACCTCGCAGCGGGCGACGGCCGCCGCCGCGAGCTATTGGCCGCCCCGGCCCACGACCGCTCAGATCCGTGAGCCCGATCCGAAGTGCGTCTCCCCGGCACCGCGAGGATGCCGGGGAGACCGAAAGGCGTGCTCTGAGTAGTGCCGCGCGGACCTGCGCCGCGCGGACCTGCTCACGGACCGGCGGCGCCGCCAGGCAGGTACCACTCGTGGGTGTTGCTGGCCTTAATGGTGTAGAAACACCCGCTGGAGTTGCAGCTAGAGAGGGTCAGCCACGAGCTGCCGACCCAGCCGGCCGCGTTGGTGGCGTACGGATCCACTCCGTAGACCCAGGTCTGCCCCTGGTAGCTAGCCGAGACCTCGGAAGGCTCGCTGGAGAACGGATCACCGTAGCTCGTGTTTGTGATTTGTCCATTGGAGGTCACGAACGAGTCGGTTCCGCATTCATTGAGATCGAGGTAGTTCCGCCCTACCCAGCCGAAGACGTACTCAATGCCTCCGCCGCTCTCGGCGTTTGGTATGAGGGCCTCTCCGTAGATCCACCGCTGGCCGCTGATCGTACCCGAGCTGATCCACGGGATGGAGTTGAACGCGAGACCCGCCGCTCCGATGCGTACATTGACCGTGTTGCCGCTGCGGCCTGAGCCGCCGGGCCAGTTCCATAGCGCGATGTTGTTAGCACCGATGTCATAGTCGCAGAAGTACAGGTCAGCCGAGGAGCTCGGAGCGACCTGCGTCCTGGTGCTTGCGGCGTTCGCGGCGGCCGGGACCGCCGCGGAGCCGGCGACACCAAGAGCCAGAGCAGCGATTGCGACGACTTTTCTTGTCAGGCTGATTTTCACCATATTCCTCCAAAATTGTAAGATATTTAGCTTGCTGACGTTGGCTGTCCTTCTCCTTTCTTCGCTGATTTCCGTGATAGTGATGCGCCTGCGATATATGCCGCTATCGTGTCGCGCGTCGCTAATTCCGGCCTAACATGCCGCTAACACGGCAGCGGGCCGGCGGCGGTACCCGCGATCCGGCGCGAGTTCGCAGAGCTCGATCTCCGGGCCTACGCGGTCAGGCGAACGGTTTCCGTTCCGCGCTGCCGTTCACGTCGTTCACCAGGTCGAGCAGGACCTCCAGGCCTGCGACGCACTCCGGCAGGCCGCTGCCGATCGGATTCACCCTCAGGGTGGTCACGCCGCAGTCCCGGTAGGCCCGTAGCCGGCCGCGGATCACGTCGGGCGGCCCGATCAGGTTGGTGCCCAGGCCGATCTCGATCGGTACCCGTGCGGCGGCCGCCTCCCGGTCGCCTTGGGACCAGAGCCGCTGGACCGCGGCTACGTCATCGCCGAAGCCCTGGCGGGCGAAGGCGTTGTTGTAAAAGTTGGTTTCTCGCGATCCCATCGCGCCGAAGGTGAACGCGTACCCGGCGGCGTGGCGCCGCCCGGCCGCCTCGACGTCGTCGGTGAACTCCACGCTCACCGCGACCACCAGGTCCAGGTCGGACAGCGAACGCCCGGCCCGCTGCGCCGCTGCACCGATCGGGCCGAAGAACACCTCCGACGACTCGGTGAAGAACGAGTTGCCGATCCAGCCGTCGGCGAGCTCGCCGGTAAGCGCGAGGTTCGCTGGCCCGAGCGCCGCGACGTAGATAGGGACGAAGCAGGCTCCGGCGCGGGACCGGATCGCGACCCCTTCACTGCCGGGCAGCGGAAGCTTGTACACCTCACCGGAATACCGGAGGCGTTCACCGGCCGTGATAATGCGGATGATCTCTATCGTCTCCCGGGTCCTGCGCACCGGCCGGGAGAACTCGACGCCGTGCCACCCCTCCATTACCTGCGGGCCGCTGGTCCCGATGCCCAGGACAAACCGGCCGTCCGAGATGTTCTGCAGGCTCATCGCCGACATGGCGAGCATCGCGGGGGTCCGCGCTCCGAGCTGCGCGATACCGGTGGCGAGGCGTACCCGCTCCGTCTTGGCCGCGATCGCCGCGAGTGGCGTGAACGCGTCGTAGGCCCAGAACTCAGGTACCCAGATCGAGTCCACCCCGACCCGTTCGGCTTCACGCGCCAGCTCCAGCCACTCGGGGTCCTGCGGGTTTACCGATAGCCCGATCGAAAGCGTCACGCGCCAACTCCCTCGGTGAGCGGCTGGCCGCCGGGGGCCAGCTTCGTCGGGCCATGACCACCGGTGAGACCCGTGAAACTCTCAACAGCCAGGTCTCATATTAAGACTCTGTATCCTGACTGAGGCTTGGCCAGAAGGAGGCGGCTTTCATGGAGTGGACCGGAGCGCGCTACGCGGACAAGCCCACGGTCCAGGCGCGGACCTGGATAGACGCTCCCCCCGCCCGGGTCTGGCAGCTTGTGTCCGACGTCGAGCTGATGCCGGCAATGAGCGCGGAACTGCAGTCGGTGGAATGGCTCGACGGCGCGAGCGAGGCGGCACTGGGCGCGAGGTTCATCGGCCGCAGCAAGCACGAGGCCCTGGGCGAGTGGGCGACCACCTCGCATGTCGTCGAATTCGAGCCGGAGCGGGTGTTCGGCTGGGCGGTACAGGATCCGGTCGACCCGACCGCGCTGTGGCGTTTCCGGCTGGAGCCGAAGGACGGCGGGACCGAGCTGTCCGAGTGGGCGCAGATGGGGCCGGCCCGGTCGGGCCTGTCGCTGGCCATCGAGCAGATGCCGGACAAGGAGCAGAAAATCGTGTTCGTGCGGATGCGCGAGCTCGAGCGCAACATCACCGCCACCCTCGAGCAGATAAAGAAGCTAGCCGAGGCGCCCGGGCACGACCGGCCTTAGCCTGGTCGACGGCCGCGCCGACCAGCCGGATAGCACCGTACGGTATCGGCCATGCTCACCATGGCGAGGCTGGTTATCGGTCCGCGGTGTCGTTGTTCGCGCTGGTTCCGCCCGGTACGGCCCGGGATCCCTCGGCCGCGGACAGCATCAGTCCGCGGGCTTCGAGCCGGTCCCACAGGTCCGCGCGGACGTCCGCCTCGGGGCGGTCAGTGCTCAGCTCGAGCAGGATGCCGCGGCCGCGGTAATAATCGACAAGCGGCGCGGTTTCCCGGGTGAAGACGGCGAGCCGGTGCCGAATCACGTCGAGGGTGTCATCGACCCGGCCATCACGTTGCGCCCGGTCGAGCAGTCGCGTGACGAGTTCCTCCTCCGGCGCGGTCAGGTAAATCACGGCGTCGCTTGTGAGGTTGAGTTCGGCGCCCAATTGCGCCGCGCGCAGCGCCTGGGGCATCGTGCGCGGGAATCCGTCGAGCACGTAGCCACCCGTATCGCGGGCTGCGGCGACCACGGCAGGAATGAGGATGCTGAAGATCAGCTCGTCAGGGACAAGGTCGCCACGTGCGGTGTAGGCGGCGACCTGTCGTCCCAGATCGGACCCGAGCGCGACCTCCGCCCGCAGCAGATCGCCCGATGAGATATGCGCGGCGCCCGTCCGCTGCGTCAGCCACCTGCCGTGCGTGCCTTTCCCGCCGCCCGGCGGGGACAGCATGACCACCCGCACCATAGTGACGACACCCTCCTCCAGACCGCACAGCCCCCGCATATCCAGTATCCCTTGTCCTTCGCGTCGCGCGCTCACCTCCAGCCCGGATCGCCCCGACAGCCGCAGTTCGGTGAGCCTGGGCGTATCTCCATGAACATCTGACAAGCGGGTACGTCGGCTGGATCAGGAGATGAACCACGGCCCGTTCGGTAAATCAAGATCTTTATATCCGACCCGGGTTCCGCAGTTGATGCAGTGGCCTAGCCGGTGAAGGCGGGCGGAGCCGTCGAACATGGCGAGGTTGGCGCCCTCCCCGGCAAACGGTGACATGAGGTGGGCGGCGTCGCCCAGGAGGGTGACGCCCGCGACTCGGTCCTAGCGGTGGCCAATCGGCAGGGCATTGACTGGGCGAAGGACGGGGGTGGTTTCCCCGTCGGTGATGAGTGCGGTGAGTTCGGGAGCCCATCCGGTGAACTCCTCCGCGACCAGGGCCGTCGCCGCGGCGGGGCCGGCGGAGTCGATGTCGGCGATCCACTCCTGCGGCTTGGACAGCGCGACGTACGTGTGAAGGACGCCGTCGGGCTCTCGGTGCGCGAGGAACCCCTTGCCAGGCGCGACGGCGAACAGGGCACCGCCGCCGACTGCCGCGGCCGCCGCGGGGTGGATGCGCGAAGATCCATGGACGTGTCATGCTTCGTCGCATGCTGGTCACGGATGAGCTGGCCTCGGAGGACATGGGTTCCTCCCGGTCACAGGTGCGACCGCGGCCGTCATGCCCTACCCTTGATGGGTAGGCACGGCCCGTGATGGGCGACGAATCAGACGCTCTATCCTCGCTGTGCTCACCTGTTATGGCAGCAGATACCTGCGAAACCGCAGGTAGGACAACTCAAGACCCGCGCTCGTAGCTCAACGGATAGAGCATCTGACTACGGATCAGAAGGTTGGGGGTTCGAGTCCCTCCGAGCGCGCC
>Ga0209693_10000941_pt1 | contig 12134 bp, 12 predicted proteins | sample HubBroMetageWRM3_FD_188345 | JGI IMG/M metagenome (GOLD analysis project Ga0209693, IMG submission 188345) | Warmed soil microbial communities from the Hubbard Brook experimental Forest, New Hampshire - Hubbard Brook CCASE Soil Metagenome WRM 3... | ecosystem: Environmental > Terrestrial > Soil...
CTGGTGGTGCGGGCGATGCGCGCGGCGTTCGACGATCTCGGCGGCGGGCAGCCGCCTGGTATCGCGCTGCGCTGCGTGAACCGGATACCGCACGGGCGCGGCCTCGGCTCGTCGGCGGCCGCCATCGTGGCCGGCGTCCTGGCGGCGCGCGCGCTGGCCGGCGCGGCGGCCGGTCCCGACGAGGCGCTGCCGCTGGCGAACGCCCTCGAGGGTCATCCCGACAATGTGGCACCGTGCCTGTACGGCGGGCTCACGATCGCCTGGCTGGCAGACGAGGGCGCGGAGCGGCGTCCCGGCCAGGGCACCGCGGACAGCCAGCCGGGGGTGACCGCACGCGCTGTGCCGGCCGTCGCGGCGCGGGCTGTGCGACTGGAGCCCGTGGCGGGGATCATGCCGGTGGTGCTCATCGCGCCGGAGCCGGTTTCGACGGAGGCGGCGCGCGGGCTGCTGCCGGCCTGGGTACCGCACGCCGACGCGGCGCGGAACGCGGGGCGGGCGGCGCTGCTCGTCGCCGCCCTCACCGCCTGCCCCGAGGCGCTGCTCGACGCTACCGAGGACCGGCTGCACCAGGATTACCGCGCCCAGGCGATGCCCGCCACCCGCGATCTGGTCGGCCGGCTGCGGGCTGCCGGGGTGCCCGCCGTGGTGTCCGGCGCGGGCCCTTCGGTGCTCGCGTTCCTTACTTCAGGTAGTTGCGGCCACGGCCTCGACAGAATGGATTCAATCGTGAAAGAAACGGGTAATAGGTGGCGTATAAGCCCGCTAGACGTCGAGCGACAGGGCGCCAGCGTGGCACCGGGGGTATCGAGTGCCCGGTGAACCTGGACAAGTCCTCGCCTGGCCGCTTACCCCTCTCTGCTCGACATGGATGGCTGCGAAGGAATGCCGTGGGCGCTGTCGGTGTTAGGCTAGGTACGGCACTGGGTGTCCCGTTGCGGGGCAGGTGCTGGTCATCCACACGTCGCCTGGGGGGTAACGTATACCTGCCCAGGGAGTGGGCTTTCGGCTTCACCCCAGGAGAGCATTGCGTCCCCCTGAGTGCTACCCCGTTTGCCAGCGTCGCGACGGAGGCTCCCCCAGGACACGGACGCAGGCGAGGTCCCGGGGCAGACGCCGAGCATAGATGCGAGCGTAATCATGCACAATGAGCGGGTCTCGCGGGCGATGCGAATCACATCTCGCGCCACGGAACCGGGTCACGAAGACACCCAGGCGGCCGAGGATCATAATGGGAAGGACCATTAGTGAGCGACACCACCGAACTCCCCAGTGACGCGACCCCCGCGTCCGGGGACTCCCCCATCGGTCATTCAGCCGCCAGCGCCGCGCCACGGTCATCGGGCCGCGGCGGAGATGACCTCTCCAAGCTCCGCGTTTCCGACCTGCAAGGTCTAGCGCAGCAGCTTGGCATCTCGGTGACGGCCCGGATGCGGAAGGGAGACCTTGTCGCCGCGATCCAGGAACGCCGGGGCGGCGGTCGCTCCGCCACCGCCAGGACTTCCGAAGAGTCAGTCCCGCGGGTCGCGTCTGCGGGAGCCGGCGCGCCTCGCCCCCTGAATCAGGACGCTATGGAAGCAGACACATCCGTCCGGTCAGGCATCGGCGACGCCGCACCAGTGGGTGCAGGCATCGGCGACGCGCCGCGGACAGCCAGCGGCGGCCAGGCCGGCGTTGGCGGGGACCGCACCGTTAGCGCCGCGGTCCAGCAGTCGGCGCCCGCAGGGCAGCCGGCGAGCGCCGAGTCTGGTGCGGACGGCCAGGGTCAGGGCGCGGGCCAGGCGGGCCGGCGCGGCGACCGGCGCCGTAACGACCGCCGCGACGGGCAGGGCGGCAACGCTCGCGACCAGCGCAGGGACGGCCGCGACTCCGGCGCCCAGGGCGGCGCGGGCCGGGGCCAGAACGCGCAGAACGCGCAGAACGGCCAGAACTCCGCGGGCGGGAACGCCCGCGACGACGACGACGAGGACGGCCAGGGCCGCCGGGGACGCCGCGACCGGTTCCGCAACAGGAACCGCCGCCGCGGCGACCGCCCGGGCGGCGAGCCGGAGACGGTGATCGCCGAAGACGACGTGCTGATCCCGATCGCGGGCATCCTCGACGTGCTGGAGAATTACGCGTTCGTGCGCACCACGGGCTACCTGCCCGGCCCTAACGACGTGTACGTCTCGCTGTCCCAGGTGCGCAAGCACGGGCTGCGCAAGGGTGACGTCATCGAGGGCGCCGTCCGCCAGCCGCGTGACGGCGAGCGCAGGGAGAAGTTCAACGCGCTGGTCCGGCTGGACAAGGTCAACGGCCTGGACCCAGAGCAGTCCACGGGTCGCCCCGACTTCTCCAAGCTGGTCCCGCTCTACCCGCAGGACCGGCTGCGGCTTGAGACCGACCCGACCAATATGGTCACCAGGATCATCGACTTGATCTGCCCGATCGGCAAGGGCCAGCGGGGCCTGATCGTGTCGCCGCCCAAGGCGGGCAAGACGATGATCCTGCAGGCCATCGCCAACGCGATCACCAAGAACAACCCGGAGTGCCACCTTATGGTCGTCCTCGTGGACGAGCGGCCAGAGGAAGTCACCGACATGCAGCGCACCGTCAAGGGCGAGGTGATCCACTCCACCTTCGACCACCCGGCCGACGACCACACCACGGTCGCCGAGCTGGCGATCGAGCGCGCTAAGCGGCTGGTCGAGATGGGCCACGACGTCGTGGTCCTGCTTGACTCGATCACCCGGCTCGGCCGGGCCTACAACCAGGCGGCGCCGGCCAGCGGCCGTATCCTCTCCGGCGGTGTCGACTCGACCGCGCTGTACCCGCCGAAGCGGTTCTTCGGGGCGGCGCGCAACATCGAGAACGGCGGCTCGCTGACCATCCTCGCGACCGCGCTGATCGAGACCGGCTCGCGGATGGACGAGGTGATCTTCGAGGAGTTCAAGGGCACCGGCAACATGGAGCTGCGGCTGCGCCGCGAGCTCGCCGACAAGCGGCTGTTCCCGGCGGTCGACGTGGACGCGTCGAGCACCCGCAAGGAGGAGATCCTGATGGCGCCGGATGAGCTCAAGGTCATCTGGCAGCTGCGCCGCGTGCTGCACGCCCTCGAGCCGCAGCAGGCGCTCGAGCTCCTCATGGAGCAGTTGCGCAAGACGCGCAGCAACGCCGAGTTCCTCCTCCAGGTCCAGAAGACGACGGTGGGACTGGGGCAGGACAGGTAATCGGAATATCTGCCGGTCACGAGCGGTTTGCGCGTCTGGCACACTAGAAAGCCGCGACTACGCGGTACCGGTTCACGTCTCGCAGCAGGCGACCCGGCGACCGCTTGAGGCAAGGAGCCAAACAAGTGAAGCCTGAGATTCACCCCGCGTACCAGGAAACCACGGTGACCTGCGGTTGCGGGAACACGTTCGTCACGCGGTCTACCGCGAAGAACGGCGCGATCCACACCGACGTGTGCTCGAACTGCCACCCGTTCTACACGGGCAAGCAGAAGATCCTCGACACCGGCGGACGCGTCGCGCGGTTCGAGAAGCGGTTCGGCAAGGCCGCGACTGCCGGGAACTCCGGCAAGAAGTAGCTCTTCCGCAGCGCCCGCGTGCCAGCACACGGCACGCGGGCGTTTGGGTTGTGCATACATTCGGATGAAGGAAGGTTGACTGTGTTCGACCGGCTTGGTGAGCTGGCGGGCGAGCACGCGGAGCTTGAACGCGCGCTCGCCGATCCCGACGTGCACGCGAACGCGGATCAGGCCAGGAAGCTCGCCAAGAGGTACGCCGAGCTCACGCCTATCGTCGCCGCTTTCCGTGAGTGGCAGCAGGCGGGCGAGGACGAGCAGGCCGCCCGCGAGCTAGCGGCTGAGGACCCGGCGTTCGCGATCGAGGCCGACGAGCTCGCGAAGCAGCGTGCGGGCCTCGAGGAGCGGCTGCGGGTGCTGCTCGTGCCTAAGGACCCGAACGACGACAAGGACACCATCCTCGAAGTCAAGGCGGGCGAGGGCGGCGAGGAGTCCGCGCTCTTCGCCTCCGACCTGCTGCGCATGTACCTGCGCTATGCCGAGCGGCACGGCTGGAAGACCGAGGTCATCGACTCCACCGGCACCGGCCTGGGCGGCGTCAAGGACGCGACCGTCGCGGTCAAGGCCGGCCGGGGCGGCGGCGCTGGCGCCTGGTCGCGGCTGAAGTACGAGGGCGGCGTGCACCGTGTGCAGCGCGTCCCCGTCACCGAGTCGCAGGGCCGCATCCACACTTCCGCGGCCGGCGTGCTCGTGATGCCCGAGGCGGACCCGGTGGACGTGCGGGTCAACGACAACGACATCAAGGTCGACGTGTTCCGTTCCTCGGGTCCCGGCGGGCAGTCGGTGAACACCACCGACTCCGCTGTCAGGATCACCCACCTGCCGACCGGCATCGTAGTGTCCTGCCAGAACGAGAAGAGCCAGCTGCAGAACAAGGAGCAGGCGCTGCGCGTGCTGCGCGCCCGCCTGCTGGCGCAGGCCGAGGCGGACGCCGACGCCAAGGCCTCGGCCGAGCGCAAGGCGCAGGTGCGCACCGTCGACAGATCCGAGCGGGTCCGCACCTACAACTTTCCTGAGAACCGGATCTCCGACCACCGCGTGGGCTACAAGGCCTACAACCTGGATCAGGTCATCGACGGCGACCTCGACGGCGTGATCGACGCGCTGGCCGCCGCGGACCTGGAAGCGAAGCTCGGGGATCAATGAGCAGCTTGCTGCTTGACGAGATCGCGCTGGCCACCGCGCGGCTGGCGGAGGCTGGCGTCGACTCGCCGCGTGCTGACGCGGAGCTGATCGCGGCGCACGTGCACAACGTCAAGCGCGGCGAGCTGCACACGGTGCCCGACGCGGAGTTCGACGCGCGGTACTGGGAGGGCATCGCCCGCCGGGCCAACAGGGAGCCGCTGCAGCACATCACCGGGCAGGCGTTCTTCCGCTACCTGGAACTAGACGTCGGCCCGGGGGTTTTCGTGCCGCGCCCGGAGACCGAGGTGATGACCGGCTGGGTCATCGACCGGCTGCGCGAGATGGACGTCGCGTCCCCCATCGCGGTCGACCTGGGCACCGGGTCGGGAGCGATCGCGCTGTCCATCGCCCAGGAGGTGCCGCGCGCCACGGTGCACGCGGTGGAGGCGGATCCGCTGGCCCGCGGCTGGGCGGAGCGGAACATCACCGGCCACGTGGACTCCTACACCGCCGGGCGGGTGCTGCTGCACGCCGGTGACTTCACCGGGGACCTGGCCGGGCTCGACGGGCTCGAAGAGCTCGCCGGGACGGTCGACGTGGTGGTCAGCAACCCGCCGTACATCCCGGTCGGCTCGATCGTCCCGCCCGAGGTCGGCGAGTACGACCCGCCCGCCGCGCTGTGGAGCGGCGAGGACGGGATGACCGCGGTCCGCGCGGTCGAGCGCGTCGCCAGGCGGCTGCTGCGTCCCGACGGGTTCGTCGCCGTAGAGCACGGCGCGCAGCAGGGTGCTGAGGTTTACTGGGTGTTCCCGGAGGAGTCGGGCTGGCGGGACACCCGCAACCACAAGGACCTGGCCGGGCGCGATCGTTTCGTCACCGCGCGAAGCGCCGGGACTTAGGAGGGACTCACCCGTGGACTCGATCACGGTGTCAACCAAGGGAGCGGAGGGGACCGGCACGGTCGCGGCGCTGCTGGCCCCGCAACTGCGCCTGGGCGACGTCGTCCTGCTCAAGGGCGGGCTGGCCACCGGCAAGACGACGTTCGTCAAGGCGCTGGCGGCCGCGGCGGGCTCGACGGCCGTGGTCACGAGCCCCACCTTCACGATCGCGCACTTCTACCCGCTGGAGCAGGGCAAGATCCTGCACATCGACACCTACCGGCTGGCGGGCATCCACGAATTCCGCGATCTCGGGCTGGATGAATACTTCGACGAGTCGATCACCACGATCGAATGGGGCGAGACGGTCGCGGAAGACTTTCCCAGCCATCTGCTGGTGGAATTCCACTATGACCAGAGCGCGCCGGACCTGCGGGTAATCGACTTTTCCTCCGATAGCCCGCGGTGGCTGCCGGTGCTCGACGCCCTGCAGGCAGCCCTGCTCACCGAAACGAAACTCAGCTGAGGAGCGCGTACTGATGGGGTTCGTACTTGCCCTTGAGGCGTCGTCGAGAACGTACGCGGCCGCCGCGGGCGATGGGGAACGCCCTCGCGCGCAGCGCGCGTCCCGCCGGGATGACCCCGCGTTCACGGGCCTCGGCGACCTGGTGGCCCAGACGCTGGCTGAAAGCGGGGCCGCCTTCAGGGATATCGCCGCGATCGCGGTGGACATCGGCCCCGGCGGGCTGTCATCGATGCGGGCGGCTGTCGCCTACGCGAACGGGCTGGCCTTCAGCCTCGGCGTGCGGCTTTTCCCGATCACCTCACTCGAGCTGATGGCCATCGCGGCCGCCGAGAAGCACGAGGGCCCGTTCCTCTGCCTCAGGAGGGGCACGGGCGGAAACACCTACGCCGGGCTATTCGCCGACGGCCAGCTGGCGGAGCTGCGCCACGGCCCGCATGATTCCGTCGTGCCGTCGATAGCCGGCGGCCTCGACAGGGTCAGTCTCGCGGGGGTGCCGGCGGCCGACGTGGCGGGCCTGCTCCCCGGCGTGACCGTCACGGACACCGGGATCGCGGAGGCAGACGTCACCGTGCTGTACCAGGCGGCGCGGACCGCCATGTCCGACCCCGAGCGGCTTGTCCCGATCGCCAGCCCGGTCAACGAAGCGTCGCTGATATTCCACAACCAGGCCGCCCGATAACGCCCTTCGCGTGTCTCGCCCGGTCACCCAGCGGGGCCGACTATATTGATCCCGCGACCGCGATCGACGTAACCCGGAGGTGACGGACAGTGGAGGAACGAGTCCGCGAGGAGGCGGAGCGCGCCGCCGCGTGCCTGCTGGCGGGCGGTGTTGTGCTCCTGCCGACCGATACGGTGTACGGCCTCGCGGTGCACCCGGAGCACGACGAGTCGGTCACCCGGCTTTTCGCGATGAAAGGCCGTCCGCGTTCGGTCAACCTGCCGGTGATGATTTCGTCGATGGACCACATCACGGCCCTGGGCGGCGTGGTGAGCCGGGCCGCTGAATTGCTGCTGCAGTCGAAATACGTGCCTGGGCCGCTTACCCTGGCCGTCGGGGTATCACCGGATGACCTGGCGCCGTGGCTGCGCGGGCGCGATGAGTTCGCGGTGCGGATGCCCGATGACGAGCGGCTGCTCGCGATTATCGACAAGACCGGGCCGCTGCTTGTGACCAGTGCGAACCTGCACGCGGAGCAGGTTAGGGAATCGGTTCCTGATATACTTTCCACTTTGGTGAGCGAACCCGATTTGGTCATCGATGACGGGAATCGCGACACGGTGCCCTCCACACTCGTTAATTGCCGCTCGGTCCCGCCGGTGGTGGAGCGCGTGGGCGCTGTCCCGGCGGAAGAGATAGAGGCAATACTCGGATGAGCGGTCATGGGTCTCTCGTGCTCGGAGTGGAGACCTCCTGCGACGACACCGCGGTCGCGCTTGTGGACCCCCGCGGCAGCGTGATCGCGTCGTGCGTCGCGTCCCAGGCGGCGCTGCACACCACCTTCGGCGGCGTTTACCCCGAGCTGGCCAGCAGGGCCCACATCGACAAGATCCTGCCGACCGTCCAGGCCGTGCTCTCGGACTCGGGCGTCCGCCCCCGTGACCTGGCCGCTATCGGGGTGACCCGGGGCCCGGGGCTGATCGGCTCGCTCATGGTCGGCCTGAACACCGCCGCCGGCCTGGGACACGGCTGGGAAGTCCCCGTCATCGGCGTGAACCACCTGCGCGGGCACCTGCGCAGCGCGGACCTGGAGGAGAGCCGGGTCAAGTTCCCGGCGATCGTGCTGCTCGTCTCCGGCGGGCACACGCTGCTGGCACGGCTCGAGAGCACCACCGACATTCGCCTCATCGGCTCAACGGTCGACGACTCGGTCGGCGAGGCGTACGACAAGGTCGCCCGCATGCTGGGGCTGGGGTACCCCGGCGGCCCCGCTATTGACCGGCTCGCGCCCAGCGGGACGCCGCAGGTGCGATTCCCGCGGCCGATGCTGCGGCAGGGACTCGACTTCTCGTTCTCCGGGCTCAAGTCGGCGGTGGAGAGATACCTCGCGGCGACCCCGGACGCGCAGCCCGCGGACGTGGCCGCGGCGTTCGTCGAGGCGTGCATGGAAGTCCTCATCTCGAAGTGCCGCGCCGCGATCAAGGAGTACCCCGTATCCTCGCTCGTGATCGTCGGCGGCGTCGCCGCGAGCCCGCAGCTGCGGGCCGCGGCCACGGAGCTGTGCGCGGGCCTCGGCATCGGGCTGTGCCTGCCGCCGGTGAAATGGTCGACTGACAACGGGGCCATGATCGGCCTCGCCACCTGGGATTACCTCGCGAACGGCATCACCAACACACTTGAGCCCGTGCCGGGACTGGGAATGGAAGCGTTCTAAGTCCACTCTCCGTCCCTTATGGGAGGATGGGTACCTATGAGCACACGGTTTGACTGCGGGGACTCCGCTCAGCGGTCGGCCGGGCTTGTGGAGGCCGTCGCGGCGCTGCGGAACGGTGAACTGGCCGTCATCCCCACCGACACGGTGTACGGTCTCGCGGCCGACGCTTTCTCCCCGGCCGCGGTGGCCGCCCTGCAGGCCGCCAGGGGCGGAACCAGGAGCGCGCCCCCCACGGTGCTCGTCGGCAGCGTGCGGACCGCGGCGGCGCTTACCGAGTCGCTCGGCGCCTTCGGGCAGGACCTGATCGACGAATTCTGGCCCGGCGCGCTCACCCTGGTGTTCCGTGCCAGCCCGACGCTGGTCTGGGATCTCGGCGACACCCTGGGCACGGTCGCGGTGCGGATGCCGCTGCATCCCCTGGCGCTCGAAGTGCTGCGGCAGACCGGCCCGCTGGCGGTGAGCAGCGCGAGCCTGGCCGGCGCGCCGGCCGCCACAACCGTCGCGCGGGCCGAGGCGCAGCTCGGCGGTGCCGTCGCCGTCTACCTGGACGCCGGGCCGTGCGCGGGCAACGTGACATCGACGATCCTCGACCTGACCGGGACCGTGCCGCGGATGCTCCGCGCGGGCGCGATCGGCGTCGACGACGTCCGCAAGGTCGTCCCCGTAATAGACCTGCCGGCCCCAGACGAGATCCCCGTCAAGCCCGCCGAGCCGCATCCGCTGGCCGGCGAAGACGCGGGAACGGGCTCCTGACCCGGCGCCGCCATGCGTGATTATCTCTTCATCCTGATCCTCGCGGCGGCGGTGACCTACGTGCTGACCCCGCTGGTGCGGCGCGGCGCGATCGCCATCAATGCGCAGCACGCGCCGCGCGGCCGGGACGTGCACAAGCAGCCGACCCCGCTGCTCGGCGGGGTGGCGATCTACGCCGGCCTGGTGGCCGGGCTGCTGGTCGCGGACCAGCTCAGCTACCTCAAGCAGGCCTTTCCCTCGGCGCGCACCATCCAGGGGCTGCTGCTGGCCGGCGGCCTGCTCGTCCTTATCGGGATCGTGGACGACCGGTGGGGGCTGGGCGCGATCAGCAAGCTGGCCGGGCAGATCGCGGCGGGCGGCATCCTGGTGTGGAGCGGTGCCTACCTGCCGTGGATACCGCTGCCTGGCAGCGAGACCCTGCTGCTCGAGCCGGACCTCAGCTACACGCTGACGATCCTGCTCGTCGTCATGACGATCAACGCGGTCAACTTCATCGACGGCCTCGACGGGCTCGCGGCCGGCGTCGTCGGCATTTCGGCGCTTGCCTACCTGATCTACTCCTACACGCTGACCCACTCGGTCGGCATCCCGTCGCAGTCGGTGCCTGCCGTGGCGTCGGCCGTGCTCGCGGGTGCCTGCATCGGGTTCCTGCCGCACAACTTCCACCCGGCGCGGATCTTCATGGGCGACACCGGGGCGATGCTGCTCGGCCTGATGCTCGCCTACGGGCCGATCTCGAGCACGGCCTCCCTCGACCAGAACATCCTGGTCAATTACTCGCACCTGCACCCGGTCAACCGGTTCGGTACCATCCTGCCGCTGCTGCTGCCGGTCGCGATCCTGATCATCCCGTACACGGACCTGCTGCTCGCGGTGATCCGCAGGACCAAGGCGGGCAAGTCCCCGTTCGCGGCGGACGGCCTGCACCTGCACCACCGCCTGCTGCACATGGGCCATTCGCACCGGCAGAGCGTGCTGCTCATGTACCTGTGGGCGGTGCTGTTCTCCGGCACGGTGGTCGGCCTGTCCCTCGTTCGCATCAGCCTGATCTGGCTCGCGCTGGCCACCGTCGCCGCCATCGCCGTGCTGCTCGCGGCGACGATGCCACGGCTCCGTCCGTGGCGCGGTGCGACCATCCCGAGACATGAGGTGCAGCGAGTACGCACGGTACGTTCCGACGAACCTACGAGCGCTACCAGCTACGCGGTGGCAGCTCCGAACGACGCCGCACCGAACGCGACGCTTCCTGACGGGATGCCCGCGCAGGGCGCGGTGCTCGACGGCAGGCCCGTGAACGGCTTGCCGTTGAATGGCTTGCCGCCGAACGGGTTGCCAGGGAACGGGTTGCCGGGGAACGGCGTACGCCCGAACGGGGCGGGGCGGCGCGCGCCACTGCCCAACCGCCGGGGACCAAGCCGGCCTTGACGTCCGGGGCAGGCGGGGCCGGCGAGGCCACTGGGGCTAGCGTGCCGGATTTGGTGCCAATCACTGTCCGACGTGCCGGAACTTGGGGAGGGGGCCCCTCGCGGGGCCGCCCTAGGGTCATGTAAAGTCAGCAATCAGGTAAAGTAACAGTCAAGAAGCTTGTGATGCGCTTCACAAGCACCTCCCCTGCTGGCAAGCGAGAGGCCCGTGATACTTTTCGTGGACCGCGGCAAGCCCGGGCATCCGGGCCGCGGGCGTGGTATCGCCCCTTCGGGTGCCGTGTCCAGGGAAGCTCCGCTGGGGCAGACCCATCCGAGCAGCGAAGCCAGCGATCCCTCAGGAGCCAAGCAGATGATGGCAACCTATGGCCGCGTCGTACGGCGCTCGGCCGCGCTCACCGGCGCGGTCGCTGCCGTATGCGTCGCCGTCTGCGCCGCGCTGGGCGGTGCCAAGGGCCTTTACGGCGCGCTGATCGGGGTGGCGATCGTCACGGCGTTCTTCGGCATCAGCGTGCTCGTCGTGGGCCGTGCAGCGAAGATCAGCCCGCAGGTCATGATGGCCGCGGCCATGATCAGCTACGTGGTCAAGATCATCGGCTTCGCGATCGTGGTGATCCTGCTAGGCAAGTCCACCGCGTTCAACGGCCGGATGCTCGGCTTCACCGCGATCATCTGCATCCTGGCCTGGACTGCCGCTGAGGTCGTCACCGCGATCAAGCTCAGGCTCCCGTACGTGGAGCCGGACGGGAGCGGTAAGGCGTGAGCGAGGTGAGCGCGCGCGGCCGGCGGGACACCAGCCCTGACGCGGAAGGCCGCGCCCTGGGGCTGAACATCGGCTGGACGGTGTTCAGCTACCTGCTCAGCGGCATGGCCGCCTATGGCCTCATCGGCTGGCTGATCGGGCGCGCGGTGCACGTAGAACTGCTTTTCCCGATCGGCATGCTGGTCGGGCTCGCGATCTCCATCGGCTTCATCATCTGGCGGTACGGCAGGAATGCGGGCGCGGATGGAGACAAGGACATGAAGACGGGCATGAGCGCGACCGCGAGCCGGCGCGCGAGCCACCGGAGGGGAATTCCCCGGGAGGAGAAGAGCCGGTGACCGGTGCCGTTGCGGCCGCCGCGGGCGGCGGCTGCCACATCTTTAGCGGGTGCGGTTTCCCCGCCCCCGGCCTGCAGGACTTCATCTGGACGCCGCTATTCACGATCGGCTCGTTCAGCTTCACCAAGCCGATGCTGCTCGCGATCCTGGCCGCGGTCGTGGTGATCGGGTTCTTCTGGGCGGCGTTCCGCAAGCCCAAGCTGATCCCGGGCCGCACGCAGAGCCTCGGCGAGATGGCCATCCTGGCCGTGCGGGACCAGATCCTCCGCCCGTCGTTGGGCGCGAGGGGCGACTCGTACCTGCCGTTCCTCGTGTCGCTGTTCTTCTTCATCTACATCATGAACATCATGGAACTGATCCCGATCTTGCAGTTCCCTGTCACGTCCAGGATCG
>Ga0209693_10000943_pt1 | contig 12107 bp, 17 predicted proteins | sample HubBroMetageWRM3_FD_188345 | JGI IMG/M metagenome (GOLD analysis project Ga0209693, IMG submission 188345) | Warmed soil microbial communities from the Hubbard Brook experimental Forest, New Hampshire - Hubbard Brook CCASE Soil Metagenome WRM 3... | ecosystem: Environmental > Terrestrial > Soil...
GGGGCAAAGGGCTCCAAGCGTGGTGGTTATGCTCTTGTGGACATCAAGGAGGCCGTGGCGCCGCTTGCGCCGATTGCCCCGAATGCGCGGATGCCTGCTGACAACGCCGCCCGGGTCGTCGAAGGCGCCCGCAATCTCTCACCGAACCTTGGCGAGCGCATGCTCGCGGCCCATCTGGCGGGCCGTCCCGTCATCATTCGCGAGCTGTTGCCGCAGGACCTCAAACTGGACATCGAGACACTCCCGCAAAGCGAAGCTCTGGCGGTCGGCCACTACCTTGGTTCCATTGTCGGCAAGGCCCATGCCCGTCAACTAGACGAGCCGGCGATCGATGCCTGGGCGCAGGAGATGCTCCTGAATCGAATGAGCCATCTGGATGCCCCTCCGTGGCTATGGACAATGATCGTGGAACTCGCTGGAACTCACGAATCCGCTTATCTGGATCACTGTCGGGCATGGGGACCGACGGTGGCGCTTTTCACCGATGCGCATGGACGAGTGCGATTTGGCTGAACTGGGTCGCCTCTAACCGTCATTGCTTTAGGGCGAAAGCCCCGCGAGATGTCTTGAGCGCGCGACGCGGGACGGTGGGCGACCGCAGCACACCGTTCAGGAGGTCGCTGCTCTCAGGGTGCGAAACGTCACCGAAAAGCGAAGCTCCCCCACCGGCGGAATGCTGTGCTCCCAGTCACGCCGCGCGGGCCCGCGCAGCAGGTAGGCCGAGCGCGGCAACAACTCGATCGAGCGGCGGTCCCAGCCTTCCTCGTGCCCGCGGCGCAGCCGGAGCGTGCACGGCGCCAGGAACGACACGGCTATGACATCCTCGAACATGGGCTTGTCGCGATGCCAGCCGATCGCCGCGCCTGGCGCATATTCGGTAACCAGGACCTGCTGCAAGCTTCGCGCCGGCACCCCGGCGAATTCCGCCGCACGTTTGCGTAAGGGCATGAGCAGGCCGGGGATCTCGTCGCTCCGGCGCAGAGCTTGTCCGGCGTAGTCATAGCGCCAACCAAACGAGACGACCCGACGCCGGGCGAGAAAGCCGCGGAAAGCGAAGGGCGCCAAAGGCAATAGCGCGAATCGCTCGGCCAACGCGCGCTCTTCGTCCGGCGATATCACCTCTTCCCGGTAGGCGAAGCCGTCCGGCCAAGGTTCGGCCGCCAGCAGCTCGCCTTGGCGTGCGCCAATCCCCACGACGGCGGCCGTATCGGCGCGCGTGGGCCTTCTCATCGCGTCCTCCTCCCTCGATGGCGACCCATCAACAGGCGAAGGATGCAGGACGTTGCGAGGGCCGCGCTCCTTGCGGGCTCAGAGTTGCGGAAAGACCCGCGGCCAGGAGACAGTTTGGGGCGCCGTCGGATACCAGATTTCACTTTCCGCTTCGGAAGCCTCCGGCATCCCCGGTGCGACCCGCCCCCGCGTGGGGGTCTCGAGCGGACGGAAAGAAGGGAGCGGCGCCGCCGGCTCATGGCCGGGCTGGGAAGCAGCTGACCCGATCGTCATACCTTACCTCCTGTTGGATGAATTTCTGGCCGAGGAATCAAGAACGCGACCCGGGGATTTCAAGGGCTCCCGTGATTTTTTTTGGAAGGAAGGGCGCCGCGGTTAGCGGCGCCCCCGCTCCTTTACTGCTGGGTGATGGTGCGCGGCGAGGCCTCCGGCTGGATGCGGATGGCGCGCGGCTTCTTCTCCTCGGGGATCTCCCGCCGCAGCTCGACCGTCAGCAGGCCGTTGGCGAGCTTCGCGCCCATGACCTTCACATGATCGGCGAGCTGGAACCGGCGCTCGAAATTGCGCCCGGCGATCCCGCGATAGAGGTACTGGGTCTCGTCCTGGCCGTTCGGCGCCGCCTGGCCGGTGACGATGAGCTCGTTCTCTTTCTGGGTCACGTTGAGCTCGGCCTCGGCGAAGCCCGCCACCGCCATCACGATCCGGTAGGCGTCCTCGCCCGCCTTCTCGATATTGTAGGGCGGGTAGCCGCCGGTGGTCTGGTTGGCCACGGAATCGAGCAGGTCGAAGACCCGATCGAAGCCGATGGTGGCGCGATAGTAGGGAGCAAAGTCGAAATCGGTACGCATGGTCATCCTCCTGTGAGCGATGGTTGCGAATGACCCCCCGAAGGGCGGCCGGTTGTCGGCGGTTCCCGACGACGGGTCCCGCCGACGGATCGATCTAGGAAAGGTTGGCGGGAGTTCAAGGGGAGCGAACCGACATCCGATGCAGGTTTCCCGGCATCGCCGCCCACCGCACCCCCGATGCCGGCACCTGTCGCCGGGGCGGGTGCCGCAACTGGCGGCCTGGTCGGCGCGTTGGTCGGCGCCGGCGTCTCCGACACCGACGCTCATATCTACTCGGAATCCGTCCGTCGCGGCGGCACCCTGGTGAGCGTACGCGTCAAGGACGAGGACGCTACCCGCGTGCAGGCGATCCTCGATCGCTACAAGCCGATCGATCCGGCGCTCCGCGCCGCCGAGTATCGCAAGGAGGGATGGACCACTTTCGATCCCGACGCGCCGGCCTATCGGCCGAGCGACACGGAGATCGACCGTATACGTCGAGTGAGCTGACCTCGGCCCCGCGCTTGTAGAGCTGGGGGTGGGAGGGGGGCGGGAAGCCGAAAGGCTTTCTGCCCTCTTCGCCGTCTTCCCTTCTTTGCCATTTCGTTTGAGACATGCTGTGGCGAGCGCTCGAGGTGCGCGGTGTCTCCGCCCTCGGCCTGGCGCCCCAATATCGGCGCGGCAAATGACGGTCGTTGCCCGCGACCGATTGAAGGGGCTTCACCCGATGCGCCGGGAGACCACTACCTGCACTTCGCGGTCCTTGCTTGCCGCCGCGCCTTCATCTCGTGCAGGAGGCGCCGCGAACGCCGTCAGCGTCGCAACAGGAGGACAATGAGCAGGACGACCAACACAAGGCTCAGGCCGCCGCCATAGTAGTGATATGGAGCGCCAGCATAGAAACCGCCGCCACCGAACAGGAGAATCAAAATAATCAGGATGACTATGAGACCCATCGTCCACTCCTGCTCGAGCCGCTCTCCGCCTTTCAACGCGCGCATCGGCAACGCGACCCGATATAAAACGTTCCGCACCCGCTAAGCCCAGTGAAACTACGCCAGCGCCGCACCCCGGTGCGGGATGGCCGAATTCTTCACCGAGCGATAAGCCACCGGGCTGGTTTTGGATCGGCTTAGACTCTTCGCAGCTGCATGATGCTGGATACCAGCGGCGCGGGTTCGTTTGCGAGCGCCCGAGCTTGGAGTGCCGTGGCGCACACTCTTCGGGCATCCCGGTAAAAGGTCAAAACGCCCTCGGGCAACAGCGATTCGGCATATCTAAGGTCTGTCGTGAAGGGAGGGGCCTCAATCCAATGAAGCCCTTCGTCTGGACAATGCTCCACCAGGACCTCCCCACACTCTCTCGCTTGGAACTGCTGATTATTGATGAGAGGATTCCAGTCGGTGACATTGTGAATGGCGCAGTAGATCTCACCGTCGAGGCCCCTTGAGGCCGGCTCGTGCAGGCAGCGGGTACCCAGCCCATAGAGGTTTACTTTCGCATCGTCGCAAGAGATGAAGGCGTCCATGACCGGGCAACGCAACAGGCCTGTAGAAGTTCATCTGTGCGACGCATTTTTTAACTACGACTGCCGGCCGGTCGCGGTTGGCCCTCGCACTCGCAAAACGTTTCCGCGCCCATCGGCGAGCCTCGGCAGTCGCGTAGCCTGCCTAAAGGCCGGTGTGCACCGTCGTCGTCGCCGGCGCCGGCTGGGTGTAAACGACTGTGTCGCCAGGCGCAGGTGTCACCACTGCGGCTACAGGGGGTGGCGCCTGTACGGTTCGCTCTTCCCTGATGGTGCACGCGACAAGTCCGACGCCGCAAACAGCAGCGGCAACAATTGAAAAGGATTTCATAAGAACCTCCTAGTCGTGTTGTCGAGCGGCAACGGCAGCGAAGCGACCCGGTTGCATCGACCGCGTTGCGGCGCGGGCGGGCTAAAAGAAAGATTGTGTCGTCGCAGGCCTCTGTCTGCTTCCAGGCAACGCGACTTCGCGATTCCCGAAGGACCATGCCGATGGTGTCGAGCCGATGATTGGCTTCCCGCAACCTCGCGCTTCCAGGCCATTACAAGAGCGCTTTGCCTTGTATAAGGATCCGCCGAATTGCCGGCGCTCCATCGGGTGTGTCCCGAGCTTCTTGAGCACCGTTGCTGCAGCCCGCTATCGTGGCGCCACGCGCTCTTCGTCGGCGCTGTCACCTCCTGCATGGCTGCCGTGGCGTTTGGCAAAGGCGCGGGTGAACTCGGCGCCCAGCAGGAAGATCTGGGCCGTGTAATAGATCCACAGCAGAAGCACGATCAGGGCGCCGGCCGCGCCGTAGGACGAGGCAACATTGCTCTGGCCGACATAGAGTGCGATCAGATACTTGCCGCCCTCGAACAGGAACGTCGTGGCCAGGGCACCGATCACCACATCGCGCCACATGATCGGCTTGTCGGGTAGCACCTTGTAGATGGCCGCGAACAGCCCCGAAATAATGGCCGTAGAGGCAATGAAGTCGAAGACCTGCAGCGCCACGTCCGCGCCGGGAAAAATACCCGTGAGGAACTTCGACAGGGCTTGCAGGCCGGCGCTGACCGCCAGCGACACGGTGAGCAGGAAGCCGCAGGTGACGACGAGGCCGAGGCTCGCCAGTCGCGCGCGCACCAGGCGGGTCAGCGTCGAGGATTTCGGCTTGGCCTTCCAGATGGCGTTCAGCGCCGACTGGACCTCGCCGAACACGCCCGTCGCCGTCACGATCAGCACCACGACGCCCACGATCGTGGCCACGATGCCCGCATCGCGCTTGTCGGCGCTCTTGATCATCTCCTCGAGGGCCTTGGCCGTCGAATCGCCCATCAGCCCGCTCAGCTGGCCGACGATGGCGCCTTCGGACGCGTCGCGGCCGAACACCAATCCGGCGATCGCCACGATGATCAGCAGGACCGGCGCGATCGAGAACAGCGTGTAGTAGGCGATCGACGCCCCGCGGCTCAAGGCGCTGTCATCGATGAAGCCGGTCACCGTGTCTTTGACGAGGGCCCATGCGTTGGCCGCGAAAGTCACGCCGCTTCTCCATGCTGTCGCGCCTGCATGAGACGCGCGAACCGGGGGTTCCGACGCGGCAACGGCTAGGCCTCGCCGACGTTGCGACGGCTAGCGTTGGGTTTGGCGCCGCTCGTACTTGTAGTCTGGCAGCGCCTTCAGAGAATCCTTGGTCCAGGTGGTGGTCAGCACCAGCGACTTGCCGTCACGCGAATGCTTGATGTCGCTCCAGCCGCTGCCGGCCATTTTCACCGATCAGGTGGCGCCGGTCGTGACTCGCGTCGCCGACAACGGCGATCGCGCACTGCTGATGACGGGGCTTCCCGCAACCTCGCCCTTTCGAAGAGCCCAGCAAGAGCGTCCCCAAAAAGCCTGCCAGCGCTGCCATCGCCAGCGCCGGGGAAGCAGGGTTGGGATGTTTGCGGTGAACAATGCGGCGAGGCTGAGGAGAAGACACGTCTGAAGAAAAGCCACGCGCCCGCAAGCGCCCCAATGACACAAAAAGTCTACGCCCTGTTGTGGAAGCTACAATTACATTTTTACGGGTGGGGCCTTGGGATGGATCGATGTCTTCACGTCTCTTTTTGGCGGCGAGGCTGGTAACGCCAGCTTTCGCGCTGTCGATGCTGGCTGCGAGCGTGTTCGCCCAAGCGCGAACCGGGGCTACGGCAGGGCCGGTAGCGTCATCGGCATCAGTTGGCGATGCAGGGGGCGTTTGGGAGTGCCGAAGTGGAGGGGCGGGCGGCGGAGGGGCAGGCGCTGGAGCGAGTGCAGGAGCTAGTGCGGGAGGCGCAGCAGCGGGCGCAGCGGCCGGCGCAGGAGCCGGCGCGGCAGGTGTAGGCGCTGGAGCGAGTGTAGGAGCCAGTGTTGGAGGTGCATCGGTAGGCGTAGGGGCCGGTGTAGGAGCCGGTGCTGGGGGTGCAGGCGCTGGAGCGAGTGCAGGAGCCAGTGCTGGAGGTGCAGCAGCAGGCGCAGGGGCAAGTGCTGGAGCCGGCGCCGGAGGTGCAGGCGCGGGGGCAGCCGGCGGCGCCAGCGCGGGAGGCGCGTCCGCGGGGGGTGCGGGCGCCGGAACTGGATCAGCAGGTGCGAGTGCTGGCGCCGCGGGCGGTGCGAGCGCCGGAGGGACAGGCGCAGGAGGCGCAGGGTCTGCGGGCGCGGGCGGAGCAGGTAGCGCTGCAGGAGGTGCTAGTACTGTAGGCGGGAGCGTGTCTGGTGCCGGCATTGCCGGACCGGCAGTTATACCATTTGGCGACCCTGGGTCTGGGCCAGGCGGCATCGCGCCGGGCGTGGGCAATGCCGCTGCAGCAACTTCCGCTGCCGGCCAAGGATTTCGTGGCCAGGGATTTTCTTCGACTGAACGGCAGGAGGCTCTCGACTGCCAACGTGAACTGAGCCTGGGCAGGCCGTGTGCCCGATCGCACTATGTGATCCAGGCGATCTACTTCAACGCGAAGCGCTACCGGACCACGGCGGATTGCCTGACCGCAGCGTATACGGTGGGGTTGCCGCTCGACTTGTGTCGATAAGGCACAACCGGCCGGAGCTTATGGACCGCGTGGCGCTGCTTTAGAACCTTTGCTGCCGCCTCGACCGCTCGCTGGATGCCGCGTTCGAGGCACGCTCGGCCGCCACGGCGATACCTGCCGCACAAGCCTGGGCGAGGGCGCCGCCGGCATGCCTCATTCAGCCGCTGCAGTCAGTCCTCGCCAGCGATATCCGAGGGTGGCGGAATTCTCGATTTCGCTGAAAGTCGGGTCAATATCGCAGAACTTTTTGCGGATGCGCTTGATGGTTGATCGAACGTTGGTCCGATATCCTTGATCTCCTTGTCCGGCAACGAAGCCTTCGTAGTATTGTACGTCGTAGATCGTGCGGTAGCTCTGGTACTGACCCACGCGTGACGCCAAAAGATGGACGATGCCGTATTCACCGACGGTGAGGCCGACATCGACCTCGTTCCAATCGGCGCGGTGGACGGATGGCCTGAGGGTGACTTTGCCGCAGACGATGCGCTTGTCGGGACGGGAATTGGCGGCAAGCTTGCTGGTTTCGGCCACGCGCCTGAGACGCCTGACCAGAACCTCCGTGCCGCGCATCTTGTCGATGAAATCGATCGCGCCTCGGGCGAAGGCTTGCCTTTCGTGGGCGATCAGGGCGTAGCCCGTCAGGAAAACCACCGGCAAGGTGACGCCGCGCTGGCGCAGTTGGGGTAGCAGGTCGATGCCCGATGTCTTCGGCAGCTTCCAATCGAGGACAATGACGTCGGCCTCGACGGCGCTATCGAGTGAGCCGAGCAGCGAGGCGGCATCGGGAAAGCTGCGGACGGCAAATCCATGCCACGACAGCTCGTCACCGACAATCTCGCGATAGTACTCGTCGTCTTCGACGAAAAGGACGCGGATGGGATCCGTTTTTGCGCTCTTGGTTGGTTGGGTTCACTGGCTCGAAATTGGGAGGCCACGGCCCATGGGGCTGGCGGCAGGAGGGGCAGGCTGATGAGTCCCCCTTGGGCATCTCTGCGAGAAGGGGCGTCGGCTCGGGGGGACCCTGTTCTTCCCACCGCTTGTATCACATCGCTCCCAGAGTTCCCATATTTGGTATTCCACAGGTGCCCAATACCTATTTCCATTGAAGCCGCTGCACGGGGCTTATGGGTTAACCGCCCTTACTCTCCGCGATCCTGAAACCGATCGGTCCCTTACCCCGAACCTATTCGAGAGCCTACGCACCGCCGTGCTGGCCACGGCGCTCCAAAACACCACACCCCATTGCATGTTCAACCTCAAGTATGTGTAGCGGCTAATGGATACGGCTCGATGGGGATAGCGCGGCATCGAAATATGCGAGCGCCACGCAACGATAGAATTTGTCACGACGCATGACGGACCACGTCCTGCCGACCTCATTGACCTCGCCGGCATGTCAGCAGAATCCCAAAGGGAAAATCGACAATTGCAGAGCGCTAAATGGAGCCCGCTAGGACGCTCGACAAAATGGCAACCCGCTTCTCCGCGGAAGGAGTTAATGGTCTCCTGAGAGCTGCCGCATTGCGCCCGCCCAGTCCTCTACATGATACGTTCGCTTCATCTTGCCGTTCTCGATGGTGTGAACGTCGATTGCCATGACCTTGAAGCTTTTCCCGGAAGCGGGAATTCCGAGGAAGGTTGCCGAGGGAGTCCCGGACCCCTCCCCTCGAATAATAATCCGGTCTCCCGCGACCAGGACTTCTTTGATCTCCCATTTCAGGTCCGGCAACGTAGCGCCACGGCTCTTAAATCCCGCAATAACTGTGTCCCGCGGAACACAGGTGTCATTGCCTCCGCATGACATCCAATCCGCCGAAGTGGCTTGTTCGAATAATTTGGCCACGTCTTTCTCCGCCGGGCGGTTCAGTGCTTCATAGAACGGAGTCACGATTGCGCGGGCCTTTTCGGCTGTCAGAGATTGAGCTCCGGCGGGCGACGCCAGGGATGCCACGAGCGCAACTGCTAATCCGACTTTCTCTACGTTCACAGGGCAACTCCTTGCATGGTATATGGACTGGCGACACCCAGAGCAGGCGACTAAAGAGTGCCTTGGCGGCTCTAAGCGACTTCGGCAGCGAGGCTGAGCCAATAGATGTTCGGCTGGCCAGTCTGCGCTTTAAATTCAAAGTGACGATTAGCTGCGGCTGAAAGGAGCTACGCGCTCACTCCATTGCTCAACGATAGCTTCGGAAACGATAACGGGCGTAGCGCATATAACGCATCGCGATAACTGCTGTTATCGCTTCGGATTGCCTTTTGTTTGGCCTCTGGCGGGCCTGTACAACGTGTTCACTCTCCGACGAATGCATGCGGCCATTTCCCGTGCAGCCGGAGTTGGTGGAACGTCTGCGCGGGTGAGCAATGTGATTTCAATTGGCGCAATAGATTCCCGTACTGGAATGACAACCAAGTCCGGATATCGGTTTCCTTGTTCGCGAAGAAGACGACCCGGAAACGTGCAGACCAAGCCGAGCGACCGAACGATTTCGAACGCCGCCATGTAAGATTCCGACGAAATGCGGGCGATCGGGGAGCGAAAACCGTTCTCCCGAAAGACCGGCTCGAATATGTCGCCTGGTCCACCCGGCGAGCCGATCATCATCCAGTCTGCGTTCGAAAGATCACCAATTGATCGTGCTTTGGCGTGTGGTGATGATTTGCTTGTCACGATCACAATATCCGTAGTGAGCAGCGGCTCTACGTTGAGCGAGTGGCTTTGGTCGGCGGGCGGCCGCGGACCGATCACGATGTCAGTGTGGCCCTCCCGCAGCGGCACAATGGCGACGGGAAACAACCCGCTGGAGATCTGAACGTCGACTTCCGGAAAACGTCGACGAAAGCTGAGAAGTGCCGCCGGAAGGATCTGAGTGGCGGCGAGCGGGGAAACGCAAACCGAAACGGTGCCATGCTGACCCCCTTTAGTCTGTTCGACCTCCTCCTGAAGGCGTCGGATGTCTGTGGCGATTGTGCGTGTTCGCGCCAGGACCAGTTGGCCGATCTTGGTGGGTATTACCCCGCGTGACGTCCGCTGAAAGAGCTTTACGCCCAGCTCGTCCTCTAGTTGGCGCAGGTTCTTTGTTAGTCCTGGCTGTGAGCGTCCGAGACTCGCTGCTGCCGACCGAATGCTGCCGGCCTCCGAAATCGCGACCAGCGAAAGTATGTGCTGCATCTGCATGGCCGATAACTCTAGTTATTGCGACCTCAAAAACTCATATATCCGTTATATCGGGAGAAATCTATTCTTTCACTCTTGGCGCGGGCCACAGAGGGGACGGATGTGCCAGCGACACTATGCTATGACTGGCATTGTGGACCGAACGCCGGCGCGGACACATCGCCGAAGTACGTAAGCGCGCCGCGGAAGCGAAGAAGCGCTCGCTGAGCGGATAATTCAGGAAGCGCGTCCACGGACATTGGTGGAAGTCGACCTCGATGGTGAGCGGCGGGCTGCAGTTGTGGCAAAGAGGAACGCCCGCTCGCCGCATCCCGCGATGTCGGCGTAGCTCTGGTGGATGACAAGCGGCGCGCCGGGTGGCCGCGGGAAGAGCACCGGGTGCCGCCTTCTCGGTGCGGCTGCCGAAGTCAATCCAGGCAGTGATGCCGCCGGCTGGCGGTTCGTTCTGAACCCCGCACCGGATTTCCGAGTCGTGAAGGCCCTTCAGGACGCGCTGCAAAGTAGGCGGGGTCAGCAAAGTAGGCAGGGGGCAGCCGATCCCGCGCGTGCCCGTTGGCGCAAAGACACAATGTTGTAACGGGCTTGCGAACAGGGCCAGTTCTACGCTCCCAAGGCGGGCACTGGGAGGGAAGCACTATGGCTCACATCGAAGGGCCCAGACCGGAGAGCTGGCGAGACAGGCTTTGGCTACTGATGACGGCAGCGAGCCTGCTGCTGCTCGTCTGCGCAGCTCTTGCCGTGTAAGCGCCGTGGGGAAGGGGCGCGAGGAAACTTCGCCGCGCGCGCGGAGCGCAGATGAGGCGCAGGAAATCTACCACCGAACTACGCAGGGTCGCCAAATGTGCCTTCCTGTGTGTGTGGGGGGAAACGCACAGATGCCCCGGAGCATGCTGCTAGCGTGTCGAGGGGGAAGGTAGGAGCGCAATGCTCTTCCAATTGCGGATCTGGCCCGGCTACATGGGGCAACGTGCCGCCCGGCGGTTACGGACTGCGTGCTTCGCATTGCTTGTTGCTGCTCCCGGTCTCTCTGCAGCGGCTGAAGAGACGAACTGGACCGTCCTCACGGTAGCGCGCAACGGCAACTGGGGAATCGCCAGCGCGAGAACCCAAGGCGAGGCCATTGTCGGCGCCCTGCAGAGATGCCAAGCGATGACAGCCGATGAGAGCGACTGCGGTGCCGAGCTCGTCGTCTTCAAGAGCGGTTTGGCGCTGGCGCTGTTGTGCGGCGACTATCGCGTCATTGTGACCGCCAACGACCCCGCGGAAGCGGACCGGTTCGCTCTCGATCGACTTGTCGTTCTGCGCGAATTTCATGGCCCCGACTTTCCGGTGTGCCAGCACTTGCTGCAAATCGACGCCCGTGGCGCTCTCACAACCTTCAAAGCGAGGCGGCTCGAGGGTGGGAAGGCCCTTCCGACATCTTCGGACTAAGGTCGATCCAGCCGGGAAGGAGGCCTAGGTGCCCCGTAACACTCGCTATCACCACCTTACTCACGAACAAAATGCGGTGGTCAATTCAGCACCCGTTCGTAAGGAGTTTGCGCGTCTCTTGAAGGTTGAGCGGCTGCGACGCGGCTACACACAATTCCGTCTGGCGCGCGAAGCCGCAAAGTTTACGGCGAATAGGAGGTTCGCACATCACATGATTGGAGTGTATGAGCGGACGATGACATTGCCGGGTGACGTTCACCTGTGCGCGATAGCAAAGGCGCTGGGCAAAGAACCGAAGGACTTGCTGTGGCCGCTTCTGACGACCATCAACGGGCATAGCAAGGACGCTGCCACCACTTTGGAGCTGACTGACCTTGGCGATGGCAGAGCAAGTATCAGGATAGCCGCAGAGGTTTCGTGGGAGGTGGCGAGAAAGCTTGCCGATCTAATCATGCCGCCAGCGGCCGCTCACGTGCCAGCATTGAAGGCAAAAAGTTGAATCGTCACTTGGCGGCGTTATCCCTGCGCTTCCGGCGCTATAGGAGGCCGACCCGCTCCACCAACTCCGGCCGGTTGTTCCTCACATTGCCAACCTCGGCCCCGACTTCCCAAGCGTCGATCGCGCCGGCATAGGGCTTCATCAACGTCGCCGCCAGATCGGGGGCGCCGCGCATCCACTCATCGAACTGCGAGTCCTCGAGAACGACTGGCATGCGGTCGTGATATTGCGCAGTGCTAGACGCGGCGTCGGTGGTGACGATTGCAAAGCTGGTGATGCCGCGACCGCCATCACCCTTCCAGCGACGAGGTGGCGCTGCCCGACCTGCCGAAACCGGATCCGAAGATGCTGCAGATCGCCGAGAAGATCGTCGAGTAGCAGTCCGGCGACTTC
>Ga0209693_10000944_pt1 | contig 12103 bp, 13 predicted proteins | sample HubBroMetageWRM3_FD_188345 | JGI IMG/M metagenome (GOLD analysis project Ga0209693, IMG submission 188345) | Warmed soil microbial communities from the Hubbard Brook experimental Forest, New Hampshire - Hubbard Brook CCASE Soil Metagenome WRM 3... | ecosystem: Environmental > Terrestrial > Soil...
GGACGTCGGTGCCGACGTGCTGATCTGCTCGCCGTACAAGTTCTGCGGCCCGCATCTGGGCATGGCCTACGGGCGGACCGAGGTGATCGAGCGGTGGCGGCCCTACAAGGCCCGGCCGGCCCCCACCAGCCCGCTGGGGCGCAGCTTCGAGACCGGCACACAGTCGTACGAGGTGCTCGCGGGGTTCAACGCGACCATCGACTACCTGGACTCGATCGGGGGCTTCGCCGCCATCGTGCCCTACGAACGCTCGCTGGGCCAGCGGTTCCTGGACGGCCTGCCCGACGCGGTCACCGTGTACGGCCGGCCCGGGATGGACGGCCGCGTGCCAACCTTCCTGGTCAACGTCGAGGGCGTGCCCGCCGCCGACGTGGCCGCCCGGCTGGCCGACGAGCAGATCGGGGTCTGGGCCCACGATTCGTGGTACTCGCTCGGCCTGTACCAGCGCCTCGGCTACCGCGACAAGTCGGTCCGGATCGGCTTCATCCACTACAACACCCCGGACGAGGTGGACCGGCTGCTCGCGGCCCTGGAGGGGGTGCGTCCCGGCTAACCCGCGGCTATCCGTCCGCCCCGCCGAGGATCTCGGCCAGCTTGCTCAGGTTGATGTTGCCGCCCGAGATCACGCACACCACCTTGCCGGTCCCGGCCCGGCCGCTCAGCGCGGCCGCGGGCGCCAGCGCCCCCGCGCCCTCGGCGATGACCCGCACGCGCTCGGCCAGCGTACGCACCGCGTCGGCGACCTCGGCCACCGGGATCGACAGCGCGCCGTCGACGAGCGGCTCGACCAGCGGCCACATGCTGTCCAGCACCCGCCGGCTGCCGGAGCCGTCCACGAACGAGGGCCGGTAGTCGACCTCGACCGGGTGCCCCGCGGCGACCGCGGCGGCCAGCGCCGCGGCGGTCTCGGGCTCGGCAGTGAAGATCTTGGTGCCGGGCCGGAGCGCCTTGACCGCGCTGGCGATGCCCACCGTCAGCCCGCCGCCGCCGTACGGGATGACCACCGCGTCCGGGTCAGGCAGGTCGTCGAGGATCTCCAGGCCGATCGTGCCGTTGCCCGCCATCACCGCCTGGTCCTGTACAGGATGCACGAACAGCCCCTCGACCCCGTCGACGTGACTGGTGATGATGATGTTCCACCATTCGTCGTACGGGACCTTGACCACCCGGCCGCCGAGGCGCTCGATCGCGGCCAGCTTGGCCTCGGGCGCATGGTCCGGCACCACGATCGTGGCCGGGATGCCGAGCGCGCGGGCCGTCCACGCGATGCCCTGGGCCATGTTCCCCGCGCTGGCGGTGACCAGTCCCTTGGCCCAGGCGTCGGCCGGGGCGAGCATGACCGCATTGGTGGCGCCGCGGATCTTGAACGAGTTGATGGACTGGAGGTTCTCCAGCTTGAGGTAGATCTGGGCCGGGGCCCCCTCGACGTACAGGGGCACCAGCGGCGTCCGGATCACCGAGCCCGCGATGCGCGCCCGGGCCGCCTCGATGTCCGCCAGCGCGATCATGAGCCTGCCTCCTTCGGGACGAGGTTCGCGACCGCCTCGTCGATCATGCCCCGCTCCTGCTCGGTCACGGGGTGCGCCAGCGCCTCGGCCGCCGGGGCCAGGTGCTCCGGGCGGCCGGGTCCGATGACGATCTGCGTCACCCGGTCGTCGGCCAGCAGCCAGGCGAGCGCGAGGCCGGCCATCGAGGTGCCGCGGCCGGCCGCGATGGCCTGCAGCCGGGTGAGCGCCTCGAAGGTCCGGTCGGTGACGAACTCGGTGTACGGCTCGGGCCGCTGGGTCATCCGCGAGCCGGCCGGGAACGGTGCGCCGCGGTGGTACTTGCCGGTCAGCCAGCCGCCCGCCAGCGGGCTGAAGGCCAGGTAGGCTACGCCCCGCGCCGCGCACAAGGGCAGGACCTCCTGCTCGTCCTGCCGGGCGAGCAGGGAGTAGCTGTTCTGGATGGCCCGCGGCGCGCCGTCCGCCAGCGCCGCCGCCAGCTGCCGTGCGTCGAAGTTGCTGACCCCGTAGGCCCCGATCAGGCCGTCGGCCTGGGCCACGCTGAAGGCTCCGAGGGTTTCGGCGAGCGGGACGGCCGGGTCGTAGTCGTGGGCCAGGTACAGGTCGACCCGGTCGACGCCCAGCCGGTCCAGGCTGGAGCGGAGCTGACGGGCGATCCGGTCCGGCGCCAGGCCGTAGTCCGCGCCGGCCAGCATCGGGTTGAACGTCTTGGTCGTTAGCCGCGGCTGGAGTCCGCGCGACCGGATCCAGCGGCCGATCGCCTGCTCGCTGCGGCCGCCACCGTAGGCGTCGGCCGTGTCGAAGTGCTCGATGCCGGCCGCCCAGGCCGCGTCCATCAGCTCGAGCGCCTGGTCCTCGGTCAGCCCCTGGCCGAAGAACTCCGGCGCCGAGCCGACCCCCCCGAAGTTGCCGCAGCCGAGCGCGATCCGCGCCACGGTGAGCCCCGGCATGCCACCCCCTGTCAGCGACGATCGGGCTTGCTCCGGGAAGTCTGTCACAGCCGGTCAGCTCGTGTGCTTGATCACGTCGGTGAGCGCCTGGCCCGGCGCGTTATCCTCAAAGTGAACCCATGAGCACTCTAGCCACGCGCACGCACCCGGTCTTCGCGGCCGTATACGACCGGATGACCCGGGCACTGGAGCGGGAGGTCGTGGCCGAACGGCGGGCCCGGCTGCTCGCAGGCCTGGACGGACAGGTCCTCGACGTGGGCGCCGGGACCGGGGCCAACCTCCCGTACCTGCGCCGGGCCAGCCGCGTGGTCGCGGCCGAGCCGGACGTCGCCATGCGCCGGCGGCTCGCCGCCCGGATAGCCCGGGCGACCGTGCCCGTCGAGCTGAGCAGCGATCCCGCAGAGAAGCTGCGGTACCCGGACGCCAGCTTCGACGCCGTAGTGTTCACGCTCGTGCTGTGCAGCGTGGCCAGCCCGGACCGCGCGCTGGCCGAGGCCCGCCGGGTCCTGCGGCCCGCCGGGCGGCTGATCATCCTCGAGCACGTCCGCGGCACCGGCGACCGGGCCCGGTGGCAGGACCGGCTGACCCCGCTGTGGTCGCGGTTCAACGCCGGCTGCCACCTGAACCGGGACACCGCCGCGGCCGTCGAACGGGCCGGTTTCATCCTCGAGCGGGCCGAGTATTCCGACCCGTACCCGCGCCTGGTGCCGACCCAGCCGATCCTGGAGGCGATAGCCCGGCCGCCGGGCCACGCGGGCTAGCTTTAGGGGATGGCCAAGCTCAAGGTGTTGTTCATCGGCGGTACCGGCGTCATCAGCTCGGCATGCGCGCGAGTGGCGGTGGAACACGGCATCGACCTGTTCGTGCTGAACCGGGGACGCAGCACCGACCGGCCGCTGCCCCCCGGGGTGACGACGCTGCGGGCCGATGCGCGGGAACCACGATCCGTTCGGCAAGAAATAAAAGATCTTGACTTCGACGCGGTCGTCAACTGGGTGGCGTTCACGCCTGATCAGGTCCAGACCGACATCGAGCTGTTCAGCGGGCGGACCGGGCAGTACGTGTTCATCAGCTCCGCGTCGGCCTACCAGACACCGCCCGCGCGGGTCCCGGTCACCGAGTCCACGCCGCTGCGCAACCCGTTCTGGGCCTACTCCCGCGGCAAGATCGCCTGTGAGGACCTGCTCGTCGCCGCCTACCGGGAGCAGGGCTTCCCAGCCACGATCGTGCGGCCGTCGCACACCTACGACCAGACCTCGGTCCCGTTCGACGGCCGGTGGACGGTGCTCGGGCGGATGCTGGCCGGCAAACCGGTCATCGTGCACGGCGACGGGACCTCGCTGTGGACGCTCACCCATAACGAGGACTTCGCCCGGGCGTTCGTGCCGCTGCTGGCGCATACGCGGACCCTGGGCGATGCCATTCAGATCACCTCCGACGACGTGCTGACCTGGAACCAGATCGCCGAGGCCCTGGCCGCTGCGCTCGGGGTGAGCGCCCAGGTCGTGCACGTGCCCTCGGACGCGATCGCAGCCGCTGACCCGGACTGGGGCGCCGGGCTGCTGGGCGACAAGGCGCACTCGATGATCTTCGACAACGCCAAGGTGCGCGGCCTGGTGCCGGGCTGGCGGGCGGTGATCCCGTTCGAGCAGGGCGCCCGCGAGATCGCCGACTGGTACCGGGCGGATCCGGCCCGCCAGGTCACCGACGCCCGCCTGGACGCGGTGATGGACAAGCTCGCGGCCGCCTGGTCCCAGCGCTGATGCGGACCGCGCAGGACGTCCTCGCGACCGCCGGCGAGCTGGCCGACGAGGTGCTGTTCCCGGACGCGATGCGGGTGGACCGCCTGGACGTGCTCCCGGCAGCGCACCTGGACGCGCTCGCTGAGGCTGGCCTGTACGGCGCGCCCGCGCCCGCCGACGCGGGCGGGCTCGGGCTGGACCTGGTCCAGGTCGCCAACGTGGTCGAGGAACTGGCCAGCGGCTGCCTGGCCGTCACGTTCGTCTTGATCCAGCACTTCCGGCTGGTCATGACGCTGGCCGAGGGTACGCCGGCCGGGCTCCGCGACCGGTGGCTCGCGTCCGCCTGCCAGGGCCGGACCCGCGGCGGCATCGCGCTCACCGGGCTCATCCCGGGACCGCCGCAGCTGCGCGCCGAGCCAGCCGAGGGCGGCTGGCGGCTGGACGGAACGGCCCCCTGGGTGACCGGCTGGGGGCTGATCGACCTGGTCCAGGTGGTGGCGCGCGGGCCGGACGACACCGTGGTGACCCTGATCATGGACGCCGCCGCCCAGCCCGGGCTGACCGTGACCCGACAGCACCTGGTCGCCGTCGACGCCGCGGTCACGGTCCGGCTCGGCTTCGACGGCGTACTCATCCCGGCGGAGCGTTTCGTCGACCAGGCGCCGTTCGACCCGGCCGTCAGCGTGCAGCCCGCCGGGCTGCGGCTCAACGGGTCGCTCGCGCTGGGCGTGGCCCGCCGGTGCGCCCGGCTGCTCGGCCCCAGCCCGCTCGACGACGAGGTGACCGCCTGCCGGGACCGTCTCGACGCCGCGCTCGGGGCCGACCCCGAGCCGATGGCGGTGGCCCGGGCGGCCGCCTCGAAGCTGGCCCTGCGGGCGGCCGCGGCGCTGGCCGTCCGCGCCGGCGGCAACTCCATCACCGTGGATCAGCACCCGCAGCGGCTCGCCCGCGAGGCGCTGTTCCTGCTGGTGTTCGGGTCGCGGCCGGGGATCAAGAACGCACTGCTGCACAAACTCGGTGTCGGTGCTGTCCCCTCCGGGCGGCCCTGATCGTCATCAGGCCGACAGAGCAAGTGAGCTGACAAGGGAGAAGGCAGATGACGACTATGGCCCGGCTTCTGGTCCTGTGGAGCACGCCGGAGGACCCGGACTTCTTCGAGCAGCACTATCGGGAGGTCCACGTCCCCCTGGTGAAGAAGATGCCTGGTATGCGGCGCTACACCTTCAGCCGTGACGCCAGGCCCGTCCGCGGCGATCTGTACTACCGGGTCGGCGAGGTCGACTTCGATGACATCACCGCCCTCCAGCGAGCCTTCGCCTCGCCCGAGGGCCGCGCCGCCGCGTCGGACGTAGACACGCTGTCCTCCACCGCGGGCGCCCAGGTCCGGAGCATGATCTACGAGCTGGAAGAACTGTAACGGGGTACGCCCGGGCGACGTGCGGATCAGGGCGATCACCGAGGCGGCCTAGACGGCGTGCTTGGTGACGATCTCCGCGAGCCGGGCGGGGGCGCGCAGCGGCAGCAGGTGGTCCGCGCCGGGGACGACGATTCTGCCGCAGCCGGGAATGCGGGACGCGATGGCGTCCGCGCAGTCCGCGACCATCGGGTACTCGCGGTCACCGCGGACCACGACCGCGGGTGCCCGCACCTGGCCGAGCCGGTCGTAGACGGGCGGATCGGACTGGCCGAGTTCCCCGATGACGAAGAAGGCCGACACCGCGGCCCGGATCTCCGCGGCTGCCGTCTCGTCGTCGCCTGCTGCCGCCCAGGTCGCCAGCCCGAGGCGGACCAGCCCCTCCTGGTCGCCCGCCGTGTACCGCCGGACGAACTCGCCGAGGTAGGGGTCATCCTCCGGCCAGGGATAATCCGGCGCTCCCGGCGCGACCAGGACCAGGGCCGCGACGCGCTCCGGATCATCGAGCGCCAGGGCCAGCGCGGTCCCGCCGCCGCCGCTGTGCCCGACGATGACCGCCGGGCCCGGGCCGGCGTGGTCCAGCACAGCGCGCAGGTCGGCGAGCCTGGTGAACGGGACGGACGGCGCCGGGGAGCGGCCGACACCCCGGTCGTCGTACCTGATCAGCCAGAACCGGTCCGCGAGCAGGTCCATCACCGGCGCCCAGATCCCAGCCGTGCTCCAACCCGGATTCACGAGCACCACGGGCGTTCCGTCGCCGCCGGTATCTTCTGCCCATATCTCGCCACCGCGGACCGGGATCGTGAGTTCCATCAGCCGGAGGATCCGCCAGCGACTTCGTATGACCACAGTTCGCTGCTGATCCCGACCGAGGGCTGCGCCGGGCCGCCCTCCCGCTCGGCCGCCGAACGGTGCCCGTGCCCGAACGCCGGGGACTGCATCCAGGCCTGGAACGCTTCCTCGTCCCGCCACCGGGTCACCACCAGCCAGGTGGTCCGCCCGTCGGTCGGCTTGAGCAGCTCGAACCCCTCGAACCCGTCCTGGTTGTCCACCGCGCCGGCCCGCGAGGCGAACCTGCGGGCGAGCTCGTCGCCGCTGTCGGCCGACACCGTAATCGCGTTGATCCTCACCACGGTCATATGCACGATCATGCCAGCATCCCGCGGTGGTTAAAGGCCGGCGCCGCGGGTACCCGGCGCTGATGGTCCATACCGCGACGTTGCTTGCCGGTCGTTATGTCCTTGATGAACCCATCGGTGCCGGCGGGTACTGCGAGGTCTGGCGGGCCACCGATACCGTGCTGACCCGTCAGGTCGCCGTCAAGCTGCTGCACGCCGGGTACGCCTCGCAGGGCGAGGCCCTGGTCCGGTTCAAGGCCGAGGCCCGGCACGCCGGAGCCCTCTCCCACGAGAACATCGCGCGGGTCTACGACTACGGGGAGCCCGCCGACGGGCAGTCCTACCTGGTCATGGAGCTAGTCGACGGGCCGTCCCTGGCGGACGTACTGGCCCGCGGTCCCCTCGGCGCCCGGCCGACCATGGACACGGTCGCGCAGGTTGCGGCCGGTCTGCAGGCCGCCCACACCGCGGGGCTGATCCACCGTGACATCAAGCCGGCCAACATCTTGTTCACGTCCGGCGGCAGCGTGCGGATCACGGATTTCGGCATTGCGCACGCGGTCGGCTCGACGCCGGTCACGTCCACCGGGATGGTCATGGGGACCCCGGGCTACATCGCCCCGGAGCGAGTCTCCGGGGCTCAGGCCGGGCCGGCCAGCGACCTGTATGCCCTGGGTATCGTGGCCTACGAGTGCCTGGCCGGGTCTCAGCCCTTCGCCGGCGGGGCGCTGGACGTGGCCATCGCGCACCGGGACCGTCCGCTGCCGCCGCTGCCCGTATCCGTGCCGGCCGAGGTGGCCGCGTTCGTGATGACGCTGACCGCCAAGGATCCGGCCTGGCGGCCGGCCAGCGCCGGCGCGGCCGCCGATCTGGCGGGCCGCCTACGAGACGACCTGCTGTCGCAGGGACGCAACGCACGGGCGGTCCCGAGCGTGGCGTCGGCCGGACCGCCGCCCACCGTCGAGGACGACGTCCACTCCCGGCCGCGCCGCCGTCGGCCCCTGGCCGTGGCCGCTCTGCCGCGCCGCCGTCGCCCCCTGGCAGTGGCCGCTCTGCCGCGCCGCCGTCGCCCCCTGGCAGTGGCCGCTCTCACGCTCGCCGCACTGACCTGCCTGGTGCTGATCAGCGTCGCCGGGTTCGCATCTGGCTCGCACCCGGCCGGATCGCCGTCATACACGCCGTCACGCGCGCCCTCGCAAGCTGCCTCCGTCGTCGCCGCTTCGCCGTCCGGGAGCGCGTCACCGTCGGCTAGTCCGTCGGCCAGCCCCTCTGTCCGGCCGGACGTCAGTACCAACAGCCCCGGCACGGTCACGGACACCGCAACTGTTCCGCCCGGCCAGCGCCATCACAAGAAGGGCCACGGCAACGGGAACGGGAACGGGAACGGGAACGGGAACGGCCAGTAAGCCCGCAGCGTAGCCCGCGTCCGCCGGCAGGCAGGGCGATGAGAAGGTCGTCCAGTGGCTGTGCGGCGACGACGCCGACGCCAAGCAGGTCGTCGCGGGCCTGATCACGGACGCCGGGTTCGTGCCCGTCGACCTCGGCGGCACCGCGGGCTGCGCGGTGATGGAGGCGCCCCGCCGTGCCGGTGCGGTCTACGGCGAGGAGTACCGCGCGGCCGACGCGCCCGCGGTGGTCGAGGCGGTCCGGGCCGGACAGCCCATCCCGCCGACCCCGCAGTACTAGGCGTCCAGGGACACCGTCGCGTTCCGACTCGGCGAAGCTCCTCCCGGCGCGCTGATCTTCTGGCCGCTGACCCGGTCCCCAGTGGGCTATGCCCTTGCGACGATGCTGGCCGGCCACCACTGACAAGCGAAGGGACCGGCCAGCGCGGGGCGGGTAGCCGTGACATCCGGCTCCCGCTCTGGCCTGCGCTGGCCGGTCCCCGTCCTAACTCGGCGGCCTAATACCGCGGCCTAGTATCCCGACTGCTGGTCACCGCCCTGGTCCTGGCCGCCCTGGTCCTGCTGACCGTAGCCGCCCTGGCCGCCCTGGTCCTGGCCGCCCTGGTCCTGCTGACCGTAGCCGCCCTGGCCGCCTTGGTCCTGGCCGTAGCCACCCTGACCGCCTTGGTCCTGGCCGTAGCCACCCTGACCGCCCTGGTCCTGGCCGCCCTGGTCCTGGCCGCCCTGGTCCTGGCCGCCCTGGTCCTGGCCGTACTGGTCCTGGCCCCCTTGGCCTTGCCCGTACTGGTCCTGCTGGCCGGACTGGTCCTGCTGGCCGGACTGGTCCTGCTGGCCGGACTGGTCCTGACTGCCTTGATTCTGCTGGCCGCCCTCATCACGCTGCATGAACTGCTCTGCATCGTTCTTCAGGCCTTCGAACTCGCTCACATTGCCTCCCTCCCCGAAGGCCGCCTTTTCGCGGCCATCTCACGGTGCCGACGCCAGCCGCCGACCCGATGTTGCTACCCGCGCAGACTGGCCTAACCCCCAGGGACGCCGCGGTCGGCCATTAGCCCAGTTGGTGGGCCTTCGATGGAGTCTTTCTGACTCAACGGCTCACAGCGGTCTCCCGCTCGACACGTGACAGCTTCTCGGGATTGCGCACGGCATACAGCCCGGTGATGAGGCCGTCGTCGATTCGTACCGCTATGACGGCGTCGACGTCGCCGTTGAGCCGCAGGATCAGCGCCGGGTAGCCGTTGACCTGTACCGGCTGCAGCGAGGCCGTGGCGGCGATCCTGCCCAGCCCGAGGGCCAGCAAGCGGGCTACCCGGCCGGCCCCCACGACGGGCGCCTGCACGGCCTGCACGACTCCGCCACCGTCGCCCAGGAAGACGACGTCCGGCGCGAGGATATCGAGCAGGCCCTGCAGGTCACCGGTTTCGGCCGCTCGCTGGAATGCCGCCAGCGCGGCTCGGGTCTCGGCCGGAGAAACGACCCCGCGCGGCCGGCGTGCCGCGACGTGTGCCCGCGCCCGGTGCGCGATCTGGCGGACCGCGGCCGGGCTCTTGTCGACGGCTTCCGCGATCTCGTCATACTCCAGATCGAACACCTCGCGCAGCACGAACACGGCCCGCTCGGTCGGCGTGAGGGTCTCCAGCACCAGCAGCATCGCCATCGAGACGCTGTCGGCCAGCTCGACGTCCTCGGCCACGTCGGGCGCCGTCAGCAGCGGCTCGGGCAGCCAGGGGCCGACGTAGGACTCCTTGCGCCGGCGAAGGGTACGCAGCCGGCTCAGCGCCTGGCGAGTAGTGATCCGGACCAGGTATGCACGCTGATCCCGCACGGTGTGCAGATCGACGCCCGCCCACCGCAGCCAGGTCTCCTGCAGGACGTCCTCGGCGTCGGCGGCCGAGCCGAGCATCTCGTAGGCGACGGTGAACAGCAGGTTGCGGTGGGCGGCGAACGCCCCGGTAGCAGCGTCCATGCGCCCGCCACGAGCGAGCGGCCCGGCTGTGTCCATTCCTGGCTCGCTGCGCTCGCTCATAGCTGGCTCCTACCCGTTCGCTCTGGACCGTGCCACACACAAGACCCCGGTCCCAGCCGCTTTGTGACACCCCACGATCGGTGCGGCAGGTCACCAACTGCACTGTCACAAAGATCGGATGGCCGGCATCTCCATGCTCGTCAGGACGCCGCGCGAACGATCCGCGCAGTACGCAACGCCACAAGTGAGGACGAAGTCATGGAACCCCGGTTCAACATGTTCGACAACGAGATCGGCGCCAAGTTCAGCAAGCGGTTCGCCAACGCCAGCCTGGTGATCGCACAGTCGCCGCTGCCCAAGGCCACCCAGGAGCTAATGGCGCTGCGCGCCAGCCAGATCAACGGCTGCGGTTGGTGTGTCGACCTCCACACCAAGGACGCCGCAGCCGCCGGCGAAACCTCGGTCCGGCTCAACCTGGTCGCTGCCTGGCGTGAAGCCACCGTGTTCACCGAGGCCGAGCAGGCCGCGCTGGCGCTCACCGAGGAGGGCACCCGGCTCGCCGACGCCTACCACGGCGTGTCCGACGAGACCTGGGCCCAGGTGCGCAAGCACTACGACGACGACCAGATCGCCGCGCTGGTCTGCCTGGTCGCCATGATCAACGCGGCTAACCGGCTCGGCGTGATCGTACGCCAGAAGGGAGGTTCCTACGAGCCCGGCATGTTCGCCAGCATGATGAGTTGACCGGGCCCCTCGATCGCTCCGCGTGGTCGGCTCGGCGTTACCCGGCCTGCTGGGCGACGGCCTCCAGCCGCACGGCCTGGACGGCCAGGTAACGGCGTTCGGGCAGGCTGGTAGCGCGCCGCGCCGCCTCTAGGTAGTCCGCGGCGGCCGCGGATTCGTCGCCGGCCAGTTCTCGCAGGTGCGCCCGGGCGGCCAGCAGGCGATGGTGCTGCGCCATCCGCTTGTCCGCGGCCAGCTCGGCCAGCACCCGCAGGCCCGCCTCCGGCCCGTGCACCATGCCTACTGCTACCGCCCGGTTGAGCGTGGTGAACGGATTGGGCGCGAACAGTTCCAGCACGTCGTAGAGCGACAGGATCTGCGGCCAGTCGGTCTCGGCCATGGTCGCGGCCTCGTCATGGACCGCCGCGATGGCCGCCTGCAGCTGGTAGGGGCCGGCCTCGCCGCGCGGCAGCACCGAGCTGACCAGCGCGATGCCCTCGGCGATCTGCTCCCGGTCCCATAGCTGCCGGTCCTGTTCGGCCAGCGGCACCAGCGACCCGTCCGGCCGCGTGCGGGCGGCCCGCCGCGCGTCGGTCAGTAGCATGAGCGCCAGCAGGCCGGCCACCTCGCTGTCCTCCGGCAGCAGCCGGTGCAGCCAGCGGGTGAGCCGGATGGCCTCCCGCGATAGCGCCGGCACGGTCAGCTCGTCCCCCTCGCTGGCGGTATAGCCCTCGTTGAAGACCAGGTACAGCACGTGCAGCACCGCGCGCAGCCGCTCGGTTCGCTCCGCCCCGGCCGGCAGGCTGAAGTCGAAGCCGTTCTCCTTGATCGTCTGCTTGGCCCGGCTGATCCGCTGGGCCATCGTCGCCTCCGGCACGCCGAACGCCGCCGCGATCTGCGCTGTGCTGAGCCCGCCGACCGCGCGCAGGGTCAGTGCGATCTGGCTGGGGGAGGACAGCTCCGGATGGCAGCAGCCGAACAGCAGCGCCAGCGAGTCGTCGCGGTCCATGGGCTCGGCGTCGGCCGGACGGCCGAGCAGTTCGGACTGCGGGGTGGCCACCGCGATCAGTTCCTCCCGGGTCCGCCGCGAGGCCTCGCTGCGTACCTGGTCCATCAGGCGGCGCGAGCCGACCGTGATCAGCCAGCCGCGCGGGTTCTCCGGTATCCCGTCGGTCGGCCACTGCACGGCCGCCGCGAGCAGCGCCTCCTGGCTGGCGTCCTCGCACAGGTGAAACTGCCCGTACCGGCGCACCAGCGCGCCGAGGACCTGCGGCGCCAG
>Ga0209693_10000945_pt1 | contig 12099 bp, 13 predicted proteins | sample HubBroMetageWRM3_FD_188345 | JGI IMG/M metagenome (GOLD analysis project Ga0209693, IMG submission 188345) | Warmed soil microbial communities from the Hubbard Brook experimental Forest, New Hampshire - Hubbard Brook CCASE Soil Metagenome WRM 3... | ecosystem: Environmental > Terrestrial > Soil...
CTGGTTTTATTCGTGAAATCCGGCAGGGGTAAAAGCGATGGCAAGTCTTCAGGAACGGCTGGACGAGTTTAAGAAATCATTCGAGGCCGGAGGTCCACCCTACAACGCGCCGCCCGAGGTAATCGAAATGATGCATCGAGCGACGGCGGAGCTCAAGGCCACAGGTATTGAAGGGCGGGCCTTAAAGGTCGGCGACCGCGCTCCGGGTTTCACGTTATTCAACCAGGATCACGTCTCGGTGGCCTCGGCCGATCTTCTCGGTCAAGGACCGCTTGTGGTCAGTTTCTTCCGGGGACACTGGTGACCCTACTGCAATATGGAGCTGGAGGCTCTACAAGGGATTAATTCTGAAGTCAGGGCATTGGGAGCGCAGATTGTTGTGCTCACTCCTGAACTCGAACGGTATACCCGCGCTCTGCACAAGAAGTTGAACCTGACATTCGACATCTTGACGGATCTTCATCTGAAGATCGCGGAGGAATTTCGGCTGGTGTTCACACTGCCGGACTACCTGCGCGAGCTTTACAAGTCGTTCGGCAGCACTCTGGATAGATTCAACGATGAATCGGAGTACCGGCTGCCCATGCCTGCGCGCTACATAATCGACAAGCAGGGGATCATCCGGGCAGCCGACGTGAATGCGGACTATACGATCCGTTCTGAGCCCGCGGAAACTTTGAAGCTGCTGCGGACTTTGACTGCGTCAAAAACAGACTAGCAAGAGCTATTTCCCCGGGGCGGTGCGACGCGTGGCAGGTCGTCTTATTTGCTCTGTCATCCTGAGCGGAATTGGCGGTCGTGAAGCGAGCGACAACGCAGTCGAAGGACCCCTAGCAAGCTGGAACTGCCGACGCCGTCTCAGGGAGTTCTCCCCCGGCAGTTGGAGCAGTGGTGGAAACTCCTTTCTGAGATCGTGCCGCTGCTGGCGGGCATGGGATCCTTCGACTGCGCGGCTGCTTCGCATTCGCGAAGCAGTCGCTTCGCTCAGGATGACAGAGGGCGGAATTCAGAGACTAAACAGGACCGGCCCTGACTTGCTGCCACGGGATGACATCGGAGGGATTCTGCTCATGCCCGGGCCATGCGGTAATCGAGCTCCGCTCGTGCCGAATCCTTCAGTGATGCGGAGTCCACTTCCAGGCTTGCCCAGGAAAATAGGACCGTGGAATCCCACGTCTCGCAAGGAACCCGAGACATGGGGCACACGGCAGAGTATCGCCTAGGCCGGCGCCATTGTCCAAGAGTTCGAGCCGAGCGTTGCTCGGCATGGACGGGCAGGAGTGCCCGTCCCCACACGGTCCAAATCCCACCCCGTCTAATTGCCGCAACTTCCTCTCTTGCTGCCGCATCTAAACCTTGACAGCATCCCACTCAGGTCTTAGCATGGGAGCGCTGGCAATCATAAGCCTACTGATTACAAAGCACTTATTTGATTCAAAAGTAAGGTAGAGGAGACGATTATGGCCAAGATTATTGGGATTGACCTTGGAACGACCAATTCTTGCGTGGCGGTGATGGAGGGCGGCGAGCCCAAAGTTATCCCTAATGAAGAAGGAGGGCGGACTACGCCTTCCGTGGTTGGGTTTACCAAGACTGGAGAGCGGTTGGTGGGGCAGGTTGCGAAGCGGCAGGCGATCACCAATCCGGAGAACACGATTTATTCGATCAAGCGCTTTATGGGACGGCGCTTCGACGAAGTGCAGGAAGAGATCAAGATGGTCCCCTACAAGGTCGTGAAGTCGGGCGACCACGTGGCCGTGCTGGCGCAGGGCAAGGAGTACACGCCTCCGCAGGTTTCGGCGCTGATTCTGCAGAAGCTGAAGAAGGCGGCGGAAGACTACCTGGGCGAGAAAGTAACCGAGGCGGTGATCACCGTGCCGGCTTACTTTAACGATGCCCAGCGGCAGGCCACGAAAGATGCCGGGCAGATTGCCGGGCTGGACGTGAAGCGCATCATCAACGAGCCTACGGCGGCGGCGCTGGCGTATGGCCTCGACAAAACTAAAGACGAGTTGATCGCGGTTTACGACTTCGGCGGCGGGACTTTCGACATTTCGATTTTGGAAGTGGGCGAGGGCGTCATCGAGGTGAAGGCCACGAACGGCGATACGCACCTGGGCGGCGACAACATCGACCAGCGGCTGGTGGATTGGCTGATTGATGAGTTCAAGAAGGATGAAGGACTCGACCTCCGCGCCAAGGGCAACGAGATGGCTTTGCAGCGGCTGCGCGATGCGGCTGAGCGGGCGAAGATTGAGCTTTCGACCACCATGGAGACTGAGATCAATCTGCCGTTTATTACGGCGGATGCGAGCGGTCCGAAGCATCTGGTGAAGAAGCTGACGCGGGCGAAGCTCGAGTCGATGGTGGAAGACATCATTCAGCGCTCGGTGGGTCCGTGCAAGCAGTGCATGAAAGATGCGGGCGTGGATGCCAGCAAGATCCAGGAAGTGGTGCTGGTCGGCGGACAGACGCGCATGCCTCGGATTCAGGCGCTGGTGAAGGAGTTGTTCGGGCGCGAAGGCCACAAGGGAGTGAATCCTGATGAAGTCGTGGCGATTGGCGCGGCGATTCAGGGTGGCGTGCTCGGTGGCGAGGTGAAAGACCTGTTGCTGCTGGATGTGACTCCGCTGTCACTGTCGATTGAGACTCTGGGCGGCGTGGCTACGCCGATGATCCCGCGCAACACGACGATTCCTACTAAGAAGACGGAAACGTTCTCGACCGCGGCTGACAATCAGACGTCGGTTGAGGTGCATGTGCTGCAAGGGGAACGTCCCATGGCAGCGCAGAACCGGACTCTGGGCAAGTTCCACTTGACCGGGATTCCGACGGCTCCGCGCGGCGTGCCGCAGATCGAGGTAACGTTCGACATTGACGCCAACGGCATCCTGAACGTGACTGCGAAAGATACAGCCACGGGCAAGGACCAGAAGATTACGATTACGTCGTCTTCCGGGCTGTCGAAGGAAGAAGTCGAGCGCATGGCCAAGGAAGCGGACGCGCATTCGGCGGAAGACAAAGCCGCGCGCGAATCGATCGAGGCTAAGAACCAGCTCGACAGCATGGTTTACAGCGTTGAGAAGATGCTGCGCGAGAACGGAGACAAGATCTCCGGTTCGGAGCGTGGCGACGTGGAGAACGCGCTGGCCGATGCCAAGAAGGCGCTGGAGTCGAATGACAAGGCGCAAATGGATATGGCACGCGAGACGCTAACCAAGGCTTCGCACAAGCTGGCTGAGGAGATGTATAAGTCAGCGCAGGCTAAGGGTCCGGCCGCAGGTGCTGGGCCGGGTGGTCCTGGTGACGGTGCGGCTGCGGGCACGAACGGCGGCGGTCAGAAGAAAGATGAAGGCGTGATCGACGCTGAGTACGTGGACGTGGAAGACAAGAAGTAAGCTCTCGGCTCTCAGCCGTCAGCTTTCAGCTTGGATCGTGTGGCGCGGGCAGGCTTGCCCGCGCCATCACGTTTGTTCGGGTGTGACATTTTTGGATTCTTGGAGAAATTGAAAATGGATTTTCAGGTGAATGAGCAAACTTATTTCTTAAGTCTTGCCGAAGATGCGAAGCAGTGGGAGGTCTTTGTCTCGACGCCAGCGGGCGCCATGTCGATTCCGGTGTATGTGGATGCAGCGGAGTCGGAGTCCGTGGTCGTGATACAAGAGGAGAAAGCGAAGCGGAGACTGGTGAACTAATCTGTTGTCCTGAGCGGAGTGAGCGGTCCGCGAAGCGGAGTGCTCACGGAGTCGAAGGATCCCTACAGCCGCTGAGGAAGCTGGGTGAAGGTAGGGATCCTTCGACTGCGTTGCAGTCCGCTAATCGCGGACTGCAACTTCGCTCAGGATGACAATAACGTAAGCGACCTAAATGGCGACTACTCCGAAGAAAGACTATTACGAGATCCTTGGCGTGAAGAAGTCCGCTTCGGCGGAGGATATTCGCAAGGCGTTTCGGAAGCTGGCGCGCAAGTACCATCCTGACGTTAATCCTGGGGACAAGTCGGCGGAGGAGAAGTTTAAGACGCTCTCCGAGGCGAACGACGTTCTCAGCGATCCCAAGAAGCGCAAAATCTACGATCAGGTTGGGTTCTACTCCGACAATATTGATCCGGCTACGGCGGAAGCCTACGCGCGGGGCGGAGGCGAAGGCGGATTTGCCGGAGGCGCGCCCGGGGGAGGATTTTCCGGCGGCGGCTCGGGACAGGCCGGCGGCCAAGGCGTTCCCTTTGATTTTAGTGGGTTCGATTTCTCGGATCTGGGTGACAGCGCGGGGCGAGGCCGGCGGAGCGGCGGGAGTGGCGGATTTCGCGATATCTTCTCGGGAATCTTTGGTGGCGGACGCGGCGCAACGCAAGCTGAGACCGGACCTGAACCGGGCTCCGACCTGGAATATCAGGTCAATGTGCCTTTCTGGACGGCGATTCGGGGCGGGGTGATGCGGCTCAATATTACGCGCCAGGACGTCTGCCCCACTTGTCACGGACAGGGCTACATCGAAACGCCCGGTAAGTGCACAGAGTGCGATGGAACCGGGCAGGTCACGCAGACTGGCGGGCGCATGAAGTTCAATGTGCCGTGCCCGAACTGCCAGGGGACGGGCAAGAACATCTCCACCTGCCCCACGTGCCACGGGGAGGGTACGGTGAGCCGGACCGAGCCGCTGGAAGTGCGCATCAAGGCGGGGACGCGCGACGGGCAGCGGATCCGGCTGGCCGGCAAAGGCAATGCCGGAGCTCACGGCGGCGCGGCTGGCGATCTTTACGTGATCATTCGGACCGGCGAGCATCCTATTTTCCGGCGCGACGGAGACGACATTTACCTTACGGTTCCGGTCAGCGCCACTGAGGCCGCTCTCGGGGCAAAGATCGAGGTGCCGACTATTGATGGGCGGGCTCTGTTGAAGATTCCTCCCGGGACGCAGTCTGGACAGAAGTTGCGGTTGCGCGAGAAGGGTGTGCCTTCGGCCACCAAAGAAGGTGTGCGCGGGGATGAGATTGTTGAGATCACAGTGACCGTGCCCATGCCGCGGGATGAGCGGACCAAGGAACTGCTGAAGGAGTTGGCGAAGCTCAACCCGGAAGATCCTCGGGAAGAGCTTTGGAAGAAGGTCTGATGAGCCGCCTCCTGTTTGCATGTATTGGAATGTGCCTGGCTTCAGCCCTGGGCTGCGACGAGAGCCTTTGCGGCAATCGGATTGCCCAAGAAGTGGCTTCACCAGGCGGTACCTTTCGCGCAGTAGTCTTTGAGCGGGACTGTGGTGCCACGACGGGATTCAGTACTCAGATCTCGATATTGCCGGCAACTGGGAGGCTCAAGAACGAGACTGGAAACGTCTTCGTGGCGGAGGGTAAGAAGGGGGTTCCATTAGACTCCCGCGGAGCAATGCACATCACGGCGGAGTGGAAAGGCGACAACGCGCTGATCGTCAGCTACCCTAGCGCAGCCCAAGTCTTCCAGAAGGTATCCGACTATCAAGGGGTGCGCGTCACCTACGTCGCTGACTAGGGCCCGGCCGAAGCCGGGCCCTTTTCAATTCATTCGTTCATTTCTTCAGGCTGGGGTCGTCCGCCGGGTTGATGTAGTTGAACTTGGCCGGCGACATGCCATGGATCTGGATCACAGTCTCTCCTGAAGCTGCGGCGTAGTGGTGCACAGTGGGATCGAGGTAGGCGAAACTGCCCGCCCCGAAACTCATCATCTTGCCCGCGTCGAACTGATCTCCCATACCAACTTTCAAAGTCCCCGACAAGACGGTGACATTCTCACGGTGGGGATGGGTGTGTGGGGCGATCTTGTAGCCATCCGGCATTTTGAGGCGAATGGTGAAATCGCCGGAGGGAGCCATGGGGTCGCCTTCCAGAACGGCGAGTTGCGCTCCGGCAGGCAGGAACGGCGGGGCTGGGCCGTACTTCACCTGATCAGGCGTGAAGGCGTTTTGAGCGTGAATCGGCTGCGCCGCGAAGAGCATAGTCATCGATAGAGCTAGAACGGCGAGAAACGGCAGTCTCATAATCCGCCTCCTGAGCGGTGGCGGCATCATAAATCGGTTGCGTTTTCTGGTAAAGTCCGCCGGCTAGTTCGGCGCTAGCTTTATCGTTGCCTTTGTCATATAATTTAATTGACTCAGTCAACCTATGGCTCGTACGCCCCAGCCCGCAGCTTCCCGGTCGCGCACCCAAGTTGCGGCCGCTCGGGTCGCGGCCGTGCGTCGATTCAACCGTTTCTATACCCGCCACATTGGGCTTCTGGATGAAGGCCTGCTTAACAGTCCATTTTCCCTCACTCAGTCGCGAACCTTGTATGAGCTGGCGAACCGCAAAGAGTCGACGGCGGCAGAGCTCTGCGACGCGCTTGGTCTCGATCCGGGATACCTGAGCCGGATCTTGAGTGGTTTCGAGAAAACTCGTTTCATCGAAAAGAAGGAGTCGCCCAAGGACGCGCGTCAGATCCTGCTGGAGCTCACTAAGAAAGGCCGGCAGGCGTTCGTGCCCCTGAACGCTCGATCTGAAGAGCAAGTCAGGGCCATCCTCGGCAAACTCTCGCCCGTCAGGCAGGATGATCTTCTGCACTCCATGCAGACGGTCGAGGCGCTGCTGAATCCCGGCACCGACAGCGTGACTCCCTACGTGCTCCGGCAACACCATCCCGGGGACATGGGCTGGGTGGTGTGGCGCCACGGGCTTTTATACTCCCAGGAATATGGCTACGACGAGCGCTTTGAGGCCCTGGTCGCTGAAATTGTGGCCGAGTTCGTGGAGAAGCTCGATCCGGCGCGCGAGCGCTGCTGGATCGCCGAACGGGACGGGGAAAATGTTGGGTCGGTATTTCTCGTGAAGAAATCTCAAACTGTGGCGAAACTCCGCCTGCTGCTGGTGGAACCTTCGGCGCGGGGGCTGGGGATTGGGAAACAGCTGGTTTCCGAGTGCGTGCGATTTGCCCGTCGAGCGCGATACAAGAAAATCCTGTTGTGGACCCAAAGTGAGCTGGCCGCGGCGCGGGGTATTTACCAGAACGCAGGTTTCAAACTGGTGGGTGCAAAAAAGCACGACAGCTGGAGCCGGAAGGGTCTGGTTGCCGAGACCTGGGAACTGAAGCTGTGACCTGCAGCGAAAAGCGCGTTACCTCCGTCCCTGACCTCCTTGGCAAAAAATTTCCGAGAAAACTGAAAAAAAGATTGCATCTGTGGAAAATTCCCGTAATCTCTTACATGCGAACTAACTCCAGCGCGATTTCTGGAATCTAAACAAACCAGAAAACTCGAGCATGGTCCAGCCGCTGCGGAGTAGCTGAGAGTGAGTCGCTTGAGGAGGAAGACATAGAAATTGGCAACAGCTAGCGCCCCGCGTCACCAAATAGAGAACCCCCAGCCTCTCGCCGCCGTTCCTAATCAGGCACCCAACCGGAAAAGATTCGTGCGCCTTACCTTGTGGCCTCTGGTCGCCGCCACCTTCTTTATGGTGTCAGGCGGAACTTATGGCACGGAAGACATTGTGCACGGCGCCGGGTACGGACGAGCCATCCTGATCCTGCTGCTCACGCCGCTGCTCTGGAGCCTGCCTACAGCCTTCATGATCGGCGAACTTTCGAGCGCGCTGCCCTACGAAGGCGGCTACTACGCCTGGGTGCGCCGCGCCATGGGAAATTTCTGGGGATTTCAGGAAGCCTGGCTCTCGCTGGTCGCCTCCATTTTCGATATGGCGATCTATCCGACGCTGTTCGTGGCTTACCTGACCCGCATGTTCCCGTATTTCCAACAGGGAAATCGCGGATGGTGGGTCGCTCTGGCCGTGGTGATTGCCTGCGCGGTACTGAATATTGCCGGCGTGAAAGTGGTTTCACTCACGTCGCTGTGGTTATTCTTCGCGCTGACCGCGCCGTTCGTCGCGATCGTAGTGCTGGCTCCGTTCAAGATCGGCGCGCTGGCGAACGCCGTGACCAAACCGACCACTTCCAGCGTCGACATTCTCGGCGGCCTGCTCATCTGCATGTGGAATTACATGGGATGGGACAACGCCTCGACCATCGCCACGGAAGTAGAGCGCCCACAGCGGACCTACCCACGTGCGATGCTGGTGGCCGTGGTGATTGTGGCATTAAGCTACGTGCTTCCCTTCGCCGCGATGTGGATGACCGGACTGACTCCGACCGCATGGGAGACTGGATCCTGGGCGGACATTGCCGGCCTGCTGGGCGGCCCGCTGCTGCGGATCGGCGTGGTTCTCGGCGGCGTGATCAGCGCCTTCGGCATGTTCAATGCGCTGGTGATGAGCTATTCGCGGCTGCCTCTGGCCATGGCTCAGGATGGCATGCTGCCTGGTATCTTCGGCAAGCTGCAAAAGAAGTCGCGCGCGCCTTGGGTTGCCATTATCGCTCTCGCAATCGGATGGGCGATGTGTCTCGGTCTGGGCTTTGCCCGGCTGGTGACGCTCGACATTCTTCTTTATGGTTTTAGCCTGCTGCTGGAGTTCGTTGCGCTAGCCGTGTTGCGCTTGCGCGAACCGGATCTGCCACGTCCCTTCCGCGTTCCAGGCGGGTTGTTTGGAGCGATCGCGATCGGCATTCCGCCCATGCTGCTGCTCGGGTTCTCTATTATCCGTAGCGAGCACGAGCAGGTGTGGAACATGAGTTCCTTCGCGTTCGGCATGATTCTGATCGCGGCGGGCTTTGTGGCTTATGCCGTCAATCATTTGCTGAAGCCGCATGGCTGGACGACGACAACGGAAAAACCTCAACCCGCTGCGTGAGCCGGTTCACCACGTTCAAGAAAATGAGGACCGGGAAATCCCCGGTCCTCCTTAGCTTTAGTCTTTAGCGCATTTTCCCGAACTACTTCCGAACCTCTTCCGAGCTATGCAGCCGCCCTTGCCTCGTTCCTCAGGCGTTTCACTTTGTCATGCGCTGTTTGCACGCTGGCTGCCTGGCGCCGGATGATTTCTGTCACGTTGTCCGGCAGCGAACCGCTCAATGCCTTCTGGTAACTTTCCTTGGCATTGTCCTCGCCGGCCTCAACCGATTCCAGGATGGTCTTATCGCCTCCGCCAAGACTAACTTTGGTATCGATCCAGGCGCGGCGAAGCGTACCGGATACGGAGCCGGAAACTTTCTTGTCGGGCTTGCCCAACCGGATTAGCTCCGCTTCCAACTCCCCGGCAAAGCGCGCCCGCTCCAGACTTTGCTCGTTGAAGTAGGTCTTCAAATCAGGCCGCTTCGCGTGAGCCGCGGCATCCTGGTATCCCTTCTGCCCGTCTTTGCAAGTCTCGATGAGATTTTCGATTACGCTGATAGCATTATTTTCATCCATGAAATTGACCTCCGGAAGTTGGATGCCAGCAGCGAGTAAGGGTTGGCGTGATTCTCGTGCAATTAGGAAGAAAAGCTATCCTGCTCTAAAATCGATCGAAGGAGAGCTATGACCAAACGGAAATCGAAGGGGGCCTACATGATTTCCGCTGTCGCCGAGATGTATGGCATCCATCCTCAGACTCTGCGGCTTTACGAGCGCGAGGGGCTGCTCAAGCCGTCGCGCACCGAGGGCAATACACGTCTGTATACGGACGAAGACTTGCAGCGGTTGGAGTTCATCCTCTCACTGGCGCGCGACTTGGGCGTGAACATCAGCGGCATGGCGATTATCCTGCAAATGCGGGAGCGGATGGAGGAAATGCAGCGCCAGATTCAGGAGTTCGTGCAGTATATCCAGGAAGAAGTGCTGGTCCGCGCCCACGCGGCCACTGATCCCGCGAGGGGTGCGATCGTGCCGGTGAGACGACCGATGGTGATGCCGGCAGTGCAGCCGGGTAAGAAGCGCTAGTATCCATGACAGGCGTGCGGCGCTGTCCCCGCAGTATCATGGGTTGTTACTTCCATGCTTCCCTTCAGGCTGATCTACAGCGACGCGTACTACCTTCCCATCGGCCAGCACGTTTTTCCCGCAGAAAAATATAAGCGCGTCCACGACCGGCTGCTGGCCGACGGCGTCGCCGAAGCCAGTGACTTTCTGGAACCTGAGCCAGCCACTGATCAGGACATTCTGCTCGTCCACAAGCCAGAGTATGTGAACAAGCTGAAGACCGGCACGCTTACCCCCCGCGAGGAGATGGAGCTGGAGGTTCCCTTTTCTCCCGAGCTGGTGAAGGCATTCTGGCTGGCGGCCGGGGGGTCGATCCTCGCGGCGAGGCAGGCTTTGACCGACGGCGTCGCCATCAGCATTGGCGGTGGATTTCACCATGCTTTCCCTGACCATGGCGAAGGCTTCTGCATGATTCACGACGTTGCCGTCGCCATCCGGCGGCTGCAGCGCGACGATAAGATTCGCACTGCGATGACGGTGGACTGTGATGTTCATCAGGGCAATGGCACGGCGGCGATCTTTGCCGGAACACGAACCGCGAGCGCGCCTTTGCCCTCGGCGGGAGCTTCGACTCTTGATGCGTCTTCGCTGGGCTCCGAATTAGACTCCGCGCGGCGTGGAAACATTCGCGGAGCCCATGCGGGCGACGTCTTCACGATTTCGCTGCACCAGGCCAACAACTATCCGCAGTGGAAGCCGCCGTCTTCGATTGATGTGGACCTGCCCGACGGCATTGGAGACGACGATTACCTGGCCTGGCTCGACAACGCGCTCAGTTCCGGGCTGCGGCAGTTCGAACCTGATCTGCTGTGCTACATCGCGGGCGCCGATCCTTACCGCGAAGATCAACTCGGCGGACTTTCGCTGACCATCGAGGGATTGAAGAAGCGCGATGAACTCGTGTTCCGCGTGGCTCGCGCCCGCGATATTCCGGTCATGGTGACCTACGCAGGCGGCTACGCGCGGAATGTGGAAGATACGGTGACCATTCATTGCAACACGGTCATCGCGGCGAAGGAAGTGTTCAGGTCACGAACATAAGGCCCGGACGTTGAGTCCGGGCCTTGCTCTTCCAGCGGTACAGTCACCCGCCATATCACTCAGTAGGCATCCCGAAATGCGAGCATCTGTGCAAGCCTTTGTTCATGATCTTCGGGAAAGCCGCACTGGGCAGCAAATACGTCGGCTTCCCGGAATGTGCCGAAGAGGCGGTCCCACCAGGTAATGTCGCCGTAATTGAAGGAGTGGAGATCGCACTGATGGTGAATCGAATGATGCTCAGGGCGTTGCAAGAAGTAACCCCACCAGTGCGGTGTGCGTAAATTACTGTGATAGAAGTACTCGCCGATGGTCGCAAATACATTGAACCACGCGGCACCAGCCGGGGACGCACCCAGCACTAACAGCAAGAGAGCGCTGGAAATGATCGAGTCGGCGGCAATCTCGACGGGGTGCTTGTAGAAAGCCGTGAGCAATTCAATGCGCGAAGGGCTGTGGTGGACTTGATGGAAAAGTCGCCAGAGCAGGTCTGAGTCGTGGCGCACGCGATGCCACCAGTAAAACACGAACGTTCCGACGAACCAGCCGGTCGCACCCTGTGCAAGGGCTGGTAGCTGCGACAGGTGAAACAACGAGTGCCCCTGAAACCACCGACCCCAGGCAAGCGCTGCGAGCACGACGATTCCGAGTTGGCAGCCGTTCAGGAAGGCGGCGCGCAGGTACCAGCCGGGCGATTCGGGCAGTTCCCGCCCGGGCAGTGCGCGCTCAAGAACAAAGAACACAATAGTTGCGGCGACAATGCATGCGATCTGGATCATATCTTCCTCCTCGACTCCTCTCAATCCATCGAGCCGACACTCAGGAGAGTACTTCGGATGAGAACAAGCTCGCGACAGTCCCAGTGATGCTTTCTGCAACTGTCACACGAGATGCGGTGAGTCTGCCGAACCAAGTCCGGCTCGGGGGCAAGCGAAAAGGATAGAATGCACTGCAAGTCATCATGCAGGTTGCGCTCAACAAGCAAAGCGATGTCCCTCTGCACCAGCAGCTTGCCGAACAACTCGTGTTCCTGATCACTACGGGGAAGTTACAGCCTGGAGAGCAGTTGCCCAGTGTGCGCTCGTTCGCGAGGCAGCTAGGAATTCACCACAACACGGTCAGTAAGAGTTACCAGGATCTCGTTGAGCGCGGTTGGCTGAAGCGGCATCGTGGCAGCCGCTTGAGCGTAGAATCCGCGCCATCGTCGCGAAC
>Ga0209693_10000946_pt1 | contig 12099 bp, 10 predicted proteins | sample HubBroMetageWRM3_FD_188345 | JGI IMG/M metagenome (GOLD analysis project Ga0209693, IMG submission 188345) | Warmed soil microbial communities from the Hubbard Brook experimental Forest, New Hampshire - Hubbard Brook CCASE Soil Metagenome WRM 3... | ecosystem: Environmental > Terrestrial > Soil...
TATCCCAGCGCGGCAGCACTCCCCATCGATGTCGTGCATGCCAGCGAAATCATCGGCATGGAGGACAAAGCGGTGCAGGCGGTGCGCGCCAAGCGTGATTCGTCCATGCGGGTTGGGCTGCGCCTGGTGCGCGATGGACGCGCCTCGGGCTTCATCACCGCTGGCAACACTGGCGCAGCCATGGCTACCGCGAAAATGGTTCTGGGAGCAATCCCTGGTGTGGATCGGCCTGCGCTCGCGGCGGTATTTCCCACGGCAATCGGCACGGTCGCCAGCCTTTTAGACGTCGGCGCCAACGTCGACAGCAAGCCGCACAATCTCGAGCAGTTTGCAGTCATGGGAGAGATCTACTTTCGTACTTTGTTTGGCACGAAGCGGCCTCGTGTGGGATTGCTCTCTATTGGCGAGGAAGAAACCAAGGGAAACGTACTGACCCGCGAAGCATTTCACCTTCTGCAAAAGCTTCCCCTGAATTTTGTGGGCAACGTGGAAGGCCGCGACCTGTACAACGGTAAAGTGGACGTCATTGTCGCCGACGGATTCGTGGGAAACGTTGCGCTGAAGATTTCGGAAGGTGTTGCCAACCTGGTTCGCTCCACGCTGAAGGAATCGCTGAAAGCCACCATTACGCGCCAGGTTGGCGCTTTGCTCTCCCGTAGCGCATTTGCTGATTTCAAAAAGCGTCTCGACCACACAGAATATGGCGGCGCACCCTTGCTTGGAGTGAAGGGAGTTTGCTTCATCACCCATGGCTCATCGAACGCCAATGCGATCAAGAACGCGATCCGCGTAGCGGCGGAGTTTGCCGAGCACCCGATTAATGCGGAGATAGAAAGAACCTTGACCGGCATTCGGGCAGCGAGGGCAGCTCGCAGCAGGACGGAAGGCGTTGGCAGCAACCTCTCTACAGTCGTCCGTGTGTAGAGACCTAGCTTGTTACGTCTCGGAGCGCTAACCAACCGATCCTCTCATTCCAGGCGCGAAGGCGCCGAGGAATCTGGGTCTCGCAAGCACGAGAAAAGCGCACACCCCTCGCTTCGCTCGGCACGACGTCAAATGGGATTTATCGATTATCTGAGACTTATCTTGCTGCGTTTCACTGCATAACTATGACAATTGCTGCAACCGCAAGTAAACTCGCATTTCTTTTCCCCGGTCAGGGGTCGCAGGCCGTTGGCATGGGGAAAGATCTCGCCGAAAAATATCCTGTAGCCCGGCAGACGTTTGAAGAAGCCGACGAAGTTCTCGGCTACAAGCTCTCTCAGCTTTGCTTCGAAGGTCCGGAAGATCAACTTCGGCTGACCGAGATTACGCAGCCAGCCATTCTGACGACCTCGGTCGCGGCGTGGCGCATCTTGAACGAAAAAGGTCTCAAGCCCGGCTTCGTCGCCGGCCATAGCCTTGGCGAATACTCCGCACATGTTGCAGCCGGAACCCTCAGCTTCGCCGACGCGGTTCGCACCGTACGCCATCGCGGCAAGTATATGCAGGAAGCAGTTCCCGTCGGTGTCGGGACGATGGCGGCGATTCTTGGAATGGAGTTTGAGAAAGTCGTCGCAGTCTGCAGCGATGCGGCTCATGGCCAGGTTTGCGAACCTGCCAATATCAATTCTCCAGAACAGATTGTCATTTCTGGTCACACCGAAGCTGTGGAGCGCGCTACCAAGCTAGCCGACGAACGCGGCGCTAAGCGCGCGAAGGTCTTGCCCGTCAGTGCGCCGTTTCATTGCTCCCTGATGAAGCCAGCGCAGGATCGATTGTCCACAGATCTCCTCGCCGTCACCTTCAACAAGCCTGCGGCTGGAGTCGTCTGCAACGTCGACGCGGCATTGCTCGAGGACGCAGACCGCAGCCGCGACGCCCTGATTCGCCAAGTCACCGCCTCAGTAAAGTGGGAGCAATCCATGCGCGTGCTGATTGCTCAGGGTGTGCAGACTTTCATAGAGGTAGGTCCCGGCAAAGTTCTCAGCGGTCTGATGCGCCAGATCGACCGCTCGCAGCAATGTCTCAACGTCGCAGACGACGCATCGCTGCAGAAGACGTTGGAGCAGATCCCTGGTTAAAGCTCGAGAAGAGAAGAGCGGTTGGTAGCTTGCGAGTCCTGCTTTGAGAACAGCGCGATGCCGGCTACGGCTTGAAGCCCACGCTCTCCCACAGTGGCGCGCTTTCGTACAGCACGCCATTCGCGACCACTGTGCGAACGCTGCGAATGTTGTGAATGTTCTCCAGCGGATTGGCGTCGAGAATATCGAAATCGGCCCGTTTGCCAACTTCGATCGAGCCGCTTTCCCGGTCCACCTTCATCACCCGCGCGGGCACGATGGTGGCAGCCTGCAGCGCCTCCATCGGCGTGAAGCCGGCCTGGTTGTACAACTCGATCTCGCGATAGAGTGAATAACCCGGCACGGTCTGATCGGTCCCGGCCACGATCCGCACTCCCGCCCGATGCAGTGCGCCGATGATCGCCAATTCTTCCTGCACAATCTTCTGGCCAGTCGCCACGCGCTCCGGCGGCAATCCTCCATTGATCAGTTGCTCGTGCAGTTCCGGCGCCACGTGATCGACTCCGGGCTCGACTTTATCCGCAGGCACATCCGCTGGACGCTCCATGAATTCCATCAACGCCATGGTCGGATCGATCACGGTCCTGTGCTCGCTCAAGAATGCGACGGCCTGCTTGCCCGCATCCGAATTCACATCAAGCGACTCCATCATCTTCGCGGTCTCCTGTCGGGTTGCCTTTTTCGGATCGAAATCTTTCGGCTTGAGCAGATTGAGGATGAACTGAATGTGGTTGATCTGGTCCATGCCATCATTCACACCGTCATACGCAGTCATGCCCTCTGGAATGTGGCCGGTAACAGTCATCCCAAGCTTGTGCGCGTCAGTGCAGACGGCTTTGACATTCTCCGACTTCATTGAGCTGTATATCTTCATCTGCTGGAAGCCGGCGTCGTGGTAGCGCTGCACCCAGGTCTGGGCATCGGCGGGAGAGTTCACGCGCGCGACCCCGATCGCATACGAGCTATCGCCGTCGACGACTCCTGCCAGCAGCATGTGCGGACCGAGTCCCTTACCGCTGTTCACCGCATCCCGCACGGCTGTGATGAACTCGAACTCATTGCCTACATCGCGCACGGTGGTGACGCCCGCAGCCAGGTAAATCGGCCCCCACTCCACCTGCTCATAGTGCGCGTGCATATCCCACAATCCTGGGATGATGAACCTTCCTGTAACGTCGACACGCTGTGCGTCCGACGGCACTCTCACTTTGTCGCTCGAGCCGAGGGCGATTATCTTGGCGCCGCGAATCACGATCGTCGCATTTGCTATGGCTGGGTCGCCCGTACCGCTGATCACCGTAGCGCCGACAAATGCAAGTGTGCCGGTGCGGCGTCCTGGGAGCCCCTGGCTGAGCTCGGAGAGAGAGGCCATCTGGTCGCGCGCCGCGCTGGCGACAAATTTCGCGAGCGCAGTCTCGTACTCTTGGCGCACTGCTTCGAAATGGTCGAACTCGGCGTCGGTCGAGACCAGCGCCACCAAACTATCCTGGCTATCCATCCAGAGTGTTTCCATTCCCCAAATCAGGCCCCGGACGGTATAGCGCTCCATTTGAATGCTGTGCCCTTCGACCTCGATGCTTTCAAGGCCGCGATCCTGAATCTTCACCTCGCCGGCAGGAAGCATTGTCAGTTGCGCCGGAGAACCGTGCGCCCGCCAGTAGCGAACCAGCGCCATCTGCACAGCCACGGGCGCATAGCCGGATATGGTGAAAAAACTCTGCGGCGCGCTGACTGTATGTGTTTCCTTGCCCTGACGGATCGTCGCGTTGGAGCCCCTCAGTTCGACGTCAGAATCAATGGCCGACATGCGCGAAGTATTGCCCTTTATGGTGAAGCTCTGCGGCGTGTAATCGTCCGTCGCCTTCAGCGTGGCGGAGAGAGGAACCTGTGTACCCCGGTCAGTGAACAAAAAATCGGATTTCAGTGTGAGCGTGCTGCCATCGTGCGTGATCGTGTAAGTCTCTTCACCGATCGGCTGCTCGAACTTGTGCAACCGGAACGTGCCAACCTCATTGATCGGAGGAGTGGCCTGCGAGACCATGACAAGGGGTGAGAACGCAAGAAACAGAAGACGGAGATGATGCACACCCGATCGGCGAGAACGGTTCATGCGGACAAATTCTCCTGAAAAAAATTGCAGTGCGAGAGGTAAAATCTCCCAGATTGTGAGGGGCATTTGTGCAATGGCTGTGGTCAATATCGCTTTGAATGCGATCACGTTACGTTTTAGTTTAGGAAGTCCTACTCCGTGACCCAAGTCCACCAGTTGCCACACTCGATTTCGTTTGGCGAGAACGATAAGGTCTTGTTGGCCTTTTCCACCCAGACGTAAGCGTGTTCCGCGCGCGAGTTCACCGTAACCTGAACGATGACTCCGCTCCCACCGCCCGGGCTCAAGGAACAATCAACCCAATAGGATTTGATCAGTCCCCATTCTCCACCCGGGCCCCAGTCACGGTAGAAGTCATTGAATTGGTAAGCGGAATACTTGTTCGGGTGCTGCTTCCAATCAGGATCACGGAACCACACCGCATAAGCGCCTTCGTAGTTCTGGCTTTGTAAGGCGGCGAAGAAGTTGCTCGCCGCTTTCCGCTCCGGGTAGTTACGATAGTGATAAACCAGCCATGCGCCGAGTAGAACAAGAACAATCGCAATCGCAATCCGACGCCGCCGACGTCGGTCGCGCGCAGGATCGTACTGTTCGGCATCCATCAGTGTCATGGCTCCTATAAGCATAACGGAAACCGGCGCAGAACAAAAAAGTCCCAAGCGGGCGCCGAGTAATTGGGTAAGTTCGTAATGGGGGCCGCAGTGAGGGGTTGTTCTTAAATTTCCAGATTACACAATTACCACTCTCATTACAGCGTTCTCTTGAACAGCGGGGTGGCCACCGCCAGCGTTACGAACGCAAAGAGCGATAGATACGCCATGTCCGGCCAGATGGCGGCCATCCCCGTTTCCTTCAGCAGGATTGACTTGAAACCGTGCACGGCAAACGTGAACGGATCCACCTTCGCGATGCCTCGCAACCACCAGGGAAATGCCTGGATGGGATAGATGGCTCCGCTGGGGAAAAACAGCAGCGTATTGAGGATGCCAAAGATCGCACGCGGCACTAGCGGATCTTCCACCCGGACCATGAGCAAAAACATCATGGTATTGAAGGCGATCGAGGTCAGCAAAATCATGATCATCAGTTGGAGCACGGTGACGGGATTGAACACCGTTCCCACACCCGCCAGCAGCGAGCCAATCACCGTAATTACGACTCCCGTCATCACGGCTTTGATGGCACCTGCGGCATTAAGCCCGAAGACCAACTCGGTCTTGGTAATGGGTGTCACTAAGTATCCTTCGTGTACGCCGCGGGCCTTGTCATCGATGTAAAGCATTCCGCCGCCGATCATCACGGAAACGAACATTGCCAGCGTAATCGAGCCCGGCAAAAGGTACTTCATGTATTCGATGTAAGGATAAAGCTCCACAATCTGCAGTACAGTTTGCTGCAAGATTCGAGGCTCGATGGTGGGCTGATTGAGCGCGTTGGTGATGCTCGTGAGTTCGTCCTCAAGAGTCGAACTCATGAAGTTGTCGCTGTTGTCCACGACCAGCGCAATACGCGGCTGATCCTGTTCATACACTCGCCTGGAATATTGTGGCGGAATAATGACGGCGCCCTGGATCTTGCCATTGCGCACGTCGTCCATCGCCGTCTTCGGGTCGTTATAGTAGACCGGTTCAAAGGTCCGCATGTTGGAGCGGACCGAGTCAAAGGCCTCGCGAATCTTGAGCGCCTGCGTGCCTCCGTCCTGATCGACCAGGCCTAGCTTCGCGTCACGGATCTTTCCGCCGAAAGCATTGCCTAGGACGATGAGTTGTACCAGCGGAAAAATCATCGACGCCATCATCAGCGCCGGGGAGCGAAAGAATTTGCGCATTTCGCGCTCGACAATGGCGAGAATGTGATTCATGGCTGTAACCCCGGTCTGGGTGGCATGACGAAGGCGTGCGCTTTGACCAGTTCATCGCGCAACTGCCGCCCGGTGTAGTGGACGAAGACGTCGTCCAGCGTGGTGTTTTGTACTGAGAGCGACCGGATTTTGACCCCAGTGTGCACCGCCGCTTCCACAAGTTCGGTCGTGGTCCGCGATCCGTCACTGGTCAGCACACGGTACATTCCCGCGCCCTCATGCTGGACAGAAGTTACGGCACTCAACTTTTTCAAACGATCCTCCCAATCCGCGGGAGCGTGGTCGAACTGGGCCTCAATTACATTTGAACCCGGCACGCTTGCTTTCAATGCCGGCGGCGTATCGAGGGCCACGAGCTTGCCATGATCCACGATGGCGATGCGGTCGCACAGCCGATCGGCCTCGTCCATATAGTGAGTTGTGATGAGGATGGTAAGCTGCCGATGGCTTTTGATGTTGGTCAACATCTCCCAGACAGCAACCCGAGACACCGGATCCAGCCCAGTAGTTGGCTCGTCCAAAAAAAAGATTCGCGGACTGTGCACCAAGCCGCGGGCAATCTCGAGTCGTCGCCGCATGCCGCCGGACAGCGTCTTGGTCTGGGCTGAACGCCACTTCGTCAGATCAACCAGTGCCAGCAACTCATCAATCGCAGCCTTGCGTTTTTTCGCAGGAACGTCGTAGAGCTTGGCATAGATGTTGAGGTTTTCTTCGATGGTGAGGTCAAGGTCACTGGTAAGTGCCTGCGGAATTACACCAATCGCCCGCCGAGCCGCATCTGGATCCTTCTGCACATCGTGACCAGCGATACGAGCGGTCCCCGCAGTGATCGGTATCAGCGTGGTCATCATGCGGATGAGCGTGGACTTGCCCGCGCCGTTTGGCCCCAGCAAACCGAAAATCTCTTCTTCCTTCACGTTGAAGGAAACATCATCAACCGCCGTGAAATCGCCGTACTTCTTGACGATGTGTTCCACTTGGATGGCATTGAACGCATTGGGATCGCCAGCCGCACCATGCCCGTTGGAATCATGCCCGTTGGTGGGAGCGCCTCCACTCGATCCGCCGGGAGCATTGCGATCGGTGATCATGGATGCTCTTCCGCAGATACGTTCTCTCGCGCTGTGCCCTTGAGTTGATCAGGCGAAACCAAAACCTCCGCCGTCATACCCGGAACGTATGCACCCCTCGGATTGTCGAGCCGAACCTTGAGGACAATGGTCCTGATGTCACGCTTGCGCCGGCCAACGTCCCTCTGAGTAGCGAAATCTGCTTCTGCTGATTTGAAAAACACTTTGCCCGAAGTAATCGTGCCGCCGGGCAACCGGACTTTCAGCGTGTCTCCCAAACCGATGTGATCGGCATCGGTCTCGGGAATTGCCGCGCGCACCCAGGTGTCACCGAGATCGACAATAGTCACAATTGCCTGGCCTGCATTTAATACTTCCCCTTCACGGGCAGCGCGCACCGACACAGTGCCCGTCACCGGGGCATAAATCTTCGTGTACCCCAAACGAACCTCAGCTTGCTTCAGCATGCTTTCCGCATTGGCGACTTGTGCGCGCGTGGATTCAACCGTGCTCTGGGCGGCATGCGCCTGATGAGTGTTGGCGACGGCCATATTCAGATCGGCCTCGGCGGCGCTCACCTGCTCCTTCAACGATTGCGCCAGCGCCTTCTGGGCCGCGAGACTCGTCTCCGCCTGAACCCGCTCTTGATCGGAAGCGACTCCCTGCTTCGCGAGTTCGATCATGCGGCGGCTATCGCTCTCGGTGCGCTCCACAGTAGCTTCCGCCTGAAGCAACTGGGCGCGCGCGGATTGCAGCCGCGCCTGCGCATTTACGACACTGCTCGACGTCGATCCCTGTGTCGCCTGCAAAGTCGACTGGGTCTCGGCAACTTTCGATTTCAAACTATCGATCGTGGCGGCGGCAGCACGTTCCTGCGCCTCCAACTCCGACGGATCGAGCACCGCGATGAGATCGCCCTGTTTTACCTGGGTTCCCTCGTCGACCAGAAGTTTTGCCAGTCGCCCCTCGATCTGCGGGCTCACGATTACCTGATTAGAATCCACCGTACCGATCAGAATCAGATCGTTGCTGCGGGGCGTGGATAACAGGTAGTAGGTCAGCGATATACTGAAGATCACGCCGAGAATGATTAGAAATTTATTGCGTACACTCACCTTCGGGCTCCTCGCTGCTTTGCATTGGAGCTTTGAAAGAGCGCCGCGGAAATAAAATCCAGCACGGCCTTTCTGCGCGCCGCTATGAGCTGCGGAGACAGCGGGTCTTTCCCCGTCATGACGCGCATGACCGGCGCGCTGGTGAAATAGAAAACAATCACCGCGATCATAGAAGGAACAAAATGCAGGGGATCCACTGGCCGGAATTCGCCTGATGCCTGGCCGCTCTTGAGAACCTCGGCGATGCGGCCAAACAACGGGCGGAAATATTTTTTTACGATATGCTCAAGATGGTTTGTCCTGCCCCGGCCGGCGCCCATCATTTCGCCCTGTACGATTCGCGGGTAGAGCGGGTGGGTCGCGACGTAGTCGAAGTGCGCGCCCGCGTAGGCGAGAATTTTCTCGCGGGGCGGAAGATCGCGAGACAAGACTCCTCCAACGCACGCAACCAGACCTCCAAATACCTGATCGAGCACTGCGCCGTATAAGTCCTCTTTGTCCTTGAAGTAGTAATAAAGGAGGGCTTTATTCACTTTGGCGGAGCGGGCGATGGCATCCGTTCTCGCGCCCGCGATGCCTTCGCAGGCAAACTCCCGCACCGCAGCCTGCAAAATAGCGGCGCGGCTCTGCTCAGGACGACCGCGAGATCCTAGGCGCGACTTGGAGATGACGAGGCCCATTGTTCTTAATTAACTGGTTAGTTAGATTATACCAAAGGCCGAGAATATTCGCAACTGCAGGAAAGGTTTAGGAATCAGGGCCGATTGGGAATATGAGGCTAGGCCGCTACGCGCAGAACAACACTTTTGCCTCTCTCTAGGCCCGATCCAGTAATGTCACGCCGCGATGCTTCAACCGCATTCCGCGAGCAGGCATTCGTAAGCACCCGCACCTGGTGTTTTCCGGAATCGCTTCTTGCCCATACCGCCGCGGCACGAGCCACTCCAACCCGGTTTCGCGCCAGAATACTTGTGATCGGGCCCATGTCACTGGGACTACTCACCGTGAAGCGAAGATAGTGCCTGCTATCCCAATCACGAGTGGTAACCCCGACGCGGCCGCCGGGGCTCACTGAAAACCCGCCTTGGTGGCAGGCAATATCGACCACATCGGAAAGCACCGCACTGGCGCTCGGCAGAGAACCAGCTCCCTTGCCCGAGAAAAGCATCTCGCCAACTGCGTCTCCGCGAACCAGCACGGCATTATTTTCATCGCGAATGCTGGCCAGTTGATGCGCCAAGGGTAGCAATACAGGAGCGCAGCCAAGCGACACCGTACCTTCGCTAAATTCCGCGGTCGCAACATGTTTAATCACGAAACCCAGTTCCCGAGCCGCTTGCACATCATCCGCGGCAAGGTCGCGAATCCCCTCGACCCGAACCGCGTTGGCATCCACCTGCGTGCTAAAAGCGAGCTCAGTCAGAATTGTCAGTTTCTGCGCGGCATCGTGTCCGTCGATATCGAGCGTAGGATCGACTTCCGCGAAACCTTTAGCCTGCGCCTCGCGAAGCGCATTCTCAAACTCGACACCGTCCTCGGTCATGCGGGTAAGGATGTAGTTGCAGGTGCCATTCAGAATCCCACAAAGCCTCTGAATGCGATTCCCCACCAAGCCATTCCTCAGGGTCCGGATAATCGGAATTCCGCCGCAAACACTGGCCTCGAATCCCAGGCGAACTTTCTGTGCCTCCGCCGCTTTCATCAAACTGAAACCATCCAGCGCGAGCAGAGCCTTGTTCGCGGTGACCACGTGCTTGCCGCGTGACAACGATCGCTCGATAAAACCTCGGGCCGGCTCGATCCCGCCCACCAACTCCACCATGAGATCGCAGCCATTGTTCAGCACTTTGTCGGGGTCACTGGTCAGAAGGGCGCGATCCACGCCCTGACGCTCTTTATCGAGATCCCGGACCAAAATTTTTGTGATTCGCAAATCGACGCCCGAGCGTTGCCGGATGAGTGCCTCATTCTTGCCCAGCAACTCGACCAGGCCGCGGCCGACCGTTCCGCAACCCAACAAGCCGATTTGAAATTTACGAATGGTCATGGCTGAAAACTGAAAGTTGTTTTCTCTTCATCTCAAACGCTATGCGGACCCGCCCGCAATCGACGGCACCAGCAGCACTTCATCGCCATCCTGAAACGCGTAAGTGTTTCCGCCGAGGAATCGAATGTCCTCCTCGTTGACATACACGTTGAGGAACCGCCGAATCTCGCCGGCTTCGTCGCGCAAGTGCTGCTTCAAGTCCGGGAACTGCTGATCGAGCGCCGAGAATAGTTCCCCCAAGTTCGCCGCTGAACACTTGACTTGTCCGGTCCCAGACGTCAGGCGGCGCAACGCTGTTGGAATCTGTACCGTAACTGTCATCTCAAGCCTCCACGGTTTCTGGAAACTCAGCAGTCTCCAGCGTTCTCTGCAAAAGTGTTTCGAACTCGGCGACCTTGGGCCGAATTGGCTCTTCCACCTCGTACTTGCCAGAGAGCACGTCGGTCGTCTTCAAACCATTACCGGTGATGCACAGCACCGTCGTCTCCTCGGGCGTGATGCGTCCTGACCGGTAAAGTTTGCGAGCGCAGCCGGCGGTTACCCCACCGGCAGTCTCTGTGAAGATGCCTTCGGTCTCCGCCAGGACCTGAATGGACTCGATCATTTCCGGATCGGAAACATCCTCAGCCCACCCCCCGCTCCTGGTGATGACCTTGATCGCATAGTGTCCATCGGCCGGATTGCCAATCGCGAGCGATCGCGCCAGCGTTGCCGGCTTCTGCGGCTCTATATCGGCGTTTTCAGCTTTTACTGCAGTCGAAATCGGAGAGCATCCTGTCGCTTGTGCCCCGAAAAACTTCACCGGTTTCGCTTCGACCAAGCCCAGTTGAATGAGTTCGTCGAAAGCCTTCTTGATCTTCACAATCAACGACCCGCCCGCCATGGGCACAACCACGCTGTCCGGCAGTCTCCATCCCAACTGCTCGGCGATTTCGAATCCCACGGTCTTCGAACCTTCCGCATAATAGGGACGCAGATTCACATTTACGAACCCCCATCGCTGTTCATCGGCGATCTGCGAACACAGACGGTTTACCTGGTCATAGCTGCCCGCAATGCGAACCAGCCTGGCGCCAAAGACCTGCGTGCCCAGAATTTTCGCGGGCTCAAGATCCGCCGGAATAAAAATCCAGGCTTTAAATCCATTGCGCGCCGCCTGCGCTGCCACGGAGTTTGCCAGGTTCCCAGTCGAAGAACATGCCACCGTGTCGAAGCCGAAACTGCGCGCTTGCGCCAACGCCACCGCAACCACTCGGTCCTTGAAGCTGAGCGTTGGCAGACAAACCGCGTCGTTCTTCACGAAAAGATTCTTGGCTCCCAGGCGCGCTGCCAACTGCGGAGCCCGAAGCAGAGGCGTGAAACCCACGGGCAAACTCGGCTGATAATTGGCGGGCAGCGGCAGCAACTCCGCGTATCGCCACATATCGGGAGCGCGGGCGGCGATGCGCTCGCGCGTAAAAGAGCCGCGCACGGCATCGTAGTCGTAGAAAACTTCGAGAGGAGAAAAACAGTCGTCGCAGATCGACCGGGGCTGATTCCCCCAGCTCTTGTGACATTCCCGGCAGCGCAATTCATACTTCGCGGAAACGCCGGCATCGACCCGAGAGGTGAAGCCCGTTGAAACGCTTGCAGCAGCACTCATCAGCCACTCGCTTTCCGTAGCCGGGGACGAGCGTGATCGAAAATCTCTTTACCGGAAAGAATTGATGGAGGAAGAAGAAGAACGAGATGCTGAAAACGCGGCACCCCGAATCTCATGTCCCCCGTTTCCGGGTGAGAGTTGACACCAGACGACCGGGAGATGACTCCCGATCCGGTTGTCGTGGCTTCTCA
>Ga0209693_10000949_pt1 | contig 12091 bp, 2 predicted proteins | sample HubBroMetageWRM3_FD_188345 | JGI IMG/M metagenome (GOLD analysis project Ga0209693, IMG submission 188345) | Warmed soil microbial communities from the Hubbard Brook experimental Forest, New Hampshire - Hubbard Brook CCASE Soil Metagenome WRM 3... | ecosystem: Environmental > Terrestrial > Soil...
GAATCCATCAACCGCGAATGGAACGCATGCGATGTGCGGACCCGACGAGCCACGATCTTGTGTTCGGCGAGCCGATCGGTGAACGCCCGGATGTGTTCGTCGGATCCGGCGACGACGCAGCCGCCCGGTTCGTTGACCGCGGCCAGGTCGACGTCCGGCGAGAGGTATTCGGCGATGGCATCGGGGCTCAGCGCCACCGCGACCATGACACCACGGGGTGCGGCATGCATCAGGCGGGCGCGCATCGACACCGCCTTGGCTGCCGTCGGGAGGTCGAAGATGCCCGCGACGGTGGCCGCCACATACTCGCCGATGCTGTGTCCCGCCAACGCCGCCGCGCGGACACCGTAGGACTCAATCAGTTTCGCCAACGCGTATTCCACGGCGAACAGGGTGGGCTGAGCCCGGTCGGTGCGTTCCAGGCTCCGTCCGGTCCCGTCGAATACTTCGGCACGCAGGTCGATACCCAACTCGTCAGCAAACGCTGCGGCACACCGATCGAAGTGCTGCGCAAACACCGGCTCGGACTCATAAAGACCCCGCCCCATGCCGACGTACTGAGCACCCTGGCCCGGGAAAAGGAAAGCGACTCGCTCCGAGGTCATTTCGGCGCTCGGTTCCACGGTCACCGACTCACCGACGAAAACGTTGTCGTGCTCCGAAGCTTTCAGCACATTTGCCGCGTGCTGCCGATCGTTGACGACCGCCGCCATCCGGATGTTTTCTTTCCGGCGGCCCGCAAGGGTGAACGCGACGTCAGACAAGTTGAGTTCATCCGGGCCGGACAATTCGGCGGCAAGAGCTGAGCGTGAGTCCTCCAGGGCTTCGGCCGTCCGAGCCGACAAGAGGAGAACCTGCGGACCGGGCTCGATGCCAGACCCCGACAGGGCCGGCGCCTCTTCGAGGACAACATGCGCGTTGGTGCCGCCCACACCGAACGAGCTGACCCCCGCGCGCCGGACGCCGTCCCATTCCCAGGGACCGTACTCGCCGCGCACGACGAAAGGCCCCCGGTCGAGGTGCAATTCGGGGTTGGGGCTGGTGAAGTGCAGCGTTGCCGGAATTGCCCGGTGCTTGAGGCAGAGAATCGCCTTGATCAGGCCGGCCATGCCGGCCGCGGTCTCCAGGTGACCGATGTTGGACTTGACCGAACCGACGAAGCACGGGCCGGGTCTGGGCGCACCCGAAATTTCGAAAGCTTGCCGCAGCCCTTCGATTTCGATCGGGTCGCCGAGCGGCGTGCCGGTCCCATGAGTCTCGACATAGCTCACGGTCGACGCGTCGATGTCGGCCACCGCATGCGCCTCCGCGATGACCTCGGCTTGACCGACGGCATTGGGCGCCGCGTACGTCATTTTCGTCGATCCGTCGTTGTTGATCGCCGATCCCCTGATCACGGCGTGAATGCGGTCCCCGTCCTCGACGGCGGCCTGCAACGACTTGACCACCACGACAGCGACTCCGCTGCCGAAGATGGTGCCGTCGGCCCGCACATCGAACGGCCGGCAATGGCCGCTGGGCGACACCATCGATCCGGCTTGGTACCAGTACCCGACATGGTGCGGGACCCGGATCGACGCGCCACCGGCCAGTGCCATGTCGCATTCACCATTCAGAATGCTTTGGCAGGCCAGATGAAGCGCGACCAGCGACGACGAACATGCCGTCTGAACCGAGAGCGCGGGACCGCGCAGATTGAACTGGTGCGCCACCCGGGTCGCCAGGTGATCCTTGTCGTTCTGCAGCGACAGGTCGACCATCTCGAACGTGGCGCCCTGCCCGATGATCGCGTAGGAATCGCGGTGCGACATGAGGTTGTGGAGCAGATACCCGCTGGAGGAGCTTGTTCCGTACACCCCGACCGAATCATCGTTCTGCGCGGGGTCGTAGCCGGCGTCTTCCAGCGCATGCCACGCACACTGCAGGAACAGCCGGTGTTGCGGATCCGTCATGCGAGCGGCCTGCGGAGTGAAGCCGAAGAAATCAGCGTCGAATTCGTCTATCCCATTCAGTAGCGCCGCACGCTTAACGTACGCATGATTTGCCAGCGACTTTTCGCCGACGCCGGCGGCGATGAGCTCGTCCTCCGACAACGTGACGATCGATTCCTCACCGCACCGCAAGTTGTTCCAGAACGCCGACACAGAACTGGCTCCGGGGAATCTGCCGGCCATGCCGACGATCGCAATCGCGTTGGACGGCAGCGAGTTCGATGAAGATCTGACACTGGTCGTCACTGTGGTTGTCCTGCCTTCCGGCGCATGGCGGCTCGTTGGCGCGCTGCGGCACGCTGCTGGGCTCGATCGCGAAGTCCGTTCGTGCGCTCGGTGCTGTCCTGGCCGGTGAGACCGAGCTGGCCGGCGAGGTCGGAGGTAAGGTCGGTGAGTGTGGCACCCTGCAAGAGCAGTGCCACCGGGGGCTCCACACCGAAGTCGCCGCGAACCGTGTTCCTGATCCGCACGGCCATCAACGAATCCATGCCCAGTTCGGTCAACGGCTGGTTTGTTTGGATGCCGGACGCGTCAGCGTAACCCATGATGGCCGAAACCCGTTCGCGCAGCCGCGTGGTGATGATCCGTTGGGCCTCGGCGGGATCGAGTTCGCGAAGCGCGTCGGGACCCGGCCACTCACCGCCGTCGCCGAGCGCGTCCAACTCCTCGACCATACTTGCGAAGTAGCCCAGTTCGCGGATCTCGGGGAACGCGGCGGCGGCGCGATCAAGGCGCAGCCGTACGACACCGACCCTGGCGAGGTTGCCGCCCACCAGCGACTCCAGCGCCTCGATACCTTCGGTAGGAGTAATGGGATCGAGAGCACTAAGCGTCAGCGAGCGGGCGACTCCCACGTCCGACCACTGGCCCCAATTGATCGCGGTAGCGGGCAGACCCGCCGCTCTTCGCCACGCGACCAGGGCGTCGAGCCACGCATTCGCGCAAGCGTAGGCGCCCTGCCCCGGGGAGCCCAGCAACGAGGCCACCGACGAGAACCCGACCCACCAGTCGAGCTGTCGCCCGGAGGTGCTTTCGTGCAGCCGTAATGCGCCGCCCGCCTTGGGCGCCCATACCCGCTCCAGGCTTTCGGTGCTGAGGGTGGCGACGAGACTGTCGTCAATTACCGCCGCCGAGTGGACGACTCCCCGCAACGGCAGTCCGGTGTCTTCGGCCGCCGCCACGAGTCGCTCCGCAACCCCTGGTGCAGAGACGTCGCCTGGCACGACGACGATTTCGGCGCGACTTTCCAGGTCGGCCACGGTCTGCAGCTGCTCGTCTGAGGGGTGGCGGCGACCGTTGAGAACGACACGCCCAGCACCCCGGTCAACCAACCAACGAGCCACGACCGTACCGATGCCGCCAAGACCGCCGGTGACGATGTACGAGCACTCCGGGCGGATAATCGGCTTGCGTTCGGGCGCTTGAAGCGTCGCGCGAGTGAGCCGCTGCGTATATCTGCGCTGCCCGCGCCAGCCGATAACGTCATCGCCGCCGGACCACCCGAACTCGGTCGCCAGCCTGTTAACTGCGTCGGCCGCCGCGTCCAAATCAACCAGGGTGGCGCGCAGGTCGGGATGCTCGTAGGCGAGGACGCGGATCAGACCGCTCAGGGCACCGACTGCCGGGTCACCCGACTCGTCACCGACCACGAGGCCGTTCCTGGTTACCAGCCACAGCCGTGGAGGCTTGCCGTGCCAGCCGCCGACAACCGCGCGCACGGTCGCTGATATCGCGGCGATCAGATCGCGCGCACGCGCCAGCGCGCCGTCGCCGTCGGTGCCGTCGAACGGGCGCTGTCCGACGAAGACGATGACCCCGATGGGCGGAAGCTCGGCATCTGCTGCGGTTTTCGCGAAAGTCTCCAGCACCGCGGACTCGTCTAAAAGATCTGCGCTGAGCATCCGCCGCGTTGATGAGCCAAATCTGTCAATGAAAGCCCGTGCGGTGTCCTTCGCCTCGGGCTCATGGGTCAACACCAGCCAGCTGCCGGCAGGCCCTCCAGCAGAGCCGGTTTCAATCGGAGTTGACGTTTGCGCCCAGCTGGCTTCAAAAACCTTCTGCGCCAGCGGCAAAGGCACTGTTTGACGTTGAATCCGCCGAAGGTACACACCGGTGAGTTCCGCAGTCGGGTTTCCTGCGTCATCGGTTAAGGTGATCCGTCCCAGCTTGTTGGCGCCGTCGTCGTCGAGGCTCGTCAACTCGGCGTGGCACCTGGCCCGGCGGCCGACATCGCCGAACACCCGGATGGTCTCCAACGACACCGGTAGATAGGTGACTTCGGCCGAATCGGTGAGCAATTCGGCCGGCATCGCTGCTGCCAGGCCCTGCAGCGCCGCATCGATCATGACGGGATGAATCCGATAACCTCGGTGTGGAGTAGCCTCATCGGGAAGAACAATCTCGGTTTGCGAAGAGCCGCTGGGCATTCGCACAATCCGAGTCAATGCGGCAAATGCCTGGCCATGATGTGCGCCACTACGTCGCAATGCGGCGTAGAACTCCGCCGGTGCTACAACAGTCCCCGCCTCGGCGGGCGAACCCGACGGCTCAGGAACGCCATCCTGTGGCGCCACCTCGACTCGCGCTACTGCATGCCGGCACCAGCTGCGACCGGCAGAGCGGGAATAGACCTCGACGCGATATCCGTCGTCGGCGGCGCTTCGGGTCAATTGTGTCGTCAACGTGGTCTGCGCATCCAGCGGAAGCATCTGCTCGACTTCGAGCCGATTCACCACTACGGCATCGGCGGGCAAGCCGAAAGCTTCGCTGCCGGCTGCCAGCGCGATCTCGGCGAAGCCTGCTGCCGGCATGATCGCTTGCCCGTGGACTTTGTGATCTGCCAGCCAGGGAATATGCTCGGTTCCCACGTCGGCTTGCCACACATGATCGCCACCTGAAGGTATCTCGACGTGCAGCCCAAGCAATGGATGAGCACCCGTCAACCCGGCATTCGCCGATCGATGAGCCGTCCAGTATCTGGAATGCAGCCACGGCGTGGGCAGGAGGTCCACGAGCCGACCCGCACCGTCAACAGACTGCGCCGCCTCACCTGACGGCGGCCGAACCGTGGCCAGCTGAGTGTGGAAGGTGAGCGTTTCGTCGTTGTCCCGGGTCACGGTTGCCGCCACCTGGACGTCACCGAGATGCGTGACAGATCGCAGGCTTTCGGTGATGGCGTGGGTGAGCAGGGGATGCGGGCTGATCTCGATGAACGTGCTGTGCTCGGCGCCGGCAGCGGCCACGGCCTGGCTGAACCGAACCGGGTTGCGCAGATTGGCCGCCCAGTAGCCGGCGTCGAACATCGGTTTCCCGTCCATGTGCCGGGTGGTGCTGATCAGCGGGATCTTCGGCGTGATCGGCACGAGATCCGAGAGGGCGCTGCGCAATTCGGGCAAGATCGGATCGATGGTCGGGTGGTGGGAGGCCACATCGACCTCGATGCGCCGCGCCAGCCGGCCTTCGGCGTCCACGACCGCGATCACCGCGTCGACCTGCTCAGGCGGCCCGGCGATCACCGACTGATGCGGAGAGGCATGCACCGCCAAGGTGAGGTCGGGATAGTCAGCGATCAGCTCCTCGGCGGCGGCCGCACCCAGTTCCAGCAGCGCCATCGCGCCCTGCCCGGACAGCCGCGACATCAACCGAGATCGGGTCGCGATCACCCGTAGGCCGTCAGCCGCGGATAGCGCACCGGCGACCACCGCGGCAGTCACCTCTCCCATCGAATGACCGATCACTGCATCCGGTTCCACACCGTAGTAGCGCCACAACTCGGTCAACGCCAACTGCATTCCCACCAGAACCGGCTGAATCCGGGCAATGCCGATCAGTGGCTCATCGGCGTCTAGGGCCTGCCGCAGCGAAAACCCAACCTGTTCAACAAAATCCGGCTCTAACTCGGCTACCGCGGCGGCGAACGCCGGTTCATCGGTCAGCAACTGCCGGCCCATCCCGGGCCATTGCGAACCCTGACCGGAATACACGAACACCGCCCCCGACCCAGACTGCCTGTCACGCGACAGAACGACTCCGTGCGCCGGCTGTCCTGCGGCCAGCGCACGCAAGCCGGCGGCTGCCTGCCCGTGATCGCGTGCACACACCGTCGCAAATTTGCCGTGGCGGCTGCGGTGACGGCTGATGGTGTGGGCGACATCAGCCAGCGGCACATCGGTGCCATCGCGGCCCATCCAATCGGCCAACGCCGATGCCCACGCCGCTATCCGCTGATCCGTCTTACCCGAGACGACCAGTGTCGTCACCGCCGGATCCGCCACCGAAGCCGGCGCCGGATCCGGTCCCTGCTCCAGCACCACATGCGCGTTCGTCCCGCCCAGCCCGAACGACGACACCCCGGCGCGCCGCGGACCCTCGCAATCGGGCCACGAAGCCAGGTCGGTTGGAACGAACAGCCGCGTCGCGGACGCGTCGATCGCCGGATTCCATTGCGAGAAGTGGAGGTTCGGCGGAATCTTTGCCCGCTGTACCGCCAGCACAGCCTTGATGAATCCCGCGATCCCAGCTGCCGCCTCCAGATGGCCCATATTCGTTTTCACTGCGCCCAGCGCGCATGGGCCATCCCCTCGCCCATAGACTTCCGCCAACGCGTCGAACTCAATGGGGTCACCCAAAGCGGTGCCCGTGCCGTGCGCCTCAACGAAATTCACCGAACCCGCGCCTACGTCAGCGCCCCGCAACGCGGACGTGAGCACGTCGCGCTGCGACAGCGCGTTCGGCGCGGTCAAACCATTAGAGCGGCCATCCTGATTGACCGCCGAACCCCGGACCACCGCCAACACCCGGTCCCCATCACGCACCGCGTCGGTGAGTCGCTTGAGCACGACGACCCCGGCACCCTCACCACGCACGAACCCGTCAGCTCCCGCATCGAAGGCGTGACACCGGCCCCGCGGAGACAACATTCCCCACTTGGACAGGGCGAGCTGGGTTTCCGGGCGCAATATGAGATTCACCCCGCCGGCCAGGGCCAGGTCGCTTTCCCGCAGCCGCAGGCTTTGGCAGGCCAGATGCACTGAAACCAACGACGACGAACACGCGGTGTCCACCGCCACCGCCGGACCGCGCAGCCCCAGCAGGTATGCAATCCGCCCCACGGTGACGCTGTGCGCATTACCCGTTGCGGAGTAGGCGTCGATGCTGTCCGGATTTGCCGCCGAAGCAGTTTGGTACTCGCTGTAGTACACGCCCATCATCACCCCGGCGCGAGTTCCGCTCAGGCAATCCGGCGCGATACCGGCATGCTCCAGTGCTTCCCAGGCCACCTCCAACAGCACTCGCTGCTGCGGATCCATTGCCTCGGCCTCGCGCGGGGAGATCCCGAAGAAATCAGCGTCGAAACCGGCCACGTCGGGCAGGAAACCACCCCACTTCGACGACATCCGGCCAGGCGCGAACGGGTCCGGGTCGTAGAACGCTTCAGCATCCCAGCGATCGGAAGGCACCTCGCTGATCGCATCTCCGCCGTTGGCCAAAAACGCCCAATAATCCCCCGGTCCGACCACTCCACCGGGGAAACGACACCCGATTCCCACCACCGCTACCGGCTCCGCCGTTGCGATGCGCGAAGCCTTTTGGAATTGCTCCGTCAGCGCGGCGCGCTGGTCGGCGGACATGGCCGAAACCCTGCTGAAGGTCGTTCTCATCAGATACCGCTCTCACTGCGGGCAGTAGCCGATTCGACGCTGTCGAACAACGCATCCAATACACTGCCCCCGGAGTCGGGCGTCGCATCGACGGTGACTTCTTGGGAATCGCCCTGCAGCACTCGTTGTGCCACAAGCATTTCCGTCAAATACGCCGCCAACGACGAGATGGCCGGGTGGTTCCACAACATCGTCGCCGACAAGTCGAATCCCACTAACCTCTTGGCCTTTCGTAGGACGGCCATCGCCATCATCGAATCGAGCCCCAATTCGGGGAAAGGCCGATCTACGTCCACTGCTGATGCCGGCATACCGAGTTCATGGGCCAGGATGGCTCGCAGTTTGATCTCGAGCTCGCCGCGTATGTTCTCCGCGGGCATCTCCGACCATGCCACCGTCGCCGATTCGTCGGGCGAAGCGACCTGCTCAAGGCCTGACTCCATCGCTGCGTACCGAAGTGAGCGGATATCGACGCAGGTACTGCCGTCGGGCGCCGTCACGACGATGTCGACAATGAACTCATCACCGTCGCCCCCGCGCCGACGTACCTCGACGGCACCGTGGGAATCCGCGAGTCCGGCGTGGAACCGGACACTTTCAGCGGCGGCCGGAAGCATCAGCCGCGGGTCGGAACTGTCCACCAGGCGCGCGACGTGAACGGCGGCGTCCAGCAACGCGACGGCCGAAGCCTCCGGCAAATCGACATAGGCGTGCAATCGGTCCGGCGCCGACCGGCACGAGCCGATCAACCATCCAAACGGCTGCCCCTCGATTCCCCACCCCCGCTGCAGCTCGGCAGCCAATGACGCGTCGTAGCCGGCCATTTCCTGATCACCGCCGTCGAATGTGTCTTCCGGTTCGTCTTGCAGCCGGTGAGAGATGCGGGCGCTGGCGTGCCTGATCCAACGGTGCGCCGGGGCGTCCGCCGCGGAAGCCGATGACACGGTGACGGATTCATCGTCGGCGACCACCTGGATCACCTGCGACTGATCGACGACGATCGGATACTCGAATCGGACATCAGACAGTGCCGATGCTCCGCATTCGGCTGCCGCAGTCGAAAGTGTCTGTAACAGCACCGATACTGGAACCACATCCACACCGCGGATTCGATGGAAACCTGGGTACGGCTTGGCCTCCGGCTTCAGCCACGCCTGCCACAGATGTACCGGCGGTGTAGTGGCGACCCCGATGTGCTCGCCGAGCAGTGTGCCGGATCGGGGCGCAGATACGGCCGCCTCCATCCGTTCCTTGATGGTGATCCAATGTTGCGCAGGACGCCAGGCGGTGCTGTCGGTCTCGTCGGGTACCCCGTTGCCGGGCTGGGTCCCTGGCACCGAAATTCCATTGCGGGACAGCACCGCTGGCGGGCTCACCCAGTGATGGGTGTGGTGCCAGGGTGTGGTCGGTATGACCGGGTGCGGCCCGGGTGGGTGGTCGGTGTTCGGCGGCTGGGTGGTGTGGGTGGCGTTGAGGTTGGTGTGGAAGGTGAGCGTGTCGTGGGTGTCGCGCGCCAGGGTTCCGATGCTGTGGTGATGAACCTGGGCCAGGGTGTCGCTGATCGCATAGGTGAGCAGCGGATGCGGGCTGACCTCCACGAAAGTGCCGTGGTCGGCGCCGGCCGCGGCCACCGCCTGGCTGAACCGCACCGGATTACGCAGATTGACCGCCCAATAATCAGCGTCGAACACCGGCGCCGCCCCGGTGGTGGCGATCACCGGGATCGTCGGCGGCTGCGGCGCCAAATTGCCCAGCGCCGTCCGCAACTCCGGCAGAACCGGATCAATGATCGGATGATGCGACGCCACATCCACCTCGATGCGCGCCATCGCGCCCTGCCCGGACAGCCGCGGCATCAATCGCGACCGGGTCGCGATCACCTGCAACCCCTCGGCAGGGGTTAGCGCTCCGGCCACCACCGCCGCGGTCACCTCGCCCATCGAATGCCCGATCACCGCATCCGGCACCACCCCGTAAGAAGCCCACAACGCCGTCAGCGCCAACTGCATCCCCACCAGCACCGGCTGAATACGATCAATACCGACGAGCGCCTCACCACCGGCCAGCACCTGCCGCAACGAAAACCCGGCCTGCTCAACAAAAACCGGCTCCAACTCGGCCACCACCGCCGCGAACGCCGGCTCATCGGCCAACAACTGCCGACCCATTCCTGCCCACTGCGAGCCCTGACCGGAATAGACAAACACCGTCCCCGGCCGGCACGCGCCCTGATGCGGTGCCACCACCCCATCGGCCGACTGGCCCGCGGCCAGTGCGCGCAACCCGGCCACCGCCTGCACACGATCAAGGGCAGCCACCGTGGCGAACTTCGCGTGCCGGGCCCGGTGATGATTGACCGTATGCGCTACATCGGCCAACGCCACACCAGCGCCCTCACCCTCCATCCACTGCGCCAGCATCCCCGCCGTCGAAGCCACACGCTCAGCCCACTTACCCGAGATCACCAACGTGCTCACTACCGGCTTCGGTTGCACCGCAACGGGTTCGGGAACCGGAGCCTGCTCCAACACCACATGCGCATTGGTGCCACCGAAGCCGAACGACGACACCCCCGCACGCCGCGGCCGGTCTGTCGGCGGCCAATCAGTCGGCTTATCAACAACTTTCAGGCGCAGATCCTCAAACGGGATGTGCGGATTCGGGGTGCGGAAATTCAGGTTCGCCGGGATGCGCCCGCGCTGCACCGCCAGCACCGCCTTGATGAAACCCGCGATCCCGGCCGCCTCCAAATTACCCAGGTTCGACTTGACCGACCCGATCAGCAGCGGAGCGCTCGGCGGGCGTGCGCTGCCCAATACCGTTCCGAGCGCGCGCGCTTCGATGGGATCGCCGAGCAACGTGCCGGTCGCATTGGCCTCGACATAGTCAACGTGGCGTGGCTCGACGCCGGCATTGGCGTAGGCGGCGCGCAGCACCGCCATCTGCGCTGCTGGATTGGGGGCCATCAGGCCGTTGGACCGGCCGTCCTGATTGACCGCCGAACCCCGCACCACCGCCAACACCGGATCACCGTCTTGCAGTGCATCGGTGAGCCGCTTGAGCACCGCGACCCCGCAACCTTCACCGCGGACGAAACCGTCGGCGCTCGCGTCGAATGCATGACACTGACCCGTCGGCGACATCGCCGCGGCTTGATCGAAGCTGCGGGTAACCGCCGGCGACAACAGCAGATTCACCCCCGCCGCGATCGCCAGATTTGAATCGCCCGTTCGCAAGCTCTGGCAGGCCAGATGCACCGCGACCAGCGACGACGAACACGCGGTATCCACCGTCACCGACGGCCCGTGCAGATCAAAGAAATACGAGACGCGGTTGGCGATGATGCTCAGTGCACCGCCCGTGCCCGACCATGCATCGACTTGGCTCAGATCGCTCGACGCCAGATACCCATATTCGCCCGCGCACGCGCCGACGAAGACCCCGGTCCGCGTACGCCGCAGGGAATCAGCCGGAATGCCGGCGTGCTCCAATGCCTCGTACGCCACTTCCAGCAACAGACGCTGCTGGGGGTCCATTTTGGCGGCTTCCCTCGGCGAGATCTCGAAGAATTCCGCGTCGAAAGCGTCGATGTCGGCCAAGAACGACCCCCAGCGCGTGGTGCCCGACAGTGCGGCGGCGACCTCGGGCGAGCCGGTATCGAACGGCGCCCACCGATCCGGCGGCACCTCGCCTACCGCCGACCGGCCCTCACACAGGAACTGCCAGAACGCTTCCGGGCCATGTACGTCGCCCGGCAAGCGGCAGCCCATGCCGATGACGGCGATCGGTTCATCAACCCAGCTTCGATCGGCCGAATCTGCCGTGTCAGCTTGGATCTCCGACTCAGGCGTCGTGAGATATTCGACCAGAGCGTTTATCGTAGGTTGCTGCCAGAACTCCACCGGCGAGACCGCTCGGCCCACCAACTCGGCAAGTGCACCGGACAATACCACCGCATCACGAGACCCCACCCCCAGATCCGAAAACGACCCATCCAGGTCAATGTCGCCTGCGTCGCAGCCGATGTTCGTGATGAGGTAATCGACCAGCCAGCGCCGCAACTCAGCAGCAGAAGAAGTCGCCGTCATGGCGCCGATTCCACACTGTCGAACAACGCATCAAGCACACTGCTCCTCGAGTCGGGCTGCACGTCGGTGTCGCCATCCGAGTCTTGCTGTGGTAACAGCTTTTCGACGAGGTACGCCGTTAGCGACGCGATCGTCGGGTGATTCCAGAGCATCGTCGCCGACAACTCGATACCCGCGAGCTGCTCGGCCTCTCGTCGAATCGACATCGCCATCACCGAGTTGAGACCCAGCTCCGCGAACGGCCGGTCCACTTCGAGCTCTTCCTCCGGGATCCGAAGTTCGCGGGCGAGAATTGTGCGCAGCCCGATCTCAAGTTCACGCAGCAGATCGTCGGCGGTCATCTGAGACCATG
>Ga0209693_10000952_pt1 | contig 12080 bp, 13 predicted proteins | sample HubBroMetageWRM3_FD_188345 | JGI IMG/M metagenome (GOLD analysis project Ga0209693, IMG submission 188345) | Warmed soil microbial communities from the Hubbard Brook experimental Forest, New Hampshire - Hubbard Brook CCASE Soil Metagenome WRM 3... | ecosystem: Environmental > Terrestrial > Soil...
CTGCTCCGGCCGGCGGATGACCGGCACGGCCGCGCCGGCCGCGCCGGTCGCCCCGCCGCTCATCCGTCCACCAGGTACGCGCCGCGCCGGGCCCGGCGGGCGCGGGCCCAGTACTCGAAGGAGAATCCCGGCCACAGCGCCCGGTTCACGCCGTCGGTGTCCAGGTACCAGCTGCGGCACCCGCCCGCGCTCCACACCGCCCGCCGCAGCCGTCGCTGCAGGCCGCGGTTAAATCGCTGCTGCGCGGACGCGCTGACCTCGATCGTGTCGGCCTTGTCCCTGGCCAGCATCTTCAGGCAGCTCATGACGTGCTGGACCTGGCTCTCGATCATGAAGACGACCGAGGTGTGGCCCAGGCCGGTGTTGGGACCGAGCAGCATGAAGAAGTTCGGGAAGCCGTCGACGGTGACGCCCTGATAGGCCTCGGTGCCATCAAGGACCCGGCCGTCGCGGCCGGTCACGTTGAGCCCGGCGACGGCCCCGACGACCTTGAACCCGGTGCCGTAGATGATCACGTCGGCCGGATGCGCCGCGCCGTCCGCGGTCACCAGACCGGTCTGCGTCAGCCCGGTGATGCGTTCGGTGACCAGGTCGACGTTCGGCCGCTGCAGGGCCGGATAGTAGTTCGACGACAGCAGGAGCCGCTTGCAGCCGATGGTGTAGTCCGGGGTGAGAAGGGCGCGCAGTCCGGGGTCGGCGATCTGGCGCTCGATGTGCCGCCTGGCCACTTGCTCCATCGGGGCCATCAGCCTCGGGTGCACCGCGAAGCCGAGCGCCCTGGCCTCAAGCAGCCAGTAGAAGGTGTCCCGCAGCGCGCGGTCGGCCAGCGGCACGCGCCTCCGGGCCGGCATCGGGGCATCGAGCCGGGGATGGATCCACGGCGGGGTGCGCTGGAACACGCGCAGCCGGGCCGCCTGCGGGGCGATCTCCGGGATGAACTGGATCGCGGACGCGCCGGTCCCGATCACCGCGACCTGCTTGCCCTCCAGGTCACAGGAGCGATCCCAGCGCGCCGAGTGGAACGAGGTGCCGCCGAACAGGTCGGCGCCCGGGATGTCCGGGTAGGACGGGACGTGCAGCGCGCCCGCGGCGGATACGACGGCCCGCGCCAGGTAGCCGTCCCCCGACCCGGTCACGACGTGCCAGCGCCTCGCGCCGTCGTCCCAGTCCATCCGCTCGACCACGCGGTCGTAGCGGATGTGCGCGTCTATCCCGTACTTGGCCGAGCACATCCGCAGGTAGTCCCAGATCTCCCGCTGCGGCGCGAAGATCCTCGTCCAGGCAGGGTTGAGCTCGTAGGAGTAGGAGTACAGCGCGGCGGGCACGTCGCACGCGCAGCCCGGGTACTGGTTGTCACGCCAGGTCCCGCCGAGATCGCTGGCCTTCTCCAGGATCACGAAGTCACCGAAGCCGGCCTTCTTCAGCGCGATCGCCATCCCGATGCCGCCGAATCCGGCGCCGACAATGACGATGCCGACGTTGCTAGTGCCGACGTTGCTGGTGCCGACGTTGCTGGTCATCCGTGCGTCCCCAGTTAGTACAAGAGCTTGGAGTAGTTCTCCGGGGCGTAATAGTCCTGGAGTTCCTCCAGTGTCTCCGGGGTGTCCTGCACGGCCTTGACCAGGGCCGCGTGCGACGGCAGCGTGTCGGGCTGCCAGGTCTCCGGCCGCCAGAGCTGGGAGCGCATGAACGCCTTGGCGCAGTGGAAGAAAATCTGCTCGATGTCGACGACAAGCGCCATTATCGGCCGGCTGCCGCGCACCGCCATGTCGGGGAAGAAGGGCGCATCCCGAAGCAGCCGCGCGCGGCCGTTGATCCGCAGCGTCTCGTTCCGGCCAGGGATGATGGAGATGATCCCGGCGTGCGGGTTGGACAGCACGTTGCGGTACCCGTCGGCGCGCCGGTTGCCCGGCCGTTCGGGGACGGCCACGGTGGCGTCGTCGAGCACGTAGACGAGGTGGCCCGCCGGGTCGCCCTTGGGCGAGGCGTCGCAGTTCCCGTGGGCGTCGGAGGTGGCGATCACGCAGAACGGCGAGGTGGCCAGCCATTCCCTGTCCATGGCGTGCAACCTGGTGCGTTCCTTGGTCACCGCGCGACCGGCCGGCACCCCGAGCAGGTCCCGCAACTCATCCACCGAGCCGATTTCCGCCTGCAGCATGCCTGCCCTCGCTTACGAGCCTGGTGCCGGATTTACGAGAGTTTATGCCCGTTAGGCACGAAGTTACAGCTTGGGATATACGCGGTCCGGGTTGTGCTCGGACAGCAGCGCCGGCGGGCCGATGATGGCCCGGTCCGGTTTGCCGATGGCCTCCTCGTCCTTTCCCTGGTAGTCGAACTTCGCCAGCACGTGCTTGATCGCCTCGATCCTGGCCCGCTTCTTGTCGTTGCTCTTCACCACGGTCCACGGAGCGTACGTCTCGTCGGTGTAGTGGAACATCGCCTCCTTCGCCTCGGTGTAGTCGTCCCACTTGTCCAGCGACTCGATGTCCATCGGGCTCAGCTTCCACTGCCGCACCGGGTCGACCCGGCGGATGATGAACCGGGTGCGCTGCTCGGAGCGCGTCACCGAGAACCAGAACTTGGTCAGGTGCAGACCGGAGCGGACGAGCATCCGCTCGAAAGCCGGCGCCTCCCGCATGAACTCCTGGTACTCCTCCTCCGTGCAGAAGCCCATCACCCGCTCCACGCCGGCCCGGTTGTACCAGGACCGGTCGAACATGACCATCTCGCCCGCCCCGGGCAGGTGCGGCACGTACCGCTGGAGGTACCACTGGGACTGTTCCCGCTCGGTCGGCTTGGCCAGCGCCACCACCGTGGCGCCGCGCGGGTTCAGGTGCTCGGTGAACCGCTTGATCGTGCCGCCCTTGCCGGCCGCGTCGCGGCCCTCGAACACGATCACTATCCGCTGCCCGGTGGACTTGACCCAGTTCTGCAGCTTGACGAGCTCGACCTGGAGCGGGCGCTTGAGGTACTCGTACTCGTGCCGCGGCATCTTCTCTGAGTACGGGTAGTCCTCGCGCCAGGTGTCCACGGTCCGCCCGTCCGGCCAGCGCAGGACTGGGTCGTCGTGTTCGTCGTCATCGACGACGACTAGGCCGGCCAGCAGTTCGGGGTCGGACGCCCAGTTCTCTGGCAATGCGTTGAACTCTTCTGCGGGTTTGCTGGTCACGAGATAAGCACAGCACATCCGCGCGCTCAGGTCACGACCAGCCCCGCCTGCCGTTCACGCCTGCCGCCCGCCGCTGCCCGCAGGCCCGCAGACGTTCACCTCGCGGCCACTTCACCGTGCAGGCGTCGGCGGTCCGTGCGTCGCGATGGCGGCGGCGACCTGGTCGGCCCATGTGTAGTCGAGAGGCCCGACGCGGAAGATCAGGCGATACCACATGGAACCGTAGATGAGGTCCAGGGCCAGGGCGGCGTAGCAGCTTGTGATCTCGTCCCGGGCCACCGCCCGGTGCAGTATCCGGCCGAGGTCGGCGCGGCGGGTTGCCAGGAACCGGTCCCGGACCTGGTGCGCCACGGCCTCGTCGGATGCGGCCGCCGCGGCAAGGTGGTGCAGAAGCCGCACGGTGGTGGCATCGGCGGAATCGACGGTGGCGCGAAGGAAGGCGCGCAGGTCGTCGCCGAGCGTTCCGGTGTCGGGCAGCGGGATGGTTCGCTGTCCCCGCTCGGCCAGGGCATCAAGGAGCAGCTCGGTCTTGGAGTGCCACCACCGGTACAGCGTCTCCTTGCTGACTTTGGCCCGTTTGGCGATCGCTTCCATGTGCAAGCCGGCCGGTCCTTCCTCGGCGGCCAGCGCCAGGGTGGCCGCCAGGATGGCCTGACGGGCTCGCTCGCTACGCGGTCGGCCGGGGCGCCGGGCCGGCGGTTGTGCCACGGTCTCCATATTACCGGACTCGCCGTTCGCATATACTATTCCCGAACGCTACGTTCGGAAACGGAGGTTCCGCAGATGAGCATGGATAACCATCACGTGGCCGTGATCGGTGGCAGCACCGGTATCGGGCTGGAGACGGCCAGGCTTCTGGCAGACAAGGGCGCCCGGGTCACCGTCGGGGGGCGCAACCGCGACCGGCTCGACGACGCGGTCAAACAGCTCGCCGGCGACGCGCAGGCGGTGACCGTGGAAGCCGAGCAGGTGGACTCGCTCAGGCAGTTCTTCGCCCAGGCCGGCCCGATCAGCGACCTGGTAGTCACCGTCACCCGCCGCGGCGGGGCGGGCCCCGCCGCTGGGCTAGCCGACGCCGACCTGCCCGGGGCATTCGCCGGCAAGACCGTCGCCCACCTCCGGGCCGTGGCCCTGGCGTTGCCGACCCTGGCCGTGGACGGCTCGATCACTCTGGTGACCGCAGCCTCGGCGCAATCCGCGCTGCCCGGCACCGCGGGCCTGGCCGCGGTCAACGGCGCCCTCGAGGCGGCCGTGCCCCCGCTGGCCGCCGAGCTCGGACCCCGCCGGGTCAACGCGGTCTCACCCGGAGTGATCGAGACCGGATGGTGGGACGAGCTGCCTGACGACGCCAGGCAGAAGGCATTCACCGCCTTCGCCCAGCGAGCCCTGGTCCGCCGCAACGGCCGCCCCCAGGACGTAGCGCACGCGATCGTCGCGCTCATCGAGAACGGCTTCATCACCGGGGTCGTGCTGCCCTGCGACGGCGGGCTGCGGCTCACCTGAGCACAGATCGCCCGTGCCTGTTTGGCAGTCAACGCTTTAGCAGTGAACGCTTTAGCAATGAACGCGCCGTCGCCGTGCACGCCTGCCGCATTCTCGGCAAGCTTGGGGTACGCAACCGCACCAGGCAAGGAGGACGTCCATGAGCATCCCGGTGGCTAACTTTCATCCGGCGAGCATCCTGCGAATCGAGGGTGACCCGACCTCGTGGGGGCTGAAAACGGTCGGGCCGGAAGATCCTGGCTGGGGTGACGACCCGGTCGCCATCGCGATCGGCGCGCCGGTCGACGGCACGCTGATCCTGTCCCCTGCCCGGGTGAGCAGCTTCGCGCTGACGGCCGCGGCAGCGCATAACGGGTGGATGCCCGCTTCGCTGCCGTCCGGGTCCCTGTTCCTTTACGTCCCGACCACGACGGGCATCACCACCGGCTCTGTGGTCGGGTCCGGGTACGTACTCGCCCCGCAGCACGATAACCTGCACGCCTTGCAGCGGAGCATCATGACCGCGATGAGCGGTGCGGGCAGCACGCTCGCACTGAAGGTCGATGTGGTCGGCGGCGGCGTAGTGATCCTCAACGGAGCGCAGCTGCCCTTTGCCGTAGTCGCCCAGGGCGCCTAACGTCAGCTCCGCTGGGGCGATCAGCCGGGATATCGGCACCGCGTCGACCGTCGGCTCGCGGTGCCGTGTCTTCCGGCGCCGTTCCCGTTATTGAGTGGCTGGATCGGCGATGCGGTAGCCGACGCCTGGCGTGGTGGAGATGACGGGCGGGTCGCCGAGCTTGCGCCGCAGCCGCCCGATGGTGACCGTGACCGTGTTGGTGAACGGGTCGGCCTGCTCGTCCCAGACGCGCTCCAGCAGGTCCTCGGCCCGCAGGAACGCGGGCGCGGCCAGCATCAGCGCCTCGAGCACCCCGAACTCCTTGACCGACAGGTCGAGCTGGCGGCCGTCCCTGCTGACGGTCCGCCGCAGCGGGTCAAGCTCTATCCCCGCCGCCCGCAAGGTGCGTGCTCGAGCGGCCGGCTGCCTGCGGGCCAGCGCCCGAACCCGCAGCACTAGCTCGGGGAAGTGGAACGGCTTGCCCAGGTAGTCGTCCGCTCCGAGGCTGAGGCCGGTCACCCGGTCGCCTGGCTCTCCGGCCGCGGTCAGCATCAGGACCATGGCCCGGTGGTCGCGATCGGTGATCATCTGGCACAGCGCGTCGCCGTGGATGCCGGGCAGGTCCCGGTCGAGCACGACGACGTCATACGGGCTGAGGTCGAGCTTCGCGGCTGCTTCCAGCCCGTCGTGGGCCACGTCCACCGCCATGCCCTGGTCGCGCAGCCCCTCGACCAGGACCTCGGCAAGCGACCTGGAGTCCTCGACTACCAGCACTCTCATCAGGGCACACCGCCCTCCGCCGTCGACGGGCGGGCGGCGGCGGATGGCAGCTCGACGCAGACGCGCAGCCCGCCGCCGTCCCTGGCCTGAAGGTCCAGCGTCCCGCCGTGCGCCTCGGTGATGGCCGCGACGATCGACAGGCCGAGGCCCGCGCCCTCGTCCGAGCCGGTCCGGTCCGCGCCCAGCCGCCGGAACGGCTGGGCTAGCTCGTCCACCTGCCGCTGATCGAGCACCTCGCCGCCGTTCTCCACGATGAGGCTGGCCCGGCGGCCGTCGGTCTGCGTCGTGATCCGGATCCAGCCGCCGTCGGCGTTGTGGCTGACCGCGTTGCCAATCACGTTTTCCACTAGGCGCGACAGCAGCGCCTCGCTGCCGCTCACCCATGCGCCGCCAGGCCCGCTGGTGTCCTGTACCGTCAGGTTCCTGGCGTGGATGGCGGTGGCCTGGTCGGCTAGGGCGGCCTCGACAATGTAGTCAAGCGGCAGCGCCGTATACCCGGGCAGCTGCCGGTGCTGGGCCCTGGCCAGTGCCAGGAACGCCTCGAGCAGGGCGTCGACCCGGTCCAGCTCGGCGCGCAGCCGCGCGGCGAGGGCGACGGTCTGCGGCGGGGCCGGCTCGGGCTTGGCCAGCGCCACGTCGAGCGCCGCCCGCATCGTGGTCAGTGGGGTGCGCAGCTCGTGCGAGGCGTTGGCCACGAAGCGGCGCTGCGCGGCGAACGCGCCCTCAAGCCGCGCCAGCAGCCCGTCGATCGTGTCGCCGAGTTCCTTGAGCTCATCTCGCGGACCGGCCACGGCCAGCCGCTCATGCAGGTTGTCTTCGGAGATGCGCTGCGCGGCGGCGGTCATCTGCCTGACGGGGCGCAGCGCCCGGCCGGCGACAAGCCAGCCGAGCGCCGCCGACACGATCGTCATGATCGCCAGCGCGATCAGCGACGAGATGAGCAAGTCATGGGCAAGCTGGTTCTGACCGGAGTGGCTAGGTCCCCCCGACTCCAAGTGGGCGACCTGGGATTCCAGCTGGGCGACCTGGGACTGCAGCATGCGGATACGGGCGCTGGCCTGGCCGGGCTGCTGCGGGTACGACCCGGGGTTAGCGTTGCCGACGGCCACCGTCACCGAGGAGCGGCCGACCGCTACGCCGCTGGCGATGGCCAGCAGCAGCGCCCCGGAGATCAGGAACAAGAGCGAGTACAGGACGGTCAGCCGTACCCGCACCGTCCGGCCCGGCAGCCGCACCCAGCTCGGCAGCCTCATCCTCGTCTCCCTCGCATTGTCTCCCTTGCATTGGCACCGGGCCTGGTCAGGTGCTTTCAGGTACCGCCATCCATGCTTCAGCATGGCCCGGCCGACCTAACAACGGGATAACAGCCTCCGTGCGGCCCATGTTATGGCCGCCTCAGTAAAACGGGTGGTGAGAGGTTCGCGCTGCGATCAAGAAGGAAGAACCGATGCAGGCCACGATCGAAGTCAACGGATTGCGCAAGCGGTTCGGGCCGGCGCTGGCGCTGGACGGCATGTCGTTCACCGTCGAGCCCGGCCAGGTCACCGGCTTCGTCGGCCCGAACGGGGCCGGCAAGTCCACCACCATGCGGGTCATACTCGGCCTGGACGCGGCCGACGAGGGCAACGCCCTGGTCGGCGGCAAGCCGTACGCCAGCCTGCGGCAGCCGATGCGGGTCCTCGGCTCGCTGCTGGACGCGGGCGCGCTGCAGCCGAGCCGCACCGCCCGCAACCACCTGCTCTGGCTGGCGCACTCGCAGGGCCTGACCGCCAGGCGGGTGGACGAGATGATCGAGCAGGCGGGCCTGCAGGGCGTGGCCAGGCGGCGAGCGGGCGGCTACTCGCTGGGCATGCGCCAGCGGCTGGGGATCGCCGCGGCGATGCTGGCCAACCCGGCGGCGATCATGCTGGACGAGCCGTTCAACGGGATGGACCCCGAGGGCATCGTGTGGATGCGCGGGTACCTGCGGTCGCTGGCCGCCGACGGCCGGGCGGTGCTGGTGTCCAGCCACCTGATGAGCGAGCTTCAGGACACCGCGGATCATCTGGTCGTCGTCGGGCGCGGCAAGGTGATCGCCGATGCGACGATGTCGAGCCTGCTCGCGGCGGCCTCCGGTGACCGGGTGACGCTGCGTACATCGGCCCGGCCGGACGCGACGGCGGTGCTCGAGCGCGCGGGGGCCACCGTCGTCGCATCCGGCCAGGACGTGCTCACGATCTCCGGACTCGCGCCGGAGCGCGTCGTCGCGCTGCTCGGCGAGAAGGCGGTGCCGTTCTCCGAGGTCTCCGCCCACCGGGCGAGCCTGGAGCAGGCCTACATGGAGCTGACCAGGCAGGCCGTCGAGTTCCGCGCGGCCGGATTTGACTCCGCCGCCGGGCAGGAGGTGCCGCGATGACGACCCAGGCGATCTCGCCGCCGCGGCCCGATGCCGGGCCTGGTGACGGGCCCCGCGGTGGCTTCGGCGCCGTGCTGCGCGCCGAGTGGACCAAGTTCCGCAGCGTCCGCGGCTGGGTGATCGGGATGATCCTGGCCGCGCTGCTGATGATCTTCATCGGCGTGTTCGCGGCCGCCAACTCCACCATCGGCTGCGGGATAAACGGCGGTGCGCAGGAAACCGGCAGGGCCTGCCTGCCCTACGTGCCGCACGGGCCGGGCGGCGAGATCGTGACCGACAGCTTCTCCTTCGTGCGCCAGCCGCTGACCGGGAACGGCAGCATCACCGCGCGCGTCACGGCGCTGACCGGCGAGCACGCGAACCTCAGCGCCGGGCCCACGCAGGTCGGCGGCGGCACCATGGTGCCGGGCCTCGTCGCGTGGGCCAAGGCGGGAATCATCATCAAGCAGAGCACCCGCCAGGGCTCGGCCTACGCGGCGATGATGGTGACCGGCAGTAACGGCGTCCGCATGCAGTACAACTACACCGGGGACATCGCGGGCATGGCGGGCAGCGCATCGGCGGCGCACCCGCGCTGGCTGCGGCTGACGCGCTCCGGCGGCACGATCACCGGCTATGAGTCCGCCGACGGCACGCACTGGACCGTTGTCGGCACGGTCCGGCTGACCGGGCTGCCATCGACCGTTCAGGTCGGCATGTTCGCGACCTCGCCGGGCTACACGGTGACCCAGAACTCGTTCGGCGGCGCCAGCACTAACGGCGGCCCCGCCCAGGCCACCGGCGTCTTCGATGACGTCAGCCTGACCGGCTCAGCGCCCGGCACCTGGACCGGCACCACGGTCGGCGGCGGCGGCCCGGCCGGGCTAAGGCCAGGCGCCGGCCCGGGCTCGGCGCCGTATACCCGCGCGGGCGGCACCTTCACCGTGACCGGGTCCGGCGACATAGCACCGGTCACGCCGGGGCCGGGCGACGGGCTGCCGACGGTGACGATAGGACAGAGCCTGGCCGGCGCGTTCCTTGGGCTGATCGCGATCGTGACCGTGGCGGCGATGTTCTTCAGCACCGAGTACCGCCGCGGCCTCATCCGCACCACGCTGGCCGCCACGCCCAGGCGAGGCGCGGTGCTGGCTGCCAAGGCCGTGGTGATCGGCGCGGTGGCGTTCGTCACCGGGCTGGCAGCCGCGGTCGTCTCGATCGCCGTCGGTGTCCCGAGGGAGGAGAACCAGGGTACGGTCCTGCTGACCGCGCCGGTGCTGACCGAGGTGCGGGTCATCGCCGGCACCGCGGCCATGCTGGCCCTGGCCGCGGTCATCGCCGTCGCCCTGGGTGCCATCCTGCGGCGCAGCGCGGCCGCGATCACGATCGCGGTGGTGATCGTCGTCATGCCGTTCCTGCTCAGCGCGCTGAATATCCTGCCCGCCGGGGTCGGTGACTGGCTGCTGCGGCTTACTCCGGCCGCCGGCCTGGCGATCGAGCAGAGCATTCCGCGGTATCCGCAGGTCGCCACGGTTACCTCGCCGATACAGGGTTACTACCCGCTGTCGCCCTACGCCGGCTTTGCCGTGCTGTGCCTGTGGACGGCCGCGGCCCTCGCCCTGGCGCTGATCGTGCTCCGGCGGCGGGACGCATGAGCGCCGCCGTGCAGGCTCAGCCAGCGGCGACCCTCGCGACGGCGGCAGCGCGCGGGACGGGCCTGCGAGACGCGCTGCACGCCGAGTGGACCAAGCTGCGCACGGTGTCGGGGCCCGCCTGGCTGCTCCTCGGGGTCGTGGCGCTGACCATTGCGGTCAGCACCGCGGCCGTCGGGGCCACGCACTGCCCGCAGGATCTGACCTGCCCGGTCGACACCACCAAGCTCAGCCTGACCGGCGTCCAGCTCGGCCAGGCCGTGGTCGCGATCCTGGCCGTGCTGACGATCAGCAACGAGTACGGCTCGGGCATGATCCGCACCACGCTGGCGGCGATGCCGAACCGGCTGGCGGTGCTGGCGGCCAAGGCGATCCTGGTGGCGGCGCTGGTGCTGGCGGCCGGCGCGGTGGCGGTGTTCGGCTCGGTGCTGGCCGCGCACCTGATCCTGCCCGGCCACGGCTTTACCGCCGCGCGCGGCTTCCACCCGGTATGGCTGAGCTACGGGCCGACGCTGCGCGCCGCCTGCGGTTCGGTCCTGTACCTGGGACTGATCGCGCTGATGAGCCTCGGCGTCGCCGTGATCGTGCGGGACTCGGCGACCTCCATCGGCGTCGTGCTCGCATTGCTGTACCTGTTCCCGATCGTCCTCGCGTTCGTCGGGAACCCGCACTGGCAGCACCGGCTCGACCGGTGGACTCCCACGGTCGCGGGGCTGACCATCCAGGCCACCACCGGCCTGAGCAGCCTGGCCATCAGCCCGTGGGGCGGCCTCGGCGTGCTGGCCATCTGGGCGGCAGCAGGCCTGGTCGCCGGCGCGCTCGCCCTCCGCCTGCGCGATGCCTAGCGGCCGAGGGGGCCGCGGAAGGCCGAGTACTCAATTTTGAGTAGTCGTGATTTACTACTCACATGAATCCGACGAGGTTGTTCGTGCTCGGCGCTCTGGCCAGGCACGGGCCGATGTACGGCCATCAGATCCGCCGGGACGCCCGGATGGACCGCGCCGACCTGTGGTCCGACGTACGGCCCGGGTCGCTGTACGGCGCACTGCACCGGCTGGCGGCCGAAGGCCTGATCGAGCCGGTACGCACCGAGCAGTCCGGCAACCTGCCCGCCCGCACGGTGTACGCCATCACCACGGAGGGCCAGCGGGAACTGCGGGCGCTGCGGGCAGAGGCGCTCCAGGAGGTCGGGCTGCGGCCCGATCCAGTCGACCTGGCCCTGGTCATGTGCGTCGACCTGGACGCCGGCGTGCTGCGCGGGTACGTCGAGGACCGGATCCGCGCACTGAGCGCACAGGCAGCCTGCTACGCCCACCACGGCGAGCGGGTCTGGCCGGACCAGACGGTAGCCGATGACCTGGTCGTGGAGCACGCCCGGCTGCGGATAGAGGCCGAGCTCGCCTGGCACCAGATGCTGCTGGACAGGGTCGGCAAGCTGACCGCGGGCAGTGAGGCGGTGGCCGGCTCCGCCGACCGGTCAGCACCATGACCGTCCGGCCGGTACGGCTGCTCGGCGATCCGGTACTGCGTACGGCGTGTGAACCGGTCACTCGGTTCGATGACTTGCTGGCCCGGCTGGTGGCCGACCTGCTCGACACCGTCCAGGTGCCCGGCCGGGCAGGCGTCGCCGCCAATCAGATCGGCGCCAGCCTGGCGGTCTTCGCCTACAACGTAGACGGCGAGCTCGGCTACGTGATCAACCCCACGCTGGCTGCGACGGTCGGCGACCAGGAAGGCCCCGAAGCATGCCTGAGCATCCCGGGCATCAGCGCGAACCTCCGCCGTGCCGCTCATGCCGTGGTCACCGGCACCGACCTGCGGGGCGACCCGGTCACCGTCCACGGCGACGGCGAACTGGCCCGCTGCCTGCAACACGAAACCGGCCACCTGCGGGGCGAGCTCTACATCGACCGGCTGGCCGGCCGCGAACGCGCACAGATTATGCGCACCCTCCGCGAGCAGATCACGGCACTGCGCTGATCCTTGACAGCTCTCCCGCCTACCGCCCTC